>Ga0335081_10001861_pt1 | contig 33399 bp, 30 predicted proteins | sample Lox_Sample_35_FD_206713 | JGI IMG/M metagenome (GOLD analysis project Ga0335081, IMG submission 206713) | Soil microbial communities from Loxahatchee National Wildlife Refuge, Florida, United States - Lox_Sample_3.5 | ecosystem: Environmental > Terrestrial > Soil > Wetlands | place: USA...
TGGGGGCGGACGACTATATTACCAAGCCCTTCAGTCCGCGGGAACTGGTTGCACGGACGCGCGCCGTGCTGCGGCGGTTTGAAAAGCCGCTGACTCCCTCGCTGCTCAAGATCGGCGAGATTGAGATCGACAGCGGGGCCATGACCCTGACGGTCCGCGGGCAGCCGGTCGGCACTACCGCTACAGAGTTCCGCTTATTGGATTACCTGGCGCGCCACGTCGGCCGCGCCTTCACCCGCGACCAGTTGCTGGATGCGGTGTGGCGGGATACCGCTTACGTCACGCCGCGCTCCGTGGACGTGTACGTGCGCCGCATCCGCGAGAAGGTCGAGCCCGACCCCGAGAACCCGCGCTACCTGCGCACCGTCCGCGGCACCGGCTACCGCTTCGAGTCGCCCAAGTGAGAAACCGCGTCTTCTTCAAGCTGCTGCTGCTATTCCTGTTGGTAATCGCTGGGGTCACCGTTATTCTGGACATCACGGTGACTCGCTCCTTGGCCATCTCCCTGCGCGAGCAAACGCAGCAGACGGTGGCTGCCGTGCGCCGCACCCTATTATGGACCTCAGGGTTGGCCGCGCTGGCGGCGGTGGCGTTGGCTTTGATCGCGGCCCAGTCGGTGGAGCGTCGTTTGCGGCGGATCGTCGAATTCGCGGGCCGCATTGCTGCCGGCGACCTCTCCGCCCGCATCGCCGAGGACTCCTCCGACGAAATTGGCCAAGTAGCAATGGCCTTGGATTCCACTGCCCACCGCCTCGAACACAGCTTCCGGAATGTGCGCACCGGCCAGCAGCAGCTGGAGACCCTGCTCAACAGCATGCAGGAAGCGGTGATCGCCGTTTCAGCCGACGGTAAGGTGCAATGGGCCAATCGGGTCATGACCCGGCTCACCGCCTCGGGAGTGCACTTGGGAGCACCGGTGGTTGAGACCGTGCGCGACCCCGATTTCCTGCGGGCAATCACAGAAGCCATCCAAAGCGGCAGCGTGCGCACCACCTCGGCCAGCCCCATCCTTCCTGGCCGCTACTACAACGTGACCGCTGCCCCTATGCCGGGAGCGGGAGCGGTGGCCGTGTTGCACGACGTCACCGAGATCGAGCGGGTGGAGAAAACGCGGCGCGATTTTGTGGCCAACGTGTCGCACGAACTGCGAACCCCGCTGACCTCCATCCAGGGATACGCCGAGACCTTGCTGGAGTCAGCCCCCGCCCGGGGCCCGGAGCGCGAGTTCCTGGAGATTATTCGCAAGAATGCCGTGCGCATGGCCACTTTGAGCGAAGACCTGCTGCGGCTGGCACAGGTCGAGTCTGGGGAAGTGGCCTTCCGCTTCCAGGCGGTGGTGCCGGGGGAGATGCTGGAGGAGGCGGCCAAGAGCTTCCGCGAGATCGCCAGGGCGCAGCGCGTGGAACTGGTGGTCGAGGCGGCAACCGAACGAGCCGTAGAGGCCGATAGCGATGCCGTCCATCAAGTGCTCGCCAACCTGATCGACAATGCCCTCAAGTACGCTGCCTCGGGCGGCAAGATCGTCCTGGGGGCACGCCCGGGCGGCTCGACGGTCGAGTTCTACGTGCGCGACTTCGGGCCGGGCATCGCTTCCGAGCACCTGCCGCGGCTGTTTGAGCGCTTCTACCGCGTGGACAAGGCGCGCTCCCGGGAATCGGGCGGCACAGGCCTGGGACTGGCCATCGCCAAGCACATTGTGCGCGCCCATGGCGGAACCATCCGCGCCGAGAGCGCCCTGGGACACGGTTCGGCATTCCTATTCACGCTTCCTGCCGCGAGCATTGCGGTAGAACAGTAACTGCCAAGAAGCGGCACCTCGACTAACGACGTTGTTCTTGGTTAGCTTCTTTTGTTTCGCGGCTAAACACCAGAACCTGGTGGAGCTCAGCTTGTGGCGCCGTGATCCGGCGGTCTATGGTCAGGGTCTGGCCATCAGAGGACAGTGTCCAATGGCTGGTCCAGTGGATGCCGGAGGCGGGATGCGCCGGCCGGGCCTTTTGCCGGGCCTCGAACACCAGCACCGGGCCATCCCAGAAGGCGCGGGTCCACACCTCGGCTTCGTCGTTGGAATCGGTTATGTGCTCCTGGCCGTCGGTGGTAATTTCCACCCGTGAGGTCTGCGACTCCTGGGTGTAGTCGAAGGCGAGCTTGGCGCCGATGTGGCGGATGACGTACCCGGCTGAGTCCGGAGGGGGCGCGCCCCCGAAGTCGCTCTTTTCCCGGTTGAGCCTCCAATAGCCGGAGAAGTTGGGTGTGGGCTTAGTCTCGGCCGCCGCAGCCAGGGCTAGCAGCACAATTCCGCAGATCAGCAGAGACGACCTTGAGTTCCCCGTCATCTAGGCTGTTATTTTAGCTCCAAGCGGCTCCTGAGTGCTCCATAGAGAAGAAAGCTAATTATGAAGCCCGTGTGTAACGGCGGCAATGTTCCGTCGATCAGACCGGGGACATCTGGGATGGGGCGGGCCGGACACTAGCCGGCAGGCTGCGCGTGACGCGCGACGCGGTCTCGCCTTCCGCAAAATCGGCCAGGGCTCCGCCGGCAATTGCCGCCAGCAACTCCAGCACGTGCTCGTCGGTCTCGTCAAAGGCGCGCGGCCGGACGGAAAACGCTACCAAAACCCCGATGGCGGTGTTGCGCCGGAGTACTGGTACCAGCAGCATCGATCCCACGCCTCCGAGGCGGGCACAGGCCTCGCGGTTCACGCGGGGGTCGCGCTCAGCGTCGTCACAGCGCAGAGTGCGCCGACCTCGCAAGCACTCCCCCGAGAGCCCCGAGTCGAGCGGGACAGGGGTGCCCAGCGGAGGCGCAGTGGGTCCGCTCATGGCCCAGCAGGTCATCTCGCCCTGTGCGCTGATGGCAAGGGCAGCCCCGGTGGAGCCGCTGATCTCGAGGACGCTGGTGGCCACAAGGTTCAGCGCTCCCCGCAGGTCGGCTGCCCGGCTCACGGCACGCCGCGTCTGGGCGATGGCGGCCAGAAGTTGCTCCCCTTCGCGGCGAGCCCGCAATCGATCCTGCTGATTCAGAAAAGAATTGAAGAGCAGCGCGCGGAAGGTCTCCTGGTCCAGCGGACCGGTGAACGCGCCGTCACTTCTGGGACCACGGTCGAAGTCGGTTTCGGACATGGTCACACCCAGGCCAGGACAGCAGTGGCCAGCTTCCATCCAGTCGATGTGCCGCAGAGCCACAGCGACCCAGAGGAAACAAGTGAAGAATTTCGGTGTCTCTGTGTGCAGCGTCGAACCGGTCTAAGAACCGGACAACAGAATAAGACCGCAGCCAACCCGAGGGTTTGCTGGGACATTGACTTGGGACAGTTCGCGGCGGCTACGGCCAAACCCGCGCGGCCTTACCCGTGTCGGCGGCAATCACCGGTTCGTTGTTCTGCTGGACCGAAGAATAAGTCTTGCCCGGTGAGCTAGATACAGCTACCTCGCGCGCTGGTTCCTTGTCTTCCAGCATGGGAGCGACCACACGCAGGGCCTCGATCTCCTTCTTCAGACGCTCGATCTCCAGTTCCTTTTGTCGCATGACATCGTAAATATTTTTCATCTGGGAATAGCCTCGGTTCACCCGACTATAGCATTGCTTCTCCGAGTGTCAATACGGTTCCCCTCCGTGGCCAAGAGGGGCCGAGCGGCTTTGGAACTCGGCCCCAGCAGGCTGCGGAATGGGGAAGTCCAGGCCGCACATGAATCAACAGAGTAAACAGACAGACGGACGCCGCCAGCGCAAAAGCGCCTGGCAGTATGATCAGGCGAGAATTGGCGCTTCCACCGGATCGCTAAGGCGAAACCAGTCTGGCGGCTTTGGATTACTCGGCAGCCCGGCGCGGTTTCAGCCCCAGGTATTCCATCACCATCTGCAGGTCTCTCCAGGTCTCTTTTTTCTGGCGCGGATCGCGGAGCAGGAAAGCGGGATGGTAGGTAACGGCCAAACGCGTGCCGCGGAAATCGAACCAGCGCCCGCGTAGCTTCGCCATGGGCTCGTTGAGGCCCAGTAAACAGCGCGCGGCGACTGCGCCCAGCGCCACGATCGCTTTGGGCTGGATCACGGCGATCTGCCGCAACAGGAAGGGAGAGCAAGTCTCGATCTCTTCGCGCTCCGGCGTGCGGTTTCCCGGCGGGCGGCATTTCACCACGTTGGCGATGTAGACCTGCTCGCGCTTCAGGCCCATGGCCTCGATCATCTTGTTGAGCAACTGCCCGGCGCGTCCCACGAAAGGCCGCCCTTGCTCGTCTTCATCGGCGCCCGGGCCTTCGCCCACGAACATCAGCTCGGCAGTGGGATTGCCTTCGCCGAAGACAATCGTCTTACGTCCCAGGCGCGAAAGCACACAGCGCGTGCACTCGCCCAGGTCTTCGCTGATCAGACGCAGCGCCTCAGCACGGTCGGCGACTGCGGCCTCCGGCTGGGGTGCAGCGAACATGTCTTCAGCAACGGGCACGGACGCAACAACAGGCACGATCTCCGGTTGAGGAGCCTCCGCCTGTGCAGAGGTGACGCTTGCGACGCCTCTTCTGTAGAAGTCGTAGATTCCCAAATCGCGGTAATACTGCAGGCGGGCGGCGAGGAGTTGCTGAGTGTTGGAGTCCATCAGCGACGGGCGGCGGGCGCGGGCTCGGACCGCTGCTGCTTGAGGCGCACCACGGCGTCAAGCACGCGGTGGGCAACTTCCCACTTGGTGGTTTCGGGCACGTCGATGGTTTCGGTGGGAGTGATGATGGTAACCGCATTTCGTTCCGAATCCATGCCGATACCCTTGCGTGAGACGTCGTTCACTACGATGGCATCCAGCGACTTGGAGGCCAGCTTGCGGCGGGCATTCTCGAGAGCATTCTCGGTCTCGGCGGCGAAGCCCACGACGATCTGCGAGCCGCGCCTCGAGGCCACTTCTGCCAGGATGTCCGAGGTCGGCTCCAGCTCCAGGGAGAGCGCGCCGCGGCGCTTGATCTTCCGCGCGGAGCGCTGCTTGGGCTTGTAGTCGGCAACGGCGGCGGCCTTGATGATGATGGTGGCGTCGTTCATCCCGGACAGCACAGCCTGCCGCATCTCTTCGGCACTTTCGACCGCGACCACCTTGGCGGCGCCCGGCGGGGTCAGCGCCGTCGGCCCGCTCACCAGCAGCACGCGCGCCCCGCGTCGGAGCGCGGCTTCCGCCAGCGCGTATCCCATGCGACCGCTGGAGCGATTGCCGATATAACGCACCGGATCGATGGGCTCTCGCGTTGGTCCGGCGGTAATGAGCAGGGTTTCTCCGGCGAGATCCTGAGGGGCACCCAGCGCCTGCATCACTGCAGCGACGATGGTTTCATTTGCCGCCAGACGGCCCGGCCCGGTCATGCCGCAGGCGAGGTATCCGGCATCGGGCTCGACCACACGCACTCCGCGCTGCTTCAGGATTTCGACATTGGCACGCGTCGCGGCGTGCTCCCACATGTTGACGTTCATGGCGGGCGCGACCACCACCGGCGCCGTGGTGGCGAGGTAGAGCGTAGAAAGGAAGTCGTTGGCGATGCCCTGCGCAAACTTGGCAAGCACGTCGGCAGTAGCCGGGGCGACCACGAGTGCGTCGATGGACTGCGCCACCGCGATGTGCTCCACCGCCGAGTCGATGTTGGGCTGCTGGACGCCGGCTCCGAACAGTTCGGTGATGACCTTTTCTCCGCTCAGCGCGGCTAAGGTGAGCGGCCGCACAAACTCCTGCGCCGCTGCGGTCATGATCACCTGCACTTGCACGCTGCGGTCCTGCAGCTGACGAACCAACTCCGCCGCTTTGTAGGCCGCGATTCCTCCGCTGACCCCGAGCGCGATCTTCATGGATTGATTCTAACGCCGGCCGGCTGCATCCCGGCCTCCTAGGACTCGCCTTTATTGATCGCCTGCTCCAGGATCTCATTGGCCACATCGGCGGGCGAGCGAGGCGCTTCCATGCTCCACTTGACCTTGCCGGCGGCGATCTCCTCTTGCGCGATCTTGCAGGGCTTGCGGGAATGGGTGTCCACCATCGGGCGCGCTCCCGACTGGAGTTGGCGGGCGCGGCGCGCCGCCACCAGAATGTAACGGTAGTTGCTGTCGAAGCCGTCCATCAGCTTCATGCGTGACCTCTCTCACTTCAAGATCCCGCGCTTGCGCTCGGGATTCAGCGTCCGCCGGGGGTTGCGGACAAGGCAAAGGACTCAAGGATGGGCTGGAGCGTCTGCCGCATGTTGGCCTGCTTGTGGCGCCCCGCGGTGACCAGCCATTTTTCTTCTTCCGCTGAATATGCTCCACCCGAGCGGCGAACCCGCTCGGCCAGCACGATCGCTTTAAGCTCGTCGATGGATTGCTCCAGCTGGTCGTTCACTAAAATATAGTCGTAATTCCGGTAATTCTCAATCTCCCGGGCGGCCGTGACCAACCGGCGCTGGATGACCTCCTGCTCCAGCACACCCTCAGCCTGGCTGCGCCGGCGCAGCCGGCGTTCCAGCTCCTTGCGCGTCGGCGGTAGGATGAAGATGCTTACCGCGTCGGGAAGCTTCTGCTTCACCTGCCTCTCGCCCTGAACGTCGATGTCGAGCAGCAGGTCGTGGCCGCGCTCGCAGGCGCCCTCGAGGAAGCGCTTGGCTGTGCCATAGTAGTTGCCGAAGACCTCGGCGTGCTCCAGCAGCGCATCTTCAGCCAGCAGGCGCTCAAACTCCGGGCGGGAGATGAAGAAGTATTCCTCGCCATTCTGCTCGCTGCCCCGCGGCGGGCGGGTGGTGTAGGAGACGGAAAACTCCAGATTGCTCACCGTCTTGCGCAGCTCGTTCACCAGCGTGGACTTCCCCGAACCCGATGGTGCCGAGATGATGTAGAGGGTGGTCATTCCACGTTCTGCACCTGCTCGCGCGCCTTCTCGATTTCAGCTTTCATCACCAGCCCCAACTCGGTGATGCGCAGGCCTTCGCCGGACACGCCCGAGGTCTTGGAGAGCAGGGTATTGGCTTCGCGATTCATCTCCTGCAAGAGGAAGTCCAGCTTCTTGCCGGCCTCACCGCCCGCTTCCAGCAAACCGAGAAAATGCTGGACATGGGTATTGAGGCGGACGATCTCTTCCTGGATGTCGCTGCGTTCGGCCAGCAGCGCGGCTTCCTGCAGGATGCGGTCCTGATCGGCGTGGCCGCCGATCAGCTCCTTCATGCGGACCTGCACTTTCTCCAGGTAGGCATGGGTGACGGCTCCGCACGACTTCTCCACCTCGGCGGTGGCGCTGCGCAGGCGCGCCATGCGCTCGCACAGTTCCCGCTCGATGCCGCGTCCTTCCTCGAGGCGCATGCGATCGAGCTGTGCGATGGCTTCCCCCAATCCCGCGAGCACGCGGGCTTCGCCCTCGGCATCGAGTTCGGGTTCGCCCGTGGAGAGCGCGCCGGGCATGCGGAATACGGCATTCAGGTCAGGCTCGCCGGCCACGCCGAATTCCCGCGCAGCCCGTCGGAAGGCCTGCACATACCCCCCCACCAGTTCCTCGTTCACGGCCAGCGCCGCGGCGCCAGCGCCGTCCACGGCCAGCGTCAGCTCCAAGTGTCCGCGCGCGACCTTCTCTTTCAGCAGCCGGCGCAACTTGACCTCAAGCGCATCGGACTGCGGCGGCATACGGAAATGCAAGTCGAGGAAGCGATGATTCACCGACTTGAGCGCCAGCGTGAAGCTCGCATCCGCCCGCACCTGGCCTTTGAACTGGGCGAAGGCGGTCATAGAGCGGATAGGCATGGGCTAGCTTTCTGAAGCCGCGGACACCTTGGGCTGTTCCACGTCCAGGAACTGCAGATCATAGAGCCGGCGATAGGTGCCGAGCCGGGCGAGCAGGTCGTCGTGGGTGCCGATGTCGGCGATCCGGCCGCTCTCCAGCACGACGATGCGGTCCGCGCGGCGGATGGTGGAGAGCCGGTGCGCGATCACGAACACCGTGCGCCCGACCATCAGGTTCTGCAGCGCCGATTGCACCAGAGCTTCGGACTCGCTGTCCAGCGCTGAAGTGGCCTCATCCAGAATGAGGATGGGGGCGTTCTTCAGCAGGGCGCGGGCGATGGCGATGCGCTGGCGCTCTCCGCCCGAGAGCAGCAGGCCGCGCTCCCCAATCATGGAATCGTACGCCTCGGGCAGCTTCTGAATGAAGTCGTGGGCGAGCGCGGCTTGGGCGGCGGCGATCACGGGGCTGTCGGAAACGTGCGGCTGTCCGTAGGCGATGTTGTTGCGCACCGTGTCATTGAACAGGATGGTGTCCTGGGTCACGATGCCGATCTGCCGCCGCAGCGAGGCCAGGGTGACCTCGCGCACGTCGTGGCCGTCGATCAGGATGCGCCCGCCGCTCACGTCGAAGAAACGCGGAATCAGGTGCACCAGCGTGCTCTTACCGGCGCCGCTCGAGCCCACGATGGCCAGCACCTCGCCTTTTTTCACTTCCAGGTCAATGTCCCGCAGCACCTCGCGGTCAGCGTCGCCATTGGCGCCGTAAGAGAAGTTCACGTGCTCGAAGCGGACGCTGCGGCTGAAATTACGCAGCGTAGCGGCATGCAGCTTCTCGCGGACATCGTCCTTCTCATCCATGAACGAGAACAAGGTGGCGGAAGCACCCAGCGCTTGCTGGAAGCTGTTGTTGTATTGCGCGAACTTGCGCACCGGGTCGTACAGCTTGTAGATGGCGAAGATGAAGGCCAGGAAGGTCCCGGGCGTAAATACCTGGTGGTTGATGCGGTCACGGCCCAGCAACAGCAGCATGGCAACGGCGATTGCGCCGAACAGGTCCATCAGGGGTGAACTCAGGGCCACGGCGCGCACCGAATGCATGTTAGCGCGGAACAAGCGCCGGGAGGCGCCGTGGAAGCGCAGGCTCTCCCAAAGCTCGGTGCCGAAGGCTTTCACGATGCGGTTGCCGGTGATGGTCTCGTGGAGAATGTGCTGCACGTCGGCCAGCTTGTCCTGGCCGCGGCGGGTGGTGTGGCGCACGCGTTTGCCGATTCGCCCCGCGGAGACGACGATGAAGGGAAGAAACAGCAGCAGCACCCAGGCCAGCTTGCCGCCCAGCGAGATCACAACGCCGACCGTGAACAGCAGCACGAACACTTGCTGGAGCGATTCTGCCAGCACCGAACCCATGGCGATCTGCACGCGCTCGACGTCGTTCACGATGGTGGAAAGCAGCGTGCCCGTGGAGTAGCGCGCGAAGAAGCCCACCGACCGCCGCAGGATGGCGTTGTACAGGTCATTGCGCAGGTCGGTGATCAGGCCGAAGCCGGCGTAGTACACCAGATACGTGCTGGCGTAATCGCAGATGCCCTTGATCAGCGTTGTCGCCACCAGCGCGAAGGCCACCATCGTCCAGGCATTCGTGAAGTGCTCGGGAACGAACTGCTGCAGGTAGAGGGTGTAGTGGGTGGCGGGCAGGTGCGCCAGCACAATGTTGTGGCTGCCAGCGTCCGGCCGCAAGACGCGGTCGAGGATGGGGCCGATCAGCAGCAGGCGGAAAGCGTCTGCGGCGCCAACTGCCGCGGCCAGCGGCACGGACAGCATGAGTTGCGGAAGATAGCGGCGGACGTAATGGAGCAGCCGGATCAGTCGCCGCATTGCGCCTCGAAGATGGAGGGGATTAGAAACAACCCTGTATTCTACTGGATTAGTGGGGTTTTGCAGTTGTGTATCCCGAGGATTCGGGTTGGCGTTGGTGTCGTGGTTCAGAGGCAATGGAACAACGTCCTCTCATGCTAAATCACGTGGCAGGGCACGACTGAAGTTGTGCCCTGCCACGCAATCCCGGACGACTGTTTTTGCCGTGCCGAACGTCTGCCTGCATTGCTAAGAACCGCTACCGCGGGCTGTCGCGATGGATGACCTTTACGCGGTAGCCCGCCTTGGCCAGCCGCTTGTAAACCTCTTCCGCAATGAATACCGAGCGGTGCTGGCCGCCGGTGCAGCCAAAACCGATGGTCAGGTAGCTTTTGCCTTCGTTCACATAGTGCGGTAGCAGGTAGATCAGCAGCTCGGAGATCCGCGAAATGAATTCCTGCGTCTGCGGGAACTGCCGGATGTACTTGGCTACGCGCGGGTGCCTGCCGGTGTAGGGGCGGAACTCGGGTACAAAGTGCGGGTTGGGAAGAAAACGCACATCAAACAGCAGGTCGGCTTCCTCGGGAACGCCCTGCCGGTAGCCGAAGCTCATGCAGGAGACCAGAATGTTCTTATCCGTGGGCTGGCGCTGGAATCGCTCCGTCAGGTGAGCGCGGAGCTCGTGCACGTTGAACTTGGAGGTGTCGATCACCTCGCCCGCCAGATTGCGCAGGGTGGAAAGCCGGCGGCGTTCGGCGGTGAGCGATGCCTTTACCGGCGACGAAGTGCCCAGCGGGTGCGGCCGGCGCGTCTCGCTGAAGCGGCGCAGCAGCGACTCATCCGTGGCTTCCAGATAAACCACGGTAGTCGGCAGCAGTTTTCTCACTGAGTGCAGGATGGCCGGCAGCTTGTCCAGACTCTGACCTTCGCGCACGTCTACCACCAGCGCCGCGCGCTCGTGCTCCAACGAGTGCAGCACCAACTCGGCGAAGTGCGGAATCAGGTCTACCGGCAAGTTGTCCACGCAGTAATAGCCAAGATCCTCGAAGGCTTTCAGCGCGGAGCCCTTGCCCGAGCCACTCATGCCGGTGATCAGCACCATCTCGGGCTGACGGCGGCGGGAGCGAGGACGCCCGTCGCTCTTTACAGAGAGCTTAGAAGGGACGCGCGGCTTCGCCTTCAGGGAATGGCGCGGCATACGCTCGATGGTAGCAGAACTTGGTAGCGCCGGCCCCGGGCCGGCTGTCGCGAGGGCGTCTCGCCCTCGCCCATGGGGACGAGACTCCCACACGGACAGCCGCCGAGCCGGCGGCGCTACTTCACTTCGCTCCCGCCTGCTTTAACCGCTCGATCACCTGCTCGTTTTGCGCCTTGGCGGAAGCCCGTGCGAGCACGCTCGTGCCATTTGTCATGCGGGCGTTGGGGTCGGCGCCCTTTTCGAGCAGCATTCCCACAATGGCCGCGTGCCCGCTGGCGGCCGCTTCCATCAGGGCAGTGCGACCGTCGCGAGCTCGGGCGTTAGGGTTGGCGCCATGTTCCAGCAGCAACTGCACGCCGCCGGTATTGCCGGCGTCTGCTGCCTGCATCAGCGGGGTGTTGCCCTCGGAGGTGGGAGCGTTGGGATTGGCATGGTGGGCCAGCAGCGCCTCGATGGTTCCAAGGTCGCCGTCCTCAGCGGCCAGCAGCAGGGGCGTAGTCCCGCCGTTGCCGGTTGCATTGGGATTAGCGCCGTGCTCGAGCAGAATGCGGACGGTGCGCTCGGCGCCGCGGGCGGCGGCGTGGTGCAATGCCGTCCAGCCGCGCAGGTCGTGGGCATCGACCAGGAGCCGCAGTTGCGAAGAGGTGACGTGCGGCCGCTTAGCCGCAGCCAGCTTGTCGGCCTTGGCGGCGGCATCCAGCAAGGGTACTACCGTACTGGGATCGTCGCCGGCGGCGGCGATCATCAGCGCAGAGGTGCCGTTCTTGTCCTGCGCGAGGTAATCGACTGGAGTGCCAAGCAGGATGCGAACCAGGTCGGTGCGATGGGCGTCGGCGGCAAAGATCACCGTGTTCCAGCCATTGGCATCCTTGGCGCTGACGTCGGCGTGGTGCGCCAGCAGCAGCCGCAGGATCTCCGGGCTGCCGTCGTCGGCGGCGGTCAGCAGCGCCGTCATGCCTACCGCGTCGCGGGCGTTGACGTCGGCCCCGGCGGAGATGAGTATACGCGCCAGCGTCACATCCATACCCTCCGCCGACTTCATCAGCGGGGTCACGCCGTGCTCGTCGCGCGCGTTGGGATCGGCGCCCTGTGACAGCAATTGCTGCGCCTGGAGACGGTCGTCGCGTTCCACGGCGGCCAGCAGCGAGTCGTTGAGCTTCTTGGCTTCCTCAGCCGAGAGCGTCGGCCGGGCAGCGGGTTGTGGCGCAGTTTGTCCCGCCGCCAACGGCAGCAGGAGCAGAATCCAGAAAAGTTGACGGAATACCCGCATCAGCTCGCCGATGCCATTGTAGGGCGACACCCGGGAAGAAATGTGGGCACAAATTGCTATGCTCTGAAAGCCCAACGGGGCACTCGGCTGTGCCCCGTTCAAAAACTGGCAACTGACAACCGGCAACTGTTTTTAGGGCGCTTCAATCAGCTCCATCTTGCCATCTTTGGTCCGGTGCAGGACTTTCACCCGTCCCTGGTTGTCGCGGAACACGAACACGTCGCGGTCGCGGAACTCGGCTTCTTTGATGGCTTCCTCCAGCGTCAGCGGGCGCATGGCCACGGAACTGTCGTCGCGTGTCACATGCGCTTCGGCGATCCGCACCACCGCAGGGTAAGTGTGCACCACTACCGGCACGGCGGTGGAAAAATTCTCGCCCACGGCAGCCCGCTGCTCGGCTGCCGTGGCTTCTCCATTCCACTTCTTTTTGGGCTGGCGCTTCTTGTCCCGCCAGCGCCCCTTGTACTTGAGCGCCTGGCGCTCGATGCGCTCCAGCGCTTCACCCACGGCGGAACTCATGTCCCCGGCTTGGGCAATTCCGACGATGGGATGGGTACGTACGGTAATGGTAATTTCGGCGATGTGGCGATGCTTCTCTGCCGCCAGGATAACGTTGGTTTTAAACGCGGTGCCCAGGATTTTTTGCAGCTTGGAGAGGCCTTGGTCGATCTGCTTGCGGACAGCGGGAGTCACTTCGTACTGCCTGCCGGTGTATTCCACGCTCATTAAGCCTCCTTTACCCCATCGCGCCAATTCCAGGGGCTACAACGGCCTAGTTTTTCACTCTCCTCTGGTGGGTGCTCGGGATTCTCATGTCCTCCCGATACTTGGCGACCGTGCGACGAGTGACCTGGATGCCCTGCGACTGGAGGATGCGGGTGATCTGCTCGTCGGTGAGCGGCCTGGCGGGATCCTCTTCCTCAATCAGTTTCTTCACCCGGCGTTTGAGGATGAGGAGCGAGGTGTTGGAACCTTCCGGCCCATTCACGCTCTCACTGAAGAAGTAGCGCAGCTCGAACACACCCTGGGGAGTATGGGCGTACTTGTTGGCAACGGCGCGGCTAACAGTGGAGGGATGAACGCCAATCTCTTCCGCGACTTCCTTGATCATCATGGGCTTGAGTTGGTCAATGCCGAAGTCCAGGAAGTCGCGCTGCCGGCCGATGATGGCGTAGCACACTTTCACGATGGTCTGCTTGCGCTGCTCGATGTTCTTGATGAGCTGGATGGCCGACTTGTAGCGCTCCTTGACGTAGGTGCGCACATCCTTCTCGGCCGCGTCGCGGCTGAGCAAGCGCCGGTAGGCAGGATTCAGACGAAGCTGGGGCACATCGTCGTCGTTCATCACCACCACCCACTCGTCGCCCTGCTTGACGAAGGCCACATCGGGCTCGATCAAGCGCGCCTCGCTGCGGTTGTAGCGCAACCCGGGCCGTGGGTCCAGGGTCTTAATGTAGTCCAGAGCCGCCATTACCGCCTCGAGCGGCCGCCCGATGGCTTTGCCGATCTCGCGGTACTGCTTGTTCTGCAACGGACGCAGGTGTTCGCCTATGATCAGCGTGGCGTCTTCCAGCACCTGCTCGGTGTCGCCATTCACTCCATGAGATTTGCGGAGCTGCTGCTGATACTTCAACTGGGCCAGCAAGCACTCGCGCAGATCACGCGCCCCTACACCAATTGGATCTAGCTGGCGAACCAGTTCGATGGCTTCATGCAGGTCTTCGCGACTAAACTGAGGCCGCGGAAACTCCAATACCTTGCGCTCGACCTGAGGGGCAGGCTCGGGCGCGGGCGTCGCCCCTTCCAGCGCGAGCGTTTCCACCGGCTCGGCCGCTTCTTCCACCGCCACGCTGGTGCTCTCGGCTTCCAGCCCGAAAGTTCCTGATGCGTCCGCCAGCGAGGCGCCGGCCAGCACGGTCGCGGGCGCCAGTGCATCCGGCTCCACTACGGCGGCGATCTCAGGAACCACCGTCTCCTTGGTCGCGGCTTTGCCTCCAGGCTGCTCCGGCAGGCCCAGTAGCTCTTCGTCGCTGGCGATCAGGTATCCGTCTTCATTCAGGTTGCCGATTATGAGTTCCGCGGCCTCCCGCACTTTGTCGGAGACACCCAGCGACCCGAGCTGCCACATCAGATGGTCGGTCAGGGTGCTGGGGCGGGAAAGGAAGTTCTCGAAGGAAGGGCGCTCGATGACTTCGGAAGCTGGGCTGCGATAGCCCGGGTCCAAGTACTCCTGGAAGAACGACCCAAAATCGATCTCTTCAAAGGGGTCCTTCTTCTCTCCCTCCAGCACTGGCTCATCGGCCACCTGGGAGGGGTCGCGTTCCCGGTCTTCTTCCCGGCCGGCCACTTCATCGAGCAGGGGAATCGAGGATTCCAACTCCTCCAAGACCGGGTTCTCGACCATTTCGGCGGTGATCATGTCCCGCAGCTCCAGCTTGTTCAGAGCCAGGACGCTGACCATCTGCACGAGGCCAGGGGTAAGGATCTGCTTCTGCGTGACCTTCAGGTTCAGTCTGGGCTGGAGTAAGACCATTTTGCTCTTTTATTGGGGTTTGAACCAACGCAAGGTCAAACCGCTCGTGCGCCCTCTCGGCAACGCAAGGCTTCTTCTTTAATCTTTTAACCTACCTGGTCACTGCGGCCTAGATGACTACGGTACCCATCCTTTCCGTGTCCGGCGATTACTTCTTCCCGCTTGCCTAGACCAATGAAAAACTCTCGCCTAAGTAGACTCTCTTGACCTCGGGATCGTTGCCCAACTGCTCCGGAGTGCCGGTGCGGAAGATACGTCCCTCGTTGATGATGTAAGCGCGGTCGGTCACCGAAAGGGTTTCGCGAACGTTATGGTCGGTCACCAGAACTCCAATGCCGCTCGCCTTCAGGTCGAAGATGATCTTTTGCAAATCCAGCACGGCGATGGGATCGATCCCGGAAAAGGGCTCGTCCAGCAGGATGAATGAGGGCGAGATGCACAAACAGCGGGCAATCTCCACCCTGCGCCGCTCGCCGCCGGAAAGCGCGTAGCCGCGGTTCTTGCGGATCACCCCCAAGCCGAGCTGATCAATCAGTTTTTCCAGGCGTTCCCGGCGCTCGTGCCAGGAGATGGGTTGCGCCTCCAGCACCGCCAGGACGTTCTCTTCGACCGTCAGCTTGCGGAACACCGACGGCTCCTGGGGCAGGTAACTGATGCCATAATTGCGTGCCCGCAGGTACATGGGCACATCGGTGATATCGTTTTCGTCCAGCAGCACCCGCCCCGTGTCTGGGGGCGCCAGGCCAACAATCATGTAGAAACTGGTGGTTTTGCCGGCTCCGTTCGGCCCCAGCAGGCCGACCACTTCTCCCTGGCTGATGCGGAGCGTAACGCCATTGACCACCCTGCGACCGCGGTATGATTTGCTGATCTCGTCGGTTGCCAGGGTTTGCATTTACTTGCCCGCCTGGGTCTGGGTAACGGTGAGGGTGGGGGCTTCGCTCCCAACCTGCACCGTATCACTGCGACTGTAGAAAGTCAACGAATCGCCGGTAATAACGCCATGTTCGGCATCAAAAATGCTAGGGCGACCGCCGCTCATAACATACCTTCCGTCCGCTCCCGTGTAAGTCATTGTATTTCCGATGGCTTTTCTTGCCGGTTGCTGTACCACCACATGTCCTCTGGCCACGATTTCCTCAATCTGATTGGCATCAGGGGTGCCCGGCCGCCTGGTTTCGCGCCTGGGTTCGAGAAAGACGTCGGCCGTATCGGCGCTCACCACCCCAGCTGTTGATTTAAGCAACACCCCGCCTTTAAGAATCGCCCGGCGGTCCGGATCGGAGTAAGTCAGCGAGGAAGAGGTGACCGTGACCGGAGCCGCTTTGGACTGGCCGTCGCCTTGGAAGAAGACCGTCGATACTGGCTGCCGGTTTCCTTGCGCCTTTAGCAAGCGATTCGCACGGTCGAACACAATCACCGGTGCCTCCACAATGTTGCTTCCCTGCCAGAGGCGCGCCGAACCGGAGTAGGTCGCAGTGTCAGTCTGACGGCGGGCGGTCATGCTGTCGGCGGTGACGTGGATAGGCCCGGGGCCAGCCAGCAACGCACCACTCGCCGGCCGCGTCTCCCGATACGTCGTCTTGACATCCCCTTCGGCGAAGGCGTCTCCCGTACGCCAATTGAGCCAGAGCAGGCGGGCAGTGGTCGTGCCCGCGGCTTCCGTCCAGCGCGGCGAGCCGGTTAAGACCAGGTTCTCATCGCCGGGCGTATATTTCGCCTCCTGGGCGAAGGCGCGGCGCTGGCCATCGCTGTAGCGCACATTGTCGCGCTGCACCACGCTGGTGATACCGCCATCTGCCGAATTGAAAGCTACATCCAGGGTCTGGCTGGTGCTTGTCTTGTCCGGTTGTCCGGGCGTGGAGTTCACGATGCGGGCGTCGGGTTCGCCGTGTAGCGCGTGCAGCCGGCTGTCCCCACCAAAGCTCATCTCGAAGCGCCCAGCGGTGATCACGGTATTGCCCGGCGGTGCTGAAGCTGTTTGCGGCTGTATCGTAATCCTGGCTGCTCCGCCAGTCACGGCACGCTCCAAGCGTCCTGTGCGGAGAAAAAGATCGAGTGCGTCCGAGGCCAATTCGACGGACTGGCCAGCCTGGTTGGCGCTGGCGCGCTGCTCCTGGGCGAATCGCACGTCTTCTGTCGCTTTGACTTGGGTGAGGACATTTCGTGGACCAAAGACAAGGGTGGCACGTTCAGCGGAGGCGTGAAGTGGCGACGGCCCTTCCTGCTGAAATTTCACTCCTCCGAAAAGCACGCCCGATTGAACTTCGTTCTTCGGCCCCAGGACGAAGTCGCCCTGGGCAGCCTCAACGCGCGCCGAGTGGGCGCCGCTGACGGTCCCGCGCACGTCGCCGGTGGCGATCATGCGGGAGATGCTGTTGTCGTCGCGGAGGTAGAGCGTGAGCTGGCGGGCGTCAATATCGGACGTCGGGCGCCGGATGCGAGCGGCTTCCAGCACCGCCCGCCGCGGATTCTGGGTAACAATTGCGTGCCGCGCCAGAAGAGTCGCTCCAGCGAGGGTCTCGACATGCACCTGGGAGCCCAGTGTCAGCAGGTTTGATTTCGAATCGTAGCTTGCGCCCACTGCGCTGCCGGCGGCCTGCGGGATGCGGAATTCGATTCTCTGGCGCGTGGCTGCCGCTCCCGTTTTCTGGTTAAAAACAAGACCGCTGGTCTTCAGATGGATGGGGTTCTTCAGCTCCACCGGAGTCGCCTGGTCGGGGCGCACCGGCCCTTGGGCATCGCCTTCCAGATCGATGGTCACATCGCCATGAGCGATGATGTCCCCAGAGTTGGGGTCATATTCGAAGCTGTCGCCGTAGATCTGGTCGAAGCGGTCGGAACGGCGCCCGTAGACCAAGATGCTCACGTTGTGCAGTTCCGCCCGGCCGCCTTCCTTGTACTGCACCGCCTTGGAGGCGTGGACGGTGAAGAGCGTTCGCCCGCCTTCGGACTTCGACAGCGTGAAGCCCTGGGTGCTCTGCTGGACTTCGATGCCCAGCTTCCCGGGGGCGTGCTCCACCACTCGCCACGCGCGCAGGCGTCCGTAGAGGTAGTAGGACAGCGAAATCGCGATTACCAGGATCGCCGCGGCCGCAAACCATCGGCGCAGGCGCTTAGGGTCCAGAGGCATGTCTAGTTTCTATCTTACGCGAAGGCGCCAGGATGTACCTCCGCGGGCACTGCTGTTCCGGTGCTATCTTGTCTAAGCTGATCCCGCGCCCCGTCTACAAAGCAGCGAACCAGAACGATCGAGATATGCGTGCGTTTGAAAGACGGATCCAACAGCGTTTTTCCCTTCAACTCCCCATCGTTATCGAGGACACGACGGGTGCCCGCTATCAGAGTCTGACGCGGGACGTGAGCGCCAGAGGAGTCTTCTTCTACACTGATGCACCTGGGCTGGAGCTATCCGCCCGGATTGCCTTCAGCATGATTTTGCCCACCAAAATTATCGGTACGAAAGAAATTCGCGTGCGGTGCCAGGGCACCGTCGTGCGCCTCGAGGGAGACACACCGAAGGGAACCGCGGTTGCGGCTACCATCGAGAGCTACGATTTTTGATGACCTAGTCCCGCTTGATGCAACTGCGGGCTGACCGGATCAACCTCAAACGCCTTCCATTGGCCGGATAACCGTGATTTCACTGGGTTACGACCTCTGAGGAAGTGGCTCACTAATGCTCACCCGCGCGGGGTTCGCCGCCATGACGTAATCCCGCAGTGAAAGTCTGATCCCGCCGCCGAACTCGGGATTCGCGTTCTTCTCCACCGTGAAGGCGATGTCCAGCACATCGCCGGCGACCAGCGGCACCTTCTCCGTGCGCTCCACCATCCGCCAAGCCATAGCATCGAAGGCGTGGAACTGGGTCCGGCCGTTGTTGCCAGCCGTTTCCGTGACGAGGCGCAGCTTGAGATGTTTTTCTTTGAGCACTTTCGGTGGCTGCCCAACCCGCACCCCGCGGGCGGCAAATACCGGCTCGGGATTGCCCATGCCGAAGGGCCGCAGTTGCTCGATTCCTGCGTAGAAGTGGGGAGTGATCTGTTCCAGCTCCAGTTCCCCGTCTACGGCGAGGGCCCGTTCGAAGTCGGCGGCGGTAAGCCGGACGCGCGCGTAGCGATCCAGCCTTTCGCACAGCTCGGGCAGACGCTCCGACGGCAGGGCGAATCCTGCTGCGTGCGCGTGTCCGCCAAAGCGCGTGAACAGACTGGCACAGGATTCCAGCGCGTCCAGCAGGTGGAAGGTGTCGATGGAGCGTCCCGAGCCGTGGGCCTCTTCACCATCGAGTGCGACCACGAGCGCAGGGTGCCCCGTTCGTTCCATGACTCGCGCGGCGCAGATGCCGACCACGCCGCGATGCCATCCCTCGCCGTCGATGACTATGCAGTAGCGCTCGCGCAGCGCGCCGTCGCTGTCGAGGCGCTCGTAGATCTCCGCCATGATGCGCTGCTCTTCCGCCTGGCGCTCGGCATTGAGCCGGTCGAGATGCTCGGCCAGCTCGCGGGCGCGCGCTTCATCATGGGTTGAGAACAGTTCAACCACGTCCTGGGCCACATCCATGCGTCCGGCGGCATTGATGCGCGGCGCCAGGCGAAAGGCCACGTCGCCGGAGTTGATGGCGTGTCCGGAATCAAGCGCCGAAACTGCGATCAGCGCCTTCAGGCCGGGATTGACGGCGTGGCGCAGGCCATCGAGGCCGAGGCGCGCGATCACCCGATTCTCGCCGACCAGATCCACGGAATCGGCTACCGTCGCAATGGCGACCATCTTCAAGAACGACGGCAGAAGGCGCCCGCGACCGCTCTCTTCCAACAGCGCCTGCACGATCTTGAATGCCACCCCGGCGCCGCACAGCTCTTTACAGGGATAGCCACAGCCTGGCTGGTTGGGATTGAGCACGGCCAGCGCCCCCGGCACGCCCTGCCCGACTTCCGGCAGGTGATGATCGGTAACGATCAGGTCCACGCCGGCGCGGCGCGCGGTTTCCGCGGCGGCAAAGGCGCGGATGCCAGTATCCACGCTGATGATCAGGCGCACGCCCCCGGTAGCGGCGCGCTCGATCACCTCGTCCTTCATGCCGTAGCCTTCGCGGATGCGGTGTGGCACGTGGAAATCGGCCACGCCGCCGCAAAGTTCGATGGCAGTTTTCAGGATGACGACAGCGGTGGTGCCATCCACGTCGTAGTCGCCGTAGATCAGCACCTTTTCTTTGCGCTCGATGGCGGCCCGCAGGCGCTCCACGGCCATCTTCATGCCCAGCATGAGATAGGGAGAGTGCAGGTGCTCGAAGGAAGGATGGAGAAAACGCGCCGCCTCGTCCGGACCGCGGACGCCGCGCACCACCAGCAGGCGCGCAATCAACGGATCCAGGTTAGCTTCGGAAACCAGGCGGCTGAGGAGAGATTCGTCCGCCGCCTTCAGGGTCCAGCGCACGGGTCAGTGCTCGTCGTCCTGCTCGGGCTCATCGAACACGATGCCGCCGTACTCCTCGGCCATGTCCACGAGGCGCTGGTAGCGGTCGTACCACTCGGTGGAGACCTCGAAGAGAAAGACCGTGCCCTGGTACGGCCAGCCGAGTTGCACGAACCCCGTCTTGCCGATGTAGGTGCGTAGCCAGCGCGCTTCTTCGATGTCCTCTTCGTCGGGATACGCGGCGTTCTTCAGCCGATCCACCAGAAAGTCGAGGTCTTCCTTCTCCAGCACCACATCGCTCATGGTGAGAAAGGTGGCGCCGGCGTGCTTGGCCAGTTCGACGAAATCCTTCCAGCTCTCGGGATTGTCGCTGGAATCCCACATCACGCTGGGCACTTCCTCGCCCACGTAAGCGTGAAACCGCAGCATTCCGTGGCCTTCGATGAAAGCCGTCATGTCGTCTTTTACGTTGGTGAGATCGTCCGGCATGGAGCAGAGGGCCTCGGCGACAGAACTCTACGCTACTCCCGGAATGGCTCTGTGTCCAGATGCGACGTGGATGGGTGGCTCAGTTGGAAAGAAGGCCGTAGAGGCAGAAGCTTATCAGTGTGATAGTTGCAAGTATTGTCTGGGTAGCCGAGCATTAATCTCATCAGCCACGACGGCGAGATTAAGTTGGGTAGCCCCCTTCCCTAATAGCCTCTAGCTCTGCGAAAATCATTGGTACCACGTGCCCTATGGTTCCGGACCGAGACCCCCAAACAGCTCTCGAAAGCACGCAACTTTCGTCCTCCCAGCGGGTTAGTACGGGTGTGAGCAGCCTAGCGCTCAGCCAGGAACTGCCGGCCGGCGCCGCTGCCCGTCCAATACTGGCCGGGGGAGGGGGGACGATGGCCGCGACCCCAGCGGCCTGGCACCTGCTCAGCGACGCTGAGGTTATGCTGCGTGTCGCGGCGGGGGACGATACCGCCTTCGACTACCTGGTGGAGAAGTTCCGGCGCCCGCTGGTGAGTTTTATGTATCGCATGACGCACAACTCAGGGGTGGCGGAAGAGCTGGCGCAGGAAGTCTTCCTGCGCGTGTATCGCTCGCGGGGCACCTATGCGGCGGACGCCAAGTTCACCACCTGGCTCTACCGGATTGCAACCAATCTGGCGGTCAACCACGCGCGCGACACCAAGGCGGAGCGCGCTGGCACCAGCCTGGATGAGCCCGATCCGCAAACGGGGTTGACCCTTGACGTGGCCGATCCCGAAACGACGGCGGAACAGAAGCTGCTGCGGCGGGAGCGGCTGGCAGCCATCCGCAAGGAAGTGGAATCGCTACCCGAGCGGCAGAGGCTGGCAGTAATCATGCACAAGTACCAAAGCATGGACTACAAGCAGATCGCCGAAGTGCTCAAACTGAGCGAGTCGGCCACCAAATCCCTGCTGTTCCGGGCCTACGAAACACTCAGGGTGAAGCTCGAGAAGTTTTTGTGACGGGGGAGTTATGACCTGCAAGGAAGCACGGGAATACATGATGGATGCTGCCGGGGCCAATCCGGTGGAGGGACTGGACGAGCACCTGCGCGCATGCGCGAGCTGCGCTCAAGAACTGGAATCGATGCGCCGGACCATGGCGCTGTTGGACGAATGGCAGGCGCCTGAGCCTTCTCCCTATTTCGATTCCCGGCTGCGAGCGCGCTTGCGCGAAGTTGCAGCCGAGCCTGGAAGCTGGCTGGGGTGGCTGCGCGGTCCCGCCATCGCCTTCGCTTTGGCGGTGCTGATGGTGGTGGGCATCGCCCTGTTCCATAGTGCGCCCACCCATGAGGTCGCCACCAATCCGAGACCGAATCCGACGAACGTGGTCCGGGTGGGCACGGCTGTCGGCGACTTGCAGGAGCTCGAGCATGATGGCGACATGTACGCTAATTTCGACCTGCTGGATGATCTAGGAACGCAGGCGGGGACGGCGAATCCGTAAGTAAGTGCTGAAAATCAAGTCCATTGCGATGCTGGCCTTGGCCGCTCTGATGCTGGGGGGCGCTGCCGGACCATGGGCGCTGGCACAGCGACACGACAGAGACCGGCAGGAGCACTGGGGAGACCATCAGCGCCTGAAAGGGCCCGGTCCGCATCGCGGAGACTGGATACGAAATCACCAGGACATGTCTCCACAGGAGCAAGAGAGAGCCCTGCGCAACGATCCTTCGTTCCGCCAGCTCTCCCCCGAAAGGCAGCAGCAGCTCGTCAATCGTCTGCGCGAGTTCAACAGCCGTCCGCCGGAGCAGCGGCAAAGAATCCTGGACCGGATGGAGACCTTCGAGCATCTCCCGCAGGACCAGCGGCAACAGTTGCGCTCAATGTACGGCCAGATGCGCAACCTGCCCGACGATCGGCGCTTCGCCGTGCGCCAAGCCGTGAGGCAGTTGGGTGGGATGAGTCCCGCCGAACGCGAGCGCATGCTGAATTCCCCGCAATTCCAGCGGCGCTTCTCCCCCCAGGAGCAGAACCTGGTCCGCGGACTGGCCGAGTTGGAACCCGGCCACGGGGAACGCTAGCTGCACTCCCGATAACTGAGTGGGATTCTCATCTTATCTCCGCCTTGCAGAAGACAAATTTCTTGTCCTGAGTCCGTATGAAAGTGAAGTATGGCGCCCGGAAGCAGGCTAGAGCTGCACCTAGCTGTTCGTCGATCTTGGCCGTCCGTATTTCCTCACCAGTTGTCGCATTGAAGATCCTTATCCGCCCCTCTCCGGGTCCATAGTTCCGAAACAGAATTGCGAGCTGTCCTCGGCTTTCCAGCATGGTGCTGGGGGGCTAACGGCGGGTCGCCGGACGACAACGTCAACGTGCGCACCAGATTTCCGGCGTTCGAGATGACCTAGACGGCGGCAGGGGATGACTTCCGGAGGATATAGGCGTATCCGTCGGAACCTATCAGCGCCTGCCCCTTCGCCACTGCTGGATTTGGTCCAACGCCCTGAACCTTCTTGTCATCACGGGCGCGGATCGCGAGCCGTCATCCCCATACCGCAGCATATAGACATGGGCGGCCAGCGTGCGGAACCATCGCTCCGCTTGCTGCGGTCCTCTGCCAGAACAAAGACCTTCCCATCGTTGCTTACGAAGTACAGCGCAGGAATCAGGTCAGCTGGGGCCGTGAACGTGATCGTGTTCTCCCCCTTGGGGTTGAACTTCTGGATCTGCCCCCAGCGGTACCCGAATCCCATGCTGTAGGGACGCAGGTAAATGTTCCCATCGGCATCGCACTCTTGCGGGCTGAGCATTGCACTGCCATCTATCCGCGTGGGAGTGGTGTCCACCACCCGGATTGCCGGCCCGGGCGACGGCTCCACGGGCTCTTCCTTGCTCTTCTGCCCGAAGCAAACCGATGAAATGGCAAGCAGCAGCAGTACATCGGCGATTCGCGAGTTAGGCATGCGTCACCTCTATAGCCTCCCCATGCCCCGTTGGGCTCAAGTGTCCCCATCAGGGCGCAACCTCCTTTTTTGGCGGCGAATGATCGTTACAGCTGCAATGGAACAAAGGCGCCGGAACAACTGGGCACCAGCAGGGTGCCGGAGACGTTCTCCAGACCCCGCTTAAGCTCTTGCAAACTTGCAACTCCTCGCCGTATTTCCCCGCAACCGACTTCTCGGCATGCCTCCCAGCACACATCGTTGGTACAGTAGTTGGCAAGACTGTAGTGCGTACCGCAGCATTCCCCATAGTTCATATCGACACACAGGCGGGCCCGGTAGAGCTGATTTCATCGGGAGGCCTAGTTCATGGCCGCCATCATCCGCCGCAGTGCCGCTGCCGTCTGGCGGATCTCATCGGCGTCCGAGGCATCGGGAGACATCTTCAAATAATCTTCCAGGTCGCCGAGTGCGCCGCGGGTCTGCCCCAGGCTCCAGCGCAACATGGCGCGCTGCTTTACGTCCTCGGGAGAGCGCGGATAGATGGCCAGGATGAGGTCCACGATGGGCAGGGCCTTGCGGAAGTTGCGTCCCGAAAGATAGATGGACTTCAGGTTGTTGAGCATCCGCACCAGCAGCTGCCGCCGGCTGACTGCCATGAGGAATTCAGGCTGGAGCGGCATCTGTCCGCCGTAGATCTCGTCCAGGGCGCGCTGGCAATCTTTGGCGGTGAGGATGCTGCCACGGTTGAACGGGTCGATGAGGATTTCACGGCCGTCCACGTCATAGTGCTTGAGCAGGAAGTGTCCCGGCATACCCACACCTACCAGGGGAAAGCCCACACGGCGGGCGACCTCCATGTAAATCACCGCCAGCGTAATGGGGATGCCCAGCTTGCGGTCGAGTACGTCGTTGAGGAAGGAGTTGCGGGGATCGTAGTAGTCGTCCCGGTTGCCCCGAAAGCCTTCCTCCTCGAACAGCACGCGGTTCAGCGCGACGATGGACTCGGAGGGATCGCCCAGCGCAGGCACCTGACGCTTCACGCGGCGCGCCAAGTCCTCGGTACGAGCGCAGTAGGTGTCCGCGTACAGATTCGGATATTCGGTCTGGGCGATGACGAGCGCGGCGCGCACTAGATCGATCCGCTCGTCCTCAACCTCGTGGCCGACCAGGGTAGTAAAGGCCTCTGCCAGCGTGGCTGGGTGGTGGCGCGACATCACGTTATGTTAACAGAGGATGTAATAGCCGAAGTTACGCCAGCCAGCGCTACCGGCGGAACAGGTTCTTGGCGATGAAGAACACATTGGCCGGGCGCTCGCCCAACCGCCGCATCAGGTAGGGATACCACTCGGTACCGAAGGGGATATAGACGCGCATCCGCCAGCCCTCGCGCACCAGCCTCTGCTGCAGGTCGCGGCGGATGCCATAGAGCATCTGGAACTCGAAGGCATCAGGCGGGATCTTTTCCACACGGGCGAAGGTCTCGGTAGCACCAATAATCTTCTCGTCGTGGGTGGCAATGCCGTGGTACACGCCGCTCTTCAGCAACATCTTCATCAACGCCACATAGTTGGCGTCCACTTCTGATTTCTTCTGGAAGGCCAGCTCCGGCGGTTCTTTGTACGCCCCCTTGCACAGGCGCATGCGGATACGCTCGGCCAGCAGCTCTTCCACGTCGCGCTGGCTGCGGCGCATGTAGGACTGAATGACGGCGCCGACAGCGTCTTCGTGGCCGGGGACGCGGTGCAGTTCACGCACGAAGTCCAGTGTGCGCTGGGTGTAGGGCGAGCCCTCCATATCCACGCGGATGAAGTTGTGGCAGCCGGCGGCATGCGCCACCAGCCCGCAAACGTTCTCCCGCGCCAGCTTTTCGTCGATGTCCAGCCCCATGTGCGTGAGCTTGAGGCTGACGTTTGCCCGCAGGCCGCGGGCGGTGATCTCGTCCAGCAGCTTGTGATAGAGCGCGGCACTCTGCCGCGCTTCGTCGGGATTCGTAACGTTCTCTCCCAGGTTGTCGATCGAAACCGTGAGGCCGAGGTCGTTCATGCTGCGGCTGGCCGCCATCACGTCCTGGACCGTGGTGCCGGCGACGAAGCGGCTGGAGGTGCACTGTCCGATGGCGGAACGCTCGGCCACCGCGCGCAGGGCGCGGCTCTCGGAAAGCGAGACAAAGAGCGCCCTCAGCATTCCTGCGGCCTGCCGCCAGGCGGGATCCGTGTGAGACTATCCATAGGCACCTTCTAGCGTCCTTGCTCTTCCAGAAACTTTTCCACCTCGATGGCAGCCATGCACCCGGTGCCGGCAGCGGTGATGGCTTGGCGATAGCGGCGGTCGGCAACGTCGCCGCAGGCAAAAACCCCGGGGATGCCGGTGAACACGTAATCGCGCGTCTTCAGATATCCGTCTGCATCACTATCGAGCTGACCGTCGAACATGGCGGTGTTGGGGACATGGCCGATGCCGAGAAACAGCGCGCTGGTGGGGAAGACGTGCGAGTGTCCGCTATGCACGTCGCGCAGCTTCAGGCCGGTGACCTCGCCCTTTTCGACGTCGTAAACATCGTCCACCACGGTGTTGATGATGAAGTGGATTTTGGCGTGGCTCTGGGCGCGGCCGAGCATGATCTTGGAAGCGCGGAACTGGTCGCGGCGATGAATGATCGTGACCTTGGTGGCGAAGCGGGTGAGGAACAGCGCTTCTTCCATGGTAGAATCGCCGCCGCCGACTACCGCGATCTCCTTGCCGGAAAAAAAGAAGCCGTCGCACGTAGCGCAAGAAGAAACGCCGTGCCCGATCAGCGCCTGTTCATGGGGCAGGCCGAGCCAGCGCGCGGTGGCGCCGCTGGCCACGATCAAGCTGCGGGTATGGATGGGCGGCTTCTTGCCCATCAGATGCAGCACGAAGGGGCGCTGGCTGAGCTCGGCGCGGCGAACGTGCCCGGTCTCGAACTCAGCTCCGAAACGCGCCGCTTGTGCCTTCATGTTCTCGATCAGCTCCGGTCCCTGGATGCCTTCAGGAAAGCCGGGAAAGTTTTCCACTAGCGTGGTGAGGGAAAGCTGTCCCCCGGGCTCGTGGCCTTCGAGCACCAGCGGCTTCAGATTGGCGCGGGCGGCGTAGATGGCCGCCGTCAGTCCGGCACAACCGGACCCGATGATCACTGTATTGCGGATATCCATGGCTACATAGATTAGCGAGTCGGGGGAATGATGCAAGTCGGCCGGTCGCTATTGCCCCTTGGCTTTTGGTTTTGTCTTGCCAGCTTTAGAGCGGCCCAGACCTAACCGCGCCAGCTCCGGCGGCACACTCTCTCGCACGCCCAAGGCGGCGCGGTAACGGCTCATCACCCGGCTGGCGGCGGCGAACAGGCTCTCATACGCCGTCTGATCGGCTTCCGCACAGCGCGACAGGCCGAGAGAGGGCTTGCCGAAACGTTCGATGCGGATGCGGCTGGCGGGCGTATCGGTGGAAACCACCGTGGCCGGACTCGCCACGGCGGAGACGCTGTCCTCGAGCGAGACCTGCATCACGTCCTTAGGCTCACGCCAGCGCAGGACTACGGTTTCGATAATGTCCTTGGTGTCGAGGCTGACGGAGTACTGGGCGTTGGTCAGGGGTGCACCTGGCGGGAACTCGCGGCGCACCCGCACCCAGGAAGCCATGGGGGCGTCGGGGGCGGCGGAGCGGCCGCGCGCAATCTCGAACTCCGGCCCGAAGCTGGGCGCGGTCGGAATGCGCTCCAGCGCGGAGACGATCTGCTTCTTGTCGGCCTCGCTGGGAGAGCACACGTTCATATAGTTGATGCGCAGGTGCATATTGTCTTGCTTGGGCGGCTGCTCCGCCTGGGCAAACAAGCAGGTAGCGATGACAAACAATAACATTTTCAGCGAGGACACTCCGGAATTGTAAACCAGCTTCCCATGCTTGATTGATGTCATGCTGAATGGGATTGCGGCAGCGGACTCCCGCTCGCGCTTCGCTCTCGCCCGCTAAGCGCCTCATGATCGCGGTTGATGGGCAGAAAGATAGGTTAAGTCTGGACGAACAGTATTGGCCCGAATGGCAGCGTCGAGATCCTTGGCACGCGCTCGGTTCGCAAGCTTCCCTCGTGCGGCCGCCAGCGTGCGCAGGACGAAGCGGAGACCGGCGATGGGCGAAAACAGGATGTCGTTGATCAGAAACTAGTTTCGGTTTTCAGTTTCGAGCGCCGGACCATTGAAAACTTGAAGCTCGAAACTTGAAACTAACTTAGGGCGAGCACCCGGGCTTTCCGGGCTTTACTGACCGCTCGCTTGGGCTTGCTCATGGGCGCTCCTCAATTGGCGGGCGATGGTATCGAGAAATTCCTGGATGTCGATCGGTTTGAACAGCACGGAAATACCATCGCGCTCGGCGCGGTCGCTGATGTCCCGGCTGGCATAGCCGGTGAGCAGCAAGGACGGCAGCGCTGGCTGCTGGTGGCGGGCATATTCGATGACTTCGAAGCCGGAATCCTTTTCTTCCAGCGACAGATCGCAGAGCATCAGGTCGAGCTTCTCGCTCATCAGCGCTTGGCGTGCCTCTCCGGAAGAAGGCGCGGCCACCACCTCGTAGCCCTTCTGTTCCAGGATCATGCGGTACGTGGTAAGCACCGAGGGCTCATCGTCCACCACCAGGATGCGGTACTTGCGAACGGCGCGAGTCATCAGCGCACCACCGGCAGGTCGAGTTTGAAAACGGTTCCGTGGCCGACCCGGCTGCGCACGCGAATCTTGCCAGCGTGGTTCTCCATAATGCCTTTGACGATCCACAGACCCAAGCCCGTCCCCTTCTCGCCTTTGGTGGTGACGAAGGGCTCGAAAATGGATTCCAGAATGTTTTCCGGGATGCCGGCGCCGCTGTCGGCGATCAGGATGCGGATCCAGCCGTGGATGCCGTCCGGGGCCGGCAGGTGGCGGGTGCGAACCCGCAGCACACCTCCTTTGGACATACTGTCGCGGGCGTTGACCACCAGGTTGGAAAGCACTTGCCGGAGCTGATCAGCCGAACCCACGGCCAGAGGCAGGTTGTCCAGCCTGGATTGCACACGGATGCCACTGTGCTCCAGTTGCCGCGAGAACAGCAGCAGCGTGTCTTCGACGATGCTGTTGATGTCCAGCGGACCCACCTGGTCGACGGTCCGATACAGCCCCAGCATCTGGCGGACGACGCGAGCGACGCGTTCCGTCTCATTCTTCAGGATCTGGTAGACCGGAACGCTGTCAGGCTGCACCTTGTCGGTGAGGAGGAAGATGGCGTTCTTGATGGCTTCCATGGGATTGTTGATCTCGTGCGCGATGGTGCCGGCCAGGCGGCCAGTGGCGGCGAACTTCTCGATCTCCAACATGCGGCGCTCCAGCTTGAGCTGCTCCAGCCTGCGCACGGTGCTGAAGTCGCGCAGAACGGTGACAGTGAAGGCCACTTGGCCACGTTCGTCGTAGATTTTGCCGGAACGGGCGTCGTATTCGATCTCCGTGCGGGAGCCGGGGTGGACAATGCGCAGCGGGCTGCTCTCGCGGTCGGGGAAGGAGAAAGTGAAGGCGGTCAGGTAAGCATCGAGTTTGGCCCGGTTACGCACCCGCGCCGGGTCGCGCTTGCCCCCTTTCTCGGACTGGAACAGTTCCTGAGCGCGGGGGTCGAGCAGAACGATCTTGGCGGCGCCGTCGCTAACCACGATGGGATCGCCCACGTTCTCCACGATCAGGTTGAGGCGGTCGCGATCCTGGCGGACCAGTTCTTCGGCAGCGCGCAGCTTTTCCACGCCGGCGCGCATTTCCTGGTCGGCGCGGCGCAGGTCGGTGACGTCGCGCATTACCGTCACCCTGCCGGTGCGCCGGCCGTCGCGGCCGTACGTGGGCGCGCACACGGCTTCAAATAGAGTCTCCTCGCCCTCGATGGCGTCCACCAGGGTAAGGTCGCGGGAAGCCTCGCTCCCAGAAACCGCCATCGAGGAGAGCGCGGCCGAGAACAGAAGGATGTTGAGCTCCACCGCGCGGTTGCGGCCTTCGCTGACCCGCTCCGGCAGCTTGAAGAAGCGCTCCGCCGCCTTGTTCTGCATGATGACGCGGTGGTTGGCGTCGGTGAGGATTACGGGGTCGGCCATGCTCCGCATGACCGTCTCCATCTGGCGGATGGTGACCTCCATTTCGGTCATACGGTTGTAGTGGTGCTCGGTGCGGAAGATACGTCCCAGATAGCGGTTGGCGACCTCGATCAGGGCGCGCACTTCGGCGACCTGTTTCTCGCTGGTGTCGGGATGCAGGTCCACCAGGACTACGCCGGCATAGGCGCGCAGCTTGCAGATGGCGCAGTCCTGTTCCTGCAACTGCAGGCGCCGGCGGCGTTTGAAATTCTCCACCGCCAGGCAGTCCAGACGCCGCTCGCGCTCCGCTTCCCAGCAGAGATTGCGGTTGCGGTAGATTACGGGATGGCAGTAGAGCGGGTTCTGTCCCAGGGCCGCACCCGCAATCACCACGGCATCTCCGGCGCGCAGCGCGCGGATGACCGGCTCATCCGCGGCATCGAGAGACACGTGAAAGCGCTGCTGATATTTGCGCGAGCAGTTCAGGGCGGCAACCGGGATCAGTTCCCCAGTCTCGAAATCCATCATGGCGATGAGCGCGCGCGCAAAACCGAGGGCGACGATCTCTTCCAGCAGGACGGGATGGATCTCTTCGCTGCGTTCGGCGTCCAGCAGGCGCAAGACGGACTGGCGACGCAACCCGGCGGGGCGGCGTTCCACCGCCTCCAGCTTGCTGACCGTTGCCGAACGCTGCACCCGCATCTGCGGCGTGGCCATCGACCGCCCTCCCCGTCCGGCCCTAACGCCGGCTCTCAGCTCGGCGCACGGCGCCGGCGATCACCAAGCCTTTGTCGAGCACCCGGTCAAGAATGTCGAGCAGGTTGGCGGTCCCGGAAACAGACGGTACTCGTTCCATAAGTCGTTGGAATCAACCGCGCAGGGCGAAAGCAGAGCAGCCGGACCCGGTTGGCCTCTCCCGTATGTCCGCAAGAGAAACGTATGCTAAACAATGCCCGCAGGGCTGTCAAATGGCGACGTTCGGAAAACCAGTATCCCGTTTCGTGCCGGGTACAGCATTGGATCGCCAAATCTGAGACTTTGGTTGCTCAGCTCCAGCCCGGCCCCGCGCAACGCTCCGTCTATAATCAACGGGCCAAATGAGCTAAGTTCCCGATGAAAGGACTTCCCTACCATCTTCTACGACGCAGGCTGGCGCGCTTAGCGCCCAGCAGTGGACTGGGACGCTTCACGCTCTACGTGCTGCTGGTGGATCTATTGATCTACGGATTGGGCAGGCTGCGCTCGGGCCGCAGCGGCGGGGGAGCGCTGGACGCCTGGGTGGTGCTGCTCACGATCACGCTGATCGTGCTGGGGCTCATCCTGAGCCTGCGCTGGTTTCGCCGGCGCTTCATGTGGCGGCTGCGCAATCGGCTGATCGTCACCTACGTTTTCATCGGCGTAATCCCGCTGGTGCTGGTGCTGATGATGGCCGTCATCACCGGCTACCTCTTTGCCGGCCAGTTTGCCACATTTATCGCCAGCTCCGACCTGCGCTCCGAACTGCGCACGCTGGAGGCGGCCAACTCCGCCATGGCGACGGAGCTGGCGACGGTGGCGCGCGTGCGCGGCGCGCCCACCAGCAAAGACCTGCTGGCGTCGCAGGAGTTCCGTCCCGGTGAGCACCTGAAGACGGCTGAGGTGGTCGCCTGGTATGGCGGAAAGCGCATCGAACTCTATTCGTCTGGCGGCGAACGGCCGATCGGCGACCTTCCTCAGTGGGTCAGGAAGCAAGGCGATTTCGCGGGTATCGTTTCCCACCACGGGCAGCTTCGGCTGCTGGCATTGCACACGGTAGGCGCCGGGAATTCGAGCCTGGCCGTGCTTTCCAGCATTCCCGTGGATGAGGCCCTGCTCGACCGCATCGCTGCCGGACTCGGCGAAGTGGCGATCTATCCCGCCAGTGTGATCCGGGGCCATGCCAACGCGGAGCGCGGCGGCGTCAGTATCAATGTCGGCGACCAGTCGGCGGCGAAGCAGGAGGCCTCGGCCCTCGGCCAGCGCATCCGGGGAGGCTCGCTGCCCGCGCAAAGCCGGCGCCTCGACCGGGAAGTCACTTTCTTCGCGCCGCTGCCCATCGTCGATTGGGACACCGGCCAGGCAGCGCGCATCCCGCTGCGTGCCACCACGCGCCCGTCGCTGCTCTACGCGCGCCTCTTCCAGACCATGGTGGAATTCGGCGGCGCCATCTGGACGCTGCTGATCGCGCTGGTCATCGTCTTGGCGTCCATCGAACTGATCGCGCTGATCGTCGGCGTAGGGCTCACTCGGACCATGACGCGGTCAGTCGCCGAACTCTATGGAGCGACGCAACACATCAACCGCGGCGACCTGAAACACCGCATCAAGGTCACAGCGCAAGATCAGCTCGCCGCGCTTGAGAACTCCTTCAACTCCATGAGCGAATCGCTGGAGAAGTTGATTGCGGAGCAGAAGGAAAAGCAGCGCCTGGAGAACGAGCTGGCCATCGCCCAGGAAGTGCAGACCCAGTTGTTCCCGCACGCGATCTCCGACCTGGAGTCGCTGGAAGTCCACGGGGTGTGCCGCCCGGCGCGCACCGTGAGTGGCGATTACTACGACTTCCTGCCCTACGGGCCCGACCGGCTGGGTATTGCCGTAGGCGACATCAGCGGCAAGGGAATTTCTGCCGCGCTGCTGATGGCGACGATTCACTCTGCGGTCCGGGCTTACGAGTTCGGGCGCATGCCGGCCATAACCGCCCGCCTGGTGGCCGCTGGGAGCAACCCAGGCGCCTTCGACGCGCATTCGGGCAGTGATGGCGAGTTCGCGCCGGCGCAGGTGCTGAGCCTGCTCAATCGCCAGTTGTATCGCAGCACCCCGGCGGAAAAGTACGCCACGCTCTTCCTGGGCGTCTACGACGGCCGCTCGCGCAGGTTCACCTATTCCAATGCTGGGCACCTGCCGCCCATCATCCTGGGACCGGATGGCTCGCTGAGACGGCTGGATACACCCGGGCTGGTGGTCGGCCTGTTCGATGACCAGGGCTACGAGGAGCGCGCCATCGATCTGCGCCCCAGCGACATTTTCCTCGCCTTCAGCGATGGGGTCACGGAGCCGGAGAACGAGTTCGGCGAATTCGGCGAGGCGCGGCTGATCGAGATCGTGCGCGACCACCGCCACTTGCCGCTCGCCCGCATCTCGGAGATGGTCACTGCCGCCGTCAGCGACTGGATCGGCTCGAACGAACAACCCGACGACATCACCCTCGTGCTGGCGCGGGCACGGTAACCACGGCACCCAAGACGTTCACTCCTTCGGTATCCCATTTGGCTGCCTGTAGCGCGCCCCGGCGGCGAAGGAAGCCCGTGCGCCTCGCGCCATTATTCACCTTCCAGTTACCTCCCCCACCCCCTTCCGGACTGTTTGGAGTCAAGTGACTGCGAATCAATGACTTGCAAAAGTCAGTCTCGCAAGTACGGTCAAACAAAGGACTTTAAGTCCTTTGAATCATAAGTATGGCTAAATACAGTTATCTAAAGGACTTTAAGTCCATTAAAATCAGCATGCCGGCCAAATACAGTCATCTAAAGGACTTACTCGTAACAACCGTCATCTAGAGGACTTAGTACAATTTCTAGGGTGGTTCTCGGCCGATTTGTCAAAGAGCGGCGCTTCGTGCAGGTTACCGTTCTCGACAACCCTGGCTGCAGGAGCGGTCATGCGCTAAGAACTCAGCGCTGGGCCCCTTTCGTTCATTATCTATTTGATATATATATAGCGATAACAATATCAACATTTCGCAGAGTTGTCAAGCCTTTTTTTGTCGAACTGGGCGTGACCCCCGGGGAGAGGACCGCGTGCTCAGAATCACAGGTCTTCATCAAGTGTCACGCTGAGCGAGGCTCCGCTGGGTAGGGGCCGTCGGGCCGGGTGCGCCGCGCTCGGAGAGATAAATTTCCCAGACGA
>Ga0335081_10001862_pt1 | contig 33391 bp, 27 predicted proteins | sample Lox_Sample_35_FD_206713 | JGI IMG/M metagenome (GOLD analysis project Ga0335081, IMG submission 206713) | Soil microbial communities from Loxahatchee National Wildlife Refuge, Florida, United States - Lox_Sample_3.5 | ecosystem: Environmental > Terrestrial > Soil > Wetlands | place: USA...
GGAAGACGGCGCCGCAGCACTCATGTTCCTGTCCGTAGTTAGCACCATAGATGCTGCCGTCGCGCGCGATCAGCGGCGTGGTGTAAGGTTGCGAGCCGTCATCGCCGCCCGTAAAACTGTAAATGGGTGCTTCCACCCAACTGGAGCCAGCACGCTTCAGCTTGAAAACAGTGCCATAGCCATAAGTGCCGCCGAAGATGGTCGTGCCATAAAGCACCCCGCCGGGCGTAATTGCCAGTCCGCTCGCCGGACTGCCTCCATCGCCTCCAGTAGCAAAGGCGTGGAGCACCGTGAAGGTTTGCGCCCGAGCTCCGGACGTCAAAACTGCAACCACGAACAAGGTGGTCAACGAAACAGCCACGGCGTGAGGTGCGAGCTTGCGCGCACGGCTGAAAAGCGACCGGCTTGGATTGAAATTCATGGCGGGCCTCCCGATACAGAGGGGGATTTTGCTTTCAACGGCGAGCATTGTAACCCAGATCGACATCCATGGCCGCAACGAGAAACGTGGCGCTTCGGGGCAACAAATATTGAACGAGGGGTTTCTTTTCAGGCAACCCGCCTGCATCTAACCTACTGAGAGCACCGACTCGTAAGGGTACACCGCCGCTTCGCGCAATTTCGTGTCGAGAGTAAATTGACACTGTGTCCCGTGTCCGCTAGGATACGCGCTTGTGTCGAAGCGCAGGTTGCCGTTTCGGCGAGGAAAATCGCGGGCCAACGGCAAAGCTTGGCGAACCCGCACTCTCTATTCTTGAAGAAGATCCATGGAACGAGTACCAACCGTCTCAGGTACGGCGAATCTGCTCGACATCCTTGACCGGATACTGGACAAGGGGCTGGTGATTGCGGGCGATGTTCGCATCTCGCTGGCTAACGTTGAGCTGCTGACTATTCGGATTCGCTTGTTGGTCTGTTCCGTGGACAAGGCCGAGGAGATCGGGCTGAACTGGTGGAAGTTCGATCCGAACCTCACGAATCCGGCCGGCTTGCCCGACGTGCCGCGGACGCACTTGCCGCGGGCCGGACCGGGAGCGGAACTACGGGCGCCGAATGCGCCGGCCAAGAGAGCAACGAAGGTTTCCAGGACAAAGAAGAAGAAAGCGTAGAGGCCCAGGGACGAAGATCGGCAGGAGGATCTGGCTATGGCGGTAGAGAGAGTATCGGGCGGCTCAAGTCTGATTGACGTACTCGATCGGGTATTGGACAAAGGTATCGTCATCGACGCCTGGGTGCGCATTTCACTGGTCGGCATCGACCTCATTACGGTGGAGGCGCGCGTGGTGGTGGCTTCGATCGACACGTACCTGAAGTACGCCGACGCGGTGGGATTGACCGGACTGGTGTCGCGTCCGCAACTGGGCCCCGGCGAAGAAGAGGAAATTACAACCGTCGAAACCACTCGCCGTCCGGCCCGCACGCGGAGGCCGGCGCGGCTCTAGGGGATTAGGACGGAGGAGAGGTGGCCGTGGCTTCCCCGCAGATGCGCGTGCGCTCCGAAGCGCCCTACCGGTCCAGCAAGGGCCGCCGCTCGGCACTGCGCCTGCTTGGGGTTGAGCGTAGCGAGGAAATTTATCCCGTACTGCTGGAGGAAATCGTCGCCCTCGGCCATCCCCGCGCCCTCATCTCCAAGGTCGACTTCGATACCTCGCAACTCTCTCCCGTGGCTTCGCTGAACTGTTCCAAGGCATTCCTGCAACGGTTCCGCACCTCATTGTTTGCCATGGAGACCCAGCAGGTGCGGATCCTTCATGGCATGGAACCGGAACTGGTGGATGGCGATGGCAAGCGCAGCTCCAGCCTCTATTACTTCCCGCTCATCTACCGCAACAAGACAGCCTGTTGGGAAGCAGAGCGCGCGCGCGGGCGGCAGTGCATCGCGGTGGAGAACTTCCATGCCCGGCTCCGTTTGCAACTACAGGATCAGGTTTGCAGCATCTGCGATATGCGCGCCTACGCCGCGGTGCTGGTTGCCGAGGTAAACCGCAATGTAACCGCGACGGACATTGCCGAACTGCGCGCTTTAGTCGAGTTGGCCAACCGCTACCTGTCGCGTCTTTTCAAGATCGAGCATTACCAGAACCGCATGATCGACATGGAGACGGTCATCACCCAGATGCAGACGGTGATGGAGAGCATGACCGACCCGGTGATTCTCACCGATTCGCAGCATCGGGTGATCACGCAGAACAAGGCCGCGGAGCGCTATTTCCGTCTTCCCGACGATGTCAGCGAAGGGCGTGCCCGAGCCGTGGAGCTCAACAATCTTTTGTTTTCGGCGGCGTTGTCTTCGATGGCGGTATCGGGCAACGATTCCTCACGCGACATGACGCTGGTCGACGCGATCGAAGGCGATGAGGTGTTGTTCGAGGCGGTGTCGGCGCCCAGCTTTGCTCCGGACAAGCGCCGCGCGGGCATGGTGACCGTGTTGCGCAACGTAACCGACCTGCGTCGCGCGGACGAAGAGCTGCGCGAAAACTACGATCGCTTGCGGCAGGCCGAGGAGGTTGTGCGGCAGGACCGAGATCGCCTCAATCTGGTTATCGAAAATGTCGGCGATCCCATCGTGGTGTGTGATCGCGACGCCAAAGGGGCGCTGGTTGATCCGCTGGCCCAGGAGCTGTTCGGCTCGGACCAGTATCGCACGGCAGTCCAAATGCGCAATCAGGCCAAGCTGGACGCCTTCATCACCAAGTTCACCTACTCGTTCAGCGACCGTGAGAACGAAACCATCCAGTTGACCAATCCGGCGACGCAGCAGGACGTGGAATACGATCTGCGCTCGGGCAAAATCTATGACGAGCGCGGACTGGTAGCGTACACCGTGACTGTATTGCGCGACCTGAGCGCGGTGCGCCGTCTGGAGCAGTTGAAGATGGAGCGGCGCATGCTGGAAATGGAAAAATTCGCCGCCGCCGGCCGGCTGGCCGGCACCATCGCTCACGAAGTCAACAACCCGATGGAGGCCATCAAGAACTGTATTTTCCTTCTGACCGACCAGATCAAACCGGAAGCAAGCCCGGTCTACGAGATTCTGAAGGCTGAGACGGAGCGCGTTGCGCGTATTGTCCGCCAGATGCTCGGCCTGTACCGCAACACCGATCAGGTGGACAACTTCGATGTCAACAGCGTTGTGGAAGACACGCTGATGCTGTTCGCGCGGCAACTCGACCGCGCCGGGGTTCGCGTGGAGAAGGAACTGGGAGCCTTACCGGTGGCCTTGGGCTCGGCCGATCAGATTCGCCAGGTACTCTCCAATCTGGTGGTCAACGCCAAGGACAGCATGAGTCAAGGCGGACTGCTGCGCGTCCGTACTCACCTGGTCCGCAGAGGCCAGGTGAAGGAGGCGATTCGGATCATGGTTGCGGACACCGGCTCCGGCATCGCGGAGCACATGCTGAACAGCATGTTCGAGCCTTTCGTTACCACCAAGGGAGAGCGCGGAACCGGCCTCGGCTTGTGGATCGTGAAGGGCATCATCGAGAACCACGGCGGCAAGTTATGGGTTCGCAGTAAGGAAGGCATGGGAACCGTGTTTGCCATTGAACTGCCGGCGCCACGCTGACACCAGGAGCCTGAATGCAACATAAGTCTCACATCCTCGTGGTGGACGACGAACCCAATGTGCTGGTGACCTATCGGCTCATCCTGCAACAGCAGGGTTATGAAGTCAGCGCTGCGCTGTCCTCGGAGGAAGCGCGCCAGGTGCTGTCGGAAAGAGACATTGATCTTCTCTTGTGCGATCTCTCACTGGAGAAGCGGGAAAATGGTTTTGACGTAATCGAGTTTGGACGCCGCAAGAATCCCCTGTTGCCGACCGTAATGCTAACCGGCTACGCCACGCCGGAAGCCAACGATCACGCGGAGGAACTCGGCATCCCGATGTTGTTCAAGCCGATTGACATCAAGGAGCTGCTGGAGACCATTTCCGGATTGCTGAAGGAGAACTATGAGCAGCACGAGGCGGCCGGCGAAAACAGAGCCGGCAACAAGAACCAAACCCGCAAGAAAGAAGGCGGCGCGCCAGCCGCTTGAGCTGGTTCCTGCGGCCGCGCCGGCGCCCGCATCCAAGCCGCCGCTGGAGGAGACGTTCGCCACCGCCGGGCCTATCCCGGTGCCGGATGTGCGACAGGAAGGCCGCTACGTCTACGGCATCATCCCTTCCAACGAACAGGTCTCGTTTGGCCGCATGGGTATTGGAGGCCGCGGGGAGTTAGTGTACGTGGTGCCGCACGGCGACATCGCTGCCGTGGTCAGCCGCACCCCGGTGTTCATCTTCGATCCCACGCGCGAGAACGCGCTTGCCCACGAGCACGTGATCGAGACGGTGATGAAGACGCACACCATCATTCCCATGAGTTTCGGCACCGTATTCCGTACCGACGACGACATTCGCGAAGTGCTGCGCAGCATCTATCCCTCGGTGAAAGACGTGCTGAAACAGATGGCCGGCAAAGTGGAGTTTGGGCTGAAGGTGACCTGGGACCGCGACCACATCGTCGAGGAACTGCAGCGCGAACATGAAGAAATCCACCGCTTTCATCAGGAGATCACGCGCAAGCATTTGCAGTCGACGTACTTCGCCCGCATGCAGCTGGGCCGCATGATCGACAAGGCGCTGGAAGAGCGCTCGGCGGAATATCTGCGCGAGATCTATGAGAGCCTGCGCGCCATCTGCGTGGCATCGCGCGACAACAAACCCATTGGCGATCGCATGATCATGAACGCGGCGTTCCTGCTGGAGCGCGAGCGCGAGGCCGAATTCGATGCGGCAGTCAACCGCGTGGCGAAGAAGTTTGGCGACCGGCTCAACTTCAAATACACCGGTCCCTGGCCGCCCTACAACTTCGTCAATATTCGGCTGAAGCTGGAGCCCAGCAGCGCAGGGTGATGTGGATGGGGTAGTGCTGGTCTCTTAGGCCAGCATCTTGGATGCACAGTTTGGTTATCTCCAGCAGGCTTTAGCCTGCGGCAGCTTGCCCCAGCCAGCTTCGGCCGGCGAAAGATTCTATGCTTCTGATCGACGATCTTCTGCTCGCGCCTATCTCGGGATTCAAGTTCATTCTTCGCACCCTCGCGCGCGCCGCCGAGGAGCAGTATACCGACGACACTCCCATCAAGGAGCGTCTGTTGGAGCTGCAAACCCTGCTGGAGGAAGGCTCGATCACGGAAGAGCAATACGTCGAGCAGGAGCGGGAGGTCTTGGCACAATTGCGCGAAATCCAGAACCGCCGCATGCAGATGGCTGGTATCTCTCCGGAAGAAGCCGAGCGGATGGGCCGGCCTATGCTGGAAATCCCGATACAGCTTCGGCAGGACGAGGAAAAGTAGCTTGAGGATGCAGCTACGAGCACATTGCTAGATCCGGGAGGAAGCTACATTACTTTCGGGAATCCTTCCTAAGACCCTCGCCGTGTAAGCTCTTCGATATAGCTCCCACCGGAACGATCTATCCCGCTGTTCCATTTCTTGACTAGTCAAGTCTATCCAGGCAGCCGTCACAAAGAGATCACATTAGTTCGACATCTTCATGACAAGTCTCCGATTGGGCGACGCTACCGTGAACTACACAGTCCAGCCAACCAGGATTTTGGACAGAAGGGGAATAGTTATGAAGAACAGCGAAAACATTCTTGAGCAGCCAGTCAATCGCCGCTCGTTTATCAAGAAGGGAGCCATTGCAGCCGGCGCCGCCACCGTGGGCGCGGGCCTATTGAGCCATGGCCTGGCTGCTTTCGGCCAGGAAGCGACTGCCGGCGGCAGTCTCACCAAAGGAGACATTGCCATTTTGCAGTTTCTGGCGGCTGCCGAACTGATCGAGAGCGACCTGTGGCAGCAATACGCAGAACTCGGAGGTGTCACGCAGGGAGTCCAGAACAACTACCAGCTCGCTCTGCAGTATTTGGATGGCGATGGTTCCCAATACATCACCAGCAATACTCTGGACGAGGTGAGCCACGCGGACTTTCTGAATGCCTATCTCGTGTCGAAAGGCGCGGACCCTGTCAACTTCGACAAGTTCCGGACCCTGCAGGGCAGCAAAGCCGGACCGTCGGCGAACGTCGGCCGGCTCACCAACCTCATGCACTTGAACGTGGATACGAGCTGGTATATCCGCTATCGCAGCGCTACGAATCCCGACTTCGGCGTCAGCTATCCCCAGGCGATCAAGATTTCCAATCGGCCGGCGATTCCACGCGACAACAGCGACTTCAACGACCCGAACCACATCCAGGCGATCGCCGACACGGCGGCGTTTCACTTTGGCATGATCGAACAGGGTGGAAGCAGTCTGTATGCCGCAATGAGTCAGAAAGTCACCAATCTCGAGGTTCTCAAAATCACTCTCAGCATCGGAGGAGATGAGATCGCCCATTTCCTGGAGTGGGTGGACTTCGCGGGCAATGCGGTCCAAGGTCCTCCATTTTCTTTTACCGGCTCGCAGGTGCCAGTGACGGACGATGGGTTGACGTTCCCGGACTTCAATCAACTAGGTCCGCTGTTCCAGACGAACCTGATCTTCCCGGTGCCGTGCGAGTTCATCAGCGCGAATCTGCCCAAGTGTGCGGTGATCCGTCCTACTTCCGACAAGTTCGGCGGTGCGATGGCGGCAGTGAAGGGCTTGACCGCCGACGGGCTTTTCACCGGCCAATCCAACGAGTTTCTTGCGGAGCTGAGTCAGCTGGCAGCGGCAGCCGACGCGGCCAGTCGCCAGCTGTGAACCTGCCGGCGTCAACTGAAAGCAGTGTCGAAGCCGAATAACAGCGGTTCGGCACTTCAACGATGGAGGACAGGATTCTAAGTGGCGCGAATAGCCTGGCCGCTAAGCCGCGTGCGAATGCCCTGTCCTTCATCCAGAAGTTCCGCTTTATAGGAGGTTCTATGTTTGAAGGTTTGTTTCAGCCGATGCATCTACTGGTGGTTTTGTTTATTGCTCTGCTGGTATTCGGTCCGCGAAAATTGCCGGAACTCGGTAAGGGTTTGGGTGATGGCATCCGGAGCTTTAAGGACTCGATGAGAGAAAAAGATGGCAGTGCGTCCTCAGCAGAGCCGGAAAAGAAAGCTATCGGCGGGTGAATTTACTGAAAGATAGAGATATTGGTTTAGTCGAGGTAGCTTTGAATGCCGGACATACTTTTTATCATTTTACTCGCGCTGGTAGTGTTTGGACCGAAGAGGCTACCGCAGATCGCGGCGCAGGTTGGGAAGTACATGCGGCAGTTCCAAAGCATCAAGCGCGAGTTACTGGATCAGGTTAACGTCGAAGTCCTTCAGCTGGAGAAGGAGAAACAAAGTGTCGTGGCGCAGAATGCTATGAGCCCAGCTACGGAGCCAGGTCCAGGGCAGCAGGCTGAAGTGGCGCGCAGCTGAGATTTTGTCGTTGCACCCGAGTCGAGTGGACGGCGGACATTCTCGCGAAACTAGATTCGCTCCAACACCATCGCGATCCCTTGTCCGACCCCGATGCACATGGTGCACAACGCATATCGGCCACCCGTGCGCCGGAGTTGCAACACTGCCGCTGTGACCAGGCGGGCTCCGCTTGCGCCTAAAGGGTGACCGAGCGCGATAGCTCCGCCGTTCGGATTCACGTGGGGCGCATCGTCGGGAACTCCCAAGTCTCGCAATACCGCCAGCGACTGCGATGCGAACGCCTCGTTCAGCTCGATGACATCCATGTCGCCGATTGTGAGTCCTGCCAGAGCGAGTACCTTGCGCACCGCCGTGACCGGTCCGATCCCCATCAGACGGGGAGCCACTCCGGTCGTAGCCGCCGCGACCACGCGAGCTTTGGGCGTGAGTCCATGTCGCTGCGCCGCATGTTCCGAGGCGAGCACGACGGCGCAAGCCCCATCGTTGATACCGGACGCGTTTCCCGCGGTGATGGTCCCCTTCGGCTTGACGACCGGCTTCAAGGCGGCAAGGCCCTCCAGAGTTGTGTCCGGGCGCGGATGCTCATCCTTGTCGACAAGGACCGGCGGTCCCTTGCGTGGCGTGATGGTGAGCGGTGTGATCTGTTCGGCCAGCGCACCGCTCTTCGCGGCGGCCGTCGCGCGCTGCTGGCTACGATAGGCGAAGGCATCCTGGTCCTGCCGCGAGATTCCAAATTCCTCGGCGACATTCTCGCCGGTCTCCGCCATCGAATCCACGCCGTATAGCCCTTTCATCAGCGGATTCACAAATCGCCAGCCGAGCGTGGTGTCTTCCAACTTGGCGGCGCGCGAGAAAGCAGCATCCGCTTTGCCCATCACGAATGGCGCGCGCGACATACTCTCGACGCCGCCGGCAATCGCCAGCGAGATTTCGCTGGTTTTGATCGCGCGGGCGGCGATAGAAATCGCGTCCAGACTCGAACCGCACAGTCGATTGACGGTTGTGCCCGGCACGGTCTGCGGCAGACCCGCCAGTAGCAGTGCCATCCGAGCGACGTTCCGATTGTCTTCGCCCGCCTGATTGGCGCAGCCGAAGATGACGTCATCGACCGCGCTCCAGTCCACCGAGCGATTGCGCTCCAGCAACGCCTTGATGGGGATGGCGGCCAGATCGTCTGTACGAATGGTGGACAGCGCGCCGCCATAGCGGCCAAAGGGAGTTCTGATCACATCACAGATAAAGGCGTCAGGCATTTGCGATATATACCCCAGCACACATTCCGATGAAGTAAGACGTTACCCCATCATAACGTGAGCGAGAAGCGGGGGAATTCGCGGGCCAATGAGGCAGACTTACTTGGTGAAGTGATGAAGAAGGATGCCGACCGTGGTCCAGAAAGGTGTGACCAGAAGGAACGAGAAGAGCAGGCCTTGGGCAAAGTGGAGGCTGGCGGCTGCTTCGGCGGGATCCCATTGCGCCTCCGAGGAATGGTATGCGCGGTTGAATTCCGCAAGCCTGGTGAGAGCCCACATACTCAAGAACTATACAGTAAGAGGGAGCGATTCCGGCAGGGGTTGGCTTCCCGGCGGGCGTGGTCCCCTTAAGTTAGTATCTGGCTTCAGCAGCTGTCATAGCCGGCCAGTGCCTTGCGGGATTTCGCAGCGTCGCATCTTGTTGTAGAGCGAGCTGCGGGGAATGCCCAGGCGGCGGGCGGCCCGCTCAATCGACCCCCGCTCAGCATGCAAGACGTGATTGATGTAAACGCATTCCATCTGCTTCAGCGTTCCGGTGATGGTATCGGCACGAGGTGGCTCATGAATAGCAGAACCCTGGAAGTGCAGGTGTTCCGGCTTCAGCAGGCCATCTTCGGCGATGAGTGCGGCGCGCTCCAGGACATTGCGCAGCTCGCGAATGTTGCCTGGCCATGGATATCGCTCCAGCGCGGCCACCGCCGAGCCTGCGATGCGCATCTCCCGGCGCCCACCATTGAGCATGATCGCGCTCAGAAGATGCTGCGCCAGGATCGGAATATCTTCGATGCGATCGCGCAGCGATGGCACCTGCAGATAAACGATATTGACGCGGAAGTAATAAAGGTCGTACTCCATATTCTCGTGAATCTGAAAGGCACGGTCGGCGCTGAGCTGCCAAAGTCCGGTGATGCCGGGTTTCACCGAAAGCCGCTGCTGTTGTAACGGTGTGTACTGCTCGACGATGAAGGGCATCTCCGGCCGCGGTCCGACGACTGACATTTCTCCCAGAAGCACATTCACGAACTGGGGAAGCTCATCCAGGCTGGTGTGGCGGAGAAAGCGTCCGAGCGGGGTGACGCGGGGATCGTCGCCGGTGCCGGGCGAGTAGCCATACTGGGGAGCATCGGAATACATGGAGCGGAACTTGTACATGTTGAATCGCCGCCCCGCCAAGCCCACCCGTTGCTGGCGGAAGAAGATGGGTCCAGGCGAGGTGAACCGGACCAGCAGGGCAATGAAGAGAGCGAAGGGCGCAAACAGCAGCAGCACACAGACGGCCACGACCAGGTCGAAGATGCGCTTGCCCGTCTCGTAGACCAGACGTGTTGCGCCTCGGCCCAGATGAGCCAGCATCACGCCGTCCAGTTCGGCGTAGTCAACCCAGTAGCCCGGCTCCAGAAAGTCGTTGGCAACAAAGTAGGTGCTCACCCCTGCTTGCGATGCCCGGGCAATGGTCTGCATGGTCGCATCCGGGTCCAGCGAGGGATCGGCGAGCACCAGCACCGAAGCCTTCAACTGACGAAACAGTTCCGGACAAAGCGGCTCGTGGATGACCTTGGCGGAATGCCTGCGCTGGTAGGAGGATTCGTAGATATCGGTGGCGCCGCTCTGGGGATCATTCTCCACAAAGGCAACCGGATCGACACCGAACTTGGGCGAGCGGACCAGCGCGGAGTAAATACGCCTGGCGGCGGGTCCGGTTCCGAAGATCACTGCCTTACGAGTTCCGTAACCGCGGCTTCGCAAGACGCGCAGCAGATTATGCACCTCCCACTTCTCCAGGGTTACGAAGAGAGGAACGGTAATGAGCGCGATGGAAAAGGCCATGCGCGAAACCGGCGCCGTACATATGTAGGCAGCAAGCTCTGCGACCAGGAAGGCTTGCAGGGTTACCCGCAGGATGCGTTCGGTTTCGCGGATGGCCAGCAGACTTACACCCGGGCGGTAGCCGCCATGGCGCTCCACAAGAATGACGAAGAGGAGCCCAAATCCGGCGCCGCACAGCAGAAGAGACGACGAAGCATAATCGGCGGCGCGGCGCGGCTCCAGCGCCTGATACAGGGCATTGGAGGCGTAGACCGCAGCCAGTACAGCGGCAAGGTCGAGCGCCTTTTCCACGACCTCGAACAACCATTGAAGATGGCCGGCGGCTTGAGTTGCCGGCAGGGAAAGGTTCGCAACGGTGAGGGAGCGAGCAGGGCTACTCATGGCTAGTGTGGTACGGCGGCTTGCCTAAGCGACGGCTTCGATGTCGGCGCCGTGCAGGTTAATGGCGACCGACTTCATGATCTGGTCGATGGTGACGATCAGGCGGCAGGAATTTTGCTTTTCGGCCAGCGTGCCTTCCCAGCCGGCAAAAGGACCGTGTTTGACGCGCACCCGCTGTCCAATCTTCAGATAGGGGTGAGGCTCGATGTCACGCGACCACAGCCCACAGAGTTGCAGGCGGTGGACATCCTCGTTATCCAAAAGAGCCGGGCGTCCTGCCACCGAAACGAAATGCACAACGCCGAGAGTCTCCAGCACCGGCACGCGCTGGTTGTCGGAGATGTGCACGAAGACGTAGCCGGGAAACAGTGGGGCCTGCGAGCGCCGGATGCGGTCAGACCAGCGCGTCAGGCGCTCGTAGGTCGGCAGGAGGAATTCCAGTTGTTTGTGGCGGAGCTGCTCGGCGACCCGGTGCTCATGATGGGCGCGGGTGTAGGCGGCCAGCCAGCATCTGCGATGACTTGATGGCATAGGGTAAGTGGGTAGGTGGCTGAGGCTTCGCCCTTCTCAGTCCCAGCCAGACGGACCAAGCGAGCGCAGAACTGCACCTGCTCCGGCGAGCTGTCGCTGTGCCAGGACATCTAGGTGCTATATCGTAGTGACGCTTACGTGCCATCCCTTGTGCAAGTGTTCTGCCATGGTAGTTGCCCAACTGTGGAAATCTAAGGTTTGCCTTTGCAGTGACTTGCAGGCATTGTGAGAAAGACTGGCGAAGTCCAGTTGGCTGGCCATCCATTGTTTGGACGCAGCCGGCCAAATTCTGGACAAACGATCCGATCCCGCACCTGAGCCACGCAAACATCGCGATCGCCGGAATGCCGCATCTTCGGCCCAACCGCATTACAATTCGAATACGGGTTCAAGAATTTCAGGGGAGCGCATGAGGGTCCTAGTAACGGGTGGTGCGGGATACATCGGAAGTGCGGTGGCTGCTTGCCTGTTGCAAGACGGCCATGTAGTTACGGTGCTGGACAATCTGAGCAAGGGCAGCGAGCAAGCGATTCCCAGGCAAGCCGATTTCGTCCGCGCCGACACCGGCGACGAAGCCGCCCTGGAGCGCATCTTTAACGCCGGCCACTTCGAAGCGGTTCTCCACTTTGCCGGCTTCATCGAGGCGGCGGAGTCGGTGGTCTCGCCCGAGATTTACTTTGACAACAACGCCGCGCGCACGCTGACGCTTTTGCGCGTCCTACTGAAGCACCGCGTGCTGCGCTTTGTCTTCTCCTCGACCGCCGCGGTTTACGGCGAGCCCACGCGCCTGCCCATTACCGAAGACGATCCGGTGCAGCCGACCAATGCTTATGGCGAGTCCAAGCTGCTGGTGGAGCAGATGCTGGGCTGGTTTCACCGCGCTCATGGACTGCGCTTCGCCAGCCTGCGCTACTTTAACGCCGGCGGCGCGACGCCGGAACGCGGCGAAGCGCACCGCCCTGAGACCCACCTCATCCCGCTGGTGCTGCAAGCGGCGGCGGGCCAGCGGCCATCGGTCGCTATCAACGGCACCGACTATCCCACCAAAGACGGCACTTGCGTTCGCGACTTCATCCACGTCAGCGATCTGGCCAGCGCGCACGTGCTCGCGCTGCATGGCCTCGAGCAGCATGCTCAACTGGTGTTGAACCTGGGCAGCGGCAGCGGCTTCAGCGTGCGCCAGATCATCGAGGTCGCCGGCCAAGTCACCGGCCGGCCGATCCCGGTCGTGGAAGCCTCGCGCCGCGCCGGCGACACCGCCGTACTGGTCGCCAGCTCCGACAAGATTCGCCGGCTGCTGGGCTGGACGCCGCGCCACTCCAGCATCGAGACCATCATTCGCAGCGCGTGGGAGTGGCACCGCTCGCATCCTCAAGGCTACGAGAGCGAGACGCGCCACGCCGGCGTCGCAGTGCAACGCTAGCCCGATCGACCTTCGAGATCTTGACCGCTTTCTAGCTTGCCGAGCTCGAATCGCCACGCCACAATGAGCCCGACTGCTTTGACCGCGACCGCGCTGCGCGACTCGGCATCAATCGCAACGCGTCGCCCTTGGCTCGGGGCTCTCGCTGCCACTTTAGTGATTGTTCCACGTGGAACATTTGTGCCAATGTAGGAATCCAATTCGGGAAACGCCCGCAATCTCCGTAACATTTTTCCATCACCCGGAGACTCGCACCGACATTTCTGTTCGATAGAACAGTCGCACCCGCTGGAAGCGCCGAACCTTACTCCGGCGGTCACGACCTTTGGCGATGGGAAGGAAAATCCCCACTCAAGCAAACGAAGCTTGGGTGGGGCACCCGCACGGTGGTAGGCTGGGCCACCCGCCAGTCTTTCACAACTGTGTGAATGGCTTCTCGGTGGAAGTATTGGGTGCGGGCGGGGTCAATGCTCCAGCTGACCTTACTCCTGGCGGGCTAGTCGAAGATTTGAGCCATTAGTCCAAGAGAAACGAAGAGATTCCATGATGTTCAAGGTCGCTTGCAAGTTCGCATTCGTTGGAATTGCCGTAGGGATTGGGGTATCGCTTTTGTGGTGGTATGTTCAAATCTTCGATCCTCTCCACTTACCAACTGCGGGGCACGTTCCGCCGAATTATAGGGAGCCGCTTCTGTATTCGATTATTGACGATAGCGTTTTTGTGCTTTGCCCCGGTTCTCTTCTCATGGTCTTTACCTTGGAAATGCGCGGATGGTTCTCTTGGTTTATGTGGATATTGGCAGTGCTCCTCAATGGCCCCATCTACTATGCGATCGGCCTAGCTGTCGGCGCGTTATTTAGGCGAAGACACGAAGGAAAACCAGAGCTGTCCCCAGGGAGCGGGACCACAGTACGACCATGATTTTCACCTCGCGCCGTAATGGAGGCATCTATGCGAATCATGACCAGAACCATCAGAGGCGCTGTGGTTGGAGCGACAGTTGGAGTTGCAATCGCGATCGTAATGATCTCGCTGGACCAGCTAAGACCATTCTCCGTCTCCGTAAACAGTTTCATTGAAGGGGCGACTTTTCGACTATGCCCACTCTTCATATTCGGTTTCTCAAATAGCGTTAAGAGCATGACGGTCCTCGTCGTTATAACGATGCTTGGCAACGCGCTTCTCTATGGGGTGCTGTTTGCTCTAATCGCTCTCTGTATCGGATTGTTCCAGCGGAAGTCTCGTGCGCAAGACCAAGGCCGCAGCTTTACGATTTGAGGACGCGGGCGGATGGCCCACCCAAGCTTCCTTTGCTTGGGTGGGGGTTTTCGGGTCACAGACAAAGGCCGGCCGGGTGCCCCACACATTCGCGCCTTTTGCGAATGTGTGGGAAGACAGATCACGCGGGAAGGCAGCGCGCGTCACAGCCAAACCGTTTCTCCGAGACTAGCCTTAGCACGTGACGAAAGGGTTGAACCGCTTTTATGGTAACCACGACCTGCACTTCATCACCGGCAGTTGTTAGCGGCGCCGGCCGGAGCTAGGCAGCGCTTACCGCCGTAACCTCTTCCTCAGGCTGCTGGAGCAGGCCCGCCAGAAGTATCAATTTGTTGTCTAGGGATACGTGGTCATGCCCGAGCACTTTCACCTGCTGATCAGCGAGCCGGAGAAGGGCAATCCCTCGATCGTGCTGAAGGTGGTGAAGGAACGCTTTACCCGATGCATCAACCGCAAGCGCCGGTTGTCGCCCGCGCAGGCGCTGCTGGGGAATATTCCTCGCAGCCCGGTTTGGCAGAAGCGATTGTATGATTTCAATGTCTGGAGCCGCCGCAAGCAGGTGGAGAAGCTAAGATACATGCATCGCAATCCCGTGAAACGAGGATTGGTGGCGCAGCCGGAGGAGTGGAAATGGAGCAGCTACCCCTCGTATGCGTATGGCGAGCCTGAGCTGGTGCGCATCAATTGTCAGGAGTGGCCGCTCAACATCAAGCAACGACCGGTGGTGACGTTCGCGGGTGCACCATGATCGACGTCTCCCACACATTCGCAAAAGGCGCGAATGTGTGGGGCACCCGGCACGATTTCGAGAAGAACGTAACGCTCAACGGCTCCGGCGCGTGGAGCAGCACCATGGATGGTTCGTTGGCAGCTTGGGGCTTCAACTTCAACCTGCGCCTGCGGCGATCCGACCCCCTCGCTGCGCAGGACTACTATTGGGCGCTGTGCGTTCGCTAGGCGCCGACAGATGCTGGCCGACCGGGAGGCGGCCTGGGGCACCAGGCTACCCGCCCTTCCGCTCGTCCCTTGTCTAGAGAGGACTTAGTGGGAGTTGCAAGTCGCTTGGTTTTCACTTGACATAATGTACTAGTCATATAGTACATTGGTGCCGGGTGCCCCACACATTCGCGCTTTTTGCGAATGTGTGGGAAGACAGATCACGCGGGAAGGCAGCGCGCGTCACAGCCTGGTGCCCCAGGTTCGCGGCCCTGCCTTTGGCCGCTAACCTGGGCCGCGTCGATGTATCGCGAGCCCAGGTTAGCCCAACAGAAGGGCGAACCTGGGGCACCAGGCCGGACGGCAATTACTTCAGCCAGTGGATTTTGATTTCCCGCTCAAGCGGCCTGAATTCCGGGTCGCCGGTCACGAGTTCTGCCTTGTTTTCTTTGGCCAGGGCGGCGGCGAAAGCATCGGCCAGACTCAACTTGAAACGGGCTTTGAAATCGGCGGCAGAGTCGGCCAGGGCGCGGGTTGTGGAATGAAAATCAATGGGCAGGCCTTCCAGGACCTTTGCGGCTTCCGCCCAGGCTGCGGCGCCGTCTTTTTTCACGATCGAGTACTTCACCTCGGCGTAGTTCACATCGGTCATGAGGAGCGGGTTGTCTCGTTTGCCGGCGGAGATGAGCAGTTGCTCCACCGCTTCCGCGCCCGATTCGTCGCGAAAGTAGGCGATCAGCGCGAAGCTGTCGAGCACCTTAGCGGACATGGCGCTCCTCGAGCGCTCGTTCCTGCCTCTTGTGCTCGGCCCGCTCCTCGGTCAGCGACCGGTGTCCCGGCGCGCGCTTGAGGATGCCGCGCCCGCGCCGGATGAGTGCCGCAGTCACCGGCTTCAGCAGGATCCCCTCCGGCGTCGCTTGCACCACCGCTTTGGTTCCGTCCTCGATTTCGAATTGCTTGCGCAGGCGAAGCGGGATGACGACTTGCCCTTTTGTCGTGAACGACACGGTTTCGGTTTTGTCAGTCATACTCATGACCTATAGTATTACGCACATGATACAGTCCGTCAATATAGATAAAGTAAGAGCGATGGATAACAGGAGAACGCTTGACGCATTGTCGGAACCTGAGGCACCAGGCTGCGACCGTCCCGACCCAGGCTAGCGTCCAAAAGATGGACGTGAACCGGATTTCACTTGACATAATGTACTAGTTATATAGTACATTGGTGCTTGTGAGCTTGCGGCGATCTCAATTCCGCTTCCGGCTTGATCTTCACAGTGGCGTACCCGTATATCGGCAGCTCATCGATCAAGTACGGGGCGGTATCGCCTCCGGATCGCTGAACGTTGGGGATCAATTGCCCACGGTCCGTCAACTCGCGGTCGATCTTTCCATTAATCCCAACACTGTTGCTCGAGCATACCGGGAACTTGAACTGGGTGGCGTCTTAGAAACCCACCAGGGAACAGGAACGTTCATCGCTGCCCAAAAATTACGGGGTTCGGATGGGGAGCGCTTGCGGCAGTTGGCGCAGATCGTCGCCGATTCCGTAGCTCGCGCTGGAGCTATCGGCTATACAGTCGAGAATCTGATCGAGGAACTGAACAAGTTGATTGTGGCGCCAGTCCGCAGGAGATAACGTTATGACGAAGATCGGTTTGTACCAGCTCAACGGTGTCGCAGTAACTGCATTTGTGCTCTGCCTTCTAGTCGGTGCCCTGCTCACCGTAGCGACACGTCAGCCTGCACCCATAATCGTCGGCGGGTTGCTGGGACTATATCTGCTGTTCGCGATCAAAGTAGTCCGCCAATGGCAAAAGGTCGCCCTCTTGCGCTTGGGGAAATATGTGGGGCTGCGCGGACCGGGATTATTCCACATTGTTCCTGTTGTTGAGACCCTTAGTCCTTTCGTGGACCAACGGGTGCGCGTGGCCAGTGTGACTGCGGAATCCACACTGACTCGCGATACCGTCCCAGTCAACGTCGATGCCATTGTCTTCTGGCTGGTATGGAACGCGGAGAAGGCCATCCTCGAGGTGGAGAACTTTCTCGAGGCTATTAACATGAGCGCGCAGACAGCGCTGCGTGAATCGATCGGTCGTCACGAACTGGCACAGATGATTACCGAGCGTGAAACGTTAGGACGCGAACTGCAGCGCATTCTTGACGAGAAAACTAATCCGTGGGGGATCACCGTCCAATCGGTCGAAGTCCGAGATGTCAGGATTCCGCAGGGTCTGGAAGATGCCATGTCTCGGCAAGCACAGGCCGAACGAGAAAGGCAGGCGCGAATCATTCTCGGACAAGCGGAGACGGAGATTTCTGAAAAGTTTGTGCAGGCGGCGGCTGCCTACACCGAAAATCCAACCGCCTTGCATCTTCGTGCGATGAACATGCTGTACGAAGCCATCAAGGAACGGGGTTCAATGGTCATCGTGCCATCGTCGGCGGTCGAGACGATGGGGCTTGGTGGGACCCTGGCAACCGCGTCACTCGGCGGAGCAAAACCCTAACAATTCCACCTAAATAGGTCGAAAGGAGCAGAACGTATGAAGTACTTACTGGAAGTGTGTCTAATTGCGTTGTTCCTGGCTGCGACTAACGTCGCTGCTCAGGATCCCACAATCCCCATGCAAAGAGGCATCACCGTGCAATTGCCGGCCACGAGCAATGCAGTGGTTGTGCCAAGTGCCGACAAGGAAAACGCGTTGGTAGTCGCAGTCACTCGTGACGGTCGGGTATATCTGGGAACAGATCCGATCAGTCCTGCTCACCTGGCAGACAAGGTCAAGAGTGAGGTGGCTACACGCGCTGACAAAGGACTCTACGTCAAGGCGGACGCCCGTACCCCTTACGCAAACGTCGTAGCTGTACTGGACGCAGTGCGTACCTCGGGTGTGCAGAGGCTTACCTTACTCACCGATCAACGAGGGCCGTCAGAAGCGGGGAAACTGGTAACTCCGACAGGCTTAGAGATGCTGGTGGTTTCGAGCAGATAAAGGGAGTTTCCCCGCAGCGAAATGAAGGCGGGTGCCCCAGGTCTCCGCTGTTCGAGACTTGGGTAACATCGATCTGGTAAGTCGCGGATGTCGGGAGTGAAGACACATACCCAATCCCACGTCTCGGAAACCGCGAGACGTGGGGCACCCGGCTTGTCGACGGAATCGGCAAACGGAAGTTCCCCAACCTCACAATTGCTCCTATGAATGCCTTCGTGGAGATAAAGAGCCTAAGAGCCCGTCTGTTCAGAATTTCAGTTAGACTCAGCTGGACAGCTGGGCAGGGAGGCCTATGATGCAACGGCGTCGCGTGTTCGTGGTACTTGCATCCGCCGCCATGGGTGGCGCTAGCGTCCTGCAGGCAAGCCCCACGGTGGGCCAAGGGCAAGGCTCCGAGGCTCATGTGGCTTGGGTCGGAGAAGTCTTGAAGCGCCTGCAGACAATCAACCCCGGCATGACACGAAAGAACCTGCTCACGGTGTTCACGACTGAGGGTGGGTTATCAACGGGATTGCAGCGCACGTTCGTCAGCCGAGACTGTCCGTATTTCAAGGTCGATGTCGAATTTCAAGCAGTAGGTCGGCCAAACCGAGATGAGAACGGACGGGTGACGCTGGTCGAAGCGGACCAGGACCTCATAACAAAAATCTCTACCCCGTACTTGCAGTTCAGTGTCATGGACTAACCGAACCAATCTCGACGGCGACACTGAGAAAGCGATCAGCGAACACGTCTCCTCCGACGAAATCAACTTAGGTGTGCACGTCCCTCAGCCTCGTTCGCGTCCATATCGTCGCCCAGGGGCATATCAATTCCATGCACCATACCAAGAATGGCCTACTTCGGACGCTTACGATCATTGCGCAGCATCCGTCCCTGAAATACGGCAGCATTTGGGAGGTTCGGCCGGTGGGGGACATGAGCGAAATCATGAAGGCCAGTGAGCAGCGGCGACGAAAGAACACCGCGCGATGAGGGCGGCCACGGGGAAAAGAATGATCAGTATCACGGCCCGGGGCTAGCTTGGTGGCAATCCTGTTCTTAGCTGGCTTGGTAGGGCTTGGCGGCGGCGGCTAATTTTTGTTGAGAAGATCCCGCATAATCTCTTGCGGGAGGGTGTCTGGTGCCAGGGCGTTCGTCAGCAAGGCGAAAATTTTGCGGCTCACGTCAGAGCTCTTGAAGTTTCCCTTTTCATCGAAAGCACCGGGACCGTACGTGACCACAACTGCGATACTGAGCTTCTTCGACGGCAGGTAGCCCACCATCGCGTCACAGCCCGCAAAACCTTTCGACTGAGCGATCCATGGACCAATGTTAAGAACACCGAGGCCATAGTTGAACGCCGTGGCGTTTTGGCGGCAAACCGGACACTTAGGATCGGCGTGTCCGAAGCCGACAAGATTCGGGCCGACCTGCGCCTCCCATGAGGACTTGGAAAGATTCTTTCCGCTACCGACAGCGACCATCGTCTTGGTCATGTCGGTAATGTCGGTAGTCTGGACCGCTCCTTCAGCGGTGGTCCACGATGGATTCCAGAATGTCGACTCTTCGTAAAACGGTACTCCAGGCGGGATTCGGAGATCCTCGCGGCGCTCAGAGCTGAAGGTATGCAACACCGGCGCCGGGATCTGTGGCGTGTTGAAGCTCTGCGTTTGCTGCAAGTCCATGGGCGCGAAGATGTACTTCTGCATCGCTTCGGCTAAGGGCATGCCGGTGATCTTCTCCAGCACTCGACCGAGGATGACATAGTTGGTGTGCGAGTAGCCCCAGTTGGTGCCGGGCTCGAACATCATGGGCTTCGACGTGCCGATCTGGATCAGCTCCTCCGGGGTCCACTGCCGGAACGGCTCGAAGACGACGGCGTGCAATACCTCCGGCTGGTAAACGTAATCGGCGTATCCCGACGTCATATTGGCGAGATTCTTGAGGGTGATGCGATCAGCCTCAGGGAGATTGGGCAAGAACTTGCTAAGCTTGTCGTCGAGCTTCACCTTGTTCTGATCAACCAGTTCCATCAGCATGGTCGACATATAGGTAAACGCCATCGCGCCGGCGCGGAAATGCATGTCGGAGGTCGCGGGCACCCCGGTCATCGATTCACCCAGTGCACCGGTGTAGACATCCTTGCCGTCGGACATCACTTGCACGATGATCGACTTCAAGTCGTAACGTTTCATCGCGTCGCTTGCGATGCTTTTGATCACGCCCGCTGACGGTGCAACATCCGCAACCGGCGCCGCACTACGCTCACTCCCAACCGCATCAGCGCTTGAGACTCCAAGCATGGCGATCGCGAGAATCGCCGCAATTCTTATGGCAAGCGGTCGGCTACAGGCGGTAGGTTTCGTGCGAGTGATGTGCAAGTCAGCCCTCTTCGGTAGAAAAAATGACAACCGCTTAACTTAAAGTGATCTCCCAACGTCAAGCGTGCCTCGAGAGCTGAGCTAAGGCGTAATCTCCCACACCACTCCACATCCCTGGCTATAGCAACCCTCCCCGCCAGCCGATGCTGTCCCGAACAGGTTGCCATTTGGATCAATGGAGACGGAGCTGTAAGGGTGTGCGCCGTCGCTGCCGCCGGCAAAGTTGTGCAGGAGAGTGTACGTCCAGCCACCCTGTCCCGGGCTTAGCTTGAACACTCCCGCGGGACAACTGTTGTAATAGCCATCAAATGTGCCGTACAGGTTACCTTCAGCGTCCAGGGTGAGCGGAGCTTTGGGTCCCGTTCCGTAGCCGCCGCAGGCGGGGAAGTTGTAGAGCACAGTGTAAACCCAACCGCCATTAGAGGGGCTCAACTCGAAGATCACGCCCCCCTCGCCAGAACCGAAGAGAGTACCGCCATAGAAATTGCCGACAGCATCCTCGACCAGTCCGGCCGCTGGATAGTTGCCGCCGCTACCATATGCGAAAAAATAAAGGGTGGTCTCGCTCCAACCGCCGGAAGACGGCGTCAGTTCAAAAATTGTGCCAACACCGTTCTGGCCGCCTTCGTTTGTAATGCCAACGATATTCCCCGACTGGTCGAAGATGATGCCTTCCGGTGCCTGACCGTCTACTCCACCCTGAAAATTGTAGACCACAGTTTTCTGCCAGCCCTGTCCCGAGGGCGAGAGCTCATAAATTAACCCGCATCCGTCATAACAACCCTGGCCACCAAGTTCCATGGCGCCATATATATTTCCTGAATGGTCAAAGATGAGGTTCCCGCTGGGATTGAATCCATCCTCGAACCCTTGGAACTGGTAAAGCGCCCTCTCTGTCCATCCCGCCAATATGCTGGACGGGCGAGTCGCAGAAGGGCGGAGGTTGTACACTGTGGTGCCATTGGAGCTGGCGCCGTACAAAGTGCCGTCAGGACCAAAGGTCACTCCGGTTGTCGGCGCGCCGCCATCTGCGCTTCCGGTAAAGCTGTACAGCGTAGAGAGTATCCAACTCGAGCCATGCGGGCTCATTTTGAAAACTGTGCCAGCGTCGTGTGCCCCGCCGCCCAAGGTCGTTCCGTAATAGTTTCCATGTCCATCAGGAGTCAGGCCGGCATCCGGAGTTGCTCCGTCGCCTCCACCCGAGAAGGTGTGAATGATTTGATAGTTCTGGCCCAGCATTACTGGTCCAGAAAGAAGCGCGAACACTGCAAGAGTGAACGCCAGACTTCCCATACGCCCGCTGATTCGGTTTCGCGCTGTTTCCGTGATCGCCATAAGCCTCTCCTTCCACCATCGCCCATAGGACTATGCCGGCGTCGGCGTGGCCACGCACATCATGAAAAGGGTCGCGACGGCTGCGATATGCCGATCCACGAAACTACGGCAGTGTGCGGAACACGTCATGACGCTTTAATGAAACCGCTTATTGCGGCGCTTCGCCGAATCTGGGCTGGCCCATGGTGCAGAATCCGTAGCAGTCCTTTGCGAGGGAGTTGGGGTCCATAGGACCCCAACTGAATGCTTCTTCGTCCGGCTACGGTTGTTGTACAGGAACCGTGGTATAGCTACAAACGTCGCCCTTCCACGTCTTTCCCTTTGCGAAGGTTACGTTGCCGATCGCAAAATAGGGGTTGTCCGTAAAATTCTTGAACAGCTTAGGGTCGGGTGGCATCGGCTTTGCCTTGAAAAGCATCGGCATCGTAAAGCTAAAACCGAAGCATTGCGTAGCGTTGGGATTGTTGGGATCGGTGACCGGACAATCCATATCGTTCGGACCCCAGGCGCAGTCCGCATCGCTCACACACTTCTTGTTGTCCGGGTTACAGCCGCAACTTCCGTCATCCTTGGGCGAGCAGTAGCTCTTCGGCCTGCAGAACTGCGCCTTGCTCTCGTTAAATAATGAACTCTGCCCACTAAGGTCTACAGATACCGACAAGATTGAACCGGCGTATGTGGGCGTACCAATAAAGCTGCCATCCGCTGCAGTCGTGATCCTTTTTTGGGTCGGATCAACCTGAATTGCCTTCACTTTCAGCTCATCCAGGCTGGTATTGGGACCGACATAGATATCGTACGTTTGCTTCATCGTATCCTTGGCGTAGATGAAGTATACGTAGTAGGTGTGCCCTCCCAGGAAGACGGTTGGAAACCAGGGACTACCGTCGTATTTCACGCACAGGTTTTGATTATTGGGATCTACCTGTAGGCACTTCGGGCATCCTCCCTGGGCGGTGCAGTCCTGGGTGGTATCGATGTAATACGCACCGTGGTTTAGGGAAAGCGTGCTGCGCTGCCCGGTAGCCTGTCCACCCATTCGAATCTGCGGCCGGAAGCTGGCGCCCTCCTGGGTCGTATAGTACTCACGGTACAATGGCAGGCCCCGGCAGAAAGGTGTTGTGCAACTAACTGCCCAATACTGGAACTTGTCCGATGGCTGGAAGCATTGGTTTCCCCTGACAAGTTCACCATCGACGTAAATGTCTTTTACACAGTCCGAAAGCATCGCCACGCTCAGCCACTCGTAGGGACTGGTACTGGCGGTAAATGGCAGATCCTTAGGCAGTGGCAATGGCGGTTTGACATTGATGTCCGACAGGCACTCAGGAGTGACCAGGGCCGCATTAAACCAGGGATCCTCGTTAATGGATATGGACTCGTTCTTTTGTTGTTGCACCTGTCCTACCAACCCGGTGAGCGTGCCGTCGTCGTCATTCAGCACGGTTTGCCGGTCAATGTGGTTGAAGTTGCTGAACATAGTATTTGAATAGGTGCAATAGCGTTTCTGTACCGCGCCCTGATCTTGTTGGAATGGATCTTGTTCGCCAGGATTAATTGGCTTAAACAGAGGCTCGACTACAAAGTGCCGGATGTCGACCTTATCGAACCATAGGTTTTTGGAGTGAAAAGCCGGGGGATAATAGAAACCGTTGGGCTGTTTCCAGCCGATGGCGGCATTAGGCAAGTAACAGCTTGAATCACTCTTGTTTTTCAATAGGCCGAAATTTCGGGCCAAAGGCACCTTACTGTTCGCACAGTTGCCGTTGCCGTTGGCATTGCAGTCAGCAATGGTTGAGACGTTGATATTCAGATAGGCATTGCTATCCTGTTGCGATGGTCCATCGTAAATATTGAGTAGCTTCTGACCCGGAAAAACCGGGAGGTTGAAGCTCACGCCTCCATCCCCATACTCACAACGATTCGGATCCTGATTGTCGCAGGCCAGCTTGGAAACAGGATTGAACGGGCCCACATCCATTGCGTAGGGATTAGTGTACTTTCCCGTACTGTCGCCCTGGGTGTGCCCAATCAGCACCGTGTTGCGCGCCACCAGCCATTCTCCCAGTTTTACATCTGAACGCTCATAACCACCGCCCGTAACGAAGTTCAGCCCGCTGCTCTGAACGTCGGTGACGGCGGTGTTGGTGACCAGGTCCCAGCCTTGACGCAGCCAGACGGCGGCGAAATTGGTCTGTGCGAAATTGAACGAGGTCGTGTAGTGGTCTATGGGAGTCACTACACAGGTACCAAAGTAGTCGCCGCCATCGCAAGGCTTCTTATTGTCCGGGCAGCCCACTGTATCCAGGTCGTCGCCAGGGCTGCAGAGAGTTGGGTTGTGCAACTCCGCCAAGACCGGATAGTAGACATTAAATGGTTGGTGATCAAGGATCAGGCCATTAGGGCCTTTGGGAGCGCTGGACTTGACCGCCGAGAGCTTCGCGCTGCCATCGGGCTGCACTCCCAGACAGTCGGCGGTCTGGCCGTTCATCTGGAACGAGCTCATCGCAGCTACGCAGGAATTACCGTTGAAAACCTCCAGCGGCGTAAGTCCCGCGGAACTGTAGTTGGTCGGTCCCCAGTCAAAGGGCGCAGTAGTGATCTGCTGCGAGGCATAGCCATCCCACGTCTGGTATTGCGACGGACCGCTGACGGCGGCAGGCAGCCACCAGTAGCAGGCCCCGCAGGTGGCCGCGCCAGCCGCGAAGTTGTATTGGAAATCGTTCCACCCGTTCGTGATCCAGAAAATAGTGGGATGGTTGTAATCGGAGCGGAAGGGCATGTAGTCGTTGTTGCTCTGCGGTCCGGTAGGCGTATTGTCCGCGAGAATACCCGGAACCTGGCGAGGATTGTGTACGGTGTCCATGATCGCGGCTCGGGCCAGCACGCCGATATTGCTATAGAGCCGATTGTCGATCTCGGTAGCATCCTCCTGGTAATAGCCGTGACCGATAGACTTGTAGCCCACATTACGCGCAAGATACATACCTTGGGTGCCATGCAACGTAACCCACCGAGTCATGGAATCCCAAATGGAGCAGTCCTTTAGGTAATTCAGGGGCTCGGGAGTGGGATCCTTGTCCGTGCTGACCGCTTGCGGCGTTGCGCGATCCATGTGGAAGTGCACCGGATAACGGCCTTTCTGGCCGCCTTGTCCGAGCTGGTAGAATTCCGCACCCTGCACTTGGAAGCTGGCGAAGCCCTGGCGAACGATCGTGTGGCCGCCATAGTAGTTGCCAGGCTTCTCGGTGAATTTTTCGGAAGGAACATCTCCCTCTGAAACAACCTGGATGTTCCGGTTCAATAAGGCGACGGCGGCGCGGGTATCGACGGCGCGCTTGATGTCCGGAGTATTGGGATCGTCCTGCGGGCCAACGGTCATAGGCATTGCAGTGGGAAACTTTGTGGGAGCTGCGTTATGGTCCCACTGCAAGCCAGGACTCTGTAAGGTAAGAGCCATTCCCCCACCGGCATCGCTGGCGAGAATTACTTCTTCGGCGTGTGATGGCAAGTAGTCTGTGGGTGTCACGACGATGTGGTCACCCTTCTTCCAATCCACGCCGCGGTTTACCGTAATATGGGTTTTGTCGGTAAGCGCCGTCAGCCGCACCCAGCTGGTACCGGCGAAGGCAGGATTGCATTCGTTGCCCTGCATCTTGGGCATGCATTGCTGACCTTGCTGGAGATAACTCACTCCCTTCGATCCAAACAGTTGCAGGGTTCCGCCAAACGAGACGGCCAGAACTTTGTGACCGAAGAAAGCCTGCCTCCCTACTTTCTTATCCTGCGGGTCCTGGATTTCGTACTGGTAGAAGCAGTCGTCGCCCGGAAGGTATTGGCTGTATCCCTTGACGTGGTTGCAAGCCTGATTCTTGGGCGTTGCCGGCAACGGCGGCGGATTCATCATCAAGCTCATCGCCATTACGGGATTCGCTGTCCAAAGCGTGTTCGGAATGCCACATGGCCCAACCCCGTTCCCTTGCGTACTAGCGCACTCCACGCCCGGATCGGTTGATGGCCCCCAAAGGTGAAAGGTTAGCCGCTTCTGGTAGGGCAGCACGCCCGAAGCTAAACTCACTTGTGGCAGGAACCCTTGTGTGGACACTGCGATCAGCTTGCCGTTGTTCTCGACCACGATGTTCTCGGCATAGAAATCAATATCGTAGTTGTCTTGAAAGATCAGCTGGCCGCCGCTCACGATGTTCACGTTGTGGAACACGTATAGCAAGCTCGACCCCTGTTTCGGGGTGCCGTTGACCATGCACTTGCCCGTGACTTGCAAATCAGTCAGATAATTATTAGTGAGGTTGCCGAAGGGGTTCAGTGTCTCATCGCCGCAAAGCTTAGGTGCGGCGGCCCAGACCACTGCGTTCATCGCCAACAGCAACAGGCTCAACAGCAGGGCGCTAACAACAGACCTCTGGAGCATGCAAAAAATCGTTTTCATGGCGCACTTCTTTCTTGCCTTCCCCCACAATCCGCCGGTATCGGGTCAGGCACGCAATCAATGTCTGTGCCATCTACAAAGAACGGGTGCGCCGCCGACAATTACGTTCACATCGTGAAAAGCATAGATCCATGCAGCATGGCGTACTTTTTCAAGTCACGAGCTGACAACATGAACCGCGACACGCGAATCGTTATTGCAATGGACGCTAGGGCTCCGCCTTTGTCCGGCAGTGAGGAGGGAGGACAACACCCACGCCTTAAATCTGGTCAAACGTCAGAAGGGTCGACATTCAAGACGTGAACCACATCCTGTGGACGCTGCCGAAGCAGCGCCATCGATCCCCTGACGATCAAGTGATGTTTCGTAAGCGTAGCCGCAATGGCGGGAGATGTCCAGCGTTATTCGTGCGTGCACGTCAGCTGCCCGGCGTAGCAGTTCGATCGCTCACACGATGTGTCGCGGCGGACGCGGCGGTCAGTTGCGAACAGTTTGGTACGCCGACTTCGGCTTGCCGGAAGCGTAGGTGCAGGCGGCAACGCCGCTCAGCGTGGCCCCAGTGCCGTAATTTCATCCGTATGTACGAAAAGGCAGGGACTTTCATCCCTGCCTTTTTCTTTCCTCCTCACCGTCGGCGGATTGTTTACGGCGCCGAGGTGTAGGTGTACTGGTTGTTCAGCCACTGACCTCCGATCAGCGACCACAGGGTGACATAGATCTGGCTGTTGTTCGCTGGCAGGGTGGAAACCACCGTGCTCAGCGTGCCGCTGCCCAGTGGGCCCGATTGGAAGTAGTCGTTGCCGCCTGGAGAGCTGCCGACGTCCAGCCAGTAGTTGTTGGCGCTGCCTGCCGTCCACTGGAAGGTAGCGGTGGTGCCGTTGATGGTTGAGCCCGGCGCGGGTGAGGTCATCACCGCCTTGCCTGCGCCGCCGTTGTACGCGGTGTAGGTGTAGCCGTTCGACAGCCACTGTCCACCGACGAGCGAGTACAACGTGGCGTACACCGTGCTGCCATCGCTCGGCAGGCCGTTGGCTGTGGTGGTCAGCACGTTGCCCAGATTGCCGGACTGGTAGTACTGGTTGCCGCCCGGCACGTTGCCGAGGTCAAGCCAGTAGGCCGAGGCGCCCGCACCCGGCGTCCACTGGAACGTAACCGTCGTGCCAGTGAACTGCGAGCCCGGAGTCGGGGTGGTCAGCACGCCCTGCTGCCCGCTCAAGCTATATGCGGTGTAGGTGTAGCTGTTCGAGAGCCACTGCCCGCTCACGAGCGAGTAGAGCGTGACGTACACCTGGCTGCCGTCAGTCGGCAGGCCGGTCACGGTGTAGCTGCTCCCGTTGCCGATGTTTCCGGACTGGAAGTACTGGTTGCCGCCGGGGACGTTGCCGGCGTCGATCCAGTAAGCCGTCGCACCCGAACCCGGCGTCCAGGTGAAGAGCACGCTGCTGCCGGTCAGGGTCGAGCCCGGAGTCGGCGAGGTGATCACGCCTTTCGCGCTGCCGCTGCTGAAGGCGGTGTAGGTGTACTGGTTGTACTGCCACTGGCCGCTGATCATGGTCCACAGCGTGACGTACACGGAGCTGCCATCGGTAGGCAGGTTGTTGGCCGCCTGCGACAGGGTAGTGGTTGGCAGGCTGCCGGATTGGTAATAGTTGTTACCGCCCTGCGTCGAGCCTACGTCGATCCAGTAAGCCTGCGCCGCGGCGCTCTGGTACCAGGTGAAGGTCACCGAACTTCCGGTCAAGGTCGAACCTGCCGCCGGAGTGGACATCGTCGCCGGACCGGCCGGACCCCCCTCCGGCCCGGTGGGCAGCGGCCAGGCATAAGCGCCCCGGCTGCGGGTCCACAATGCCAGAGTGGTGGAACCACGATCAACCGACATGTCCCAAATCATGACGTTGGGCAGGCCATTGTTGAAGCGGTACCACACCGGAGGATTGGCGGTGATGTCATCGGTGTAGTACAGCCCGAAGTCGCTGCCAGCAAAGACTTGGCTGGGGTAGTTCGGGTTGACGATGATGGAATCGACCGGTATGTCGGGCAGGTTGCCGGTCTCGTCCGTCCAGCTGAACCCGTCGCATGGGCTCGTGGTCATGGTGCAGACCACACGGAACACATGGCCGGGAGTACTGGGGGTATTGTTGTTGAAACCGCCGATCGCGGCATATCCGATTGGAGTGCCTGGGGCCGACGCGCTGGGATCCAGGGCGATGCCCATGATCGGACGGTTGGGCAGAACGGCGTTGTTGCCGGTCACGTTGACCCAGTTGGCCTGAGCTTGCGTGCCCGTACCCATGTTGAAGCCGATCTGCACGTTGCCGTCGTTGGTTCCAGCGATGGCCACGCTCTGGTACTTGGGCGAGTACTTGACCTCGTTAATGTACGAGCGGTTGCCCAGGGTACCTTTCGTCAGGTTGGCCGTGATCGGGTTATTAGTGACATACCACTGGCTGCTGCTGAAGGTTGACGCCGTACCCATCACCGTTTCCCAAACGCGGGTGGTGCCGGCAAGCAGGTGTCCGCAGCCGGAGGTCGTGCCGGCAGCTGGGCAGTCATCGCCGCCAGGTATGCCACCGTGGAAGAGGTGAACAGGCAGGACAAAAGACTGGGTGTCGCCTGTCCAGTTGCCTCTCCAGGATGGCCAGCTCGCGCCTGGCTGGGTGCAGTTGTGGATACAGCGGCTGAAGCCACCGCTGTTATTGCCTTCCCAGTAGCGAAGGCTACCGGTGTCGTCGCCCGGCGTCGTGCCGCCGAGGAACCCGTTGCCGTTCATGGAGAAGTTGCTAACGTTAATGTTGTTAAAGATGATCGAGTTGCCGCTGCTACCGCCCATAACGGCGGTTACAACTACCGTGGAGCCGCTGCGTGCGGCCGTCACCAATGACGGTAGGTCGGCGGTAATCGCGGTCACGATGTTAGTGGCTTCCGTCGTGGTGCTTGTGCCTATCGTGACTTGGCCGGTGCCGCTCCTCGTAGTGACGAAGGTGAAGAGCTGTGAACCGATCTGGAATTGCTGACCGACGGTTGCAAGACCCGACACTGTGATCGTGCCCTGAGCTTGGGTTGACCCTGTGCCCATCGGATCGATCAACCCGGAGAAGCCATCGCCGCCCAGGCCCATCTGCCACTGCACGCCGCCTGTGGGCGAGCCGGTGAACATCGCCGAGCTGGGTCCGTTGTCCTGAGCTCCTCCAACCGCAGAGGGATTCGCCGAGGTCGCGAAATTCCCGCTGATATCGCCGGAGTAGAACTCGATAGCATTGATGCCGCCATCCATGTTGAACCACGTCGGCCGGGCGGTGTTCAGGACCGCAGTGCTGGCATTGGTGGTGCCGTGAACGCCACCGTCATTTCCCACCAGCAGGATGTCCGACGAGCCGTTCACAAAAGCCAGAGCGTGCTGGTCCACATGCACCACGTGATTAGCCACAGGGGTGCCGTTGTATCCGCACGTGAGGTCATACCAGGCACTGCCGGTTCTGCTGGCCAGCCATACTTCGAAAGTATCGAAGAAGACGCGGTCCGCGTTATTAGGATCGACGACCACGCCCTGGTCGTACCAGTTCTGCGGATAGTCTGCGCTCCCGCCCGAGCCGGAACCGGAGCACCCCAGCAGTGAGCCGCCAGCCGAGCCGGCCATAAAGGTCCAGGTATTGCCGCCGTCGTTACTGGCCCACGCGCCAATCTGACAGCCGTTGGTGTTACCGCAATTGCCGTTGTTGTCCCAATTGATGGCCTGCGCCTGGGCGTAAATGACATTGGGATTACTGGGCGCCACGCCGATGTCGATGCGGCCAAGGTTGTTGACCGTGCCACCGTTGGTCGTAGAGCCGCCGGTGGAACCGTTGCCGCAATAGGTGCCGTTGCCACCGGTTAGTGGGTAGTTGCACGCGCTTCCGCTGCCGGCATTCATCAGTGCGCCCGTAAGGTATGGGCTGCCGGTAACCTGGGTGCCAAAAACAAATCCGTTGGAGTTGCTCGCGATGGAAGTGAAGGTGGGGCAGCCACTAGCTGGCATCGTGGCGCTGTAAATGCCGTTGGCGCCATTGTTCCCCAGATCGTACTGCACATAGGTTGGGAAGCCACGCACGCCCACGGCTGCCAGAACGCGGGTCACGCCGCCGCCCATGTCAGTCAGCTCCAGACCGGTGATGTCCTGGCGCTGACTGCTGAAGCTGTCGGTAGGGCAATTGGTCCAAGTCACGCCCTGGTCGTTGGAGATCCAAAATCCCTTTTTGCTTCCGGCTGCGATGTTATTGCTGTTATTGGGATCAACCCGAACTTTGCCCACCGCGTCGTACTGCGGGTAGTTGCCTGCCGGCTGGGTATACTCGGGGCCAAAGACGTCGGCGCCCAGAACCGTCCAGGTGTTGCCGCCGTCGGTTGACTTGAAGATGCCCTGGCTGCCCATGGAGAATGAGCCGTAATTCAGATCGCCGGTTCCGGCATAGATGGTGTTGTGATTGTTGGGATCGATGGCCAGCGTGTCAATGCTGGTGGTCGCCAGCAGCGGGCTATCGGTGGTGATGCTCCACGTCGTTGTGCTGGAGCAGCAGTTGGTGGTTTTCCAAACGCCGCCGCCGACACTGCCCATATAGGCGACGATACTGCCATTCGTGGTCGTCGTCGGATCGGTCACGATGGCATTGACGCGTCCCTCGGTGAGTCCGTAGTCATAACAGCCGGAACAACCCGTCATGTGCTCGGGCATCGGGCCCAGGGCAGTGAAGCCTGTGGGATTCATTGGTTCGATGCCGTTAGAACCCGCGATTTCGCGGTTCACGACCACGCCCTTGCGCCCAGCCGGCACCCCGCGCTGGATCGCACGGTCCTGTTCGGCGGCTTTACGCGTCCAAGCGGGAGAGTATTTGCCGGTCGGATACGTCAGCCGGTGGAACCAGAATTCTTCCTCGCTGATGAGACGCTCGGCATCGGTTGGAGCGTGACCGGGCGTGAACTGGGTGGAAATCGATGTCCCCGAGGAACCAATCGCGGTAGCCGTAAGAATCGTCGTGTCCTTGCCCGCGGTGCTCAACGACTGCACTTTCGGCATCGTGGCGGAGATGTTCAGAATGCCATGCTCGTCCGCTGCGCCGTGTATGGTGGCGAGGATGGAGGAGCCGGTCTTGATTACGATGGTGACACCCTCTCCCGGCTTCCAACTGCCGCCGCTAAAAACTATCGTTTCGCCCGGCAAGTAGCTGATCTTGTCGGCCACCAGCGTGGGCTTTTCCACGATGCGGCTGTCTGTCGATTGCGCACCGGCAATGGGTGAGAGAGCAAGGATTGTGGCCAGGATGCAAAGAACAACAACGTCAGGACGACGAAGGCGGCGAGTCATCATTTGTCTCCGAGGAGAATTTCCGGTTCAGGGGCTGATCCGGGGTTCTGCAATGTGCCGCTCTGGGGGCGGGCGCCCCCCCGAGCAACTATCGAGCACGTATCTTCATACTATCTCCGTAGTAAATGTGTAAAGAAAATTGTTGGAAGCGATTGAAGATTTTGTGGCTATCGCCTATAAGTGCCAGGCCTTGGCGTCGTCGAGCCGAGTTTGCGCCTCATCTGCCGAGGGGGTGTAACGCTACATTAATGCTTGGGAAGATAGCGATGGCAGGTATTCGGCGCCGAGGGACTCACCCGATTCGGTGCGGCGAATCGAAGGCCAGCAGGCTGAGGAACGCGAACTCGGACTCGTTGCCACCGATCAGGCGCACTTCGCTAGATGACCCTGATCGCCCTGCACCAGATCAAAAGTCCGCGGCATGTCCTGCCCCTCGATGAAAACCTCCAGCCGCAAGCTCGACCCGCTGAGGGTCCCGGTATAGGTCGCCTTGACCCCTGAAGCAGGTAAGCCGCCGTCAACCGCGGCGGGCGCCGGGGTCTCCGCCATATAGATACCCTGGACCTTGAAGCGCCCCTTATCGTCAAGCTCCAGGCGTTGGGAAATACTTCCCCTGGCGCAGTCGAATTCAATGTCTGCGCCGCTATCGTTTACTTCCATGCGAATGTGCTCACCGCCCCACACGCCGTTGGGAACTGCTTTGGTCGGAGCAGTGGGGCTGGATTGCGCCGGGTGCGAAGCCTTCATCTGGCCGACACAGGATAGACCGACGCACGCCGTGATTATTACTACGGCCACGAATCGCATTTCACCATCTCCTCGTAAGATTGTCCGCATCACAACCACGGAACTCCCATCCGCTTCTCGTCGGCTCGTGATTTATCGGTGTCTGGGCATCGCAGCCCAGGCAGGGAACTATTGTATGGCGCACGGGGCGAATTCTTATAGCGGTCTGATCATCGACAGCAGCGGAAATCGGCATGGGACGGCGTTCGCTGGAGGCTCATCGGCTTGCACTGGAGGGTGCGGTGTGCGCCGGCTTATTGAAAGCTAAGCAAAATCCGGTGAATATTGGAGGCGCGACCATCACAAAATCGACCACAGTTCGTTGACGGATGAAAAACGAAAGTAGCACATACCAAGTGCACGCTGCTGTGATTCCTGAACGGCTCTCAACAAGGCATTCAAAACTCCAGCCGCGCCTGAAACGCAATCATGCGCGGACTGCTGTCTCCACCTAAACCCACCCCGAGAAGCCCCGTCGGCGGCGATGTAGTGGACGTGAGCGCGCCGAAGCCGGTTTGCGTCGATGGCTGGCCAGGAATGCCAGCATAGATATTGCTGGGCAGAGCGAAGTTGGGATGGTTGAAGATGTTGAAGCACTGCACATCGAAGCGCAGTCTTAGGCGCTCGCTCAGAGCGAACCACTTTGTCAGATAGAAGTCGCTCCAGAAGAAATCAGGACCGCGCAGCGCGTTGCGTCCCAAGGTCCCGAACTGACAATTCTGCGGAGTGTCGCCGCCGTAACAGGCGCCCGTGCTGGGATCAACTGCCGAAACGAACGCATTTGGATTCAGCCACTGAATCGTTCCCGGCTGCGTCACTCCCGGGATTGGACCGCTTGCGTACAGCGGCACTCCGGGAACAATGCTGGCGAACTGTGGACCGCTGCCTTGCAAGATGCCTTCGCCGTTTGCCGAGTAGGGCGTGCTCAGCACTGAGAACGGAAGGCCACTATGCCAGAACAGGGTCCCGGAAACCTGCCAACCGTTCACGGCATATCCCAGCGCCCGGCTCTTGACTTTGAATGGCAGCTGATAAACGTATTGCCCAGTGACGTTGTGGCGAACATCATAATCGCAAGATGCGTAGTTGCGAGCGAGTTCGCCGGGTAAAGGAGACA
>Ga0335081_10001863_pt1 | contig 33388 bp, 28 predicted proteins | sample Lox_Sample_35_FD_206713 | JGI IMG/M metagenome (GOLD analysis project Ga0335081, IMG submission 206713) | Soil microbial communities from Loxahatchee National Wildlife Refuge, Florida, United States - Lox_Sample_3.5 | ecosystem: Environmental > Terrestrial > Soil > Wetlands | place: USA...
CGACGAATGGTACGCGGCGGGATCCCACCGTCGCGACCTCTCGAACGCGAGCATCTCCAGCCCCGGCACCTACGAACACAACGACGCCGTCACGCTGATGGACGCGTGGTGGCCGAAACTGCTGCACGCTGAGTTCGCTCCGGCGCTCGGCGACGAAGCGTACGCCGCGCTTCGCGGGATGCTGCAGTTCGGCTCACCCGAACCGGGCTCCGAACCGGAAGCCCCCGACTTCGCCGACGGCTGGTACGGATATGTGCAGAAGGACCTGCGCGACGTGCTCGCCCATGCCGGGCAGGGCACCATGCCGAGCAGCCCGTACTCGCGCGTGTACTGCGGCGAAGGCTCGCTCGCCGCGTGCTCGCAGGCGCTCCAGAGCTCGCTCGAGGAAGCCCTCGCCGCCACCCCCGCCGAGGTCTATGGCCACGGGGCGTGCGCCGAAGACCCCGAGGCCAGCTGCTTCGACATGAATCGCTTCACCAGCGCGAGCGCCCTGTCCGTCCCGGCGTTCCCGTTCCAGAACCGCCCCACCTTCCAGCAGGTGGTCGAACTGACGAAGACGCTGCCACGCTGATGGGCCGGTCTTCCACGACCGCCAAGCGTGTGATCCCCGTCCGGCGGGCGGCGGCGCTGGCCCTGGCGGCGGCCTCGTTGTCGCTCGCCACCCTCGCCGCGGGGACCCCGGCTGCGTTCGCACAGTTCCCCTACGTGGGCACCGGCAACCTCGCCGAACCCGCCAGCTGGAAGCTCGCACCGGGCGAAATCCCGGACAACCTCGGCGGTGTCGCGTGGAAGTACGCCGCGACGCCCGCGACGCCCCCCTCGCCGTTGAGCAACCCGAGCGACTACGTGGCCGTCACCCAGAACAACTCGCAGGCGGACGAGCTGTGCGGGGTCACCGGCATGAGCGTCGTCGACCCCAACGCGACGATGCCCGCCGGAACCGGCTCGTGCATCGCGGCGGGAACGCCGATCCACACCGCGTTCGACGTGTCCCTCGGGCGCCCCGACGTCTCGATCGCCGAGCTCGACTCCGGGGTGGAATGGAACAACCGCGGGGCGATGCTGCTGTTCCGCTCGAAGGTGCTGCTCAACCCCGGCGAGCTGCCGGCCCCGCTGGCCGACCTGAGCCACACCTTCGACCCGACCACCAACGTCGACTGCGAAAGCGCCCGGGCGGCAACCGGGGGCGACTACGACCCCCACGGCGGGATGCCCGGCGGCGAACCGGGGGGCAGCGGCCCGATTCCCTACGACGTGCTCGAACAGGGTGTCTTCAACCTGCTCGACTACGCGTGCGACTCGCGGGTGGCGAACGTCGTGGACAACTACCCGCAGTGCACCAACCCGCCCACCACCAGCGCCTGTCGCAACGGGCCCCCCGGGGTGCTAACGCCCGAGGACCTGATCATCGCGTTCTCCGACAGCGTCGATCACGATCACAACGGCTACGCCTCCGACATCGCGGGTTGGAACTTCGTCGACGACAACAACGACCCCTACGACGAGGTCCACTACGGGCACGGCACCGGCGAGGAGGAGGATTCCACCGGCGAAGCGAACTCGACCGCGGGCGAGGTCGGGACCTGTCCCAACTGCGAGATCACCGAGCTGCGGGTCGGGGAGTCGTTCATCACCGACGCCAACCGCTTCGCGGAGGCCGTGCTGTACGCCACCGACCGCGGCGTGGACGTCGTCCAGGAGCCCCTCGGCACCTACAACGACGCGGTGTTCACCCGTGAAGCGATCGACTACGCCTATGACCACGGGGTGGCGGTGATGGCCTCGGCCGCCGACGAGGCCGCCGAGCACCACAACCAGCCCGGCTCGCTGCCCAACACGATCGTCGTCAACGCCGTTGAAGGGCCGGCGAGCATCGCGGGGGTCGGCGTCACCAACCAGCCGCCCTCGTATCTGCAGCTCGACGGGTGCACCAACTTCGGCCCCCGCATAGACGTGTCGGTTCCGGCCACCTCCTGCTCCTCGGAGGCCACCGGCAAGAGCTCCGGGGTGGCGGGGCTGATCTACTCGGCGGCGCTGAACGCTTGCGGGGCGCCGCTATACGGGAGCTGCCCCACGGGCTCATCCCACAAGCTCTCGCCCTCTTCCGACTGCACGCGCGTGGACGGCGACCCCTGCCCGATCACCGCCAACGAGGTCCGCCAGCTGCTCGCCTCCGGCAACGTCGAAGGGACCGCCGTGGACGGCTCCTCGCCGCTCGCCGGGGGCGCCCCCAGCAGCGGCCTGGCCGCGGCCGACGAAGGCAAAGGGGGACAGGCGGACGACGTCGACACCGCCGCCGAACCCGAAAGCGCGTGCAGCGTCGGCATGGCACCGACGTGCACGGACCCCAACCTCAACTCGCTGTTCGCCCCCGACGAGCAGGCCGGGGTGATCGGGCCGCTGCCGGACACTTTCCGTTATCCCTCGCGGCGGGGCTGGGACGAGTTCTTCGGCTACGGGCGCCTGGACGCCTACAAGTCGGTCGCCGCGGCGGCTGAAGGGTGGATCCCCCCGGAGGCCAACATCACCTCGCCCGAATGGTTCGAACAGCTCGACCCCGGCGCGGAATCGTTCGCGGTCGACGGCTACGTGAACGCCCGCACCCCCTACACCTGCCGGGTGGAAGTCGCCCCGGGAGCCCAGCCGAACAACGCCTCTGCGGCGGCGGGCGGCGACTTCAAAGAAGTCAGCTCCGAATACTGCAACGGCTCGACGCTCCACACGGGTCCCCACGAAGGCCTGCTGGGCAAGGTCGAAACGAAAGCGCTTGAGGCCGCGTTCCCGGCGACCACCTCGTTCAGCGGCAACGAGAACGGCGGACCCGCCGGCGTCCAGAGCTCGAACGGGCGCCCGAACTCGCTGCCGGACGCGTTCACCGTGCGCGTGGTGGTGCTCGCCGCCGCCGCCGGCAGCGCCCCGGCCATGACCGGCGAGGACCGCCGCCAGCTGTTCCTGCACCGCGATGCCGAAATGCTCAAGGGCCTGCCGCTGCAGATGCGCGGCGACGGCGACGCCAGCCCGCTGCTGGTGGACCTCGCCGGCGAAGACCGGAACCAGCTCGTGGTCGCGAACTCCGACGGGTGGATCCACGCCTACCGGTATGACCCCACCAGCGGCTCCCTCGCCGACCTGCCGGGCTGGCCGGTGCACACCGCCGCGCTGCCGCTGCATCTCGGCGAGCACGCCTTCACCTCCGGAGGGCTGGCCAGCGCCCGCTACGCGCCCGTGATCGAGGCCCCGGCGGCCGGCGATCTGACCGGCGACGGGGAAATGGACATCGTCGCGAACGACCTCGAAGGCAACGTGTACGCGTGGAACTCGAAGGGCCGGCTGATCTTCCACGAGACCTCCGACCGCAACTACTCGGGCGGGCCCCTCGCCGGGAACCCATCCTGGGAGGCGCAGCGGGCGGGCACCCGCCAGCGCACCCAGTACGGCTTCGCCAGCTCGCCGGTGCTGGCCAACCTCGAACCCGGCTCGAGCAAGGGGCTCGACATCATCGCCGCCGGCGAGGACCGCCATCTGTACGCGTGGCACGCGAACGGCGCATCGGTCAAGGGCTTCCCTGTGCTCGTCGCAGACCCCGACAAGGTCGCCTCGATCGACTCCGCCTCCAACGAGCCCACCTTCAACTCCAACGTCCCCGCCCAGGCCAGCAAAGACGAAGACCAGGGCAAGCTCGTGGACACCCCGGCGGTGGCCCAGCTCGATGGCCCCGGCAAGCCGCCCACGATCCTCGTGGGCTCCAACGAGGAGTACCTCACCGGGCAGGGCGACGAAGGGTCGATCAACGCCGGCGACGTGACCACCACCTCGCTCGGGGCGGTGGGAGCCAGCGGGCTGCTGTCGTTCGCCAACGGACGCGTGTACGCGATCAAGGCAAGCGGGTGCTCGGGCAACCAGTCCTCGTGTGCGACCGGCGGCTTCGTGTGCGCAAGCTCGAAATGCACCTCGAGCGCGTTCCGCGAAGGGTGGCCCGCGAAGATCGGGATCATCGACGCCGGCCTGCTTCCCGAAGTGGGCGAGGGCATCGACGGCTCGCCGGTGGTGGCTCCGCTCGACTGCCCCGAAGGCGGCGAAGGGATGAAGGTCGCGGTGACGCCCGACGCGGGGCCCGGGTACGTGCTGAACGCGAACGGAAGCTCCTGCTACGGCTCCACCGACGGCGCCTACAATGCGCTGGAGACCGACTTCGCGGCGGGTGCCGGCAAGGTCGACACACCGGCGTTCCCGGCGGTTGGCGAGCCTGCCTTCGGAACCCTCGACGGGACCACCACGCAGCTGTTCAATCCCGATGCCGGGCTGGTCCGTGCGCTCGACGTGATCGCCCCTGACTACCAGAAGGGCGGCCAGGACTTCATCGCCGGCTGGGACGCGAGCACGGGACAGTTCCTCCCCGGCTTCCCCGCGGTCGACAACGACCTCTCGTTCATCACCGGCGAGGCCGTCGGCGACGTCACCGGGGAAGCTCCCAAACAGGAGGTCCTCGCCGGGACCGCATCCAACGACCTGGAGGCCTACAACTCGGCGGGGACGGCCGCGAGCACGGCGTGGCCGAAGCTCACCGGCGGCTGGACAGTGGCCACCCCCGTGCTCGGCTCGCTCGGCTCGCTCGATACGACCTCCGCCGCGAAGAAGGATGTGGTCTCGATCACCCGGGAAGGGACCCTCGCGGTCTACTCGACGCCCGCTTCCGCATGCTCGCCCAGCTCGTGGCCGAACTTCCACCACGACATCGCCAACTCCGGTGACTATACGCGGGACGCGGTGCCCCCGGGTGTGCCCTATGAAGGCAGCGCCGTCGAACGCACGCTCACGTTCAAGGCTCCCGGCGGGAACCTCATGTGCGGCAAGGCGACCCGCTACGAACTCGTCACCCTGGGTCGCCCGATCACGCCCGAAAACTGGTCGAAGGCCAAACCGCTCAGCGGCGCGCCCGAACCGGCCGAAGCGGGGGTGGCGCAGACGGTGACGCTTCCCGAAAAAGGCGTCAAGCACTGGATCGCGATCCGGGCGGTGGACGAGCAGGGAAACGTCGGGCTGCCCGAGGACATCCGCTACTACCGCAAAGCGCGCAAGAAACGCTAGCCGACCGCGCCCCGGGCGACGGGCGCGTGGCATTTGCCGGCGGCCGGCGCGCCCCCCCGATCGCCACCGCTGAGCGGGAGCCTCCGCCGCCGCAGCGTGGGAGGGGCAGCGCGTGAGCAATTGCACGCGGACGGGAGCCCGCTCTCAGCGCAACTCGACGGCAGCAGGTGGGTTAGGTTGGCAGCCGCCTTTCACATGGCGGCAGACCCGACACCGAAAAGGGGGGAGAAATGCGTCACCCGATGCACCGACTCGGCCCGCGCGGACTCATCGCTGTTGCGAGCGTCCTCGCCCTTGCAGTGGCAGCGGTGGTTGTTCCCGGGCTCAGCTCGGCGAATGTGAACGTGAGCAAGTCCGGCTGGGCGTGGGCGAACCCCACGCCCCAGGGCAGGACCCTCTTGAACATCGCCTTCTCCGGGAGCGCCGGCTACGCCGTCGGTCTCGGCGGGACGGCGCTGTCGACCAGCGACGGAGGACAGTCCTGGAGCGGGCTCACCACCGGCACCTCGGCGACCCTGGAACGGGTCCAGGCGCTCGGTCCCTCCACCTTGGTGATCGGCGGCGGCGAAGGGTGCGTCACGCGCATCTCCGAAAACGGGGGCCAGCTGTTCAGGCGGATCTTCAACGTGGCCGAATCGGGTTGCCCTGAACCTGTCGCCGCGTTCAGCTTCACCTCTCCCAAGCAGGGCTTCCTGTTGCTGAAGAACGGCTCCGTCGAGCTCACCACCGACGGCGGGGAAACCTTCGCCCGCCGGACGGGCCTGCCCGGCACCCCCGCCTCCAGCGGTGGGGGACAGGCGAGCGGGATCGACCTCCACTTCTCCAGCGCCACGAAGGGGATCGCGTTCGTCGGACAGCCCAACGGCCCCACCGCCGCGTACGTGACGCCCGACGGGGGCAACTCGTGGGCGGCGGTCAACCTGCCGGGAGGAGTTGTCAACTCCGTGCACTTCATCAACGAACAGGTCGGCTACGCGATCGGCCCCCACACGCTTCTGCGTACGACCGACGGAGGCGAAAAGTGGGAAGCCCAGCCGATCGCGGGAGGTAACTCGTTCAGGACGATCGACTGCTCGACCGAAGAAAACTGCCTACTCACCGTGACCGGTGGCAACCAGTTGATCGAGACCTCCGACGGCGGCAAGACGGACACCGTGAAGACGACCTCCAGCTCGCTGATCTACGCGGCCGCATATGCCAACGCGACGAGGATCGTGGCGGTCGGCGAGAGTGGGGCCACCGTGCTCTCCTCCGACGGCGGAGTCACGTTCACCACGGCGAGCGCCGACATCGGAGGCTCGTACGGGCGCCTGCGTCAGGGACCCGGCCAGATGCTGCTCGCGCCGGGGGCCAACGGGGACGTGGCGATCTCCACGAACGCCGGGCAGAGCTGGCAGGTGCTCGCGACCCAGACCTCCCAGGAACTCGTGGACGCGTCGTTCGCGACGCCCACGCTCGGCTACGCGCTCGATGCTAGCGGCGGCCTGCAGCGGACGACCAACGGCGGCTCGAGCTGGCAGACGCTGAGCCCGGGAACGAGCCGGCGTGCCTCGGCGGTGGCGGCGGTCGGCGAAAAGACCGTTCTGCTGCTGGGACCGGTTGGCATCAACCGCGCCGTCGGCGGCGGGGCCTTCGAGCCGGTCACCGGGCCCGTTGCCAGCCATGCCCCGGTGTCCGAATACGAGCAGGTCGGGAGCGCCATCTTCGCGTTCGGCGTGGCCACGCACACGCTCATCCGATCCACCGATGAAGGAGCCCGCTGGAGCGCGATCCGCATGCCGCTCGCCCGCAAGAAGAACAAGGCGAAGAAACTCAAGGCGAGCCCCGGCGTCTCGATCCGCAGCGTGGCCTTCACGAGCGTCACCGGCGGAATCCTGCTGGACTCGCGGGGGCGCCTGTGGAGGACGAGCAACGGCGGGCGCAGCTGGACCCAGCTGAGCTCGGCGGGGACCGAACACGGCGTGCAGCTGGCGTTCGCGAGCCCCACCGCGGGCTTCATGAGCGTCTCCTCGTTCGGCGGGGACTCGAGCGACGCCTATGTGCTGAGGACCACCGATGGGGGCGCGACATGGCATCCCCAGGAGATCGCAAGCGGCTCCACCCCCGCGGCTGGGCTCGTAGCGAGCAGCGCGCAGGCCGCGGCGGCGCTCGTGTTCGGGACCTCGGTGAGGGGAGAAGCGATCCACCGCCTGCTGTTCACCACCCAGAGCGGAGGTGACGTGGCGGGCACGGCCGGGCCGCTGGTGCTCAGCACCCCGACCCGCGCGTTCACCAGGAAGCGGCTGAAGAAGGCGAGGGGCACGGTGCGGATCAGCGGGATCCTGCGTGGCGCGGTCGGCGGTGAGACAGTGGTGGTGGCCCGCCGGGACCTGTCAGGTGGACCCTGGCAGGAACAGCGGGTGGTCGTCGGTGCCAACGGTGGCAGCTTCGCGACCACCTGGCGCATCAAGCGGTCCTCACTGTTCGTCGCCGAGTGGGCCGGCGACAGCGGACGCCCCGGTCAGGGCTCGAGGGTGCTGACAGTGACGGTCAAGAAGAAGTAGCCAGCGGCGCCCGCCGGGAGCCGCTCTCCGTGGCCTCGGAGGCGGCTCCCTGCCGGCACCCAACTCGCCGCGGCGGGTGCGGCCCGTCCGGCTTCGCCTTCAGTACCGTCACCGCGTGATCCCCCGCCGGGCGTCGGGGCGGTGCTGCCCCGAGCGACCCGAGTGCGGCGAAGGCCGCTGTAGACTCGAAGCTCTCGGGGCCATAGCTCAGCTGGGAGAGCGCCTGCTTTGCAAGTCGGCCAAGCTGTTTCAGGCTGCTATGCCGCGTCACTGATCACCCGCAAATCCGGGCCATCCGTGTCGCTGTGGCCCGTGGTCTGTTTCAGCCCGCTGCGTCCTGTCGCTTCCATGGCGTTTCCATAGAGGGCCGCGGGCTTGGCCCGGGCTCGGTGCCTCGAACCTCAACCAGACGCCGCAGAGTCCGCCTCGTCCAGCACCTGGAATGCCGCACGGGTTGAGCTTCGCGGCCGACTTATCTATTCTTCGTGCGCTACTCAATGGGAGGAGGGGTCGCGATGGCTTGCGTATGGGCGTCCTGTCTACTGAGGCGAGCCGCGGTGATCATCGGCCTCGCGCTCGGTACGGCGCTGTGCCTCACTCCCGCGGCGGGTGCCCAGCCGGCGTCGCCGAGCCCGGCTGTTCCCGCCCTCGGGGGAACGCCAGAATACCTCCAGCAGGGGATCTTCGGCGAAAAGCTCGAAAAGAAGACCCATGCGCCGACGTGGATCTCCTCCGGCGACGACCGGGCCCTGGTGCGCGAACAGGAATTCATCTATCAGAACGGTGAATGGGTGCTGAGCGCCACGCTCAACCCACCCATCCCGACCGACTACGAGATAAGCGAGCTCTCCGTCTCCGAAGACGGGGAAGCTGTTGTCGGGAACTACGTCGTCAGAGGTACCGGGCTGCCGCGGGAAAAAGAAGTGGCCGTGTGGACGCGCGAAGGGGGCGTGTGGAGCGCGCCCTTCGTGCTCGCCCACGGTGGTGAGACGGAGGGATTCGGCGAAGGGATCGCCATCTCCGGCGACGGCAGCACCGTGCTCGTCGGCGCCCCGGCCGAACACGGTGAAGCGGCTACCCTCTGGGTGTTCGTGCGGTCGGGGAATAATTGGGCGCAGCAGGCCGAGTTCACGACCGCGCCGGGCGTTGAAGGGTGTGGGGAAAAGGTGGCGCTGTCTCGCGACGGCGACGAGGTGCTTGTCTCCTGCGGCGATAAAGTCGAGTTCTTCGCCCGGGAAGGGGACGCGTGGAACATTCAGGGCGAACCGGTGGCGGATCGGGCCGCATCCATCGCACTGGCGCCCAGCGGAGAACTGGCCATCCTGTCCGGGGACCAGGTCGGGACGGAAACCGTCGTGCTGCAGCGCAGTGGAGACGAATGGACCCCGTCCGGGACCATCGCGAGTGTCGGCCCGGTCGAGATCGCAGCCGACGAACAGACGGTGCTCGTCGGTGGTGCCATCTACCACGGCTCGGGTGGCTCATGGGCGCTCTACGCGGAAGTCCCGAACCTCTACGACGAACAACGAGGCGGGGAATTCGGCACTTCGGCGATCAGCTCCGACGGCGAAACGTTCATCGCGAGCGGGACCGAAGGGACCTGGGTCTACCGCCCGGGCGAAGCCCTCGCCGGGCCGGAATTCGGACGCTGCCTACAGGGTGTCGGAAAGTACGGCGGCTACTACAGCGACTCGGGCTGCAGCAAGTCGCCAAAGGCGAACTGGAAGTACGTCTGGGAACCGGCCGCGCGCAAGACCGGCGTTGCGATCTCCGCATCAGGGTTGCAGCTCTCGAACGCGGCGCGGAGCACGATCAGCTGCACGAGCGCCACGGGGACCGGGACGCTGCCCTCGGTGGGGGCGCTCAGCGGGCGCAAAGCGATCAGCGGCGTGGATCTCACTTTCACAGGCTGCCAGCTCGCGGGCGCGGCGTGCACGAGCAGCGGGGCCGCCGGGGGCGAGATCGAGGGCCATGACCTCGAAGCTTGGCTCGGCGACGAAAAGGAAGGGAGCAAGCCGAAGGTGGGACTCGCCATCGGTGCTCGCACGGGCGAAGCGGAGGCCGAATTCAGCTGTGGCGGGACTAGCTACGCGTTACGCGGCGCAGCGATCGCTCCGCTGAAGGCCGGCAAGCCGACCACCACCTTGCCGCTCAAGTTCAAGTCGAGCAAGGGTGCCCAGAAGCCCTCGAGCTTCGCCGGCGGGCCTCCGCTGCACCTCGAACTCGCGAAGGCCGGGGGGCCCTACGAACCGTACGGGCTGAGCGGCCAGGTCGCCCTCACCTACGAAGAACCGATCGAGATCGACCCAGTCATATAACGGCCGCGTGGGCGGCGCAACCGCTGCGGAAGCGTTGGTACGCATGCGCGTGATCTTCTCGACCCGACGCGCAGCTACCGAGGGCCCGGCTCGGGTGAGTCGCTGAGCCTTCCCAGACGCCCTAGAATCGGGCATCTGGGGCCATAGCTCAGCTGGGAGAGCGCCTGCTTTGCAAGCAGGAGGTCACCGGTTCGATCCCGGTTGGCTCCATCGCAGAGGCCTATGTTGGACACCGATCGCGTCGCCGAAGTGACTCGCGGTGCGTCAGCGAACAAGCTCAGCTTCTCTTTGTGCGAGCTCACCCACGACCTCTACGAGCAGGTCGACGTCGCCCGTGTCCGTCCGCCAGTTCACGATCGCTGGACGTAGAGCGGTCTTGCCGGCGTACGTCGTTGTGCCTACAAACACGCGGCCGTCCGAGCGCAGCGCATCACCGAGGTGGGCGTTGAGCTCGTTGAGCTGCTCCTCGTCAAAGCCCGGCGGGTGCGCCCGGAAGCAGACGATGTTGAGCGGAACATCCGCAAGTCGCTCGAGCTCGGGGCTGGCGTCGATTCGTTCCGCTAGGTGGCGCGCGATCCTCACATGACGCTCGACCATCTCGCGATAGCCGCGTCGGCCGTACGCGCGAAGCGTCGCCCAGACTGCAAACGAGCGGGCGCGGCGAGAGTTCTCGGGCGCGAGAAACGCAAAGTTTGGGTGCGGATCGTCGGGCGAGGGCAGATATGGAGCCCCAACGTTGAACGTACGTGGCAGCCGCTCGCTCTCACGGACGAACGTGAAGCCGCAGTCGTAGGGAACGTTCAGCCACTTGTGGCCGTCAGTGCTCACCGAATGGGCACGCTCGACACCCTCGGTGAGTCCACGCGTGCCGGGCGTGAGGCGAGCGAACAGTCCGAAGGCGCCGTCGACGTGCAACCACGCCGTATGTCGTTCGCATAAGTCCGCGATATCCGCGATCGGATCAAAGTCACCCGCGTTTACCTCGCCAGCGTTGGAAATGACTATGGCCGGGGTTGAGGCCTCTGTCAGCGCGTGCTCGAGAGCGGCTAGATCGACGCGGCCGACGTCGTCCCTCGCGAGTCGCCGAATGTTCGTCCGACCCAGGCCAAGCATGCCCACGGCCTGAACCGCGCTCGGATGCAGATAGCCGCTTGACAGGATCAACGCTGGCGTCAGAGCCGCAACGCCCTCTGCCTCGACGTCAACGCCTTGAAGCTCTGCCCACCAATTGCGAGCTGCTGCGAGAGCGACAAAGTTAGCCATCGTCGCGCCCGTGGTAAGCACGCCGTCGAAGTCAGCCGGGAGCACGAACAACTGGCGCAGCCAGTCGATGGCGACCTGCTCCAGTCGAGCCGCGAACGGTGAAGATTCCCAGGCGTACGCGACCTGGTCGTACGCCGACGTAAGCCAGTCAGCGCCGAGCGCAGCGGGGGTCCCGCCGCCCATCACGAAATGAAAGAATCGCGGCCCACTCGACCGGGTCGCGGCGTCACGCGCGCGTTCTCCCAACTCCGTCAGCGCGGTCAACGTCCCCACGCCCTCCTCAGGCATCGGATCGTTCCAGCGGGCAATCGCGGCCTCCGCATCGGCACCCAGCACTGGCTCATCGCCGATGTGCTCCAGATAGCCACGGGCCGTCTCTGCCGCCAGCTGGAGGGCCGCGTCGAGTTGGTCGCGTTCGCTCAGCGGATCAGGCACCGAGCCAATCGTCCCAGATCCAAGGCCGCGCGCGCGAGCCGCGCTTCTTCGGGCTGGTGCGACGGCGCTGTCTCCTTGCGCGTGTGGAAGCCTTATGGAAGCCTCAAGCGCCCGGCCCGACCCGCCGAGCTTGGCACCAGCCAGCTGAACCCCGAACCCGATCCGCCGAGATCCGGATCTGACCCGCAGCCGCCCGCCCTCGCTCGGGCTTTGCAAGCAGGAGGTCACCGGTTCGATCCCGGTTGGCTCCACTTCTAGCCCCCGAAGTCACCTCATCCCAACCCGCTCGGCGTCGCTGGGCGGCTTTCGCTTCCGGCGGTATGCGGGCGGGCAGCCTCGGGCCGAACGGACGCTTGGTTTTCGTCAATCCGGGAGCCTCGGCGGTGTCAGTCGACGCTCGCATCCATGCCGAAGCAGTCACACGCCACAGCACTCCGCGCGGCGTGTCGCTGGCCTCTCGCGGCATCCGCATGATCGTGGCATCTGATGCCTTCCCGCGCAAGACCGCCGACGGGGAGCCTTCCGATTGGAACTGTCTTCGCTATGCGGACTTAGCTGCGTCTTGAAGCCCGTGGGGCAAGGAGGAGGATCATGCACCGCAAGTCGCTTCTGCTGAGCGCCACGATGGCCGCTTTGGGCATGCCAGGAGTCGCCTCGTCGGCGGCACTGGCGACGGCCCCGTGCAGAGTTGTGCGCTCGGCCGCCCCGCACAGCATTTACGCGACGCTTGCGCAGGCCGTCAACGCATCGAGTCCGAAAGAAACGCTGACGGTGAACGGCGTCTGCGAAGGCGACACCACGATCACCCCGGCAGTGACGCCGCTGACGATCCGGGGCGCCTTCGGTGCCACACTCAACGGCGAGCACAAAGAAGGCTCCGTTCTCGCGGTCAAACAGGGCGTCACCGTCGTCGCCTCCGGGCTCACGATCACGGGCGGCACCGGCACCAAGGAAACGCTTGAACCCGGCGTAACATTCTTCGTCGGAGGCGGGGTACTCAACGAAGGCACGCTGACGCTCAGCAACTCCTACGTCACGAAGAACGAAATCACTGAAGGAGGGGGCTTCGGCGGCGGGATCGAAAACTTCGGAGGCATCCTCACGCTCAACAACTCAATCGTCAGCCGCAACGCTGCGACAGTGGATGGTGGCGGAATCTTCGACTTCATGGGCAGCCTCACGCTCAACAATTCGATCGCGAGCGGCAACACTGCGACAGTGAGTGGTGGCGGGATCTTCGACTCAACGAAAACAGGGGCAGTAACGCTCAACAACTCGACCGTCATCACGAACGCGGCCGAATACGCCGGTGGAATCTATGCCCAAGAAGCCGCGTTGACGCTGAACTACTCGAGCGTCGTCAGCAACACGGCGAAGGCGTTCGGCGGCGGGATCATTTCCAATGGGGAAGCGACCGCGGTCCTAAACAGCTCTGCTGTCATTGGCAACAGGGCGGAATACGCCGGCGGAATCGGCATCGGCGGACCCGAAGAAAGATTCCCAGCGGGAGCGACAGTATCGCTGAAAGGCATATCCACGGTTGTCGCAAACACGGCCTCCGCCAAGGAACACGGCGGCGGCATCTACATCGAAAATGGCGGGAAACTCAACCTAGGTGTGGCCATCGTGAGGCTGAACACTCCGGAAAACATCTTCCAAGAACCCTGAAGACCGACGCGCGAAGCTCACGTAAAGGCCTCGCCTTGGTGGCCTGTGCCTAACGGGCACGGGCCACCATCCCATTGCGCCTGCGCTTTGCTGCGTCGCACGCCCGAGCGCTGTCGTCGCCGTCTTCGGGGTCCGCGCGATCATCCGAGCAGCCTACGAGCAGGGCTTCCGGTACCACGCTAAGCAACGCGCCTGGCATCTGATGGCACGTCGCGCTCCTCGGCGCTCGACGATCTGAACACGTGCGAGGTCGACGTCGGCCCGAAGCTGCCCGCTTGCGAAACAGCCTCAACAGCGACCGGTAGCGTTGGCGTCGGTCGTCGCGGGGCTTACGGCGTACCGACTGCGAGCAACATGACGAAGCACGGCGAGATGCCGACAACGTTCGAGCTCAAGCACGTCGAAAAGCCCTGCAAAGACGGGCTGCTCGCACAACAAGAGCCCACCGGCCCATCCACGTGCCCGGCAAGAGCGCCCACCTCGGCGGCGCTCCCAGGAGAGCCCCCCTCACGGCGTACGATCCTGCGATGAGCGCGGCGAGCGAGATCCTGGCCCGTCGCATGCGGCTTCCCCGTGCGCGGACCCGCGACGTCGTGTGCGATCACGATCTGCGCGTCCGGATGGACGACGGATCCGTGCTGCTGGCCGACCGGTGGGTCGCGCGCGACACCGACGGGCAGCCGCAGCCGACGGTGCTGGTGCGATCGCCGTACGGTCGGCGCGACCTCGTCGGACTGATCTTCGGACGGCTCCTGGCTGAGCGCGGCCTCCAGGTCGTAATCCAGAGCGTGCGAGGGACGTTCGGCTCGGAGGGGGTGTTCAGCCCCTTCGACGAGCGCACAGACGGCCTGGCGACGCTTCGCTGGCTACGGGAGCAGCCGTGGCATCGGGCGCGGATCGGGATGCTCGGTCCGAGCTACCTGGGGCTGGTGCAGTGGGCGGTCGCATCGGAGGCCGGGGACGACCTCGCGGTGCTCGCGATCCACGTCAGCGCCTCGCAGTTCCACGGCCAGACGTTCGCGGGAGGCGGTTTGTCGCTCGAGACGGCTGCATCCTGGATGGCCCTCGTGGCGGCGCAGGAGCGCCGCTTCGCGCCCGTCGCGATGGCCCGCGCGATCCGCCGGCTGCCCGGCGTGCTGTCGGAGCTTCCGCTCGGCGAACTCGACCTGCACGCGACCGGCGAGGAGGTCGGATGGTTCCGCGAGGCGCTGACGACCCCGGAGCGGGAGGGCACCTACTGGGTCTCGCGCGACTTCGCCGCCGGAGTGGGACGGGTCACGGCCCCCGTCCAGCTGGTCGGGGGCTGGTACGACATCTTCCTGCCGTGGATGCTCCAGGACTTCGCCGCGCTGCGGGCGGCCGGCCACCGGCCGCAGCTCGTCATCGGCCCGTGGACGCACACGGCTCCGGGCCTGATGTCGACGGGCCTCAGGGAAGGGCTCGCCTGGCTGCGCGCGCACCTGCTCGACGACGACCGGCTGCTGTCCTCCGCGGCGGTGCGCGTGTACGTGACCGGCGAGCGCGAAGGCGGCGCCTGGCGGGAGCTGCCGGACTGGCCGCCGCCCGGCGCAGGGGAGTGGAGCCTCTGGCTGGGCGGCGTAGGGTCTCTGAGCGAGCAGCGCCCGACCGCAGGGTCGGCCGGCGTCGGGCGCTACCTCTACGATCCGGCCGATCCGACGCCGTCGCTCGGCGGCCCTGTCCTGCTGGCGCGCGAGCCGGTCGTTGACAACCGGGCGCTCGAGGCGCGGGCGGACGTGCTCACGTTCACCACTGCACCTCTGCCCTCGCTCGTCGAGGCGATCGGGCCGGTGCGCGTCGAGATCTGCGTGCGCGCGAGCTCGCCGTTCTTCGACCTGTTCGCGCGGGTCTGCGACGTCGACGGGTCTGGCGCGTCACGGAACGTCTGCGACGCCCTTGCTCGCGTTGCCCCCGGCCGCTTCGAGGCCACCGCTGAGGGCGTCACGCGGGTCGCGTTCGATCTCTGGCCGATCGCTCACCGCTTCGCGGCCGGCCATCGGATCCGGCTGCAGGTGTCCTCGGGGGCGCATCCGCGCTATGCGCGCAACCCCGGCACGGGCGAGGAGATCGCGCACGCGACCGAACTGCGGCGGGTCGAGGTCGACGTGCTTCACGGCGCGGAGCATCCTTCCGTGCTCGTGCTTTCCGTCGGCGAGACTCGCGGGTAGGGCTCGCGATCGACGATGCGCCCGTCGACGATGTGCGCCACGCGGTCGGCGTAATGGGTGATGCGCTCGTCGTGGGTGACGATGATCGCGGTGGTGCCACGTGACTTCATCTCCTCGCGGATGAGCCGCACGACCTGGTCTCCGGTCTGGGTGTCGAGCGCCGAGGTGGGCTCGTCGAAGAGGACGAGGTGGGGTTCGTTCATCAGCGCGCGGCCGATCGCCACGCGCTGGCGCTCGCCGCCGGAGAGCTCGTCGGGCAGGTTGCCCGCACGCCCAGCGAGCCCCAGCTCCTGGAGCAGCTGGTCGGCGCGCTCGCGCGCCCGGCGCCCCAGCCGGCGGCCGAGCTCGTCGACGACGAGCATGTTCTCGCGGGCAGTGAGGAAGGGCACCAGGTTCACGGTCTAGAAAACGAACCCGACCGCCTCGCGGCGGAACTGCGTGAGCTGCTTGGAGCTGTAGCCCGAGATGTCGTGCCCGCCAACCACGACCGCTCCCTCGGTCGGTGTGAGCAGGCCGCCCGCGATCGAGCAGAGCGTCGTCTTACCGGAGCCCGAGGGCCCGACGAGCGCGAGGATCTCGTCGGCGCCGACGGTGAGGTCCACGCCGCTGAGCGCCACGACCTCGTTCTCGCCTCTGCCGTAGACCTTGCGCGCCCCCTCCAAGGCGCGGACCTCGGTCGCGTTCCAGCCGACTTACAGGGCTCGTCGGCTACGGTAACGCGGTGACCGGTTACGAGGCGACGCGGGCGCGCCATGTTCAGCACATGCTGGAGCTCTTGCCGGGGCACTTGGAGCGGCTGCGCTGGCCGTCGGACCGGCTGCGGGAGGAGCGCACCAGACGCCTGCGAGAGCTCGTGACGGTCGCGAAGGAGCGGTCCCCGTGGCACCGCGAACGTCTAGCGGCCGTCGATGAGCGGACGCTCGAGGAGGGCACGCTGGACGAGCTGCCAACGATGGACAAGACGCAGCTAATGGAGAACTTCGACCGCATCGTCACGGACCGCCGGGTGACGTTGGCAGCGGCCAATGATCACATCGCGGGCCTGCGCACGGATGCGTACTTTCTCGGGGACCTGCATGCCGTCGCATCGGGCGGCTCCAGCGGGGTGCGGGGCGTGTTCGTGTGGGACTGGGAGGGCTGGACGGCGGTGCGCCTCGTTGCGCTTCGCCAGCAGCTCGCCGACAGGCTGGCGGATCCCGAGCTCGCCGCCAAGCCACCGGTCGGGATGGTCATTGCGGCCAACAACGCGACGCATTTCACCACCGCCAGCGCCGAAACCTTCGACACCGCCGCGGTACCGATTCACCGGATCCCGATCGGGCTGCCACTCCCGATGATCGTGGCCGCGATGAACGGAATCGACGGCGACGGTCTTGCCACGTACCCATCGATGCTCTCCGCTCTCGTCAGCGAGGCCCGAGCGGGCGCGCTCAGGATTCGACCACGACGGATCGTGACGATGGCAGAGCCGTTGTTCGATGAGATCCGCGAGGCGGCCGAACAGACCTGGGAGGCTCCGGTGGCGAACATGTGGGGAACCTCGGAGGCGGGGATCGTCGGCATCGGCTGCTTCGTCGAGCGGGGGATGCACCTCGCAGACGATCTGGTAATCGTGGAGGCCGTCGACGCGCACGGACGAGCAGTTCCGCCGGGCATGCCCTCGGCGAAGGTGTTCCTCACCAACCTCGCGAACGTCCTGCAGCCGCTCATCCGCTACGAGATCACTGACCAGGTTGCGATGTTGGATCAGGCTTGCAGCTGCGGATCGGCTCATCGGCGCGTCGCTGACATCCAGGGTCGCGTCGACGACGAGTTCGCCTACAACGATGGCACGCGGGTGCACCCCCACGTGTTCCGCTCGGTGCTCGTGCGCGAGCCGGCGGTGACCGAGTATCAGGTACACCAGACCGCCGACGGCGCCGACGTCCTGCTCTGTCACGAGACGCCCGTCGACAGCGACGCTCTCGCGGCGAACGTCGTTGCCGCCCTGGCGAATGCCGGATTGGCACACGCTCGCGTGAGTATCCGCACGGTCGACTCGATACCGCGTCTGAGCAGCGGCAAGATCAAGCGGTTTGTCCCTATGCGGTGAGCGAGGATCGCGTCGCAAGCCGATCGCGGCGCGCCGAAGCATCGGGTCCAGACTCGTCGGCGGCGCCGTTGAGGCGACGGTCGTGAACCGGAGCGTCGTCCCGGACAGCAGAGAGCCCCCGCGTGGGCGGGGGCTCCGCGATGAGCAGTGGAGGCTGGGTCGCTCTCCTCAGTCAATGACGCCGCAACCGGCGTCCAGCGCGCCGTTCACGTCTGCGCTGAGTTCCTTTTCGGCCGCGATGTACTGCTTCAGGTTGTTGCTCTCGACGGCGCTGCTGACTTGCACCTGGTCCTCTTTGAGCACATGCGTCCATTCGTCGCAGGTTTCCTGTTCCTCGACGGTTCCTTTCCCGGTGGGGAACGCTTCGAGTGCGACGACGGTCTTGACAGCTACCGGTCTAACGGTCAGACCACCGGTGCGAAATGCGGCAGATGCCGTAGCGGGGACGGCGACGGCGGCGAGGGCGACGGTACTAACGATGATGGTGCGGATCTTGCGGCTGAGCATTTTCGGTTGCCTCCTAAGTGGCGGGTTCGTTGACGTGACCATCCTCGCCCCGCCAAGACGCACCGGGTAGGTACCCTAGGCGTAGGATTCGCTTACCCTCAGGCGTGTGGGTCGGACCGCCTCAGGCGTGTGGGTCGGACCGGCGCAGGTCGGTGGGGCCTTGTCACGTCCGCGGAGGTCTCGGCACGCACGGCCGCCTGCGGAGCACCCGAATCCGGCGCGCAGTCGCCCAACCCTGTGTGCGGTTTGAACATCGCCCGCCGGACGGCTTCGGTGCTAGAGCCGAGGCGGTGCCGGCTCGGTGGTTGCCGCCGCGATGACCGCGGACTCGGGAGTGGGCGTTTGTTGCTGCACCAGGTGTCGGCTTGGCTCCCCGCTCAGAGACTCCTTGAAGCCCCGCATGCCAGCGCCCAGCGAGCGGCCCATCTCGGGCAGGCGCTTGGCACCGAACACAACCAAGAGCAGAACGAGCAGGAAGATGATGTGAACTGGATTGTCAAGCCCGAGCATGAGTTGTTCCTCCATGCGGGATCTGTGTTGATGGGAAACGACGGTCAGCTGCGAGTGCTGATAGTTGGCGGGCGAGCAGATCTACGACGTGCGGGCCGGTCGAGATGGAGACCTCGAGTCCCGGGGGATCGTGGATCAGCTCGAGCGTACGTAGGCGGGCTTTCCACTTGGACGGTTGGGCCTCGCGGTGTCGGCCGCGCTCGCGAGTTCCTTCAGCAGGCGGAAGAACGCCGGTGGCTGGCCGATGAAGAGTCCGTCTTCAGCTAGAGCGCGCACCGCGCCCATCGCCGCTCCTTCCGTACTCGTGGGTCGAATGATCGAAACGGCCGGAAACTTCCGCTTCAGGAAGCTCGTGGGCTCAGGCATGATCAGGTTCGTTTTGATGTCCTCCAGAGTGAGTGGCGCGGAAGGAGGTTCGTTCAGGTCCGGGAACACCAGGTGTCGGGGTTGGCCTGACCGCCTTCTCGAGCGCGGCCGCGGCCTCACTGCCTGCGCACGCACTGGCTGTCGGCAGCGCGATCAACATCACGGCCCGCCAGATCGGCGCCGTGCTCGGGATCGCAATCCTCGTCGCGATCGTCGGCGCCCCAGAGTCGATCCATGGCGTCGCGGCATTTCAACGCAGCTGGGCGTTCTCGATCCTCGCCGCCGCCATAGCCACGGTGATCGCGTTTTTCCTGGGCCGGGTCCCATCGCAGCCGCGGTCGGCCTCTGCTTGACCCACTGGGTGGGGCCGTGGCGGCGACGGATGTCCCTGCGACGTTCGACCATCCGGCACTCAGGTGGCCGTCGAGTGCTCGACGGCGGAGCCATGGAAGCCTTATGGAATCGTCAGCCGCCCGGAGTCCGCCCACCCAGACCCGCGGCCGGGTCTGAAATCGGCCCAATTGCCCGCAGAGATCGGCGGCCGACCGAGAGTCGTCGACGCTCGCTCGGACCTTGCAAGCAGGAGGTCACCGGTTCGATCCCGGTTGGCTCCACTCCTGCTGTGGCGAGAACGATCCTGCGGAAAGCGGCCTGTCCCGGTCCGCTCGTGAGGGGGTTGTGCCGCTCGCACTGTTTGGCCATGGGCGGGTCGCCGCCCCTGCCGCGGGTGCCGGCTCGGGCTCTGCGGCCATGCGAGTCGACAGGCCTGCCCAAGTCCTCCTGAACACGATCTCGGGCCGGTCGACATCGCCGCGCATAAGGACTGGGCAGCAAACAGCATGGGCCGTGGCGGCCGCCCCCCCACGGCGACCATCGGTCTCGCGGGAGGGGCTGGCCGCGGGGTGGCCTCCTTTTCACGTCGAGCACTCTCAGCGGCCGGCCTTGGACCGCTGCAGCACGCCGTGCTGGATCGCGCCGACGACGGGCGCCTTGATCGTTTTGTGGGACGGGGCGCTGATCGCGTTCACGAGCCAGCCGAAGTGCCATTCACCGTCCGATCCGCAGGTGAACAGGCCGACTTTCGTGCCCACGGGGACCGTTTCGACCTTGCCGTCGTTCTCCACCTGGCAGCCTTTTGTGGTGCCGGTGCCCTGCTTGGAGTCCGCACGGGCGGGGCCGGCGGCTACGAGTGCCATCGCGACCGCGCCGATCGCGACCGCGGCGGCCAGCTTGTGCACCAGGTTCATCGCGGTGGTGGTGATCCTGACGTCGTACATCTTGCTCCTCCTTGTCGTGGCTTGGTTGATCTGACACCACCCATGCTCCGCCCCGCCGGTGCTCCCGCATAGCCACCCTGGGGTTAGTCACCACTAACCTCTGGGTGGTCAGGAACGGGGCCGCCCCGCTGGCTCAGCTTCGCGAGGGGGCTGATCGCGGCGTTCTCCCGGCCGCGCCGTCGTGCTCGTCGTGGCTTGGTCGCGTGTCATCGTGCCCCGGCCACCCGCGCCCGAGACGGGCGTGGGGGCAGCTCGGTCGCTACTGCTGTGCCACAAGCAACCGCAGGGGTGGCGACCGCGGTGCCGTCTCGCCCGTTTGCTTGATACCTGGCAGGAGAGGAGTCCGTCGGGGCGTCCCAGACACACGGGCAAGACCCCGTCTTACGGATGCCAGCCGTTTCAGCCTCGGCCACAGAGGGCAGCAGCGCGAACGCGCTGCCCAAAACGACTCGAATCGCGCCTAACTCTGCCGCATCCGTGGCGTAACGAGCGTGGCGCAAACAGCCACGAACGCCGACAGTGGGCAGTCCCACGGTCCAGCCGTGCCGCTTTGCAAGCAGGAGGTCACCGGTTCGATCCCGGTTGGCTCCATAGGAGAAGCGCCTGCAATGCCGCAGGGTTTAGAAGCTCGGGCGGCCTCGGGGAGCTTCACCTCCTCGTCAGCAGCCGGGCTGGTGGTGGCCAATGCTGTAACGCGCGGGCCACCGTTCCGGCGACCTCGTGGGTCACGGGGCCGTAGCGTATTCGGATAGCGCCCCGAGTTCTTTTCCTCCAAAGACGGACGAGAATGCGCCGGAGGCTTTGTTCTTGAAGCCTCCACCGATCCATGATGCTTCCCCCGAGGCGGTGCTGACGGCCCCTCCGCCAACGGAAGACTCGAGTCCCGAGGCAACGGCGGCCTCGCGCTTGCTGGCGACATTTTCAAAGCCGCCTGCAATCGCGGCGCCGAGTTCGCTTGCGATGTTCTTCGCCCCGCCGTCGACCGAGGCCGCCTGGGCGCTGGCCTTGTTTTCAAAGCCGCCGCTGATCGAGGCGCAGACGCCGTTGGCGGTATTCGAAAAGCCGCCGGTGACGGTCGCGTATTGACCGATGGTGGAGTTTCCTTCCCCGCCGCCGACCAAGGAGAAGGCGCTCTGGGCTTTGTTCAGGCTTCCGCCGGTGACCGACGTGAACGCCCCGAGGATTTCGTTCTTGAAACCCGCGAGGATGCCGCCATAGCCCGTGAACGTCTGTTCTTCCCCGACGACGAGGTCGTGAGAGCCCGTCTGTTCGTGGCCGCCTTTGTTCTCGTCGTAGCCGATCACGAGGTTGCCCTCGCCGTTAGCGGTGCGGGTTTCGCCTTCACCGTTACGATCTGGACGCTTCGGTTTCGTCAGCGTCTTTGTGGCTTTGACGCAGAACGTCGAGGCTTCCGCCCCAGCGCTTGACGCCGTGGTCGCGCTCAACGCCGGCGCGACGACTATGGCCACCGCGAATCGACCAGCCGCGCGCCGAAGGGCCGTGAACGTCAGCATCATGCATACCCGTCCAGTCGGTGCGGACGAACACGAGCGCCGCCCGCGATTCGAGAACATGCTCCCACCGCAGCGCGGCGGTGTCGTGCGGTGATCCCGGACTCGCCCCGTCCGGAGCCTTGGTCAAGTCTTGGGCAAGTAGAACAGGTGCTCACGGGAGCCCTCGATGCGCGCCGTGAAGCCTGGCGGGACCATCTCTACCCGATCGGAGATCCTGCGCCTCGCGGGGGCGTAGGCCCACTCTCGGCCCATCGTCTGGTGGAAGCGCTCAATCCTCCCGTTCGTGTGAGGCCGGGACTCGCCCATCGTCTCATGCCCCCGCTGCCCGGTAAGGGATCTCCACCCCTAGGGGGTCTATGACAAGCGCTCGTCCGTGGCGAGGATGGTCTTACAAACCAACTCGCCTCAGGAGGCAGATCAGATGCTCACCAAGACCCGCACAACCATCATCGCCCTCGTCGCATCAGCCAGCTTCGCAACTGCCGCCGTTGCTCCGGCGGCCTCCTCCGCCCAGAAACTCGACCCGGGCACCCACGCCGCGACGTGCGAAGTCTATCGGCTCACCTATGAACTGTGGGATGAACTGCAGGAGAACGCAGCCGCGAACGGGCAGGCTGACCTGGCCGCCTACTACGCTGAACAGGAGACCGCCGCGCGCGACGCTGCGACGGCGGAGGGCTGCGCTTGGGCCTCGGCGGCGCACGTCAAAGTCGTGACTGTCCCGGTGTCGGTCACCAAGCCGATCACGCTCAAGGCCGCTACCCGCGCAGGCTAGGCGAAGCATCGCGGGACGCCCTCCTGGCGAGGAGCTTTGGCCGGATCAATGAGGGCCGCCGAGACATCCTGGGCGGCCCTCGATGAACGTTGCCGGGAGATGATGTGCCTGACCGAGAGCGGCGGTAGATCATCCGTCCACCGTCCTGGTCGGCGGAGCGGCGTTGTGCTCAGGCGGCGTGGGCAGCCTACCCCAACCTTTGTCGAGAGACGTCATGTATGTCGATTCGGGCAGCCGATGTAGGCCCAAACGCGCGCCGATCCACGGAGCGCCGGAACAAGGAGGTCAAGATGAAGAAGTTCTATGTCTATCGTGCGATCGTCGCGGCGTCGGCGATCGCTGCGCTTGTGGTCGCTTCTGGAGCGGCTCACAAGTTCTAGTTCCCGTTCGCGGGCACGCACCGCAATCGAACCGGTGCGTGCTCGCTGTGGACCGCAAGTGCGCCCCCGCCTGAACACCCGACACTACTGCGAGGCGGTCTTCGTCTTCGGATGCGCCGCGGCGATAGCGCTGTCGGGCCAGATGAACCTCGGCTACATCACGGCTCATGGCTACACATTTGCGGTGCTGGCAGCCGGCGTGGTCATGGGCGAGATGCTGCCGGTCAAGATCCCGCGTCGGGACAGCGAGGAGGAGATCGTCCTCTCGACTTCGTTCTCGATCGCCCTGCTCCTCGCGGGGGGCCTGGGCCCGGCGATCGTCGCCCAAGCGGCGGCGTCGATCGTCCAGGACTGCGTCGCGCGCAAGCCGTTGTGGCGGGTTCGGTTCAACCTCGGCCAGTACACGCTCGCGATGGTGGCGGCCTTCCTGGTCATGCGGCTGCTCTCCGTGCACACCCATGTGGGCTCCTCGCATCCTTTCACGAGCTCAGAGCTTCCCGCTGTACTCGTCGGCGCCGGGGCGTTCCTGCTCGTCAACGCGTGCATAGTCAGCGTCGCCGTGGCCCTGTACCAGGAGGAGCCGGTCCTGCGCTACCTGCGAAACGACCTCTTCTTCGTTGTCGTCACCGGCTGCGTGCTGCTGTTCCTGGCGCCGATCGTGATCGCGGCGATGGCGTACTCGTCGCTGCTGCTCCCGCTGTTCCTCGCGCCGATGCTCGCGATCTACAACACGGTCTGGCAGGGAGCGCGCAGCGAGCACGCCGCCCGACACGACTCGCTGACCGGGCTGCCCAACAGACTGGCGTTCCACGACACGGCCACCGTCGCGATCGACGATTGCGAGCGCGGCGCCATGCTGCTCATGGACCTCGACCGCTTCAAGGAGGTCAATGACACGCTCGGCCATCACTACGGAGACCTACTGCTTCAGCAGGTCGCAGAGCGCGTCCGCGAGGACATGCACGCGGATGACGAGTTCGCCCGCCTCGGAGGAGACGAGTTCGCGATCTTCAGCCCCGGCAGTGATCGTCAGGCGGGACTCTCGCTGGCGCGACGGATAGCGGAGTCGCTGCGGACCCCGATCGAGCTGGGGGACATCGTGCTGGACGCGCCCGCCAGCGTGGGCATCGCGTTGTTCCCCGAGGACGGCACCGATGTCTCGACGCTCCTGCAGAAGGCCGATGTCGCGATGTACCGCTCCAAGGAGACGCATGCCGACGCGACCCTCTACGAGGAGCGTTTCGACCACCACAGCACCGCCAAGCTCGCGCTCACCGCCGACCTCCGAACGGCCGTGGACAGCGACGCGATCGTCGTCCACTACCAGCCCGTGCTCGACCTCGACACCTCCCAGGTGATGTCCGTGGAGGCGCTCGTGCGCTGGCAGCATCCGGACCTCGGGCTCCTCTCCCCCGCATCGTTCCTGGACATCGCCGAGCAGACAAGCCTCATCAAACCGCTCACCCAGCGCGTTCTCGAGACCTCGCTGCTCCAGGCAGCGGAGTGGTCCCAGAGGGGGCTCGAAGTTGCCGTCGCCGTCAACATCTCGACACGGGTGCTCAACGACCCGCGGTTCGTGCAAGGTGTGACGAGGGCGCTGGACGACGCCAACGTACCCCCCGCCCGCCTCAAGCTCGAGGTCACCGAGAGCACCCTCATGGCCGACCCCACGCTTGCGCACTCCGTCCTTCAGGAGCTCGCCCACCTGGGGGTGACGATCTCCATCGACGACTTCGGCACCGGCTATTCGTCGCTCGCATACCTCGCCAATCTGCCGGTCGCCGAGGTCAAGATTGACCAATCATTCGTGCGCCGAATGGCTGCCGGTTCGCGAGAGACGATCATCGTCGCCTCGACGATCGACCTCGCACACAACCTCGGCCTGCGTGCGGTCGCGGAGGGCGTCGAGGATCCGGGACTTCGTCCCCAGCTGCAGGCGCTCGGATGCGATGCGGCGCAGGGATTCTCGATCAGCCGCCCGTTGCCCGACCTCGACGCCACCCGCTGGCTGGCCGGCTCCCAGCGGTTCGGCTCGATCGACCAACTGCTGAGGCTCGCGGCGTGATCCTCGTGCTCCTGGCGGGCCTCTGTCTGGCGAGCGTTCCGCTTACCGGTGGAAGCCTGCGCCGCCTGGGCGAGCTCCGTCTGCGCCTAGCCTGGGCGGCACCGCTCGCGCTTGCCCTTCAAGTTGTGATCGTGACGATCACGCCCGGCGGTCACAGATCGCTGCACGTCGCACTTCACATCGTCAGCTACTCGCTGATCGCCGTTTTCCTGTGCGCCAATCTCGGTCAACCGGGGGCGAAGCTGATCGGCCTGGGGGCTGGCGCCAACGCGCTGGCAATCGTTCTCAACGGCGGCGTCATGCCCGCCGCGGCCGCGGCACTGCGGATCGCTCACCTGAGCGAGCACGGCGGTTTTCAGAACTCGGCCCCCGTCGCCCACCCGACCCTGCTGTGGTTGGGCGACGTGATCCCCGTCCCTGGCCCGCTCCCCAACGTGCTGAGCGTCGGCGATTGCCTGATCTTCGTCGGCATGCTCGTGCTCCTGCATAGAACGTGCGGGAGGTGGTCACGCGCGAGCGGAACGGCAACGGCCCCGGCTGTCAGCCCGGTTACGCACTGATAGCCCCGTTGACGGCTGCCCGCACTCACGGACGGGGTTCGATCCCGGTTGGCTCCATTCGTTATCTGGCTGCAGATTGGCGGTGTTGTAGTCCGTAGTGCACACAGGGCCTGGCCGGAAGCTCGGGCGCTCAAGCGTCTTCAGTGCCCGAAAGGGGCATCGCGCTCGGCGGGAAGTGCTGGCGCACGGCTTGGGTGTCGGGCAGGATCTCGTCGAGGTATACGCGGCCCCAGCGCAACCGCGCGTATTGCGTGCCTCTGTAGGAGCCGCCTTGCGGCAGTCGAACGGTGAACACGGTCACGAGTCGCGTGTTCCACGGTGGCCCGCTCACGACGACGTCGTCGATCTCCCATCTCAGACCGAGCGCCATCAGCCGGCGCAACCATTCGCGGATGTCGTCCTTCGTGTCGAGCGCGACGCCAAGTCTGCTGTCGCCATAGAAGACGAGCCGCGCTTGCTCTCCGAATCGAGAGACCGCCCGCTCGGCGTCTCCTCGGTTGAACCCCTCGTAGGCACGTCGCACGAATAGATCAACGAGGTGCGTGTACACCGAGTGGCTCCAGCACAAACATGTGGCGTACACCGCTTCGCGCGTAGTAGCTTTCGTGGGCGGGCCACATCGACGTGAAAGAAGGCCAGTAACGCTCGACCTCATCGGGCGTCGCCAGGCGGGCTCGGCACACGCACGAGGCATGGCCGAGCTGGACTCGAGCCACCGGCGTGGCCTCGAGGTTCAAAGGCCACGCCGCGGCGCGAGCTTGTCCGAAGTTCTCGCTCGTGATCGCGATCCGTTCACCGTCGCGCAGATACATGACCGGCGTCGTGCGCGGCCGTCCGGTGCGCCGTCCGGTCGTAGTGAGCAGCAGAGTCCGGGGCATTGCACGGCCCTGGACTCCGAGAATCGTCAGGCGACCCCGGCTCGCTCTGAAGAGGGCGCCGTCCAGCGGCGCCAGACGCCGTCCAAGGACGGCAAACCACCGCCGACCCGCAAACGCGGAGACCAACGTCGGCGCCGAGGACCGCGCACCAAATATTCCCATGCGTTATATTTGAGCGGAATATCGCGGGACGTGCAATCGGCTCGCGGCGATCGGTAGGTCGAGACCCATAGGAGAGTTGTGGCGTGCGGCTGAAGCCCAGCGCATATCTGATCCTCGGGATGCTCAGAGCGGGCGTGGGCACCGGCTACTCGATCAAGCGAGCGGTCGACAAGAGCACACGCTTCTTTTGGGCGACATCCTTCGCCCAGGTCTATCCCGAGCTCGCGCGACTCGAACAGGCGGGCTACATCGCCGGTCAGGAGGAGCCGACCGGACGCCGCCCCAGACGCCTTTACCGGCTCACCGACGCTGGCGAACGCGCACTACAGGGGTGGCTCCAGAGTTCACGCGTACCTGACTTCGAGTTCCGCGACGAGGGCTTACTCCGGCTCTTCTTCGCCGATGCCCTCCCGGCGGCAGATGCGTTGGCGCTCGTCCGGCGGCTGCGCAACGCGGCCGAAGACGCTGAGCGCACGCTTCAGGCCACGATCATGCCCCTCGCCGAGACCGGGCCCGCGCAAGGGTTTCGCTTTCCGCTGGTGGCGGCTCGCTTGGGCGCCGACTACTACTCCTGGCGCGCGGGCTGGTTCGCGCGCCTCGAGGACGAGCTCGAGGCCGCCTGAACGGGGCCTCATCTGTTGCGGAGCGACAGGCTCGCGACCTGCCCCGGTTCCAGACCGGTCAGGCGTCGGCGGAGCGCCATAAGCGGGGCGGTGCGCGGGTCGTCGGGGCGGCGCATCACGGCCACGACGCTCGCGACGAGGACGTCGTGTTGTTCCCGCAACCGACGACGGCGATCCCGGCGACGAGATGCCACAAGAAGCGGAGCCTTGGCCGCATGAGGGGCAGGTCTCGGGGGCGATCCGGCGGCGGCGCTCACTTGCAGAGGTTTCGACCTTCCCGCTCGACCGTGTTCGTGTCTTCGCGGCCCGCCCTGTCCCGGGCCCGAACGACGAAATAGAAGGTGCCTTCGACCGGCAGCTTCGGCGTGTCGAAGGAGGTCTCACCCCGAGCTGTCGTGTAGGTCGGCACCGAGAAGTTCTCACCTCCGGGAGAGGTCGCCTGGTAGACGTTGTAGACGATCTTCCGCGGGCCGGTGGTCTTGTCCTTGGCCGCTTCCCATTCGAGGTGGTAGCTGGTGCTCTCTCCCGGCTTCACCGGCCCGGGTATGCAGGTGGTCGCCGACTTGAGGCCCGCGAAGCTAGGCGGGTGCACGCGGTGCTTGGCTTGGGCCGTTCCGGTGACTGCAACGGACACCCCGAGCACCGCCATCACTGCTCCGACGGGGGAGATCACGTAGCGCCGCAGCATCGGGATAGGGCCTCGCATTTGGATGCCTCCTCTCCGATCAGGTTCCCGGAGGCCAACGGTACACCAGCGCAACAGAGCGCGCGCTTGCCTTACGGTCGCGCGAGCTACGGGCGCCGCCGCGCGACCCCGCGCAGCAAGAGCAGCCACGGGTTCTCGAAGGGTTCGCTCACCGCAAGGCTCGCTACAGTCGTGTGCACGTGAGCACCGGGATCGGGCGATGGGGCGGCGCAAAGCCCGAGTGGCTCGCGGAGTTCCGCGCCTCCATGCGGCAGCGCCTCGAGTCACGCGTGAAAGCGATCTTGGCGACTCGGGGGCTCGAGATACACAGGACGAAGCGACGTGTGCGCCAGACGCTGCCCGCCGTGCTCGCCCACTACCGACGACTCGGTCTCGACCCTGCGACGGTGATCGACGTCGGTGTTGCGGCCGGCACCCCCGAGCTCTACCGCGCATTCCCAGATGCGCGGCTGCTGCTCGTCGAGCCGCTCGAGGAGTGGCGCGCGTTGCTCGAGGAGGCCAACGGCAACCGCAAAGTGGAGGTGGTCATCGCCGCAGCTGGCGCCGAGGCCGGCGAGACCGAGATCACCGTCCATCGTGTGCTGGCGTGCTCCTCGGTGCTCGGTGCGCGACGCGGGGACGACGTCGACACGCAGCGCCGAGTCGTGCCCCGGGTGCGACTCGACAACATCGTCGAGGAGCGAAATCTGCCAGGACCGTTCGTCGTCAAGGTCGATGTCGAGGGCGGCGAGTTGGAGGTGCTCGACGGAGCGCCCGCAATCCTTCGTGAAGCGGACCTGGTGCTGCTGGAGGTCTCGCTCTTTGAGCTTGTCCCCGGAGCTCCGCTGCTCGACGAAGTTGTGGGGTGGATGAGCGAGCACGGGTTTGTCGTGGCTGACGTCTACAACGGACACAACCGCCCGCTGGACGGCGCTCTGGCCCAGCTCGACATGGCGTTTGTACAGCGGGACGGCCGGTTCCGCCACAACCATGCTTACGCTACCCCCGAACAGGCAGACGCGCTCTACCGAACCTGGGGGAACTGAGCTGGCCTCACGTAGGTGCGTCGCTGGACCCTTCGCCCTAGCTGCGTTGACGTTCGCCGTGGCCGCGCTCACGTTTAGCTGCGAAGCGCTCGCGGCGGGAGCGCAGGGAAGCGCCGGACGTGCGTCCTCGGCGCGTGCGTCTGTGGCGTCCGTCGCGCTGGCGAGCGACACCGGGCTTGGTGGCTTTCAGCCGCTCACCCCGTGGCGCAAACCGTCTGTCGAACTTCCGCCTCCGCGTTTGCTCGCCTACCAGCAGCTCGCCGAAGCTGGCGTTCGTCAGACTTCGCACTGGCGCCATGGTGCCTGGTACTGCGAATACCTCCGCTGCACCCATGGGCCCTATCCACTTGTCACTATTTGGGGTGAGGTGCCGCTGTTCGAGACCGCTGACGCGCTCGAGATGGCCTCGCCCACGTCGGCGCACCGAGTGCTCGTAGACCGTTTCGCGCGCACAAACGAGCGCTACTGGGACGGTGCGCTCGGCGGCTACGCTCCTTACCCGGGAGACCGCGCAGGAGATGTTCGGGCGTTCTTCGACGACAACGGCTGGGAGGGGTTGGCGTTCTTCAACGCCTACAAGGCAACCCACGAGCGCCGTTGGCTGTTTGACGCCCAGCGCGCGTTTCACTTCATCGCCGCCCACGGCTGGGACACGGACGGCGGGGGGATGTGGTGGAACACCAGCCACCCTTACCACTCGGGACCCGCTCTCGCGTCCGACAGTCTCTTGGGCATTCTGCTCTATAGCGAAGACCATGAACGCTGGCAGCTGGAAGATGTGAAGACGTATGTCGACTGGGCAAACGCGAACGACAACCACGACGAACGTCAGCTCTACCTAGAGATGCCCAACCGGCCGGAATCAGTTAACGACTACGTGCAGGCCCCCCTGATCTACGCGCAGTACCTGCTATGTCAGGAGGGTGAGGGGGACGGCTATTGCGTTCAGGCGGGACGGGTAGCGGCCACCCTCGCCGAGCAGCACGTCGACGAATATGGCTACGAATACAACTACGGGCCCGAGTACGACGCGATCTTTATGCAGTGGATGATCGCCTACGGGCAGGCATCAGGCGAGCCCTACTGGTTGACGCTCGCGGAGGTCAACGCGGCGGCAGCGGCCACGAACGCCCGCAACGGCCACGGACTCTGGCTCTCGAGCTGGTGGGGCGGGGCAATTGCTGACCCTGAAACGCACCCGAACATGCTGCGCACCGTGGCTGCCACGACGAGCCTCTTCGCTTGGATCGGGGCGTACTCGAGCGCCCGCTCGTAAGACCGGAAGATCACAATCTCCGCGGGTCTTGAACACGCCCAGAACCGGGCGGGGCGTGGGCCGGTGATCCGGTGGTGGTCGTTCCGGGCCACGCCGGGGAGGCGTCGCGGCTCGCCGAGAACGTCTAGTGTGGCTCGCCAGCGATGGGGGGTCGCGCCTCACTGCCCATCGCCCTCAAGGAGGCAGCCCGGCCGTAGGCTGCGCGCATCGAAAGGAGAACACGATGGTGCTTGGTGTAAGACGGATGCTCAGCGGAACAGGGGTCACGCTCCTCGCCGTGGCCATGCTCAGTGGTCCCGCATGGGGCCACGTTATGGCGTCCACCGAAGCGCAGGTGACGCCGATCGCGACAGGCCTCGACAACCCGAGGGACATTGCGCTCGCGCCGTGGGGGGGCGGGATCTACGTCGCAGAAGCCGGCCACGGCGCCGACCCGGGCAGCACAGACTGCGTTCCCGCCGGTGAACCGGGCGAAGAACCAACCTGCGTGGGCTTCACCAGCGGCATCAGCCGTATCACCAGCTCGGGCAGGCACCGGGTCCTCAGCGGGATCGTGTCACTCGCCGAAGCGAGCGGCTTTGCCGCGCTCGGCCTTTCGGGCATAGACGCCTCCCAGTGGGGCATGTTCGGCGTGATCGACGAGTCGGCCGCCGGAATCCCGCCAGAAGCGAGCAAATTCGTCTCGGCGGAAACGCTCAAACGGGGGAAAGCGCAGCTCGGGCGCCTGATCGGGTTTGACGAAATTGGTCATTACCGGACCATCGCCGACGTCGGCGACTTCGACTTCAGGTGGACCGAAGAACACAAATCGCTCGTGCCGGAACAGTTCCCGGACGCCAACCCGTACGCCGTGATGCACTCCGGACAGTCGACGTGGGTCATCGACGCGGGCGCCAACACGCTCGACCGGGTCTCGAGCTGGGGTGAGGTGCACGTGGAAGCGTTCTTCCCCAACCCGCCCGTCTCGGATTCGGTCCCGACCTGCATCGATCGCGGCCCTGACGGCGCCTTCTACGTGAGCGATCTGACGGGCGCGGGCAATGCACCCGGGGCGGGTGTGGTGTTCCGGGTCGTACCCGGGCAGGCTCCCACCGTTTGGGCCAGCGGCCTGGGGTCGGTCAACGGCTGCGGCTTCGGCGCCGACGGCCAGTTCTACGCGGTCGAGCTGTCGACGAAGAACCTCATCGAAGCCGAACCCGGGAACGGCGCGGTCGTGCGCGTGGCGCCACACTCGACCGCCCCGACTCCGATCGTGGAAGGCCTCTCCTTCCCGGCCGGATTCGCGGCCGCCAGGGACGGGTCGCTATATGTCTCCAACTGGTGCATTGCGCCCGCCAACAGCGGGGGCGGTCCGACGGGTGAAGTGTTGAGGATCTCGCTGCCTCGGTAGGCGGGCATGGATGACATCGAGTGATGAGCGTCGTCGAATGAGCCGCACCGCCGGCTGAGCAGGAGGACGTGCATCGGTTTCTGCCGGGGTTTGGGTCGCGGCGACCCGAATCTCGGCAGGCCGGGCGCGCCCACAAGTAGTAGCTCGGATCCGGCCCCTTGTGGGCGCCACGATTGCGCCCGCAAGGGACGCGCCTCCGATGGACGATCGTCCTACAGCCTGTCGGCGGTACGACCGATAAATCTCCGCTGCCCCCACGTGGGCTGCGGATTCTCGTCGCGTTCGGCCATCCCGATGGTCGTGCTCGTCTGCGGTTGCGGACGCTCGAGCAGATCGGCCAAGACGGGCCCGGCTCTCCTACGCGTCTCGGAGAGCGACTTCCATATCAGCGCCCTTCGACGCTGAAGGCGGGGGAATACACGCTGCAGGTCCACAACGCGGGCCCACCGATCACGAGTTCATCAACGCTCCGACGCGGACCGGAAGCCTGCCTGATGAGATCGATGAGATTCGCAACCGCTCACGGTCTCATCTGTGGCAGCATCGTCAGCAACCCATGTCCCGAGGAGGAGCCATGCCCGATTACGCACCCGGAACCCCGTCCTGGGTCGAACTGTCCTCGCCGGACCCCGACGCCTCCGCAGCCTTCTACCGCGACGTACTGGGCTGGAGCCCCACGGAGCCGGGCGGCGCCGAGACGGGCGGCTACCGCATGTTCCGGTGCGACGGGAAGAACGTCGCCGGCCTGATGGGCCTCATGCAGGAGGGGCAGCCGACGGCGTGGACGACCTACATCTCCGTCGCGGATGCCGAGGAGACGGCGGAGAAGGTCCGGGCGGCCGGCGGCAACGTGATCGTGAGCCCGATGGACGTCATGGACCTCGGCCGCATGGCCGTCTTCGCCGACCCCACCGGCGCCGTCTTCGGCGTGTGGCAGCCCGGGGCCTTCGCCGGGGCCGACCTCGTGAACGAGCCCGTCTCGCTCGTCTGGAACGAGGTCCACACGCGCGAAACCGACGCCGACAAGGCCTTCTACGAATCCGTCTTCGGCTGGAGCGCCGGCAAGCCGTCCTTCGAGGGCGCGCCCGACACCTACACGGTGTGGCAGCTCGACGGCAAGAACGTCGGCGGCATGATGGAGATGGTGGAGGGCATGTTCCCACCGGGCACGCCGCCGCACTGGAGCGTGTGCTTCGCGGTCACCGATGCCGACGCCACGGTCGCCAAGGCGCGCGAGCACGGCGGCACCGTCGTGGCGGAGCCCGTGGACATGCCGATCGGCCGCTTCGCCGCCATCATCGATCCCCAGGGCGCCTGGTTCACGGTCATGCAGCCGGCCAACGCCTGATAGCCACCGGCCAGGCCACCCGCGGTCACGCCACTCGCGACGCTGGGCCGGGCGTGGGTCATCCGGGCGCGGACGGCGGCGCATCGTGGCCCACCTCCGTCGAGGGGCTGATCGATGCCCAGCGTGCGCTGGCCGGGGCGCAAGCGCCGGACTGGCAAGCGCCACAGGACGCTTATGCGATCGGCGCCTGCTTCGTCTGCTTCGCGCGCGGCGCCCAGCCGCCGGGTGCCCGGGACGAGCCCGGGTGGGCCGCCGCCGCCGTGGCGTTGGAGCTACGCATCGTCGGGCGTGCGGTCGCACGAGGCCAGGCGCCGGCCGCCTACGACCCGGGACTGCTCGCGCTGCGTGAGGGCCCGTTGCTCGAGGCGGCCGTGAGGTCCCTACCGGGCGCGCCCGACGTGCTCCTGGTCAACGCGACCGGGCGCGACCATCC
>Ga0335081_10001864_pt1 | contig 33382 bp, 32 predicted proteins | sample Lox_Sample_35_FD_206713 | JGI IMG/M metagenome (GOLD analysis project Ga0335081, IMG submission 206713) | Soil microbial communities from Loxahatchee National Wildlife Refuge, Florida, United States - Lox_Sample_3.5 | ecosystem: Environmental > Terrestrial > Soil > Wetlands | place: USA...
GCCGCCTGGGCGCCCCCGCCGGAGCCCTCTTTGCGCTCGTCCTGTTGAACGCCTCGGTGCTCGGCGCCGGTGTGGTGGCACTCGCGAGCTCCTATGCGATCGGCGACGTTGCCGGCGTCAAGCACTCCCTGCACCGCGGCTGGCGCGACGCCCGAGTGTTCCACGGCAGCTTCGCCGCGATCGTCGCGCTTGCAGCGGCGGTCGTTCTCATCCCGGGCCTGCCACTCGGGATTGTCACGACCGCAGTCCAAGCGCTTGCGGGCGTGCTGCTTCCCAGTGCTTCGGTGTTCCTGCTGCTGCTGTGCAACGACCGGGCGGTGCTCGGCCCGTGGACGAACCCGCGCTGGCTGAACGCGCTCGCGACCCTGATCGTCGGTCTGCTGCTCGAGCTCTCGGCGCTGCTGACGCTGACCACGCTCTTCCCCCGGCTCAGCGTGCCCGCGACGGCGACCGCGTTGACCGTTGCGCTCCTCCTTGCACTTGCCATCCTCGGAGTGACAAGCCACCGGGGGCGCGGTGCCAACCGGCCGCAATTCAATGGGACACCGTGGGAGCGGGCCACCTGGACAATGCCGCCGCTGGAGACGCTTGCCCGACCGGGTCTCTCACAGTCGCGGAGGATCGGATTGCTCGCACTGCGCGGCTATCTCCTTCTTGCCGCGCTTCTGCTCGTGGTTAAGGCCGTCGGGCTCGTGCTGGCAGCCTAGGACGATCAGCTCTCCGGTCGCATGAACGCTCGATCATGCTATCGTCGCTTGTCGTGAGAGCGATGACATTGCTGCAGACCGATCCCGATGGCGCGCTCAGTACGTGCCGCCACCAGGTTCGCTTCGGCCCGGGTGACCACCCGGCCTGCGCAGCCGTGCCCGCATAAGCAGCTCCAGCGGCTCCTGACGCTGCCGCTCGCCTCGAGAGGAGGTGAGCGGTGGCAGACGAGAAGCTGAACGAGCGCGCCACATCGACGCTGACGTCTGAACCGGTGCGTGTCCCGCCGGTCCTCGACGAGGCACACATCGGCGACATCAAGGGCGCCCTGGGGACAATCCGCCTCGACGACGTCGGCCCGCGCTTCTCCTGGCGCGGCCGCCTGGTCGCACTGCTGGCGATCATGGGGCCAGGCCTGATCGTGATGGTCGGCGACAACGACGCCGGCGGCGTTTCCACCTACGCACAGGCAGGACAGAACTACGGCACCAGCCTGCTCTGGGTGCTGCTGCTGCTGATCCCGGTGCTGATCGTCAACCAGGAGATGGTCGTCCGCCTAGGCGCGGTGACCGGCGTCGGTCATGGCCGACTGATCCTGGAGCGTTTCGGCCGCTTCTGGGGTGCGTTCTCGGTCGGCGACCTGTTCATCCTCAACTTCCTGACGATCGTCACCGAGTTCATCGGCATCGACCTCGCGCTCAGCTACCTCGGGGTCAGCAGGTACCTGAGCGTTCCGATCGCCGGCCTGCTTCTTGTTGCGATGACGATGACCGGCAGCTTCCAGAAGTGGGAGCGCTTCATGTTCGTCTTCGTCGCCGCGAACTTTCTCGTCATCCCGCTCGCGGTCTACGCGCATCCGCACGCGGACGCGATGGCGCGCGGCTTCTTCGTGCCAGGCGTGGCAGGCGGGATCAACTCGAGCTCAGTACTGCTGATCATCGCCATGGTCGGCACCACGGTGGCTCCCTGGCAGCTGTTCTTCCAGCAGTCGAACGTGATCGACAAGCGGATCACCACCCGCTGGATCAACTACGAGCGCGCCGACACCGTGATCGGCTCGGTCGTTGTCGTGCTCGGGGCGTCGCTCCTGATCGCCGCGACCGCGTTCCCGTTCGCGCACACCGGACTGCACGGCCATTTCACCGACGCCGAGGGCGTCGCGCGCGGGCTCGGACAGACGATCGGACACACGGCGGGCGTCCTGTTCGCGATCGTGCTCCTGAACGCATCGATCATCGGCGCCGGCGCCGTCACGCTCTCGACCTCGTACGCCTTCGGCGACGTCTTCGGGATGCACCACTCGCTGCACCGACCGCCGAGCGAGGCGAAGTTCTTCTACGGCAGCTTCGCCGCGATCGTCGCCTGCGCCTGCGCGATCGTGCTCATCCCAGGCGCGCCGCTCGGCGTGATCACCGTCTCGGTCCAGGCGCTCGCCGGCGTGTTGCTGCCGAGTGCGAGCGTGTTCTTGCTGCTTCTCTGCAATGACCGGCAGGTGCTCGGCCCGTGGGTGAACAAGAGTCGCCTGAACGCGCTCGCGACGCTGATCCTCGGTGTCCTGTTGATGCTCTCCGCGATCCTCGTGACGACCACCGTCTTCCCGCACGTGAACGTCACCCTGCTCCTGGCCGGCCTCTCGGCCCTGCTCGTGGCGGGGCTGCTCGCCATGGCCGCCGCGAGCTTCCGTGCCCGTCGGCGTATGCCGGCGGAACCTGCTCCTGGCAGCATCGAGGCTGCCGAGCGGGACTACGCCGCCGCCGCCGCTGAAGCGCGCACGGCGCGCGAGCAGGCGCTCTTCGCAGCGCGCGAGATCCACGCGCACGCCGACGAGATCGCCCGCCACGCGTACGAGGAAGCAGTGACGGAGCCACACCCGGACGAGGTCGCGATCGCAACGGCCCGGCACAAGTATCAGCGGGCCTCAACCGAAGCGTCCGCCGACCTCGCCGAAGCCGAAGCAGCCGGCGAGGCGACCTACACGCGCGCGCTGGCCGCAGCAAAGGCCGACCGCGACACCGCGATCGCGATCGCCAAGGCCGAGGCGCGCAACTGGACGATGCCGCCACTGTCGTTGCTCGGCAAGCCGGATTGGTCGCGCGGCCGCATCGTCGCCATGTACACGATGCGCGGCTACCTCGTCGTCGCCGTCGTCCTGTTGATCGTCAAGGCCGCCCGGCTCGCCGGCGGCAGCTGAACAGAGAACCTCGAACTACTCGTTGCTCAGCGCGTCGACGCGGCGCCGCCAATCACTCGGGATCATCATCTCGAGCAGATCGTCGACCGTGACGATGCCGAGCACGGCGCCGCTCTCGTCGGCGACCGGCGCCAGGGTCAGGTCGTAGTCGGCCATCCTGAGCGCGATCTCGGACAGCTCGTCGGCCGGCCGCAGGATCAGCGGCGGCGGCGACTGCGCATCCTTGAGCAGCATCTGCGGCGGCTGCTTGAGCAGCATCACCACTGAGACGAGGCCGGTCAGCCGCCGCTGAGCGTCGACCACCAAGACGGTCGTAACCGTCTCCTCAGGCAGGTCGGTGCGTCGCAGTTCGTCCAGTGCGTCCGCGACCGTTCTCGTCTCGGCGACTGCGATGAAGTCGGGGCTCATCAGCCCACCCGCGGTGGCAGGGTTGTAGCCGAGCAGGGCGCGCAGCTTGCGCTGCAGATGGTGCGGCAGGAGCGCGAGCAACGGCTCCCGGCGCTCTTGGTCGAGCTCGCCGATCAGGTCGGCTGCGTCGTCGGCCTCCATCGTTGCGAGCACCTTCGCGGCCTCCGCGTCCGAGCGCTCACGCAGGAACTCGACCTGATGCTCGGGGTCGAGCTCCTCGAACACGTCGGCTTCGAGCTCGCGGTCGGCGCCAACCGTGCCAATGATTTCCTGCCCTTCCTCGTGCGATGCTGCCTGGACCAGATCGGCCAGCTGCGCCGGATGAAGTTTCGCCAGCCTGCCGAACGGCATCCGCAGACGCGCGCTCGGCACGTGCCCGACGAACGGCTGCACGCTCTCCCAGTCGAGGAACGGTGTCACCTCGCCGCTTTGGTGAAGCGTGGGCGGCAGCAGCCCTCGCAGCAGCGACCGCAAATGTGTTTCAACGCCCATCACGCGCCACCAGCCGTCCACCTGCCCGAGCACGAGGTCGTTCGCACGCACGAGACGTGCGCCCGTGACGTTGATCATCCGCCGGCCGAGCAGATCCTGGCCGAGCAGCACTTCGCCCTCTCGGCGTTCGAAGCGACCGAGGTCGACCTTCTGTCCTCTCAGCGCGACCTTGCCGGGCTCGAGTGCGTCGATCCTGTCGGCGGGCACGAAGACCTCTCGTTCACCGATGCGTGCCTTCAGACCCGTTAACGGCGGGTAGCCCTGATCGGCGAGGCGAACGATCAGGTCGTCGACTCGCCCGAGCTTGTCGCCGCCCTGATCGACGAGACGGCTCTTCAGCAGCGAAGACAGCCTGATAAGCGGGATATCCACCGAAAAGAAGATTAGGGGACGCGCCGTCGATGCATACCCGCGCGAGCGGCCGCAAGACGGAGCCGTGCGCGTTGCAGTTGCCAGCGACCCCAGTAGACGACAGCGAGCTGCGCGACGACGAACGTCGTGTAGGCCGCGATGGCCGCCGTGAAAACGCCTCTGCCGGCCAACTCGATCCCCGCAAAGGCGCCGATCGCAACCGGAGCGACAACCATCCGCCCAATCAGCCTCAGATCGAGAAGCGGATGCTTTGCGCCGGTGCCAGGAAGCATGAGAGAGCTTTCATCTTGTCGAGTCGTGCGGACGTCTCCCATGATAGATCGTTCATGCGATCTGGGAGCAAGGATGGATCCGTCTAGGCTGTCCGAGGCTCAGCGCATTCTGGTTCGGCGATGGGCGAAGCCACTGAAGAGTCCGCCACGGCCGCGCCCTCCTCTGAGCCGCAACGCCTACACGCGGCGGCTCGCGAAGCACGCAACGACGCGGCGCCGTTCGCGCTCGTCGCAGCCACAGTCCTGATCGCGCTCGCGCTCGCCGCCAAGCACGCGCATTGGGAGTCGCTCGGTCATTCGCTCTGGTGGATGTGGTTGATCGTCGCGGCCCCCTACCTCTGCCTCGCGGCGACGCTGCTGCTCGGCCTGAAGCGCCTCGTCCGCCACGACGACCGGCGGGAGATCGTGATCGGGCTGCTGACGGTCGTCTGGGTCTTCAACGTCCTCGGGGTCGTCGTCCTCGTCGCCTCGCTCGTCGCGCGCTCCGCGAGCCGCATCACGGGCGCGCAACTCTTAGCCAGCGGTGGCGCGGTCTGGCTCACAAACGCGATCGCGTTCGGCCTGGCCTTCTGGGAGCTCGACTGCGGCGGTCCGGTCGCGCGGGCGCTCTCGACGGCGGCTCGCACGCCCGACTTCCAGTTTCCGCAGGACGAGAACCCGCAACTCGCGCGCGCGGGTTGGGCGCCGCGCCTCTGGGACTACTTCTACGTCTCGCTGACCAACGCGACTGCGTTCAGCCCAACCGATGCGATGCCGCTGACGCGACCGGCTAAGGCGTTGATGGCCGCCGAATCGATGCTCTCGGTCGTCACCGTGCTCCTCGTCGCCGCGCGAGCGGTCAACATCCTCGTTTAGCACCGGGAAGTCGCGACGGCGAGGACTATAGGACCCACGAGCGAGCTTCATCGTTCCGCAGCCGCGAAGATGCGGCGGTGCATCGCCGCGACACGGCGCAGACCGCTCTCGTGATAGGCGCCCTCGGGATCGTCTTCGGTGACCTCGGGACGAGTCCGCTCTACACGCTCCAGACTGCGTTCAACCCGCACGATCCGCATCCGGTCGCTGTCTCGAGGACGAGCGTCTTCGGGATCGTCTCGCTCGTCTTCTGGTCGGTGACGATCATCGTCACCGTCACTTATGTGCTGCTCGTGATGCGGGCAGACAACGACGGCGAGGGCGGGATCATGGCGCTGATCACGCTGATCCGCCGCCGCGGCATCCGCGGTGGCCGGCGGACGAAGCTCGCGCTCGCAGCACTGGGCGTCTTCGGCGCCTCGCTGTTCTTCGGCGACAGCATGATCACGCCGGCGATCTCCGTGCTCTCGGCGATCGAGGGCGTCAAGGTCGCCGCGCCGTCGCTGAGCAATCTCGTCGTGCCGATCACTGCGGCGATCATCGTCGTGCTCTTCCTGCTCCAGCGACTCGGCAGCGGCGCCGTCGGCCGGCTCTTCGGACCGGTGATGGGGATCTGGTTCGCCGCGATCGGTGCGTGCGGCCTGCGCGGCGTCATCGATCACCCATCGATCCTGAACGCGCTCTCACCCAGCTACGCGCTTGGCTTCCTCTTCGGCCACTTCGGGACCGCGTTCTTCTCGCTCGCCGCCGTCGTGCTCGCGGTCACCGGCGCCGAAGCCCTCTACGCCGACCTCGGGCACTTCGGCCGCGCACCGATCAGCCGCGCCTGGTTCTGGATCGTCTTCCCCGCCTGCATCCTCAGCTACATGGGGCAAGGCGCACTGATCCTCGCCCACCCAACCACGGCGATCAGCAGCCCCTTCTTCCTGCTCGTCCCGCACTGGGGCCGCCTGGCCATGGTCTTCCTCGCCGCCGCCGCGACCGTCATCGCCTCCCAAGCCGTGATCACCGGCGCCTTCTCACTCACCCAACAAGCAGCCCAGATCGGCTACCTCCCCCGGCTCCGCGTCGCCCACACCAGCGAGGAACAGAAGGGACAGATCTACGTGCCCTGGATCAACTGGGCACTCATGATCGCCGTGCTCACACTCGTCGTGACCTTCAAGAGCTCGACCGCGCTCGCCTACGCCTTCGGGATGGCGGTCACCGGAACGATCACTATCACCACCCTGCTCTTCTTCTACATCGTCCGCCACTACTGGCGTACGCCGCTTTGGATCGTGCTCCCCGGCGCGGCGGCGCTCCTGACCGTCGACCTCCTCTTCTTCGCCGCCAACCTGACCAAGTTCGTGCACGGCGCCTGGCTGCCGCTGCTCGTCGGCCTCGTCGTCTTCACCATCCTCACCACCTGGCAACGCGGACGCGTGCTTGTCACCGGCCTCCGCGAGCGCGAAGAAGGACCGCTCCGCCCGTTCGTCGAGCACCTCCATGCCATGAAGCCGCCCCTCCAACGATGCGCCGGCACCGCCGTCTTTTTGAACCGCGGCAAGGCAACCACCCCGCTCGCGATGCGCGCCAACGTCGAGCACAACCACGTCCTCCAGAAGCACGTCGTCATCCTCTCGCTCGAGACCCGGCCCGTCCCGCACGTCCCGACCTCGCAGCGGCTCGTCCTCGACGACCTCGGGCACAAAGACGACGGCATCACCCACGTCACCGCCCGCTACGGCTACAGCGACGACCAGAACGTCCCCGCCCTGATCCCGCTCATCAACCAGGCCGGCATCGAAACCCCGCTCGACGAGCGCGAGATCACCTACTTCCTCTCCAAGATCGAGCTGCACCGCGGCGACAACCCCGGCATGAGCCGCTGGCGCAAGAACCTCTTCCTCGCCACCGCCCACATCACCGCCGACGCCGCCGACTACTTCCAGCTCCCACGCCACCAAACCGTGATCATGGGCTCGCGCATCGAGTTCTGACTTCCGCCGCAGCCCGCAACGAAAGAACCCCAGCGCCGGACAGGCTTCGTTTCCAACGCGAGCCTATATGGAGCATTTGTGGAGCAGAGCGGGCGCAAAGGGCGGCGAATCGGCGCAAGGTCGGCAGGCCCGGAGAGGGCTCAGACAAGCCGATTTCGTCGCCCGCGATTGCCGATAGTTGCGCGCACAACGAAATGGTAAGACGGAGGCTTGCCACCGGTTGCGGTCGTCCCCTCCTTGCTAGAGAGGAGGTCGATGTCGGGGCTTGTGAGAGGGGATCGAGTCCCGCGGCCGCGAAGGGTCGTAGGAGTCGGGTCAGAGATTAACAGTGCGTGGTGGCGCGTAGCGTGGTGGTGTTCAGCCGGACGTCTCGGTGCGCTCGGCGGCCCACTCCGGAGGCTGCCAACCCGGTGCCCATGTGGTAACGAGTCGTGTAATGGCACTTCAGCTTGAGATTCCGGGTCGGGGGAGCTTCGAGCTCGAGGTGCTGCTTTTGGACGTCAACGGCACGTTGAGCGACCGCGGCGAGTTGATCGAGGGCGTTGCCGCGAAGCTGTGGAGGCTTCGCTCGGCGTTCGAGATCTGTCTCCTCTCAGCGGACACCTTCGGGACACTCGACGCGATCGCTCGTGTGCTCGATGTCGCACACCGGCGAGTCGGAGGCGCAGCCGAGAAGCTGGAGGCGCTGGAGACCTTCGGCGCCGACCGTTCGGCCGCGGTTGGGAACGGCGCGAACGATGTTGAGATGCTGGCTGCGGCGGCGCTCGGGATCGCCGTGATCGGGCGGGAGGGTGCGAGCAGCGCCGCCTTGCTGGCCGCGGACGTGGTCTGCCGTTCGGTGACCGACGCGCTCGATCTGCTCGCCGACCCGCCCGCGCTCACGGCAACGCTGCGGCGTTAGCGCAAAGGACTCGGGCTTCAGTTGGCGCTGCCGGCCGCAGCGCTGCGGGCGTCGAGCACGGTGCCGGTGTCGTCTGCGAAGACGCGCTGGTAGGAGTCCTCGCCGTAGCTGGTCGGCAGTGGTTGGCCGGGTGTGACGCGGAACGTGCGGGTGCCGTCCGGTTTTCGTTCGGCGCGGAGGAAGAGCGCGTTGTCGAGCTGCTGACGGTAAATGCTGTCTGCGAGGTCGAAGAGGTGGGTGACGAAGAAGACCTTGACGCCGCCTTCGAGCATTGCCTTGATCAGCTGGCGGGCGATCTCCGATCCTTCCCGCTCGTTCGTCGACGCAAATGACTCGTTGCAGAGGAGGAGGGCGCGCGGCCGGATCAGGTCGGCGATCGCGCTCATGCGCTGCAGTTCTTCGTCGAGTTTGCCGCTCGTCATTGTCTCGTCTTCTTCACGCTTGAAGTGGGTGTAGAGCCCCGTTGCAACGTTGGCGCGGAAGGAGATGGCGGGGACGAAGCTGCCGGCCTGCATGAGCAGCTGGGCGATGCCGGCGCTGCGCAGGAAGGTGGACTTGCCGCCCTGGTTGGCGCCGGTGATCATGATCAGCCGCTTGCCGTCTCCGGCGATGTCGTTGCCGATCACGTGTCCGTCGAGGTGGAAGACGAGCGCGGCGTCGTAGAGCCCCTCGACGCTGAACGCGTCGGTTTCTGTGCTGACCGGGTCGGGGAAGCAGGTGGGCTGCTGCTTCGCGTCGAGCTGTTCGTGCAGGTTGAGGCAGGCGAGGTAGAAGGCGAGCTCGGCGCGGAGGGTGGCGAAGAAGCCGAGGATGTGGTCGACGGATTGGGCGAGCGCGTCGGCGGCACGGTTGACGCCGTGGTTTCTGATCATCGCGAGCGTCTCCATGCCGTGCTCGTCGCGGGCGGGCAGGGTGAAGCTGTAGCTGGCGGGCCGGTTCGGTGAGATCCGCTCCAGCAGCCGCTGCTCGTTCGGCTTTCGCAGCATGTAGCCGGTGCCGCGGTTGCCGCGGCCGAGCTTGGCGCTGAACAACGCGCCGCGGCGAAAAGACAGCTCGCGCAAGTGAGCCTCGATCCGGCCCAGGTAGGCGTCGTCGAGTTGCTCCTCGAGCATCGCGAACAACTGCGTGAACCCCTCGGAGCTGAAGCGTGGCCGCTCGCTCTCTGCGAGCTGCCGCAGCTGGTGGAGGTTCTCGGCCAGGTATTCGTGGATGCGCACCGACTTCGCGACCAGCTGTTCGGGGCTGTCGCGAAACCAGAAGTGCCGGGTCTTCTGTTTGCTGTCGAGCGCGTCGATCGCGATCGCGTACAGCTGACGGACGGCCTCGGGGTTGTCGAGGCAGTCGCGCAGCACGTCTTGCCGGTAGCGGATCTCAGCGGGGTCGGTGAGGCTGAGCAGCAGGCCGCGCTCAGCACGTTCGCGGAGGAAGGCGTCGCCTGCCGCCATGACGTCGAGCAGCGTGTCGAGCTCGAGGTCCTGCTCGAGGTCTTCAGCGTTGGCGGGTAGCGGCTGCTCAGGGTCGGCGGCACGATCGCGGTAGAGGAGCTGCACCTTCACGGGGCGAGCCTCGCTTTGAGCCGCTGGTAGGAGATGCCGTACTTGTCCGCGAGCGCCCAGGCGTACGCGCGGCCGTCGGCTGGCTTGCGCACGATCTTGAACGTGCGTTTCGCGGGGTCGTCCGGCTCGACAGTGGCGACCATGCTCACCGTCTCCGCTCCGAGGGTTGCGAGCTCTTCGATGAAGGTGACGCAGACGGCGAGACAGTCGCGGTCGATGATCTGCTGCAGCGTCCGCTCGCCGAGGGTGATCGCGTCGGCGAGCGTCGTCGAGGCAAAGATCTCGTTGATGACGACGACGCTGTCGCTGTCGGCGTGGTCGAGGATCTCACGCATGCGCACGAGCTCGTCGTCGAGCTTGCCCCGCAGCGTGGCGATGTCTTCCTGCCGTTCGAAGTGGGCGAAGATCTGGTCGGGCAGAAACAGGCGTGCACTGCGGGCGGGGACGGGGAGACCGAGTGCGGCGAGGTAGTGGAGCTGGCCGAACATGCGGGCGAAGGTCGTCTTGCCGCCCTGGTTGGGGCCGGTGACGACGAGGACCCGCTCGCGCCGCTCGAGGCGGAAGCCGTTGGTCACGACCGCGGCTCCCTCGGGCACGAGCTTGCCGGCGAGCGCGAGGTCAAACCCCTCGTCGACGGCGGTGTCCTTACTCGTCTCCGAGACGGTCGGGTGGCAGAAGGCGAGTCCGCTGCGGCCGAGGCGGGCCCGGTGTTCGAGGTAGGCGAGGTAGAACTGGACCTCGCGGTCGAAACGGGCGACACGGTCGTCGATGAAGCCGCCGTGGCGGCTGCAGAAATCTTCGAGCGCGCGAAACGGTGCTGGGTCAAGGCGGGCCAGAAGCTGGGCGATGCGTGCTTCGACATGGTCCATCGAGCCCGGGTCGGAAACCTTCATCAGGTGGCTCTCGCCCGCCTGCTCGCGGAAGCGGGCGAAGGTGTCTTCGACCTCGATCGTGGAGTCGGCTTCTTCGTGGTAGCCGCTGACGGTGACGCGGGCGCCCTTGATCCGCAGCGTGTAGCGCACCCGGTCGAGGCCGTCGAGGACGGCGTCGATGTCGGTGGCGAGCTGCTGAAACGGCGCCGATCCTGTGTAGCCGGTCAGGTAGTCGCGCAGCGCCTGCATGCCGGGTGAGGCGAGTTGGCACTCCTCGAGAGCTGCGGTGAGGGTGACGAGCGCGTGCCGGTAGATGGCGGCGGCGTCGAGGAACCAGCGCTGCTTCTCGGGCGCGTAGTGCTGCTTCTGTGTGAGCGTCAGGTAGCTGCGGGTTCGTTTCATCTCGTCGGCGAACGCGCGCACCGCGCCTGCGACCGTGTCGTCCTCGAGGTCGGCGAAGATCTGCTGCCGGTAGACGACGGTGTCGACGTCGTGCAGTGGCAGGTGGAAGAACGACGCCAGGTTGTATTCGTCCCGGCCTGCGATGATCGCTTCGACCGCTTGATCGAGGTTGAGATCGGCGAAGAAGGGCGGCTGCGGCTCAGCCTCGGGCGCCGCGTCGGCATCCGGGAAGAGGACGCTGCGGAACGGGGCCGCGCCGGCGGCGAGGTGCAGCTCAGAGTGAAGGCGTTCGGTGCTGGTCATCGGCTTCCATCGCGTTGCTTGCGTCGATAGAAGCCATCAGCCCCGGAGGGCGGTTCAGGCGGGCCTCATCGCCTAGCTTGAACTTTACCCCGCTGCGCGCTCCTGGGAACCTCCGCGCTCGATCACGCCCGCGCTCGCGAGCGAGACGGCCATCCAAGCGGCGGCGTAGACAAAGCCGACGGTTGGCGAGACCAGCGTCCAGAGCAGGCCGACCGCAGCGGAGGAGGCGAAGTCGCCGAGCGACTGCACGCCGCCAAGCAGGCCGAAGCCGCTGCCGCGCAACCGGTCGGGCAGCAGCCTGGCCATCAGCGCCGACTCGGCGGTCTCGGCGAACCCGATACCGCTGCCGGCGAGCACGAACCCGACAACGATCACAGCGATCGAGTGGGTCGGCAGCGCGAAGAGTGCGTAGCCGGCGATGTAGACGGCGGCGCCGCTCGCGAAGACGACGCGCGGGCCGGCACGGTCGAGCCAGTGGCCGCCACCGTAGGCGACAAACGAGGCGACCAGGTTGTGCCCGGCGTAGATCAGAACAGCGAGCGAGGTCGCGGCGGCGACCGAGCGGCCGCCGTGATGGAGCAGCGTCGTCGCGCGCAGGATCAGCAAGCTGGTCGCGACATTGCCCAGCTCGAACGCACCGATCGGCAGCAACGGCCGCATCACGCCCGCTTGACGCAGTCCGTGCAGCTCGAGCCGCGCCCGCCGCGCAACGACGGCGGCAGAAGTTCGGCGTCGGCGTGCTTCACGGGCGGCGATCGTGATCGCAAGCGCAGCGAACAGGCCGGGGATGGCGGAGAGGTAGAGCACATGCCGGATGCCGATCGCGGTCACGAGCCCGGCCGCGATCAGCGGGCCGGCGACGGCGCCGAGGTTGTCGCCGGCGCGCTCGAGTCCGTAGGCGCGGCCGTAGGCCTCCGCGGGTGCGAGCTGGGCGAGCATCGCGTCACGTGCCGGCGAGCGGACGCCGCGCGCGAGCCAGGCGGCGGCCCGCGCCAGCCCGACCTGCCAGACGGCGGTGGCCAGCCCGATCGCGCCGGTCGCGACGGCGGTGACGAGATAGCCGCCGGTCGCCATCCGCAGCCGGCGCGACTCGTCGTTTGCAAGCGGACCGCTGATCAGCTTCGCGACGCCGGTGAGTGCGTCGCTCACGCCCTCGATCAGGCCGAGCGCGCCCGCGGAGGAGCGCAGCGTCACCGTGACGAAGGTCGGCAGCACCGAGGTCGCCATCTCGTGGCCGGAGTCGCTGAAGAAGCTCGCCAGTCCGACGCTGCCAACGCCGCGCGTCAGCCAGCCGCGAGCGGTCTGCTCCGGTTCAGGCTCGGTCGGGGTCGGCTCGTGTTCCGCGGCGGCCTCCACTCATCGGTGATCTCGTAGAGGCCATCAGCCCGGCCGGGCGGTTAGCGCGAGCCTCATCGCGCCTGCTCGTTCTATCAGGCACGAACGGAAGGTTGTCGCGGCCCTGTTATCACTCGTCTCACCAATGACCGAGGAACCCGATTTCACCGAGGCGCAGCGAGGCTCGATCGGCGTCTGTGTGACGCAGTTCGAGGAGCTTGTGCATGCGCTTCGCGGCTACGGCGTCGTCTCGCCGCTCCTTGCCGAGCTCGAGCGGGCGATCGGCGAGCTGGAGGCTGCGACAGACGCGCGTCGGCCGAGGGCGCCGAAGAACCGGGTTCCGGCTGCGCTCGCGCAGATGCGCGTGCTCGCCGAGGAACTCCGGCCCCGCCACATGGCCGGCCACGGCGAGGTCACGCCAACCGCCGCAGCGGTCCTGGACGCGCGCGTCGGCCGGCTGATCCAACTGCTCGATGCGCTTGGTAGCGAGCTCTCGGGTCAGCGGCCGGCGAGTAGCTGACGGGCTGCCTGGTAGGGCTGCCAGCCGGCGTAGTCGCCATGGCTGCCGAGTTCGCGCTCGATGCGCAGCAACTGGTTGTACTTGGCGATCCGTTCTGTACGGCAGGGGGCGCCGGTCTTGATCTGGCCGACGCCGGTGGCGACGGCGAGATCGGCGATCGTCGTGTCCTCGGTCTCGCCGGAGCGGTGCGAGATCACCGCCTGGTAGCCGGCGGCGTGAGCGAGGTCGATCGCATCGAGCGTCTCGGAGAGGGTGCCGATCTGGTTGAGCTTGATCAGGACGGCGTTGGCGACGTGCTCGTCGATGCCGCGCTGGATCCGCGCGACGTTCGTGACGAAGATGTCGTCGCCCACCAGCTGCATGCGCTCGCCAAGCCGTTCGGTGAGCTCGCGCCATCCCTCCCACTCGTCCTCGGCGAGACCGTCCTCGAGCGAGACGAGCGGGTAGCGGTCGGCGAAGCTGGCATACATGTCGATCATCGCCGTGGTGTCGAGCTCGCGTCCTTCACCGCGCAGGTGGTAGATGCCGTCGGAGAAGAGACCGGACGGTGCCGGGTCGAGCGCGAGCACGACCTCGCCGCTGTGGCCGGCGCGCTCGATCGCCTCGAGGATCAGCTCGATCGCTGCCTCGCTGGAGGGCAGGTCAGGCGCGAAGCCGCCCTCGTCGCCGACGCCGGTGGAGAGGCCGCGCTCGTGCAGCAGCTTCTTCAATGTCTGATAGGTCTCGGCGGCGTAGCGGAGCGCTTCCGCGAAGCTGGGCGCGCCGGCGGGGACGAGCATGAACTCCTGCAGGTCGATCGAGTTGGCGGCGTGCGCGCCGCCGTTGACGACGTTCAGCATCGGCACCGGCAGCGTGTAGCTGTCGCGCTCGCGGATCCAGCGGTAGAGCGGAACACCTGTGTCGACAGCTGCGGCGCGGGCGGCGGCGAGCGAGCACCCGAGGATCGCGTTCGCGCCAAGCCGTGACTTGTTCTCGGTCCCGTCGAGCTCGATCAGCCGCTCGTCGAGGGTGCGCTGATCGGTCGCGTCGAGGCCGCGCAGCGCCGGGGCGATCTCCTGCTCGACCGCGGCGACCGCATCCAGCACACCTTTGCCGCCGTAGCGGCCGTTGTCGCCGTCGCGCAACTCCACCGCTTCGAAGATGCCGGTGGAGGCGCCGGAGGGGATGGCCGCGCGACCGACGCTGCCGGAGGCGAGCGTCAGCTCGACCTCGATCGTGGGGTTGCCGCGCGAGTCGAGGATCTCGCTCGCCCGGATCTCGGCGATTGTGCGCTCCATCTCCGGTCTCCTCTGCTGGTCGCTGAACTCTCACCACCGATCCAATCCCTCGATCCTCGCAGGCGCATCCGCGGGCCGTCGTTGCCGCCTGCGGAGAACTACGCGATCTGGGCGGTCGGCTAGCATCGGCGGCGGCGATGGGGCTCGCCTGAACCGCGGCACGGCGCCGCTGATGGCCTCTGCGACACGCAACGAGACCTTCCCGACGGGAGCCTGCACTGCTGGAGACGACCGAGACGACCCCGACCGCACCCGCGCCGCTTGTGCGCCGCAGGCGGCGGGCGCAGCTGCAGCTGGCGATCTTCGCCGGCGGCGCCGTCGGCGCGCTCGCCCGGGCCGGATTGGCGCGAGCGTTCCCGTGGCCGGGTCACGGCTGGCCCTGGGTCACCTTCGCGGTCAACCTCGTCGGCACGCTGCTGCTCGGCTACTTCGTCACCCGGCTGCAGGAGCGGCTGCCGCCATCGACGTTTCGGCGGCCGATGCTGGGGACCGGCTTCTGCGGTGCGCTGACGACGTTCTCGACCTTGCAGATCGAGCTGATCAAGCTCGCCCGCCACGGGGAGGTCGCGCTCGCCGCGGTCTATCTGCTCGCGACCGTTGCTGCCGGCCTGGTCGGCATGTACCTGGCGAGTGTGCTGACACGGCGAGGCCCGCGCTGAATACCGTGCTCTTATGGGTGGCGGCGGCCTTGCTCGGTGGCGTCGGCGCGCTGGCCCGCTTCCATCTTGACGCGTTCGTCGAGCTGCCATCGGCAGGCGAGTTTCCGCTCGGCACGCTCGCCGTCAACGTGCTCGGCGCCTTCTGCCTCGGTCTCTTGACTGGTCTCTCGCTCGCGAGCGACACGATGCTGCTCGACGGCACCGCCCTGCTCGGCTCGTTCACGACCTTCTCGACGGTGATGCTGGAGACGGAGCGGCTTGGCGAGGAGGGCGAGCGGCGACTCGGCATCTTGAACCTGGCGGTCTCGTTTGCGGGCGGACTGGTGGCGGCGGTCGCCGGGTGGATACTGGGGTCGGTGTTATGAACGACGACTGTTTGAAGCTGACTGTCCATTTCGGCGAGTCGGATCGCGTCGAGCACGAGCTGCTCTCGGACGCGCTGATGGATGTCTTCGAGCGGCAGCGGCTGCACGCGGCGGTGCTGATGCGGGCAGTCGAAGGGTTCGGCGTCAAGCATCAGCTGCGCACCGACCGGCTGCTGACGCTCTCGGAGGATCTGCCGCTGGTCGCGGTCGCGGTCGACGAGCGGCCGCTGATCGAGGCGGTGCTCCCCGAGGTGACCGAACTGCTCGGCGGCGGGCTGGTCACGCTCGAACGGGCGCGACTGCTGCACGACGGACTCGGGGTGACCGAGCTGCCCGAGGAGCTGCACGAAGCGACCAAGCTCACCATCTATCTCGGCCGCGACGAACGCGTCGACGGCCGCGCGGCCTTCGCGGCCATCGTCGACTATCTCCACCAGCACAGACTTGCCGGCGCGACCGTACTCCTCGGCGTCGACGGGATGGCACACCGGCGCCGCCAGCGCGCCAAGTTCTTCTCCCGCAACGAAGCGGTGCCGGTGATGATCATCAGCATCGGCGACGGCCACACGATCGCCGAGCTGCTACCCGGCTTGGACGCGATGCTCACCGATCCGATCGTGACGCTCGAGCGCGTTCGCGTCTGCAAGCGGGACGGTGAGCTGCTTGCAGAGCCGGTGCATCTGCCCGAGCAGGACGACGCCGGCCTCGGCGTCTGGCAGAAGCTGATGGTCTACGCCGGCGAGCAGTCCCGTCACGCCGGCCATCCGCTCTACATCCAGCTCGTCCGCCGCCTGCGCGAAGAGGGAGCGAGCGGCGCCACCAGCCTGCGTGGCATCTGGGGCTTCTCCGGCGATCACCCCCCGCACGGCGACCGGCTGTGGAGCCTGCGCCGTCACGTCCCCGTCCTGACATCGATCGTCGACCGACCCGAGGCGATCCGGCGCTGGTTCGAGATCGTCGACGAGTGCACCGACGAGGCAGGGCTGGTAACGAGCGAAATGGTGCCGGCGCTGCACGCGGTCGCACCCGATCGGCGCATCGGCGGCGTCAAGCTGGCGCGACTTCGTTACTGAGCGCGCGCCCGCCGCTCCCGCCGCCGCCGCCGCAGATGGCCGATCGCCCGCTCGGGCACGGTGGTGATCCCGAACAGCAGCAGGAACGCCCACAGGTAGATCAGGTGGCGGGCGAAGATCAGCCCAAGGATCGCGACCAGCGCGCAGATCGCGCCGACGATGTCGAGCATCCGGCGTGCGCGCTTGGGGTCAGTCGGCATCGCGCTCACGCTCGGCTCGCTGTTGCTCGCGCCGCAGCGCGAACCATGCCTGCGGCACGCTCGCGGCGCCAAGAACCAGGATGACGATCCAGATCGCGCGCATCGACGGCGCCTCGACCAATCCGACTACCGCGATCGCAGCCATGATCGCGCCGGACCAGCCGGCGGCGCGAACCGTCGCAGCGTTGCTCGCCGGCTGCGTGGAACGGCGCTTCGGGACGGGCATGACATCCACCTCCTGAGCGTGCTCGGTCGGTAGACGCCATCAGCCGTGTGCGGCGGGCAAGGGCGAGCGTCATCGCCCACCCGCGATCCTAGTAGGCACCCCGGCGCGGGCGCAAAGTGCCGGCCGGCGAATTGAGTAGACTCGCGGCACGCCAATGAAGCTTGGCGGGAGGCGCAAGCCTTCGAACCGCCGTCCCGACGGCTGATGGCTTCTACCCACGCCGAATGACGCGACGAGGGGAGACCGTCGGGACGATGCCACACCTAAGCGATGGGCTGATCCAAGTTCTGCAAGTGGGGACGGTTCTCGTCCTCTCGCCGCTTGTCACCGGCGTGATCGCGCGCGCGGAGGCGATCGTGCAGATGCGCCGCGGCCCGCGCCTGCTGCAGCCCTACTACGACATCGCCAAGCTCTTCCGCAAGGAAACGGTGCTTCCCGAAGGGGCAGGGCCGGTGTTCCGGGCGGCGCCCTATGTCGCGTTTGCCTGCTACTGCATCGTGCCGCTGCTGATCCCGGTGCTGACGAGCTTCCCGCCGCAGGCCTCCTACATGGGCGACATCCTCGGCGGCGGGCTGATCCTCGGCCTCGCCAGCTACGCCGTCTCGCTGGCAGCGATCGACAGCGGCAGCCCCTATGCACAACTTGGCTCCAGCCGTCTGCGCAGCTTCGGTGCACTCGGCGAGCCGACGATCCTCTTTGTCGTCTTCACGGTCGCGCTGATCACCGGGACCGATCTGCCGTACGTGTTCGCGGCGACGCTCAAGTCGGCGGCGGCGGAAATCGTCCGGCCCGCGCACCTGCTCGCGGCCGCCGCCTTCTTCATGGTCGTGCTCGCCGAAACCGGCCGCATCCCGCTCGAGAACCACGGCGCGACGCTCGAGTTCGGGATGATCGAGGAAGGCCGCACGCTCGAGCACTCCGGCCCCGGCTTCGCGCTCTTGCGCTGGGGCTCCTCGATGAAGCAGCTGATCCTCTACGTGATCCTCGCCGACGTGCTGATCGTCCCCTGGGGGCTCGCCGGCACCCACCGCCTCGACGACGTGCTGATCGCGATCGCCCTTCTGTTTGCGAAGGCGCTCGGGATCGGCGTCGTGATCGTCGTGATCGAGTCGTCGTTCGCGAAGCTGCGGCTGTACAAGATCCCCGAGTTCACGGTCGCAAGCTTCCTTCTCGCCGTGCTCGCCGTGATCACCTTCGTGGTGCAGCGCGACTACGGCGAGACTCGGCTCACCGTCTTCGGCGGGATCGCGACCGTCGTCGCGGTGATCGTGTTGCTGCTCGAGTTCATGCTGCTGCGCTCGCAGGACGTGTGGGAGCAGCTCCGCCTCTACGGCGTCGGCTCGGCTGCAATCGCAGTCGTCGCGTTCGCGGCTGCCGCCAAGCTGCACGCGAGCGACCTGTATGCGATCGGCGCGATCACGATCGCGTTCAAGACGCTCGTGATTCCGGTCGCGGTCGGCGCGATCATCCGCAACCTCGACGTTCCCACGCGCGTTCCCTCGATCATTCGCGCCCCTGGCGCGATCCTGCTCGGGATCGTCCTCTCCGGCTTCGCGCTCGTCGCCGTCTCCCGGCTGCACGTCTCCGGCGACGGCGTCCTCCCGCTGCCGGCCCTCGGGATCGCGATCGCGGTGATCGCCGTCTCCTTCCTACTGATGATCCTGCGGCCGTACGCTCCCTCGCAGCTGATCGGCTTCCTCGTGCTCGAAAACGGCGCCACCCTGGCCGCGCTGGTGATCGCACCTGGACTGCCGCTCATCCTCGCCTTGCTGCTGCTCTTCGACGTCTTCGTCGGCCTGCTCGTGTTCGTTCTGCTCGTCCAGTACTTCGGCGTCCAGCGCACCGCCGTCACCACCGACGTCCTCAACCGGCTCCGAGGCTGACCTGATGAGTGCGCTGATGATCGTGCTGCTCGCCTTGCCGCTCGCAGCGACCGCGCTCTCGCTCGGGCGTTCCACCCGGCTCGCCGAAGCGGCCACACTCGCGAGTGGCATCGCCTCGTTCGCGCTCACCGTCACGCTCGCTCTGTCGGTGCGCGACGGCGCCACCCACACGGCGCTCGGGCAGTGGCTACGACTCGACTCGCTCGGCGCCGTCTTCCTGCTCGCCACCGGCCTCCTCTACGCGGCCGGTGCGGCGTTCTCGATCGGCTACCTGCGCGCCGGCGCTCACCGCGCCGGCTTCACCGGCTACGCCCGCCGCTACTACAGCTTCCTCAACCTCTTCGGCTGGACGATGCTGCTCGTCCCGCTGATGAACGACTTCGGCACGCTCTGGGTCGCCGTCGAACTGACCACGATCGTCTCCGTGCTGCTCGTCGCGGTCGACCGCACCGACGCCGCGCTCGAGGCCGCCTGGAAGTACGTGCTGATCGCCTCCGTCGGTCTCGGCATCGGCCTGCTCGCGGTGATCCTGCTCTACGCCGCCGGCACCGGGCCGCTCGGCGACGCCTACATCCCCCGCTTCGCCAGCTACCTCACGGTCGCGCACCGGCTGCCCAGCGTGCAAGTCGAGTTCGCGTTCCTGCTCGCCGTGATCGGCTTCGGCACCAAGGTCGGCTTCGCCCCCATGCACACCTGGCTGCCAGACGCTCACAGCGAGGCGCCGAGCCCGGTGTCGGCGCTGCTCTCCGGGGCGCTGCTCGCGAACGCGTTCTACGCGATCCTGCGCTTCTACCAGGTGACCGCGCCCGCGGTCGGCGATCGCTTCCCGCGCAACGTGCTGCTCGTCTTCGGCACCGCCTCGCTCGTGCTCGCAGCACTGTTCGTCCTCCGGCAGGAGAACTACAAGCGGCTGCTCGCCTACTCGACGATCGAGCACATGGGCGTGATCGCGATCGGGATCGGCTTCGGCGTGCGGCTGGCGGTCGCAGGCGCCCTCCTCCACGTGATCAACCACGCGGCCGCCAAGGGCCTCGCCTTCTTCGGCAGCGGCTCCCTGCTTCGGCGCTACGACAGCAAGCAGATCGACTCCGTGCGCGGCGCCGCCGCGACGCTGCCGTGGAGCGGCCCGATGTTCCTTGCCGCCGCACTCGCACTCTCCGGGCTGCCCGTCGCGGGCGTGTTCCGCAGCGAGTTCCAGATTGTCAGCGGCGGCTTCTCGAGACCCGCATACGTCTGGGTCGCGCTGCTGGTCGTGTTCGTCAACCTCGCCTTCCTCGGCGTCCTCTGGCAGACCGGACGGATGGTGCTCACGCCGGCCGAGCCCGGCGCGCCGCGCGGCGAGACGAGCTGGTGGATGGTCGCAGCGATGGGCGCCTGCCTGATTGTCGTCGTCGGACTCGGCTTTCATCTCCCGTCCGGGTTGGCGTCGCTGCTGCAACACGCGGCCGGCTCACTTGGGGTGGTGGGGTGAGCGCGCAACGCCTCCGCCTTGTCGCCGACCCCGTCGAGTTGCTGCAGCCGCAACTCGCCGCGGTCGTCGAGGGCTCCCCTCCCGGTGAGCGGCGGCTGCGCCTGCCGCTCGGCCGCCTCGACGCCGCGGTCGAGGCGCTGACGGGCCGCGGCGGACAGCTCGCAGCGCTCTTCCCCGTCAACACACCGGAGCCGTCACTGCTGGCCGCGGTCTCCTTCCAGGGCGAGCTGGTCGCGCTCCGCGCACCACTCGATGGCGCGCGCGAGTATCCCTCGCTCAGCCGGATCACGCCTGCGGCGCTGCTGCCCGAGCGGGAGCTGCACGACCGCTACCAGCTCACACCGCTCGGCCACCCCGACCTGCTGCCGGCGCTTTCGCCTGACCCGGACCGCCTCGAGCGGCGCGTCGTCGGCGAGCAGACCTTCGTGATCCCATACGGGCCGATCCGCTCCGGCGTCTTCGAGTCGATCCAGTACGTGATCGAGACCGGCGGCGAAGACATCCTCGGCCTGCACGTACGTCCCTTCTTCAAGCACCGCGCGCTCGAACAGCGCTTCGTCGGTCTCGACTTCGATCAAGCCGTCCAGGTCGCCGAGCGCATCGCCGCGATCGCCGGTGTCGCCCACGCAACCGCCTTCTGCCAGGCACTCGAACGCGCGCTCGAGGTCGAGCCAACACGGCGGGCGCAACGCTGGCGCGTCGTGCACGCGGAGCTCGAACGAATCGCCAACCACCTCGACGTCGCGGTCAAGCTCGCAGAAGACGCCGCGCTCGCCGTCGGCGTCGCCCGCTTCGGCATTCTCAAAGAACAGATCCAGCGGCTCCGCGCACGCCTGTGCGGCAGCCGCTTCGGGCGCGGCGTCATCGCCGCCGGCGGCCTGGCCGAAGCGCCACTGCTCGAACTGAAGACGGTGCTGCAAGCGCTCGACGAGTTCGAGCGGCAACTGCGTCGCGACCGCCGCCTGCTGCTCGGGACGGCGTCGTTCACCGACCGGCTGATCGGCAGCGGCACCCTCGACCGCGCCACCGTCGAGGCATACGCCGGCGTCGGCCCGGTCGCGCGCGCTTGCGGCATCGCCGCCGACGCGCGCTTCGAGCGCCCCTACGGCGCCTACATCCGCGTCGGCGGCCGGATCGCGACCGTCGACGACGGCGATGCGATGGGCCGCCTGCGCGTCCGCTTCCACGAGATCGCCGAGAGCCTGCACATCATCCGACAAGCCTTCGAACGCCTCGACAAGTACGGCCCCGAACTCCGCGACGAGCTCCCAGCCGCGAGCGGCGCCGCCTTCGGCTGGGCCGAAGCGCCGATGGGCGAGCTCATCTACTGGGTCGAAGTCGCAGACGGCCGCCTCTCGACCGTCCGCATCAGCTCACCCTCGCTTCGCAACTGGCCGCTCTTCGCCGAATCGTTCCGCGGCGACGTGCTCACCGACTTCTCCTTCATCGAGCACAGCTTCGGACTCACACCCGCCGGGGCCGACCGATGATCGAGTGGATCGCCCGCGGGCTACGCACCGGCATCGTCACCACCCGCTACCCGAAGCGGCCCGAGCACCCGCCGGCAGGGTTCCGCGGACACGTCGACCTGCTCCAACCCGAGCACGGATCGAGCGAGCTGGAAGCACTCTGTCCGACCGGAGCGATTAGCGTCGCAACTGACGGGCGCGTCTCGCTCGACCGCGGCCGCTGCATCCTCTGCGGCCTCTGCGTCGCCGCCGACCCCGAACGATTCGCCTTCGCGCCCGGCTACGAGACTGCGGCGCGGCAGCGAGCGAGCCTGGTCGCCGGCGAACCCGGCCCGCACGTGCTCGACGAGTTGCGCGCGACACTCGGCGAGCGCAGCCGCACCCTGCGCCGCTCGATCCACATCCGCCACGTCGACGCCGGCTCCGACGGCGGCGAGGAATGGGAGATCCAGGCGCTCACCAACCCGTACTACGACATGCAGCGGCTCGGGTTCTTCTTCACCCTCTCCCCGCGCCACGCCGACATCCTCCTCGTCACCGGCGCGGTCACTGAACCGATGCGTGCACCGCTGCTGCGCGCGTGGGAGACGATGCCGGAGCCGAAGGCGATCGTCGCCGCCGGCACCGACGCCTGCAGCGGCGGCCTCGCCGCTGCGACCGGGACGACCGCCGGCGGAGTCGACAGCGTCCTTCCCGTCGACGTCTACGTCCCCGGCTCGCCGCCCAGCCCGATCGCGCTCCTGCACGGGCTCCTGCTCGCAACCGGCGTCCTCACCCGCGAGGCGGCCGCGTGAACGCCGTCTACACCGCCGCCATGCTGATCCTCGCCGCGTCGGTGCTGCTGCCGCGCCTCGACGCCCGCCTCGGCCTCCTCGCCGCGGCCGCCGGCTCCGCTCTGCTCGCCGCCGTCGGCGTCGCCACCGCCGGTCACTGGGCAACCGCGGAGATCAACCTCGGCGGCTGGCTCGGGTTCGGCGACGCGCACCTGCGCGCAGACGGACTCGCCGGCATCTTCCTCGCGCTCGTCGGCGCCACCGGCGCCGCCGTCTCGCTGGCGCTGCTGGAACGCCGCCCGACCCGCTTCGCGACCAGCCTGCACGCGCTGATCCTGCTCGCGGTCGCGACCGTGATCGGCATCGACCAGGCGTTCGTCTTCCTGCTCGCCTGGGAGACGATCACGCTCTCGCTTTACCTGCTCGCCGCCTCTGACCGCGACCGGCCCGGCGCCCTCCTCTCCGCCTACTTCGGCGGCAGCCTCTCCAAGCTCGGCGGCGCCTGCCTGCTCGCCGCCTTCGCCCTGCTCTACGGCAAGACCGGAAGCTTCGAGTTCCACACCTGGGCAACAGCCGGCGGGCTCGGCGCAGCCCGCAGTGTCGCCTTCGTGCTCCTGCTCATCGGCTTCGGAACCAAGATCGGGCTCATCCCCTCACAAGCCGGGCTGCCGCCGCTCTACACCGCCTCCCCAGCGGCGACCGCCGCCACCGTCGCCATCGCCTACAACGCCGGCTTCTACGGGCTCTGGCGGCTCGACTACCAGACCCTCGGCGCAGGACCGGCCTGGTGGGGCGAAGTCGTGCTCATCCTCGGTGCCCTCACCGCGCTCGTCGGCATCCTCTACGCCGTCGCCCAAGACGAGATCGCGCGCTTCCTCGGCTACTCGAGCGTCGAGCACGGCGGCATCATCCTGCTCGGCTTCGGCGTCGCACTGCTCGGCCAATCCGCCCACCAGCCGCAACTTGCCGCCGCCGGCCTGCTCGCAGCCACCCTGCACCTGATCATGCACGGGATCGCCAAGCCGCTCGCCTTCCTCGCCGCCGACCGCGTCACCGCCGCCACCGGTGAGCGCGACCTGCGGCCGCTGGGCGGACTCGCGCCACGCCTGCCGCGCACGGCAATCGCGTTTGGGCTTGCCGTGCTCAGCCTCGCCGCGATGCCGCCCTTCGGCGGCTTTGTCAGCGAATGGTTCACCTTCGAGGCGCTGCTCCAGAGCTTCCGGCTCGACTCCACGATCGCCCGGCTGATCATGGCCCTCGCCGCCGCCATCCTCGCCCTCACCGCCGGCATCGGCCTGCTCGCCTTCGCCAAGCTCTACGGCGGCATCTTCCTCGGCCGCGCCCGCAGCGTCTTCGCCCACCTGCGCGAGCCGGGACCGAGCCTCGGCATGCTCGCCCTCTCAGCCGTCGCACTCGTGCTCGGCGCGATCGCGCCCTGGGAGATCCGCTGGCTCGGCCGCGGCCTCCACGACACGCTCGGCTTCGACCCGGCCGGCAGCACGATCAGCTTCCCGCTCGTGCTCGGACCGGTCTACCGGCACTTCTCGGTGCTCGCGCCCACCTGGCTCGCGATCGGCATCCCCGCCTTCATCCTCACCTCCGCTCTGCTTGTTCGCGTCCTCCTGCGGCCGCCGGTCCGCCGCGCACCCGTTTGGCTCTCCGGCACCGCGCCCGACGTCGCGCTCGTGCAGTACACCCCCGACAGCTACGCCAACCCGATCCGGGTCGTCCTCTCCTCCCTCTACCGCTTCCGCCGCACCCTCGAACCGATCCCCGACACCCATCCGCAAGAGTTCGCGCTCCACACGCGCGTCACGCCGGCGTTCGAGGCGTATCTCTACCGACCCCTCGCGCGTGCCGGACTTCGTCTCTCCGACCAGACCCGCAAGCTGCAGTCAGGCAGACTCGGCACCTATCTGCTCTACATCCTGATCGTGCTAATCGCCGCCCTCGCCCTCATCCCCGCACTCCACAACCGATGATCCAGCAAATCCTCATCGCCTGGGACGGCTCACCACCCGCCCGCTACGCCCTCGATATCGCCATCGACTTCGCGCGCCGCTACGAAGCAGAACTCGTCGCCGCCTCCGTCGCCCACTCACCCGCGCACGCAGAAACCGAAGGCGACCGCGCCGAATCCGTCGACGCCGCCCGTCAATACCTCGAAGAGACGCTCAACGCGGTCGCCGACCGCGCAGAACGCGTCGGCGTTCCACTCGAGCACGTCATCATCGAAGGCGACAACCCCGCCGAAGACCTCCTCCACTACGCGCACGAACACGGCATCGACCTGATCGTCGTCGGCCATCACCGCAACCGCCGCCCCGGCCGCTTCCTCCTGCACGGCCTCGCCGAACGGATGATCGCCCACGCGGAAATGCCGGTCGTCGTCGTTTCCGACGAACCCGACGACTAAGTCGGCCGGGTACGCCGCCGAGGACGCAGCGATGCAGCTCGAGCCACAACGCATCCTGGTCGCGATCACCGGAACGGTCGAAGGGCAGCGGGCGCTTGAGCACGGCATCAGGTTGGCGGAACTGATCGGAGCCGCGCTTATTGGGCTCGTCGTCGAGGGGCGACTGCCGACGGCGCCGGCGACAGTCGCCGAGGTCGATGATGCGCACCGAGCGCGTGAGCCGTTCTTCGACACGATCACCACACTCGCAGTCGATCAAGCCGCAGAGCACGGCATCGAATTGGAGATCCACCGTCGCCCAGGGCCGTTCGTTCGAGCTGTCTGCCGTGAGGCGCATGCGAGCGTGGTCGATCTCGTCATCATCGGCCGACCGCGATCAATCCTCGGACTACCACGCGTCGCCTCTCTCACGCACCGGCTGGACTGCCCGCTCCTGCTTACGCCCTAGCCGCGAACGTCCAACTCCAAAACGAAGAGAAAGAGCATCAACATCGGGAGCCGAGGCTACCCGCGGTCTCACAGACGCTAGCCGGGGTGCTTGCGGTGTTTGGGGCCGTGTCCGGGTGGTGGTGGGCGGTGCGGGCGGGGCGGTGGTGGTGTGCCGCTGAGCGATGCTTGCAGGCGTTCGAGCAGGCGGGCGAGGGCGTCGGCTTCGTGCGGCGGCAGGTCTACGAGGAGGCCTGCGAGCCGCTCACGCAACGCGGTTTGCGCGGAGCGGAGCGCCCACTGGCCCTGTTCGGTAAGAGTGATCGGAAGGCGGCGGCGGTCGTCCTCGAGCCGGACGCGGGTCAGCATGCCCGCGTCTTCGAGGGCGGCGAGGAGCTGGGAGACGGCCGCCGGGGAGACAGCGGCGCGGCGGGCGAGCTCGGCGCCGAGGGTCTCGCCTTCGGCGATCGCTTGAAGAGTCAGATACTGGGCGACGGTGAAGGGCGGGTCGTGCGCGGCGAGCAGCCGCTCGATCCAGCGGCTGACGAGCGGCGCGGTACGCACGAGCGCCTCCGCCGCCTGCTGGCCGTCGGGGCGGTGACGTGGCCTCGGCATTAGTTTAGTCTGCTTTACTGTTTAGAGTGCTTATGCACGCGATCGTATCCGCCGCGAGCCAGGCGTGGCCGCCGTTCGTGCTGGTAACGGGCTTGCTGCTGATCGGCGCGGTCGCAGCCGCAGACGGACTCTTCGAGGCCACTGGAGCGCGCCTCGCCCGCACTCGGCTCGGGGCGCACGGCCTGCTGCTGGCGCTGCTCGGGCTCGTCGCCGTCGTGACAGCGGTGCTCAACCTCGACACCGCGGTCGTGTTCCTGACGCCGGTGCTCGTGCACGCGGCGCGCCAACGCGCACTCGACGAGCGGCCGTTCCTATACGGCTCGGTCTTCATGGCCAACGCCGCCTCGCTCCTTCTCCCAGGCTCGAACCTCACCAACTTGCTCGTGCTCCGAAACGACCCGCAGAGCGGAGCCGCCTTCGCACTTCAGATGCTGCCTGCCTGGCTCACCGCCTGCGCGATAACCGCCGCCTTCGTTGCAATCGCCTTCCGTGTGGGCGATGGCCGTCCCATCGCAGACGAACCACCCGCCCTTCAGCTTCGACTCGGCGCCGCCGCGACCCTCGCGGCCGCCCTTCTCGTCGTCGCACTGCCAAACCCAGCACTGCCCGTCCTTGCAATCGGACTCACCGCCACCGCGCTCCGCCGCCTACGGCCCCAACTCGACACGCGCACGCTCGCACTCCTTTTCGCACTCACTCTCGCCCTCGGCACCCTCGCCCGCCTCTGGCACGAGCCCGCCCGACTGCTCGACGGCAGCACCGCCTGGGTCGCCGCCGGCATCGGCGCAACCACCGCGGTCCTGATGAACAACCTGCCTGCGGCGGTCCTACTTTCCGCCCAGACGCCCACCCACCCCGACGCACTCCTGCTCGGGCTCAACCTCGGCCCCAACCTCGCAGTCACCGGATCGCTCTCCGCCGTCCTCTGGCTCCAAGCAGCCCGCACGGTCGGCGCACGCGCGTCGATCGCCACCTACACACGACACGGCATTGTCCTCGTGCCGCTCAGCCTCGCAACCACAGTCGCCGCTCTCCTGATGACGCGGCTGTAACCGTGATCGTTACACGTGCAGGCGGTGCCGTCGCCATTCGCGACGCGCAACACGACCGATGTTGAGACCAAGGACGGGCAGCGAGCCGATCACCACGACGCTCGCGGCCACGTAGACCCAATCGCCGACCCGCGGGGCGAGGATGACAGCCGCCGCTCCCGCGCCAAAGTCAAGGGCGAGCTCGAGCGCGACGCTCGCGACCACGATATGGGCGGTTCGGCGGATAGTGAAAACGATGCGTTTCAACGCGCCTCCTCTCGGTGGGCGCGTCCTCCCGCCTCCTCAGACTCCATTGCGGAGCGCTTCTAGCACGGCCGGGTCGGCGGACGCTCTTCTCGGAAGGTAGCCGAAACAACGCCGCTAACACTGTCCTCGCGAGACCGGCGCGATTCCGCCATCGCGGCCGCATCTACGCTTCGCTTCAATAAAGCGCTTTCCCCACGATTCCCCATCACTCGCCGTCCGCGAAGCCCCGCACCGACCGCGTTGCATTTTGACGTCAGCTTTGGTCAGTCGTGCGCGTCGGCGTCGCGGCGGAGTCCGCGGTTGCTGCCCAGGATCCGAGGAGCTTGAGCGCCTCGTCGGAACGTGATCCGGGCTCGGCGGCGTAGGTGAAGATCGTCAGGCCGTGATCGCCGGGGAGGTCGAGTCGGTTGTAGCTCAGGCTGAGCTCGCCGACGACGGGATGATGGAACTGCTTGACGCCGGTGTTGTGGAAGCGCACGTCGTGTGCGGCCCAACGAGTGCGGAACGTCTCGCTCTTGGTTGCAAGCTCACCGACGAGGTCTGAAAGGTCGCGGTCGTGCGGGTCGCGGCCGACGGCCCAGCGCAGGATCGCGACGCACTCGCCCGCGACGCGCTCCCAGTCGCCGTAGAACGTCTCGGCTCGCGGATCGAGGAATACGAACCGGGCGTTGTTGATCGGGCGCGCGGGGGCGGCGTACAGCTCGGAGAACAGCGCACGGCCGAGCTCGTTGGCGGCAAGGATGTCGAGACGCGCATTGCCCACGAATGCGGCCGCGCCGGTGATCGCGTCGAGCGTCCACTGGACCTCGGGCCGGACACGCTGCGTCGCTCGCCGACGACGAGGCGGCGCTCCCGTCGGCTGCGCAGCGCGCGCAAGGTCGAAGAGATGGGCGCGCTCTGCGTCGTCAAGCTCGAGCGCACGCGCCAATGCCTCCAGCACGCTCTGCGAAACGCCGCTGACGTCGCCGCGCTCCAGGCGCGTGTAGTACGGCACGCTGACGCCCGCCAGCACGGCGACCTCCTCGCGGCGGAGCCCAGGAACGCGGCGAGGGCCGTACGAGCGCAAGCCCGCCTGCTCGGGCGTGATCCGCCCACGGCGGGAGGTGAGGAAGTCGCGGATCTCCTTCTTCGTGTCCACGGCGTGCAGCGTAAACCCGACTGGCCGTCTCTTGGGGGACCCTGGCAGTAGCCCTCCCAACCGGGACTCTCACAGCCCGCAATCAGGTGCTTTCTTGGACGCAGCGTCTTCCACGACCACAAGGAGCAACCTGTCATGAAGCACATCTCGCTAGGCGGACTCGACGTCTCGCGCATCGGGCTCGGCACGATGGCGATGTCCGGCTACTACCTCGACCCGACCAGCAGCGACGCCGAGTCGATCCGCACCATCCAACGAGCACTCGAGCTGGGCGTCACCCACATCGACACCGCCGAGATCTACGGCCCCTACGCGAACGAGGAGCTCGTCGGCCACGCCCTCAAGGGACGCCGCGACGGCGTAGTAGTGGCAACGAAGTTCGGCCTCGTCTCGCACGCCGGCGGCGGCCCGGGAGTGCTCGACAGCAGTCCGGCGAACATCCGCACGGCGCTCGAGAGCTCGCTGAAGCGGCTAGGCACCGACCGCATCGACCTCTACTACCAACACCGGGTCGACCCGAACACACCGATCGAGGACACCGTCGGCGAACTGGCCGAGCTGGTCGCGGAGGGCAAGGTCCTGCACATCGGCCTATCCGAAGCCGGCCCCGAAACGATCCGCCGCGCCCACGCGGTGCACCCGATTGCCGCGCTGCAAACCGAGTACTCGCTCTGGACGCGTGACCCGGAGGCCGAGCTGCTGCCGCTGCTGCGCGAGCTCGGCATCGGCTTCGTGCCCTACTCGCCGCTCGGGCACGGCTTCCTCACCGGCACGATCCGCTCACCCGAGGATCTCGCAGACGACGACTGGCGCAAGAACAACCCCCGCTTCACCGAAGGCAACTTCGAGAAGAACCTCCGCATCGTCGATGAGGTCAAGGCCGTCGCCAGCGAGCTCGATGCAACGCCGGCGCAGATCGCCTTGGCCTGGCTCGTCGCACAAGGCGGCGACATCGCCCCCATCCCCGGCACCAAGCGCGTCACCCGCGTCGAAGAGAACATTGCAGCCGACGGCATCGAGCTGAGCACAGAGCAGATCGAGCGCCTCAACAACCTCACCCCGGCGACCGGCGAACGCCACGAGGAGGCAAACATGGCCGTCATCAACCGCTGACCTCACCGCAGTTGATCGGCCGAAGCGCCCGGACTCGCAGGAGTTCATCGTCGTGACGAGCCATCGCCTTTGAACGGATGACCCCCTCTCTATGAGCGAGGTGGTCGACGTCGTATCGGGCTCGCGATTCGCCTCTCCTACGCGGTCCCCGACTCGACCCGTTATGGAGCACTTGTGGAGCAGAGCGGACGCAAACGCTGACGATTGCAGGCAAGGCAGCCGACTCCGGAAAGCGGCTCAACCAAGCCGATTCCTTGGCCTACAGCCGCAGATAGTTGCGCGCACAATGAAATGGTAAGGAGGGGGTCGACGGTTCGAGTCCGTCAGAGGGCTCTAAAAGCCCCGCAAATGCGGGTCTTTGGTTGTCTAAAGAGACACGAAAGAGCACCTCCCTATTCAGGAGGGGCTCATCGAAGCCCAGCGAACGAAGGAACCCGAAAGCGCCTAGAACGGCCAAATCCAGAGCGCTCTTTGAGAGACACGACGTGTCGGGTCGCGTTGGAGACAAGTTCTGGGGACGTTTGTCCCTACCCGACATAGCCCTCACTGCCATTGCACAGCGGCAGAGGTCCGCCGCGGCGCCCGGTTTCCTGCTCGCGCAGGGGATGGGCCGTATCGGGAACTGGTGGAACCAGGAGCTGTACGGCAAACCGACGGCCCTGCCCTGGGGGCTGAAGATCTCGGAGTCCCACCGGACCGGGATCCTGCCCAAGTAATTCGGCACCCCCGCGTATCAGCGACGGGCAGGCGTGCGCACATACCTTGGATCAGTCTCACTGCCTGTTTGAGCGGCAGTGAGCCACTGCGAACCGTGAATGAGCATGTCTTGCCGATCACGCGGTGCGGCGTGCGAAGAGCGTACCGGCAGCGGCGATTGAGATCGCGAGGATCCCTGCGCACCAGGCAAGTGCGATCCAGGCGTTTGAGCCGATTGGGGTTCCGAGGAGCAGGCCGCGGAGGGTCTCGGTGAGCGGCGTGATCGGCTGGTGTCGCGCGAACCCCTGCAGCCAGTGAGGCATGGTGTGGACGGGGACGAACGCGCTGCTGGCGTAGGGGATGAACATGATGAAGAAGGTGAAGCCGTTGGCGGCTTCGGGCGAGCTTGCCAGCAGCCCGATTGCGGCCGCCAGCCAGGAGACGGCGGCGACGAAGGCGAGCAGGATCCCGATGGCAGCGATCCAGCCGAGGAGGCCCGCATGGGGGCGGAAGCCGAGCGCGAACGCGGCCGCGATCACGAGCGTGGTCGAGGCGGCGTTGCGGGCAATGCTTGCAGCGACGTGGGCGCTGAGCACGGCCGCACCGCGGACGTTCATCGCGCGGAGGCGATCGACGATGCCGCCGCTTGCGTCCTGGCAGACGCTGACGGCGGTCAGGCCCGAGCTGAAGCCGGTGCAGAGGAGCAGCACGCCCGGGACGACGTAGGTGACGTATTTCCCGCCGGTGGTGATCGCTCCGCCGAACAGCTCGACGAAGAGGAGCATCATCAAGACCGGCAACATCAGTGAGGTCGTGAGCGCGTCGATCTGCCGTCGGGAGATGCGAAGGCAGCGTGCGCTCAGGGTGAGGGCCTCAGACACGGATGGTCTCCTTTCCGGTTTGGGCGGTGTGGCCCGTGAGGTTGAGGAAGACGTCGTCGAGGGTCGCTTTGTGGACGGCGAACTCCTCAATCGTGGTTCGGTCGGGGTCGATCTCGTCGAGCAATGCGCGGACGTCGCTTGCACCGCCGTCGCTGGCGAGGCTGAGGGTGCGCTCGACTGGGTTTGCGTCGAGGACTCTGCCGTTCAGCCGGGCGAGCAACTCGCCGAAGGCTGCAGTTCGGTGGAGCTTGAGCTCGAGCCGTTCCTGGGCGACGACTCGCTTGAGCTCGTCGGCGGTGCCTTCGGCAACGATCCGGCCGCCGTCCAGTACCGCGATCCGGTCGGCGAGCCTATCCGCCTCTTCGAGGTACTGGGTGGTGAGGAAGACGGTGACGCCTGCATCGACCAACTCGCCGACGATCTTCCAGAGCTCGAGACGGCTACTCGGATCTAGGCCGGTCGTGGGCTCGTCGAGGAAGATCACCTCCGGCGCGGAGACAAGGCTCGCGGCGAGGTCGAGCCGCCGGCGCATGCCGCCGGAGTACGCGGCGACACGGCGACTCGCCGCTTCGGTGAGGCCGAAGCGCTCGAGCAGCTCGGCGGTGAGTTGCCTGCTCGCCGGACGGGTGAGTCCGGCCAGGCGGGCGATCGTCCAGAGGTTCTCTTCACCGGTTTGAAGGGCGTCGACCGCGGCGTATTGGCCGGTGAGGCTGATCCGTCGGCGTACGTCGCCTCGCTGCGTGCGAACGTCGAAGCCCGCGACACGAACTTCGCCTGCATCGGCGTCGAGCAGCGTTGCCAGAATCCGTACCGTGGTCGTCTTGCCGGCCCCGTTGGGGCCAAGAAGCGCGAAGACGCTGCCGCGCGCGACCTCCAAGGCGAGCCCGTCCAACACCGGCCGGCTGCGATACGACTTCTTGAGTGCGGACACTTCGACGGCGAATGGGTGGGGGGGCTCCATCATCTCTCCTTTGCGTATCTAGTACACAATCTGCGTATGTTGTACACTAAGTCGAGTGGCACGTCAAACTGACACCGGATTGCCAGCCAGCATCGAAGCCGCGTGGGGCCTTGGGGGCTCGCACGGACGAGGTCGACCGCCGGGGCTCAGCCTCACGCGGATCGTCGCGGCGGCTGTACGACTCGCCTCGGCGCACGGACTGACCGCGGTGTCGATGGGCCGGGTCGCCGCCGAACTCGGCGCCTCGACCATGGCCCTCTACCGCTACGTCGCAACCAAGGACGAGCTGCTCGCCCTCATGGTCGACACCGCCATCGGGGCCCCACCCGATCCGGACGGGATCGACGGATGGCGCCCCCGCCTCAGCGCTTGGGCCTGGGCGCAACACGAACGGATCCGCCACCACCACTGGGCACTCCAGGTGCCAATCACAGGCCCTCCCACCACCCCAAACCAGATCGCCTGGCTCGAAGCGGCACTTCGCGCCCTCGCCGACACCGGCCTCGCCGAACACGAGAAGGCATCAGCCGTCCTGCTCCTCAGCGGCTACGTCCGGAGCGAAGCCGCCCTGACCGCCGACCTCGAGACGCGCTTCCTCGTCGCCGACCCCGACGAGGCGATGTCCAGCTACGCAAACCTCCTTCGCAAGCTGCTCGACCCCCAACACTTCCCCGCGTTGCACACACTGCTCGCCGACGGCGTCTTCGACAAAGCCGACGATCCCGACACCGAGTTCAGCTTCGGCCTCGAGCGGATCCTCGACGGCATCGGCGCGCTCATCGCCACGCGCGCCTGAAACGGTGCGTCGCTACTTTGGATGTCAACGCGGAAAGGGAGCGGTCCACCGCCGCCCCCAAGCACTGCCGAGCGGGATGAGGGGTCCACGCACGATCCACGCAGTGACGTGACCCCTTCACTACCTCGACACCTGCGGTGCCGGAATCTGTAGAGAAGGGCGAACACTCTGAGGATCGCCGTGCGCACCGCACCATGAGCGAGCAGGGGTCATCGCCACGACGAGCCATCGCCTGAAAGATCGGCGCCACTGACCCCCTAGAGACAGATGGAGCCTTTATGGAGCCCAGCGGTCGCAAACGCTGGCAAACAATCGAGCCCGACAGACCGCCAAAATCGCGCCAGAGAGCCTAAAACTCTTTGCCACCGTTCGCCATCGGTCTCCTACGTCGCGGCATGGTAAGGAGGGGGTCGACGGTTCGAGTCCGTCAGAGGGCTTCAGGAAAAAGCCTGCAAATGGCCTTTTTTGTTGCCTCGAAGC
>Ga0335081_10001865_pt1 | contig 33379 bp, 30 predicted proteins | sample Lox_Sample_35_FD_206713 | JGI IMG/M metagenome (GOLD analysis project Ga0335081, IMG submission 206713) | Soil microbial communities from Loxahatchee National Wildlife Refuge, Florida, United States - Lox_Sample_3.5 | ecosystem: Environmental > Terrestrial > Soil > Wetlands | place: USA...
GTTGCCTTCATCAACGACGATCACCGCGAGGAGGCGCAGCGCCTGAACGACCTCGCCGACGCGGTGAGGGGCCACCAGGGAGGGAAGGTCGCCGTGGAGACCGTGCTCCACCGCCTGGAGGCGCTCTACGAGCACACCCAGGAGCACTTTGCCCGAGAGGAGGAGGCGATGAAGAAGGCGCGCTTCCCCCCCTTCCCGGTGCACAAGGCGGAGCACGACCGGGTCCTCGAGGAGATGGAGTCCGAGGAGACGCACTTCCGCGAGACCGGCGACACGGCCCGGCTGTGGAGGTACGTGGCCGACGTGGTGCCGTCCTGGTTCGTCTCGCACATCCAGTCGATGGACCAGGTGACGGCGGCCTTCGTCTCCTCCCCCCGCGCCTGAGGCGGCGGCGCTAGCGGCCGAGCCCGAGCCAGGCGAGCCAGTCGGGCTCGCCGAAGGCGTCGAGTCGCCAGCGGACGGAGAGGTTCACCTTCCCGAAGCCGGTGTGCGGGCCCGAGTCCATCTGCGGCGGCAGGTAGTCGAGGCGCACGCCGGCGAGCGCGATCGAGCGTGCCACGCCCGAGAAGGGCTCGGCGTTCAGGGAGGCGAGCATGGAGAGCGCGAGCTCGGTGCGCCGGCCGCGAACGTCGAATCGCGCCTCCTGTCCCGGCAGCGCCACCGCGGGCTGGCACACGTCGAGGTAGCAGGCCGACGAGCCCCGCCCGTCCGCGTCGGAGCGAGGCTCCGCCAGGACGAGGGCGACCTGGGTCGGCGCAGGCGCGAGCAGCGCCTCGGAGGAAAGCCCGCCCCCTGCCTCGACCACGGACAGGATCGCCGCAGCCCACAGGAGCATGTGAAGATGCCTAGCGCCGGCTGCCCTGGAGCACAACGCCAAAGGTCGAAACGTTTCTGTGACCCCCGCAAGGGGGGGAGGAGGAGCTCGACGGACGGGAAGCGCGGCCTACCAGCGCCGCACCGGGCCGGTATCCACGTGCACGAAGTCCTCGGCTGGGTAGTAGCCGACGCCGCCTCGCGCGAGCGCGAGCGCGAAGTTGCGAAGCGTCCGGCTCTCGACGTCGGCGAGGCGGACGTCGATGGCCCGCCCCTGGAGGTGGAAGCTGTTCCGGGCCTGGCCGCCGCCCTGGGCGCGCAGGGCCTCGTTGGTGCGGGGGGAGCGGTAGCCGCTGATGACCTGAAAAGGCGCGGAGGTGCCGGTCGCGAGCTTGAGCTCGTGCAGGAGGTCGAGAAGGGCGGTGTCGATGGGGTGGCGCTCGCCGGTCCGGAAGTCCCTGAGGAAGTGGTCGACCCGGGCGAGCTCTTCCCGCTCGTAGCCGCTGCCATTTCGGTAGGCGACGGCGAGCCTTTCCCCGGTGTGCAGGTGCACGAAGGAGAGCTCCCGCGGGGCGTTCGCCGACGCGAGGGCGCGCCGAGGGTGGAGCGCGAGGGCGCTCGCGGCGGCGATGACCCCGCCGAGGAACCTCCTCCGGGAGATCCCGCTCGGGGCGCCGTCCTCGACGCGACGGTGGGCCGGGCTCATGGGGCGTAAGCTTGCTTACAACCTAGTCGGGTGGAGCGTCGAAGCGCAACGGTGGTTCGTCGCGGCGTGTGGGGAACGGTGGGGGGAAGGGGATGGGCGTTCGGTCCATCGCGAGGGCAGCTCTGGCGGGCTGGCTCGCGGCGGCCTCTCCGCTCGCTGCGGAGCAGGGCGAGATCGATTCCGCCTGGCAGGAGCTGCTGGGCGCGGGGCGCCACCCCTGGCTTCGCTGGCGGGTGGACCCCGACGGCTGCCTGGAGTTCCGGGACGACGTCTACGGCCTGGACGCCGCGCTCGCGGAGGAACTCGCGCGCGGGCCTCGGGCGCGGTGAGGGCTTTACAGGGCCGGGTGGCGTGCTAGGGAGGGCGAGCGGCCGGGCGCCGGGAGGGAGTGCGGCGAAGGGCCAGGGCCCCGCGAGGGTGTCCGTCACGAGGGGAGGAGGCGCGCGATGAAGGTTGCGATCCTGGGCTCGGGGATGGTGGGGCAGATGCTCGGTACCGGCTTCGCGGCGCGCGGCCACGAGGTGGTCCTCGGGACGCGCGACCCCTCCCAGGAGAGGCTCGTCGCCTGGGTGAAGGGAGCAGGGGAAGGGGCGCGCGCTGCGACCTTCGCCGAGGCGGCGGGCTTCGGCGAGGTGGCGGTGCTCGCCACCCTCTGGAGCGGGACGCGCTCGGCCATCGAGCTCGCCGGCCCCGCGAATTTGCGCGGCAAGGTGGTCATCGACGTCACCAACCCGCTCGACTTCTCGGGCGGCCGGCCCCGGCTGGCGCTCGGGTGGAGCGACTCGGGGGGCGAGCAGGTGCAGCGCTGGCTGCCCGACTCCCGGGTGGTGAAGACCTGGAACATCGTCACCGCCGCCACCATGGTGAGCCCCATGCGGGAGGAGGGGCTTCCCGACATGTGGATGGCGGGGAACGACCCGGAGGCGAAGAGGGCGGTGTCTGCCATCCTGGCCGAGTTCGGCTGGCCGGTCCTCGACCTGGGGGGCATCGAGGGGGCGCGCCTGCTCGAGCCCATGGCGATGGTGTGGATCCACCACTTCGTGCAGACGAAGGACTTCCGCCACGCCTTCAAGATGCTGCGGCGCTAGCGGCGGTCGCCCAAACGGATCGCGGGCCGGGAACCAGCCCGGCCCGCCGGCCGCCCGCGAGCGGCCTTCCGGCTAGTGGGCCCCCCGCGAGCTCAGCACCGCGGGGATGGTGCGGAAGCAGATCTGGATGTCCTTCCAGAGGGACCAGTTGTCGATGTAGTCGAGGTCGAGCTCCATCCACTGGTCGAAGTCGATGTTGGACCGGCCGCTCACCTGCCAGGTGCAGGTGATGCCGGGCTTCACGCTCAGGCGGCGCCGCTGCCAGCGCTTGTACTGGCGCACCTCGGCGGGGACGGGCGGCCGGGGGCCGACGATGCTCATCTCGCCCAGGAGGACGTTGAAGAACTGGGGCAGCTCGTCGAGCGAGGTCTTGCGGATGAAGCGGCCCACGCGGGTGATGCGGGGGTCGTTGCGCATCTTGAAGACCGGACCCTTGGCCTCGTTGAGGGCGCGCAGGGACTCGAGGCGCGCCTCCGCGTCCATGTGCATGCTGCGGAACTTGTACATGGTGAACGGGCGCCCGTTCAGGCCCACCCGCCGCTGCCGGAAGAACACCGGGCCGCGGGACTCGAGCTTGATGCCCACCGCCACGGCGACGAGCACCGGCGCCGCGACGAGGAGGGCGAGGGCGCTCGAGGCCACGTCGAAGACGCGCTTGGCGGCGAGCGCCACCTCGTCGGTGGGAGCGCGAGTGAAGGAGAGCATGGGAAGGCCCTCCATCTCCCCGAGCGACATGCGGGAAGGGCCCTCGGTGAAGAGGTCGAGGCACACCCGCGACCCCACCCCCTGCTCCTCGCACAGGTAGAAGGCGCTCTCGACGGCGGAGAGGCGCTCCCTCGGCACCGCGAAGACCACCTCGTCGATGACGTTGTCGTCGAGGATCTGACCGAGCTGCGACACGCGCCCGAGCACCAGGCTGCGCGCCACCTCCCGCACCGCGTCGTCCTCCAGGATGTGGCCGGCGAACTGGAGCCCCCACTCCGGGTGAGCGACCACGGTGTCGACGACCTCGCGGGCGAGCTCGCCCGAGCCCACCACCGCGAACATGCGGGTGTTGTAGCCGCGGCGGCGGAGCTCGCGGGCCGCGTAGCGCAGGGCGAGGCGGTTGGTGGAGAGGAGCAGGAGCGCCATGGCGAAGAAGAGGCCGAGGAAGAGGCGCGAGACGTCCTGCTGCCCGTGCAGGAAGAACACCGAGGCCGAGACCGCCAGGGTGAGGGTCACCATCGAGCGGGCGATGCGCCAGAGCTCGGCGCTGATGCTCTGGGTGCGGAAGGTCTCGTAGACCTGGAATAGCCAGGAGGTGGCGAGCCAGAGGAAGAGGGTGAGGGCGAGGGCCGGCTGGTACGCGGAGAGTGGATACATCACTCCGTGGGAGTGATCGACGAGCCGGTCCCGGATGGTGTACGCGAGGGGCATCGCGAGGGACAGACAGGCGAGATCGAGCACTCGAAGACCGCCCTCGATGACTCGGTTGCGCATGTGGTTCTTCCCCCCCGTTTGGCCAGCCCGCAGCGACTACGTATCAGGTCACCGGACATCGTGCTTGTACCGCAACGCAGGTACGCGGATGTATCCGGTCGGGTATGCGAGTGAGCCGACGGTATTCACTCTAAGGTAGTCGGGGGAAACCGCCTTGCAGCGCCCTAATAGGGTTTTAATGTTTGATTACCTGCTGGGTGCTATCGGACCCATATGACTTCGCGCCGAGGCCCGACACGGGTCGCCGCATTCACACCAAGTCGAACCACTCCCGTCACATGGCTGCGTGACGTTGGTGAACCTTTTCTACAGACCCCACCGTTAATCCTAGTCCCTTAGACGGATAACTCGTGGTGCGCCACAGCGCGTCTGCGCTAGACTCTTCACGCGGGATGGCCCTGCATTTCGACACGAACCTCGTCGCCCTCGGAAGCCGCACCCCCCGCAGGGCGCTTCGTTTGGCGCTCCAAGCCTCGCTCGGGGACCTGCGCGTCGCCCTCTGCCTGCACCGCGTAGGGGAACCCCCGGTGGGTGCCTTCCTGCCCTCCATGACGATTCCGGAGCGGGACCTCGACGAACTCGTGGAGCTGCTGCTCGGCTCGAGGAGCTCGGGCGATCGCTGGCTCAGCCTCACCTTCGACGACGGGTACGCGGACTCCGTCGACTACGTCGCCTCGCGCGCCTCCCGTTTCCCCGAGGTGGAGTTCCTCCTCTTCGCCTGCCCGGAGAAGGCGGAGCGGCAGGCGGGGTTCCGCTGGGACCTCGTCGACCGGGACGTGCGGGCCGGGCGCGACCTGGAGGAGGCCTGGAACGATCACATGGAGCGGCCCAGGGACGTGCTCCGCGAGAACGAGCGCGAGGAGCTCCGCGCCGTCGCCGCGCTCCCCGACTACCGGCTCGCCACGCCCGACGAGATCCGGAGCGCGGCGCGGCGGGAGAACGTGGCGATCGGGAACCACACGAACTGTCACTTCAAGTCGTGCGACCTCTCGAGGGCCGACCTGGGGGTGGACGTCGAGCGCTCGCAGGCCGACTTCGCGCGCCTCTTCGGGGCGCCGGCTCACTTCGCCTTCCCCTACGGCTGGCCGCTCTTCGACGCGTCGCACGTGGAGGTGGTGGCGGCCCGGACCGCGGGGCCCATCTGGAGCACCACCCGGCGCCCCTACCGCGCCCGGGAGAGGGAGGGGCGCAGCCCGCTCCCGCGCTTCCCGGTGGACGGCCGCTGGGGGGCGCGCGGCATCGCCGGCTGGATCGCCGGCCGCGCGGTCGCCTTCCGCGCCCGCGGCCCGCGCCACGGAGTCGAGGAGCCCTAGCGAGCGCCTCGCGGCCCGGCGTCTCCCGCCCCCCCATGCGCCCCTCGACCCTCCCCTCCGCGCCGAGCCCGAGGCGGGCGAGGGCTCGCGGAGGCCATCCGTTCCGCGGGGGCGCTCGCGGGATCGCCCCGCGCCTCGCCGCCTCGCTCCTCGCGTCCCTCCTCGTCTCCTGCCCAGGGGAGCGCGCGCCGGCGGCCCCCGACGCCGGGCCCAAGGCCTCCCCGCCGCGCTCCGCTGTCCGCGAGGAGGAGGCCCCGCCCGCGGGCGGCCGCCCGCTCTACCTCGCCGACCGGACCCAGTCGCCGATTCCCCGGGACGTCGCCGACCGCCTCCGCGCCGTCGGCGGGAGGGACCCGGGCCTGCGGCCGGCGGTCTTCATGAAGGTAGGGGACTCGACGAGCGCCGGCGGCATCCGCGGCCCGTTCCTCGCCTGCCTCGACCCCGCCTCGCGCGCGGACGTGAACCTGGGAGGGCGCTCCGACCTGGCGGAGGCCGCGGCCTACTTCCGGACGGTGAAGGCGACCGCGAGCGAGAGCTCCTACGCCCGCGACAGCTTGGCGGTGGAGGTGGGGCAGAACGCCGAGTGGGCGACGACCGGGTCGCCCTCTCCGCTCGAGAGGGAGGTGGCGGCCGTCCGGCCGGGGGTGGCGCTCGTCATGTTCGGCTCGAACGACGTCGGCTGCTACGGCTGCGGCCTCGCCGACGCCGAGATGGCGAGCATCTACTTCGGCAACATGAGGAGGATCGTGGACGGCCTGCTCGCGCGGGGGGTGGTGCCGGTGGTGAGTTCGATGCCGCCCCGCTCCGACGACGCGGCGGACCTGCGGCGCCTGCCGCTCTTCGCGAACGCCACGCGGGCGCTGGCGCAGGGGAGGGAGGTGCCCTTCATCGACTACCAGCGGGAGATGCTCCCCCTGCCGGGCCTCGGCCTCGGCCCGGACGGCGTCCACCCGAGCTTCTGCCGGATCGGCCCGGCCACCGCCTGCCGGTTCGACGACGCGAGCTGCGGGGGGCGGAAGTTCCTCGAGTACGGGTACAACGTCCGGAACCTCGTCACCCTGGAGGCGCTCGCCCGCGTGAAGGCGGTCCTCGCCGACGGGGTGCCCGCCCTCGACGCGTCCCCGCCGCGGATGCGGGGGCAGGGGACCTTCGCCTCCCCCTTCCAGGCGGAGCGACTGCCCTTCACCGACCTCCGCGACCCGGCGCGCGAGGGTGCCCGGAAGGCCGCGAGCTACGGCTGCCCGGGATCCAAGGCGGCCCCCGGGCCCGAGGTGGTGTACCGCCTCGCGCTCGAGAGGAGGACCGCGCTCCGCATCGCGGTCCTCGACGGCTCCTCGACGCTCAGCGGCCCGAGCCGCTTCGCGCTCTTCCTCCTCGGGGCCTCCGGGAGGCCGGAGGACTGCCTCCGCTCCTCCGACCGGTCCATCGGCGCCACCCTCGCCCCCGGCGACTACCGGGTGGTGGTGGACTCGCTCGCGCAGAAGGGCGGCGGCGAGTTCGCCCTGGTGGTGGTGGAGTGCGCCCCGGGAGACGGCTGTGAGTGAGGGGGGCCCCCTGCGGCGGCGGCGCCGGCCCTCCCCGCGGCTCACCGCTTCTTCGCCGGCGCCTCCAGGGCGAGCTCGACGACGACGATCGACCAGGGCGGGACGATCTGGTGGAGGCTCCCCTTCTCGACCTCCCCGGAGTAGACCTCGGAGAGGCGGGCGTCGGGGGTGTGCTGGAACGTGCGACGGCCCGTCACCGCGCCGCAGCCGTTCAGCTGCACGTCGACGTCGAGCGGCCGGACCGAGTCGAAGTTGAGGAGGACGGCGGTGATGCGGTCGCCCTCCTCGTCCCGGGAGGCGAAGGCGGAGAGGGGCGTCGCGGCCCTCGCCGGGAGCGAGAAGCTCTCGAAGTGCGCGCCGTGCCCGTCGTAGTTGCGGTAGGCGCGGAAGGCCCAGAAGGCGTGGGAGTTCTTCACCGGGTAGGTCCAGTAGAAGGCCGAGGTGAGGTCGTACTCGCCAAAGCGGCCGAGGGCCTCCGCCACCGCCAGGCCGCCGCTCGGGTGCTCCTCGGCCCCGAAGTTCCACTCGCCGACGGAGATGCCCCGCCCCGGGTACTCCTTCGCGATCCACTCCTTGAGGCGAGGGAAGAGCTTCACCTGCTCCTTGATCCAGGACTCGTCCACGTAGGAGGGGTCCCAGAGCGCGCGGGTGGCGCGGATGCGCCGAGCGCTCGTGTCCGGGTCGGTTCCTCCCCTGGCGCCGGCGATCCCCTGGCCCATGGGGTAGAAGTGCACGTCGACGACGTCGAGGAGGCGCTCCCCGGTCTTCTTCTCGTGCTGCGCGAGCTTGCGCAGGTACCAGGGCAGGAAGGGGACGTCGCCGTGCCCGCGCCGGTCGGGGCGCAGCATGAAGCCCGCCTTGGCGTCCTGCGCCGACCACTGGTACGCGGGCCAGCCCCACAGGGCCGGGCCGGCGATGATGGCCTCCGGGTCGGCGCGCCGTACGGCCGCGGCGTAACGCAACGTCTTGTCCAGGACCTCGTCGTAGCCGGCCGGGTCCGGGTGCACGTCGCGGTGGGTCGAGTCCCAGAGCATGGGCTCGTTGTCGAGGATGTACATCCAGACGCTGCGGCTCCCGCGCTTCTGGTCGAGCTCGCGGATGGCCCGCACCCAGCGCTCGATGTCCTCGGGGGGCATCTGCTCGCTGGTGCTCGTGGCCGAGGCGTTGAGCGGGCGGCCGTCCTTCGAGACCCCGTTGCCGGCGTCGGGCTTGTAGGGGTCGGTCGACTGTTGCGGCCCGTAGCCCGACACCGGGAAGGAGTAGCTCGAGGTGTCCTTCGCCACCCATCCCATGATGGGCACGGTGAGCGCGGTGGCGAGGCCGCGGGAGCGGTCGGCGTCGAGGAACCTGGACCAGCCGAAGTCCGGGTCCGAGGTGTAGTTCACGTTCTCGAAGTACCAGTCGAGCGCGGTGTTCCAGGCGTGCCCGTTCTTCCAGTTGTAGCGGGTGGTGGAGTTGCCCCCCCAGCGGCGGGCGGTGGCGCCGAGCTCGAACTGGTGGCTCTCGGAGGCGTCGAGCCGCTGGTCGTAGGCGATGCCGTAGATCTGGGGGCTGATCCGGTGCGTCGGCCCCGCGCACTCGATGGCCACCTTGGTGGCGAGGGAGGGCCCGTAGTTCCTCTGCGGGGGCGGGAGCGGAGGCGGAGGGGGCGCCAGGGCCGGCGCCGCCGGGCGCGCGGCCGCCGCCGTGGCCGCGGCAGCGGGGGCCGCCTTCTTCGCCGTTCCCTTGGCGGCCGGGGCTGGCGCCGGGGGCTCGGCGGGCGGTGGCGCCTGCGCGGCGACGTGGGTGAAGGCGATGTCGTCGAGGAAGACCGGCGTCGCCTCGATGGGCCGGCCGGCCCGGATGACGACGCTGTCGAAGGGGGCACCGCTCGGGTCGAGGCGCGACAGGGGAATGAACACCTCGCACCAGCCGCCTGGGAGGTCGACCCGGTCGGCGGGCGTCACCTCCACCTTGGGGAACACCTCGCCGCCCTCGGCGTCGAGGCGGACCTCGAGGAAGTCGCCGAGCCGGGGAGGCGCCTGGAAGCGGAAGGAGAAGCCACCGAACTTCCCCTTGAGCGAGGGGTTGGAGAGCATCCAGCCGCCCTGTCCCGACATGTCGAGCCGGGCGGGCCCGTCGTTGACGAGGCGCGGGGCCCAGCCGTCGTCCCGCCAGCCGGGCTTGAGCCGCCCCTGGTAGACGACCTCGGCCGCCACCGCCTCGGCGGGCTGCCTCTTCCCCGGAGGGCGGTCGGCGGCCCGGGCGGCGGGGATCGACGCCGCGAGCAGGAGAGCCGGGAGGCCGAGCCGGCCCAGGGCTCCCTTCCGCCCGCGCTCGCGTGCCCGAGGGTCCATCTAGCGGACCGTCTCGGCCCGGCGCGCCCCGCTCGCTCCGGGGACGGGCTCGAGCGCGGCTTCGCGGGTGCGGACCTCCGCCGGGGCGGGGACCACCACCGAGCGCGGCGGGACCGAGCGGTCGAGCACCGAGCCCGCCATGAGCTTCGAGCCCGCGCCCACGGTGATGGGGCCGAGGAGCGTGCAGCCCGGGCCCACGTGGACGTCCCGCTCCAGGTAGGGAGCGCCGGCGTCGCGGGTGCCGGGCGCGTTGCCGAGCCCGAGCGTCACGTTCTGGTTGATGATGCACCCCGGGCCGATGCGGGCGGCGCGGCTCACCGCCAGCCCCATGCCGTGGACGATCACCACGCCCGGGGCGATCTCGGCGTCCCAGTGGATGTCGGAGCCGTAGGCGTGGCGGATGAGGCGCGACACCGCCATCGCCGGCAGCCGGAGCCCGGCGTCCCGCAAGAGCTGCATCCAGCGCACCGCCAGCATGATCTGGAATCCGATCTTCTTCACCGCATCGCCCGCGATCCCGGCGGCGCGATCGCCCACGTGGCTGCCGTACTTCTGCTGGTAGCGGCGGATGGTGAGGTGGTCCTCCCGCACCGAAGCGAGGAAGCGGCGGAGCGCCGCCTTCTTCCGCTCGGACGGCAGGCCGAGCGGGTCGAGCCACCAGCCGGCGAAGTCCCGGGTCACCGCGGCGGTGCTGCCGAGCTCGTCGCGGACGCCGAGGTAGTAGTCGAGCCCGTAGGTCACGGTGGCGACCTTGTAGGCCGGCTCGGTCAGGCCGGCGCGGTCGAGGCCGAGCGCCACCGCCCAGGCGAGCGGGGCGAGCGCCTTGCCGAGCGGCGGGAAAAACGCCGAGACGGCGAGGCGGGGGTTGAGGTCCCAGGGGCGCTGCTCCAGGAGGTCGGGGTTCTTCCGCGAGATGACGAGGTCGAGCCTCCCGTAGTTCCGCGCCCGCGACCGCCAGCGCTTCACGCTGGTGTGGTCCGACCCGTTCACGGTGTAGGCGTCGTCGGAGAGCACGAACTCCACCCCGTGGCGCTCCATCCTCCGGCCGAGCTCGACGTCCTCCGCCTGCCGCAGCGAGGTGTCGAAGCCGCCCACCGCCAGGTAGTCGGCGCGGCGGAAGGAGACGTTGCCGGTGTACATGCTGTTGCCGCGGACGGTCATCCCGGCCTTGGCGCGCTCGTGGACGCGGTCGAGGTTCCGCTGGTGCCAGCGCTCCGGGAGCGCCATGCCCGAGGGAGGCGGCCGGATCCGCCCCAGCACCACCCGGCGGCTCTGGGGGACGTGCAGGGCGAGGTGGGAGGCGAGGAAGGCCGGCCCCACTTGCATGTCGTCGTCCACCACCACGATCACCTCGCCCTGGGCGGCGACGATGCCCCGGTGGCGCGCGGTGGCCTGGCCCGAGTTCGCCTGCTCCTCCACCCGCAGGGAGAAGGGCCAGCTGCGAGTGGCGAGGGCCGGCCGCACCGGCTCCTTCGAGCCGTCGTCGACGACGACCACCTCGAACTCGTCCCCGGGCAGGGTCTGCTCCGCGATCTGGCCGAGGAGGCGCTCGAGGAGCGCCGCCCGGTTGTAGGTGGCGATGACGACGCTCAGCTTCGGTCGCTTGTGATCCATGGCTAGCCCACCGCCACGCAGCCGAGGATGCGCTCGCGCCCCACGATCTCGATGGTGCTGCGCGCGTTGCCGAGGTCTGTTTCGCCGAGCCGCACCACCAGGACGGCGGCGTCGGCGGCCAGCACCACCGGGATCCCGGCCAGGCTGCTCACCACCGGGTCCACGGCGGCGAGGGCGGTGCCCCCCTGGGCGGCGTGCTCCTTCATCTCGGCGGCCAGCCTCGGGCCGTCCGGGATCCCGACCCCCTCGACGTCGAAGACCTTGGGGCGAGGCCGGAAGAGCTCCCCCATGGAGAGCATGCCCTGGGCGATGGCCTTCGCCGAGGTCCCCGGGCTCGCGGGGACGAGCACGAGCGACCCCCAGTGCTTGCGGCACACCGACGACCAGAGGCGCTGGATGTCGCGCTCCCCCACCGAGGCGGGGGAGGCGTTGGCGGGGAGCATCTGGAGCTTCTTCGACTTGGACATGGGGCCTCTCTAGGACTTTCCCTCCCGCGGCGTCCGCACCCAGGTCTGCTTCGACGAGCCGGGGCTGGCGACGAGGAGGCCGAGCTTCCAGATCACATAGAACGGCACGAAGGCGAGCGTCTTGAGCGCCCCGGGGCCGCAGAGCTGGGCGCCGCGGATGACGTAGGCGGCGATCGACAGGTCGGCGGCGAGGAAGACCCACAGGGCGACGACGGTGTGGCCGGACAGGGCGGAGACGGCGGCGGCCGCCGCGGTCCCGAGGAGCGCGACGGCGAGGAGCCGGGTGAGCGGGGGAACGGTGAGATCGAGGAAGAGGTCGAGGAGGACGGGATCCCGCTCCGCCGCGGCGCGCCGCAAGAGCCGCCCCGCGTGGGCGCGGAAGATGGCGCGGCGGCCGCCCTCCCAGCGACGCCGCTGGCTCCGGGAGTTCCTGGCGCTCGAAGGCATCTCTCCCCGCACCTCCGCCTCCGGCACGTAGCGCACCCGCACCCCGGCCTCTCCGAGCCGGATCCCGTATTCGAGGTCCTCCACCACCGAGAAGGAGTCGTGGGGGACCCGGCACAGGACGCCTCTCGTGAAGCACATGCCGTTTCCCCGGAGCCCGCAGGACACCCCGAGCCGCTCCCGGCCGAGCGAGCGCACCCCGTGGAAGAGGGCGAAGGCGAGGGCCATGAGCCGGGTCCGCCAGGACGCGTCCGGGTTCCGGACTGCGTAGTGGGCCTGGAGAGCCTCCGCCCCGCCGGCGAGGCGCGCCGAGAAGGCGGCGAGGAGATTGGGCGAGACGAGCGTGTCCGCGTCCACCACCACCACCGCGTCGGCGACGCCCTCCCGCTCCACCGCCGCGAAGGCGTGGGCGAGCGCGTAGCCCTTGCCGCGGAGCGTTTCGTCCCGGCGGACGAGCACCGTCGCCCCCGCCTCGCGGGCGCGCTCGGCCGTCTGGTCGCGGCAGTTGTCGGCCACCACCCACACCACCCGCCGCTCGGGCGGGTAGTCGACGGCGAGGAGGTTCCTCACGGTGGCGCCGATGCCCGCCTCCTCGTCGTGGGCGGGGACGACGACGGCGAAGCGGTGGGTCGGGGCGCCCGACCTCGAAACCGGGCGCGGCCGGGCGAGGAGCGCGAGGAGCCCGAGGTAGAGGGCGGCGGCGAGGACCGGGATCGACAGGAGCGCGAGGGCGAGCGAGGCGAGGAGGATCACGGGGCCTCCGCGCCCACACCCGCCGCGGCCGGGGAGAGCGCCGCGGGAGCGAAGGGTTCGGGAGAGGCGAGGGAGGGGACGGCCGCCCTGCGGGAGGGCCACGCGCCCACCGCCGGCGCCAGCTGGGCGACGACGCCGAGCGCGGCGGCGGCGAGGAAGGAGGTGGCCCAGGACTGGATGCCCATGTCGCCCCAGCCCTGGATCTCGTAGGCGATGAGCGCCGTCACCACCGAGAGCGCTGCGGTGCGGGCGAGCGGGGTCCGGGCGGCCCGGTAGCTGCGCACCGCCAGGTACATCCCCATCATGAGCGGCAGCCAGAAGAGGGTGAAGAAGAAGACCCCGCCGAAGGCGAGGATCCCGAGCACGCTGTTGTGCGGGATGAAGCGGTACTGCGAGAAGACGGTGGAGATGTCGTCCCCCTTCGTGAACTCCACGTACTCGTGGCCGAGCCCGGTGCCGAGCAGCGGGTTCGTCTTCAGCGTCACCACCAGGTTGTAGTTCTCCACCTCGCGGTCGAGGGAAGAGCGGTCGACGTCGGCGTCGACCACGCTCCGCACCGTCCGCACCGGGCGGAAGATCGAGCTCGTCGAGTTCCAGCCCACCACCAGGTAGAGGGGGGCGAGGACGGCGGCGAAGACGAGCAGGCGGGTGAGGGCGCGCTTCACGAAGGTCCGGGGGGTGAGGGCGTAGGCCGCCATCACCGAGAAGGCGAGCTCCACCCAGGCGAGCCGGCGGTTGTTGGTGTAGATGCCGAGCAGCAGCACCGGGACCGAGGCCCCCAGGCAGAGCCGCACCTTCCAGGAGAGCTTCTCGTGCCAGGCGATGAGGGCGATCATCACCGCCACGCTGAAGAGGGCGGAGTCGGTGTGGCTCGTCACGTAGGGCGGCTTGTAATTGAACTCCCGGGCGATGAACTGGTAGAAGAAGATGCAGACGAGCGACTTGTAGACGGCGGCGAGCACCACCGCCGCCCCGACGGGACCCAGGTCGCGCGGCCCCTTGAAGCAGGCGAGGAAGAGGAGCGCCAGCGCCGGGACGTAGATGGGCTCGCGCAGCTGCCAGTACGCCTGCTGGAAGACCCCCCCTCGCGCCAGCCCCCAGGCGAGCATCCCCACCATCCCCAAAAGCGAGAGGACGAGGCCGAGGCGCAGCCAGCTGACGGTGGGCACCCCGTGGCCGTCGCGGCGGTCCCCCACCGCCCGGCGGTAGACGACGAGCCCGACGAGGAGGAGCACGAGCAGGTCGAGGACCGAGAGCTTGAGCGCCTCGACCGGGATGACCTTCTTCAGGTTCTCGAAGAAGAGGACGCGCAAGGGCTCGAGGGCGTAGCTCCACTTGTCCCGGGTCCCGTTGGTGTCGGCGTCGAGCGCCAGGCCCACGAAGAGCGTGAGGGAAGCGATGACGCGGAGGGGCGCCCGCCACAGCAGGACCGAGAGGCCGACGAGGAGGAGGGGGACGAGGGAGAGGAGCGGGTCGCCCTGCGAGAGGAAGACCGCGAGGGCGGTGACTGCCGCCAGCGCGCCGGCCACGACGAGTTGCGGGCGGAACCCGGCATGGGCGTGCTGGGCGATGGCGACCCCCTGCCTCCGAGCGAACCCCCCAAGGGGGTGGAGCTCACCGTTCGGGGATAACACAGGGGCCATGGTGGGACTGCCCCCCGCTCAAGGGACCGGTGCCGCCGGGGCCTTGGCGGGCTTCTCCGGCCGCCGGGTGGCGACGAGCACCGGCAACTCGAGCTGGCGCTGGATCTGCCACGCCTCCGAGATGGTGTGGCGGTAGAGGTCGAGGAGCGAGGGCACGAGGAAGGCGAGCAGGAGCCCGGCGAGCATCCCGCCCACCACCGTGAGCGGCCGGTTCGGCTTCTCCGGCTTCTTCGGGATCTGCGCCGGGCGCACGATGCTGTAGCGGTACTTGAAGGCCGCGCGGGCGGTGTCGAGCTCGATCCGCGCCGCCTCGATGCGGTCGACGAGGTCGTAGTACTTGCGGATGCCGATCTTCAGCTGCTCGCGCGGGTAGGACATGCTGTCGTCCTCCTGCGGGGAGTTGTTGATGACGAGCGCCCGCTCCGGCAGCGGGGCCGGGGCGGTGGGCAGGTCCTCGGGGTTCTTGCCGCCGCGCTTGGCGTACTCGACGAGGAGGTCCTGCTCCTCCTTCTTCAGGGTGGTGATCTGGGGCGACTCGCGCAGGAGCGCGTCGATGCTCTGCTTCACGCTCGCCACCGCCGGGTGCGCCGGCGCGTAGATGGCGCGGGCCTCCGCCATCTGGGTCTGCAGCTCGGTCAGCCGCTTCTGGCGGAACTGCTCCAGGTCGGCGAGGGCGCGCCGCTTGGCGAGGATCATCACCTTGATCTGGGCGAGGTCCTGGCTCTCGGCGCTCGGCCGGGGCTGGGCGGGGGTGCGCGGCTCGCGCGCCGGCTCCCGGACGGGGCGCCCCTCCTTGGCCTTCTTCACCCCCTCGTAGGCGGTGAGGACGTTCTCCTGCGCCGTCTGGGCGTGCCCCTCCAGGATGGAGATGGCCTCGGCGATGATGGAGACCTCCATGGCGTGGCGGGTCTCGAGGAAGTTCTGCTGTGCGGCCTCGACCAGGTGGTAGGCCATCTCGGCGTTGGGCCAGTCGATGCCGATGGTGACCGTGCCCTCGCCGGTCGACACCCAGAGCTTCTTCTCGAGCAGGCCCACGAGCGCGTCGAGCTTCTCCTCCTCGGTGAGGTCTCCGATGAAGACGCGGATCGCGGCATCCTTGAGTCGGAGCGCCGGGGCCCGCGTCCTCTGGAAGTTCTCGATGAGGTCCGTCTGGTTGATGAGCGCCACCAGGTTCTCGCGCCGGAGCACGGTGTCGGAGGCGGCCCGGGTGGGGGCATCGGCCTCGCTGGGGATGGAGCGGTTGGGGTTGGCGAGCCCCGGCATCACCTGGTTCTTCTGGGTGAGGATCTTCGACTCGACGTGGTAGGTCTTCGGCAAGGCCCACAGGCTCAGCACCGCCACCGCCACGATGGCGAGGAAGGTCGCGAGCGCGAGGGGCGGGTGGCGGCGCGGGGCGCGCAGGACGAAGACCGTCCAGTCGCGGATCTTGGGCCAGTCGAAGAGGTCCTCGGGCCCGGGCTCGCGGGAGCCCGGGGGCGCCACCGGGGGCGGTGGGGCCGCTCCGGGGCCGTGATCCGGGTCCGGGGCGTGGGTCAAGCTGAGTGCCTTCTCCATGGTTCAGAACCCCCGTAGGTACAAGGTCAGCAGTGCGGCGGCGTAGAGGATGTTGAAGGCCACCGTGTAGGCGACGACGCGCTTCATCCCGCGCACCGCGCTCGGGTCGCGGGCCGCCAGCACCGGCAGGGCGATGGTGGCGACGAGGAGCGAGAGGAGGATGAGCTTGCCCATGGACTAGATGTGCTCGAAGTCGGCGACGGTGACGGTGAAGTAGGCTCCCCACTGGTTGAAGCTCGCCGCAGCCGTCTGCGAGGCGAGCTGCCACTGCCAGTAGGCGCCGGCACTGAGGGTGAGGGCGCGGAAGGGGAAGAAGGCGATGGTCGGGCCGGCGGTCCCGTACTTGCTCACCGCCAGTTCCGAGACGGTCGCCTGGTACCGGTAGGGGACGTAGGCGGCGGTCGCCGCCACCCCGAGGGTCCAGGGCGCCGCCGGCTTCCAGGTGAGGTTGGCGTTGGCGGTCAAGCGCTGGTACTCGACGGCGAGGTACGGATCGACGTACGGGGTGAGCAGGAGCTGGAGGAAGATCACCAGCGGCTGGCGGGAGTTCGTGCCGCTCTCCAGGCCGGCGCCGAGGATGGGGGCGAGCCGCTTGTAGCTGAGCGCGGTCGTGGAGTCGGTGTTGGCGACGCTCAGGCCGCCGATGAGCCAGGCCGACGTGTGGCGGGTGAGCGCGGTCCTCCAGGTCTCGGCGACCTGGGTGAGGTAGATCTGCCGCCCCGGGCCCGCCACCGGGTTGCCGCTCGCGTCGGTGGTGTAGAGGACGGGGAAGATGTTCGCCTGGGCGGCGAACGCGCTCGCGAGGGTGCTCGTGGACGAGGCCTTCCAGTCGAGGGTCGCCTCCACCCTCGGGCCCCACTGGTAGGGCATCACCACCTGGGAGGCGGTGCCGAGCCCGCCGCTGTTCAGGTAGGCGGCGACGAAGGTGAAGCGGAGAGGTCGGGAGAGGCGCGAGGACACCCCGAGCGAGGTCTCGTTGTAGACGTAGTCCACCGTGGCGAGCTTCACCGGGTTGAGCGTCGGCGGCTGCTGCCCCGCGCTCCCGCCGTTGTTCAGGACGGGGGTGGAGAGGTTGTTCGTCCCGTAGGTGAGCCGCTCGGCGAAGTAGAGGCGCCAGGTGGCGGCGGCGTGGTACTCCATCATCAACCACCCGCGGTGAAGGACGTCGAGCGGCCCCTGGCTGACGGTGACGAGGTAGAGCTGCGGGTTGTAGCCGACCGCCAGGCCGAAGCGCGGGAAGAGGAGGCCCACTGCCACCGTGGGCGAGACCTGCAGCCCGAGCTGGATCTGGGTGGCGGAGCCGGTCGCGGCGAGGGTCTGGCTGAGCAGCTGGGTGGAGAGCGCCAGGTCGAGGCCCGCCGTGGTGGTGTCCGCCGGGCTCGCCCGGGTACCCGGGATCCGCACGTTCATGGAGGGGGGCGGGGTGACCATGTCCTCCTGCGGAGGTCCTCCCTCGGTTTGCGCCGGAACCTTCCCGTTCCCGAGGGGCCCTCCCTGAGGGTTGCCCTGGGCCCCGCCGGCCTGCGCGGCGGCCAGGGAGAGGACGGCGAGGGCGGCGCAGGAGAGGGCCACGCTACTCCACGACGACGACGTCTCCGCTCTGGAGGCGGAAGGTGGCGGCTCGCCCGCGCACCTGCGTGAGCGACTCGTAGGTGAAGCGGATGCGCAGGGGGGCCCCGGCGTCCGGCTGCGTCTGGCGGATGACGAAGATCATGTCGCGGGAGGCGAAGTCGTTGAGCCCGCCGGCCGCACCCAGGGCCTGGATGACGCCCGCGCCCGGCTCGAGCTGGACGTTGCCCGGCTTGGTGACCTCCCCGAGCACCGAGATCTGGATGGGCTTCGGCTCCTCGAGCGAGATGGTCACCACCGGGTTGACGATGAAGTCCTTGAGGCGCGCCTGCAGGCGGCGCGCCAGCACGTTGGGCGGGATCCCGGCGGCCTCGACGTCGTTCAGGAAGGGGAGCGAGATCTTCCCGTCCTGCCGCACGCGGGCCTTCGCCGACATGCCTTCCTGGTTCCAGACCCGGACGCTGATGGTGTCGCCGGACTGGATGATGTACTCCTTGTCGGCCGCCTGCTGCGCCTGCGGCAGGTCGTCCACCCAGACGTAGTCGCCGGTGTGCTTGCAGGCGGGCGTAAGGGCCAGCAGGGCGCACAGGGGCGCCCACTTCTCAGGTCTGAAGGTCACGAGGTCGCTTCCACGCGGTCCGGGCGAACTCGAACATCTCCCGCCAGCGCACGGCCCGGAGCGCGACGGCGAGAGCCACGTAGGCCAGCGCGTCCGCGACGAGGCGGGCGTGGCCCAGCGAGGAGAGGGAGAAGTGCAGGGCGACGACCAGGGCGCACACCACCGCGGTGCGCCCCAGGAGTACGAGACCGGTGCGATCGAAGGTCTTCCAGCCGATGAGGGTGGTCATGACGACGGTGACGCACGACTCGGTCACCAGGTTGGCGAGGGCCGCGCCCGCGCCCGGGCCGCCCTGGTGGAGCTCGCCGCCCAGGTGCGCGGCGCCGAGCGGGATGAAAAGGAGCGCCAGGAGCGGGGCGAGCACCACCCCCATCAAGGACACCTTGGTGACCGTCCAGCCGCGCCCCAGGAGGATGAGCCCGATGGCGCTGATGGTGGCCACGTAGGTGAGCACGAAGATGGGCGACATGATCCGCAGCGGGAGGGCGGCCGGGGAGAAGGCCTCCCCGAACATGATGCGGATCCAGAGCTCGGCGCCGAGCACGATGAGGAGGGAGCCGGGGATGGCGACCGCCAGGATGAGCTCCATCGAGCGCGCCAGCGCCCGCTCCATCTCCTCGCGGGAGCGGTGGAGGGCGCGCGCGTAGAACGGCATGAGCACCCAGCCGATCACCGGGACGATGAGAAGGGTCAGGGTGGCGAGGTTGCTCGCCGCCCCGTACCAGCCGAGCTCCTTGGCGTTGTTGGTGATGAACTCGAGCATGGTGACGTCGAGCCGTCCGTAGGCCACGAACGCCACCGCGTTCAGGTAGAAGGGCAGGCCGGCGCGGACCGCCACCCAGGTGGCCGGCCAGTTGAAGCGCAGCTGGAGGTGGAGGTGCCGCGCCGCCAGCCGCCAGAGGACGGCGCTCTTCACCGCCTCGGAGAGGATGAAGGCGAGCGCCACGCCCACCACCGCATGGTGGGTGGCGATGCCGGCGAGGATCCCGGTGCCCCAGAGGACCTTCGAGACCACGTTCATCACCGACAGGCCGTCGACGGTGCCGTGGGCGTGCAGGTAGGCGGAGAGCGTGCCGTTGAGCGTGAAGAACACCTGGCCGACGCCGAAGAGGTAGACGAGCTGGCGCAGCTCGGGCGGGCGGTGCGAGACGGTGAGCCCGACGGCAATCCCGGCGAAGAGCAGCACCGAGATGCCGAGGCGCACCAAGAGCGTGCCGCCGAAGAAGTCGCTCGCCATCGCCGGGTGGACCGGGATCTCCTTGCGGATGTACATCTCCGTCCCGAGGTTGAGCGCGACGAAGACGGTGGCGGCGAACGCGTCGGCGAAGTTCATCGGCCCGAAGGCGGAGGGGCCGAGGTAGCGGGGTAGGAGGATGCGCACCCCGAGCGCCACCGACCAGGTGAGCACGAGCGAGAGCCCGAGCTTCACCCCGTTGCGGACGGCGACGCCGGCGTCGTGAGACGACGCCGAGGGAGCCGGGCTCGCCTGCGCGACTACGGAGGTCATCGGGCGGCACTCCCCCCCGGAGGACGTGGACCTGGCCCTTCACCCCCGGACCGCCCAGGAGAGAAGGTGCGACGGGGGACACCAGTACAGGTGTGGGCGGAAATCCTCAATACCATGAACCGGATGCACTCCTAGGAGCGCGACAGCCCAAGCTCTTAGCACGCGGGGCCCACACCTTTCCTACCCCGGAGTCAGGGACACCCCAAAGTGACGGTACATCCGACAAGTGGGTGTCTAGCGTATACACGAATAGGGAAAGATCCTTCGCGAGGGGGCTCGCATGCCGCTCACGTCGCTCGTCTTGGCGGTCGCGCTCGGCGCCGATCCGGCGCCCATCGTGGGGCGCGGCGACACGCTGGGTGCGGTGAACGGGGTCTCGGTGCTGGTCGAGGACGTCGACGTCCGCGCCGAGCGGCTCGGGGTGAGCTCGCAGGCCCTGAGGCTCAAGGTCGAGGACCGGGTGCTGACGAGCGGCATCGCGCTCCTCGACGACGAGGCGCTCGAGCGCCAGCCGGCCGCCCCCATGCTCTACGTGCGCGTGCAGATGGTGCCGGTGACGAAGGCGCGCTGCGCCGCCGCCGTCGAGGTTCAGCTCTTGCAGCTCGTCTCGCTCTCCTCCGGGGAGCGCGCCTGGGCCACCACCTGGTCGCACGCCACCCTGGTGCGGGCGGACCCGAGGCGCCTCGCCGGGGCGGTGGACGAGGTGCTCGCCCGCCAGATGCGCGGCTTCGCCCGCACCTACCACGCCGCCCACGGGCTCGGGCGGAGGGATGCGCTGCTCGCCGGGCGCGAGTAGCGGCGGCGCGCCTCCTCAGCCGGAGGCGGGTGGCTCGTCCAGGACCTCGCGCAGCTTCCGCGCCAGCACCGCCGGGGCCCAGGGCTTCGCCAGGAATGACGCTCTGGGCCCACCGGCTTCGCCGGCCGCCGCGTCGCCGGGCGCGTAGCCGGAGAGGTACAGCACCCGCACCGCCGGGAAGCGGGAGGCGACGGCGCGGGCGAGCGAGCGCCCTCCCATGTGGGGAAGGACGAGGTCGGCGACGAGCAGGTCGATCCCGCCCACCCGGTCGGCGATCGCGAGCGCCTCGACGCCGTCGGCGGCGGCGTGGACCCGGTAGCCGAGCCGCTCGAGCAGGGCCGCCGTCGGCCCCCGCACCGCGGCGTCGTCCTCGGCGAGGAGCACGCTCTCCTTCCCCCGGGGCAAGGGCGCGGCCGCGTCCTCCGGCGGGGGCGCTCGGGCGGCGCCGCCCTGCGCCACCGGGAAGAAGACCCGGAAGGTCGAGCCCGCTCCCTCGCGGCTCTCCACCTCCACGAAGCCGCCGTGCTGCCGGGCGATGCCGTAGACGGTGGAGAGGCCGAGCCCCGCGCCCGGCCCGTCGGCGCCGCGGAAGAAGGGCTCGAACACGTGGGAGAGGGTGTCCGGGTCCATCCCGCCCCCGGTGTCGGAGACCGACACCGAGAGGTAGCGCCCCGCCCTCTTCTCGGCGGTGGCGGCGGAGGGCGGGACCACCTCCTCGCGGGTGGCGACGGCGATCCGGCCCCCGCCCGGGAGCGCGTCGCGGGCGTTCACCACGAGGTTCAAGACCACCTGCTCGACGAGCGCCGGGTCGGCGAAGAGCGGCGGGAGGTCGGGGGCGAGGTGAAGGTGGAGGGTGACGTGCTCGCCGAGGAGCCGGCCCACGATCCGTTCGGTGCTGGCGACGACGCTGTTGAGCGAGAGCGGGCGGGCCTCGAGCGGCTGCCGCCTCCCGAAGGCGAGGAGCTGCCGCGTGAAGGCCGACGCGCCCCGCACCGCCTCCTGGATCTCGTCGAGCGCCGCGCGGCGCGGGTCGGTCGCAGCGGTGTCGAGGAGGAGCAGGGCCACCTGGGTGGAGACGGCGGTGAGCAGGTTGTTGAAGTCGTGCGCCACGCCCCCCGCGAGCCGGCCGATGGCCTCCATCTTCTGGGACCGCAACAGCTCCCCCTCGAGGCGGCCGCGATCCCTCTCGGCGCGCCGGTGCTCGGTGACGTCCCGCACGATGGAGAGGACGAGCGGCTCGGCGTCCACGGTGAGGACGTTGGCGGAGAGGACCCCGTCCCGGCTCGTGCCGTCCCGGCGCCGGAAGGTGAGGTCGAGGCTGCGCACCTGCCCGGGGTCGGCGAGCCCGGCGAGGACCCGCTCCCAGTCGGGCGCGTTCCACACCCCGAGCTCGGCGATGGTGCGCCCCACCGCCTCCGCCACTCCCCAGCCGGTCGCCTCCACGAACCCGTCGTTCACGGCCACGTAGCGGGCGTCCTCGAGTCGCAGGATGGCGATGGCCTCCGGGCTCGTCTTGAAGGCGAGCCGGAACCGCTCCTCCGTCTCGGTGCGGGCCGACTCGGCCCGGAGGAGCTCGTCGGCCCGCTGCCGGAGCGCCTCCACCGTCTCCTTGAGCGTGCGGGTGCGGGACTGCACCTCCCCCTCGAGCTCGTCCCGGGCCCGGCGCTGGAGGTCCTCGAGCCGGTCGGCGAGCGCGAAGGTGAAGATGAGGCCGGCGAGCGACAGGCCGATGTGGATGCCGTTCATGAGGAATACGGTGGGAGGGAGGACGCCCACCACGGTGAGCAGGAAGCCAAGGCCGAAGGCGAGGAAGCAAGCCGCGGCGGCGAGGAAGTGGCGCGCCGGGCTGAACCCGCGGGCGACCGAATGCACGCCCCAGGCGAGGAGGAGGGCCAGGGCGGCGAAGCCCAGGACCGCCACGGCGATGGTGGCGAAGCGGACGTCCGCGAGCGCGGTGAGCCCGGCCGCCGGCACCACCCAGGCGAGGGCCAGCCCGGTCTCGTCGAGGCGCGGGGAGAAGCGGCGCACGTCGAGGAAGCGGCGCGCGAAGAGGAGGCCGGAGGCGATGGCCAGGCTCGCGAGGAGGGGCGGGAGCCGGAGGCCGAAGGCGCTCAGGGGAGGCCAGAGCCACTCGGCGATGCCGGTCTCGGCGAGCTGGTAGGCCCCGGAGGTGACGAGGACCAGGAAGAACCACAGGTAGCTCCGGTCCCGCAGGGTGAAGAACGAGTAGAGGTGGAGGAGGGCGAGGACGAGGAGGGCGCCCAGGCTGAGCGCGAAGGCGAAGAGCATCCGGTGCTCGAAGGAGCGGAGCGCCTCGGGCGCCCAGGCGTCGAGCCCGAGCAGCATGGTGGCGCGGGTCTTGAGCCGGAGGTGGAGCGTGAGCCGCTCTCCCTCGGTCATCGACACGTCGGCCTCGTGGAAGGTCCCGTGCTGGGCCATGCCCCGCTCCCGGGGCGGGACCTCGAGCCCGCCGAGCCGGTCCTCGAAGCCTCCGGCGCGGGGGAGGTAGAAGTCGATGCGCTCCACGAGCGCGTGGGGCCAGGCGAAGGCCCAGGTCCGGGGGTGACCGACGTTCTCGACGGCGACCCGGACCCAGACGCAGGCCGAGGTGAAGCCGAGGTTGCGGATGGAGGAGAGGCGCGCGAAGCGGGCGGACGCCGGCGGCGAGGTGACCTCGGCGATCGAGAGCGAGCAGGAGGGATCGACGAGCACCTCGGCGAAGTCGTCGAGCACGAGCTTCTCGGTCGCCGGGGTGAGGCGCGCCCCCTCCGTCCCCCGGGCGGGGAGGGCGAGCAGCGCGAGGGCGAGAAAGGCGAGGAGGCGTCCGCGCTTCACCCGCGCATCATCTCACGCTTCACGAGCGGCGGAGGCGGGCGCCCGGGCGGCGACGGGAGAGGATTCTCCGCTCCGATTCGTGGTCGAGCCGCCGGAGCGCCTCGCTCCGGCTGAGCCAGGCGATGGCGTCGATCTCCTCGCCGGGCTCGAAGGGGTGCTCCGCCAGGAGCTCCATGTGCCAGTAGACGACCACCTTCGGGCGCGGGCCGACCCGGTAGAGGGCGGCACCGGCGAGCGGGCCGAGCCGCGCCTCGCAGCCGGTCTCCTCGAGGACCTCGCGCACGGCCGCCTCCGGATACGTCTCGCCGCGCTCGAGCTTGCCCTTCGGAAGCGACCAGTCCCGGTAGCGGGGCCGGTGGACGAGGACGAGCCTCGGCCCCGCGCGCGTCGGCCGCCAGACGATCCCTCCCGCCGCCTCGATGGGCTTCACGGCTCACCGCCACGCGCTTCGCTGGAGTTCACCATGGGGGGAATGGGCGGCGACCGCCGACCCCCGGATTGTCGGCGAGCCGCCCGGCCGCGTCGAGGGCCCGCCTGCGCCCTTCGGCCCCGTGGGCCCCGCTCGAGAAGAGAAGGGCCCGGTCCTCGCGGACCGGGCCCCTCGAATGGTGGAGCTGATCGGGATCGAACCGACGACCTCTAGAGTGCGATTCTAGCGCTCTCCCAGCTGAGCTACAGCCCCACGAAGGACGGCTCCCCGGGGTCGGGCGGGGAGCCCTGTTTACGGGCCGGGCAGACGGGTGTCAAGCGGCATCGGCCCGGGATCGCGGACTCCGGCCGCGCCGGGCAGAAGGGCGGCTCGAGGCTCGCGCGAACGGGTGAGCTGAGGTGGTCTCCGGTGCGCGTCCTTCGTGGTTTCCGTTGTTTGACTCAGTGGGAGCCCCCTGGTAACCAGAAATCAACCCCATGGCCGCGCCGAAGACACCCACGCCGGCGGAGCTCGCCAGCCTCGAGCACGCGTTTGCCGCCGACCCGAGCTCCGAGGCCTGGCGCCCCCTCACCGACGCGTACCTTTCCATGGGGCGGTTCATGGAGGCGATGGTCGTCGCGAAGAAGGGCGTGAAGGCCCACCCCTCCGACGCCACGGCCCGGCTCGCCCTCGCCCGCGTCTACGCGCAGCAGGGAAAGGACCGCAAGGCGCTCGAGGAGGTGCAGGGCGCGCTCGCGGCGCACCCCGCCCACCCCGCCGCCAACCTCATGGCGGGCGGCCTCCACATGCGCCTCGGCGAGAAGGGCCCGGGGACCGAGGCCCTGCGCCGCGCCGCCCAGGCCGCGCCCTCGGACCCGCAGGTGAAGGCGGCGCTCGAGCAGTGGGGCGTCGCCCTCCCCCCTCCTCCTCCGCCTCCCCCGCCCGCGCCGCCGCCCCTGGCGGCCGCGCCGGCCGGCCCGGCTCCGGGCACTCCCCCCGTCCTCTCCCGGGCGCCGGCCGCGCCCGCGCGGGAAGCGGTCGCCGAGGCCCCCGCGCCGCCCCCCGGTTCCCCGCCCGCCGTGCGCCCCTCGAAGTCGCAGGGGCGGCTCGACCGCAACCTGGAGTACGCGCGCGAGCTCGCCGACAAGTACCAGACGCAGGAGTGGCAGATCTCGACCGGGGAGACGGGCGAGCTGCCCGTCGCCAAGCCGCCGAAGCAGAGTCACTCGCTGCGCTCCACCCTGCTCCTCGTGGTGGGGCTCGCCATCGTCCTCGGCGGCTGGTGGTCCTTCACCTCCTGGCGTCGGGATCGCGACGAGAAGGTGGCGCGGCTGCTCAAGGAGGCGAGCGAGCTCATCGCCAAGGACAGCCACGGCGGCTACAAGCAGGCCTCGGCCCTGCTCGAGCAGGTGCTGCAGAAGGACCCGGCCTCGCTCGCCGGCCACGCCTACCTCGCCTACATCGACGCGCTGCGCTGGGGGGAGCACGGGGAGGGCGACACCTTCCGCGAGGAGGCGAAGAAGCACCTCGTCGCGGCGCGCCGCGAGGCCACCTCGCACTCGCACATGATCGCGGCCGACGCCTACCTGAAGGCCTACGGCGGCGATCCGCAGGGTGCCATCGCCGACCTCACCCGGGTGCTCAGGGGTCCCGAGGCGGGGACGAGCGGGCTGCTCTTCGGTGCCCTGGGCGTCCTGCAGATGAAGTCCGGGGACCTCGACAGCGCCCGGGAGTCGCTCACCACCGCGCGCAAGTTCGCCGACCGCGACGTCCGGGTGAACCAGATGCTCGCCGAGGTGTACCGGCGGGCCGGGCAGGCCCGCAAGGCGAAGACCTTCTACGACGCCGCCTACCTCCTCTCGCGCGAGCACGTCCCGACGTTGCTCGGAGCGGCCACCGTCTACATCGACGAGGGTCAGTACGACACGGCGCTCAAGTTCGTGCAGGCGGTGATGGATGCCTCCGACGTCTCGCCGCGCCAGCGGGCGCTCGCCCAGGCGCTGCGCGGGACCATCCTCTTCGCCAAGGGGCGGGCGGCCGAGGGGGCGAAGGACGAGCAGGACGCCCTTACCCTCGACCCCACCAACCCCGACATCCAGGAGCAGATCGGGCGGCGCAAGCTCGCCGGCGGGGACGCGGGCGGCGCCGCCGCCGCGATCGAGAAGGCCATCGAGATGGATCCGCAGCGCGTCGCCTTCTACGTCGACCTCGCCCAGGCGCTCCTCTCCCAGACCGGCGGCGCGAAGCAGGCGGTGGACGCGCTCGGCCGGGCGCAGGCCCGGCTGCCCGGCAACCCCCGGGTGGCGAAGCTGCTCGGCGACGCCTACCGCGCCGACGGCCAGGTGGACCGGGCCCGCGCCGAGTACGAGCGCGCCCTCTCGGCACGCTACCCCGACGCGCGCATGGCGCTCGCCCGCCTCGACCGCGCCCAGGGGAGGCTCGACGAGGCGCTCGCGGAGTACGAGAAGGCGGCGAAGGAGTACGGGGAGAGCGGCACCGACGGCGCCTCGCAGGCCTACGCCGAGATGGCGGAGGTGGAGGCCCAGCGGGGCGGCCCGGCCCGGGCGAGCGAGCTCTACAAGAAGGCCCTGGCGGTCGACCCCACCAGCTGCCCGGCGCTCTGGGCGCTCGGGCGCGAGCGCGCCGACCGCTCGGAGAAGGAGCAGCGCGACCTCGGGAAGCAGATGCTGCTCGACTACGCGCGGGTGTGCCCGAAGGGCCCCCACACCGCCGAGGCCGCGCAGCTCGCCGCCTCCATCCGGTAGCCCCGGCCGCTCCTCCGGTCAGCGCTTCGGCGGGGCGAGCGCCTTCTCCACGTCCAGCATGGGATTCCCCTCGACCCGCCTGGGCTTCCCCGAGGCGGTGCGGGCGTCCACCACCCGGAGGGCCACCGCCGCCTTGGCCTCGTCCACCTGGACGACGACGTGAGTCTCGCCCGCGCCCACCGGCCACACCTGGCCGCGGTCGTCTCCCCGGCAGACGCGCTCGTCCTCGCAGGCGGTGGAGACCGGGCGGTCCTGGAAGGGCCGGCCTTCGGTGTCGAGCACCTTCACCTCGAGGCCCACCGGGGCGGGCTCGTCCGCGAGCTTGAGCTCGAGCCGCGCCGGCGACACCTCCACCCGGGAGGCGATGCGCACCGCGACCGGCGCGCTCGCCTCCGCGCCCCCGGCGTCGCAGCGCACCGAGGCCGTCCCCGGTCCCTGCGCCACCACGGCCGCGTCCCTCTGCCTCCCGGTGACCGCGGCCACCCGCTCGTCGCTCGACGACCACCGGCAGCTGGCCGTGGGGAGCACCTTCCCGCTCGCCCCGCGCACCGTGGCGCGCAGGGGCGCCGACTGGCCGCGCCCGTGGAAGCGCAGGCTCGGGGGATCGAGTTCGACGCGCGCGGGCCGGTCGCAGGCGGCGATCGCCGCGGAGGCGAGGAGCGAAGTGGCGAGGAGGGGAAGGCGGGGGGCCATGCCCCGCATGCTACCCGGCGCCGGCGCGCCGGGCTCGTGCGCGAGGGGAAAAAGGGGGCGTCGCGCCGTCCCCGTTCGCCGGGTAAAGGAGCCCTCGCCCGCGCCTCGACGGCCGGGCGACCCCGGGAGAGGTCATGCTCTATCGCAGGCTCGGCAACAGCGACCTCACCGTGTCCGAAGTGAGCCTCGGGTCCTGGCTCACCTACGGTGGCGGGGTGGCGCGGGAGCAGGCGGAGGGCTGCCTGCGCCGCGCCTTCGAGGTGGGCGTGAACTTCCTCGACACCGCCAACGTCTACTCCGGAGGCGCGGCGGAGTCGTTCCTGGGCGAGGCCTTGAAGGGGAGGCCGCGGGAGAGCTACGTGCTCGCCACCAAGGTCTTCTTTCCCATGCCCTCCGGGGACCGGGGCCTCTCGGCCGCGCAGATCCGCAAGCAGCTCGACGGCTCGCTCCGGCGCCTGCGGACGAGCTACGTCGACCTCTACCAGTGCCACCGCTACGACCCCGACACCCCGCTCGAGGAGACCCTCACCGCCCTCACCGAGGCGGTGCGGGCGGGGAAGACCCGCTACATCGGCTTCTCGGAGTGGACCCCGGAGCAGATCCGGCGCGCGACGGTGCTCCCGGGCGAGCGCTTCGTGTCGAGCCAGCCGCAGTACTCGCTCCTCGAGCGCAGGGCGGAGGAGGCGGTCTTCCCGCTCTGCGCCCGGGAGGGCATCGGCCAGGTCGTCTGGTCGCCCTTGCGCCAGGGCATCCTGACCGGGAAGTACCGCCCCGGGGCGCCCCCTCCCGAAGGCTCCCGGGCCGCGAGCCCCTCCATGGGGACCTTCCTCCTCCCCCGCCTGGACGACCGCAGCCTCGCCGCCGTGGAGCGCCTGCGCCCCATCGCTCGCGAGCTCGGCCTCACCCTCGCCCAGCTCTCCCTCGCCTGGGTGCTGCGCCGCCCCGAGGTCTCGAGCGCCATCGTCGGGGCGAGCCGGCCCGAGCAGATCGAGGAGAACGCCAAGGCCTCCGGGGTGAGGCTCTCCGGGGAATCGATCGCGCGAGTGGAGGAGGCGGCCGCGATCTAGACGCGCCCGGGCGGGTTCCCTACCGCGGCGCCACCTGGTAGAGGACTAGGTAGACGAGCACTCCCGTCACCGAGACGTAGAGCCAAACGGGAAAGGTGATGCGGGCGATCCCCCGGTGCGCCTCGAAGCGCCCGTGCCAGGCGAGCCAGAGCGCGCGGAGCACGAGGGGGACGGTGGCGGCGGCGAGGACAGTGTGGCTCCCGAGGAGCGCCAGGTAGGCGGCGCGGAGCGCTCCGGTGCCCGGGAAGCGGTGGGTCCCGGTGAGCGCCACCCGCGTCAGGTAGCCCGCGAGGAAGAGGACCGAGGTCCCGAGCGCCGAGAGCATGAGGGCCCGGTGGCGCTCTCGTCGCCCCGAGCGGATGGCGCGCCAGCCGAGGAGGAGCAGGCCGGCGCTCGTGGCGTTGAGCGCCGCGTTCACCGGGGGGAGGACCTGGCCCAGGCTCACCGGGTGGCCCGGCGCCGCGCCGCGGCGGTGGCGAGGAGGAGGCAGGAGGCGGCGAAGAGGCCGAGGAGGGCGAGGGAGCGAAGCGCCGAGCCCGGGAGGACGCCCGGGGCGCCCGCGCCGGCGAGCGCGCGCCGCACGAGCGAGACCGCGTAGGCGACCGGGTTGAAGCGCATGGCCGCCGCGAAGACCGGGTGCTCCGGGCTCGCCGGGAACATGGCGCCGGAGACGACCCACAGGGGCACGAGCAGCGTCATCTGGATGGCATGGTAGCCCTGGACGTTGTCGACGAGCCAGGCCACCGCGAATCCCAGGCCGGCGAGCCCGACGGCGGCGAGGGCGAGGGCAGCGGCGAGGAGCGGCCAGTTGACCGACCCGAAGGGGAAGCCGGCGGCGGGAGCGAGGAGGAGGAAGAGCGCCGCCTGGGTGAGGGCGACGCTCGCGGACCCGAGCACCTTGCCCGTCACCACCGCCGGCCGCGAGGCGGGACCGGCGAGGACCGCTTGCAGGAAGCCAGCGTGCCGGTCCTCGATCACCGACAGGGTGGTGAAGATGGCGGCGAAGAGGACCACCATCAGGACCACCCCGGGGAAGAAGAACTGCAGGTAGCCGACGGGCGAGCCCGGCATGCGGAAGGTACCGGCCATGCCCGTGCCGATGACGAGCCAGAAGATGACCGGCTGTCCCAGGGCGCCGAGAAGGCGGGAGGGCTGGCGGAAGAAGCGCAGGAGGTCGCGGCGCCAGAGGACCGCGACCGCGGCGAGGTCGTAGCCGGCGCGCCCGGCCCCCGGGAAGGCCGACCGGCTCACGGCCTCCCCTCCTCGAGGAGCGCCTCGCCGGTGACCGCCAGGAAGGCGTCCGCGAGCGTCGGCCGGCGCACCGACACCGACCGGAAGCGCCCGGCGGGAAACGCCTCCACCAACCGGGGCACGAGCTCGTGGCCGCGCTCCCGGCCGATGGCGACCGCTCCCTCGACCACCCGGGCCGGGAGCTCGAAGCGGGACTCGATCTCCCGGGCCAGCCGCTCCGGCTCCTCGGCCGCCACCACCACGATGTCGCCAGCGATGCGGGAGCGGAGGGACTCGGGCGTCTCCTCCGCCACCACCTTCCCGTGGGAGAGCACCGCCAGCCGGTCGCAGTGCTCCGCCTCGTCGGGGCGGTGGGTGGTGAGGATGACGGTGAGCCCCTCCTCGCGCCGCAGCCGGGCGATGGCGTCCCAGGTGCGGCGGAAGGAGGCGGCGTCGAGCCCGGTAGTGGGCTCGTCGAGGAGCAGCACCTCGGGGCGGTGGATGAGCGCCCGCGCGAGCTCGAGCCGGCGGCGCAGCCCTCCCGAGAGCCGCCCCACCGGCTCCCGGGCGCGGTCGGCGAGACCCGCCGAGAGGAGGAGGGCCCGCGCCCGCTCGACGGCCTCCGCCCTCGGGATCCGGAAGAGCGCCGCCCCGAGGAGCAGGTTCTCCTCCGCGCCGAGCTTCGAGTCGAGGCTCGGCTCCTGGAAGACCACGCCCATGCGGGCGCGCAGCGACGGGGAGCGGGGGGGCAGCGGCACGCCGTCGAGCAGGATCTCGCCGGAGGCCGGCGGCGCGAGCCCCGCCAGGATCGCGAAGAGCGTGCTCTTGCCGGCGCCGTTGGGCCCGAGGAAGCCGAAGATCTCGCCCCGGCGCACCTCGAAGGAGACGCCCGCGAGCGCCGTCCGCTTCCCGTAGGTGAACGAGAGGCCGCGAGCAGCGAGCCGCGCCGCCGCGGGCGCGTCCCGCGCGATCCGAGCGCCGTCCACGCGCGGAGACTACCGCGCCCCGAGGAAGAGGGCGATGAAGAGCAGGACGAGGTAGAGGAGGGTGGAGAGGAAGAAGTTGCGGGCCCAGCGCTTCGAGCCGTCCGGGAGGCGGAGCCCGGAGGCGGCGGCCGCGGTGAGGGCGACCCCGAGGAGGGCCGCGGCGACTCCGTAGGCCGGGCGCGCCATGCCCAGGAGGGCGGGCAGGGCCCCGATGGGCACGAGGAGCGCGCTCGACGCCAGGGCGGCGAGGCGCGCGGCGCGCTCGCCGTGGACGAGCGCGAAGACCTTGAGGCCGCCGCGCTCGTAGTCCTCCTTCAGGTAGACGGAGATGGCGAGGAAGTGGGGGATCTGCCAGACGAAGAGCAGGGCGAAGAGGGCGAGGCCGCGCGCGCCGGCGCTGCCGGTGGCCGCGGTGTAGCCCATGAGCGGCGGGATGGCGCCCGGGAGGGCGCCCACCAGGAGCGCCGCGGCGCTGACCCGCTTCATGGGGGTGTAGACGAAGGCGTAGGTGACGAGCGCCACGGCGGCGAGGAGCGCCGTGAGCGGGTTGGCCGCGAGCGCCAGGAGGGGGACGGCGAAGGCGGGGAGCGCGAGCCCGATCGCGAGCGCCGAGCCCGGCTCGACGCGGCCGGAGGGCAGTGGCCGGTCCTGGGTGCGCCGCATGCGCGCGTCGACGTCGCGCTCCAGGTAGTTGTTGAGGACGTTGGCCGCTCCCACCACCATGGCGGTGCCGAGGAGGAAGGCGACGACCCGCATCGCCGAGGGGCGCGCCGGGGCGAGCCACATCCCGGCGGCGGCGGTCGACACCACCATGCCGGAGAGGCGCGGCTTTCCGAGGGCGAAGAGGTCGAGGAGCCCCCCGGTGGAGTGGGTGGGGACGGCGGCGACGCGCACCGCGCTCTGCCGGGCGCGCCTCACGCGTCGCTCCGGGCGGGGACGAGCCCGGCGGCGGGGTCGGTGCGGTCGGCCGTCGCCTCCGTCCGGGCGGGGCCGAGGGCGAGGAACAGGGAGAGGGTGTCGGCGAGCAGGAGCGCCCCGACGGCGAGGTGGAGGCTCACCACCGGCACGGCGATGAGGCTCCACACCGTCCAGGCGCCGAGCCCGAGCTGCAAGAGCGCGAGGAGCGGCGCGAGCGCCGCGGCCCGGCGCGCCCGGGTGCCGCCGTGGCGGAGGGCGAGGAGGCCGGCCGCCGTCGCGAGCAGCGCCGCGACGACGCCCGCCATGCGGTGGAGCATCTGCAGCTCCGCCGGCCCGCCGAGCGGCCAGACCACGCCCTGGCAGAGCACCGCCTCGGTTCCGCAGGCCAGGCCGGACCCGCTGTGGCGGACGAGCGCGCCGAGCACGATCTGGAGGTAGACGCCGAGGGCGGCGAGGCCGGCGAGGAGGCGGACCGGGCCGGGTGCCGCCGCGGCGGAGGCCGGGGCCGGCGCGAGCCGGTGGGAGAGCGCCACCACCACGAGGAAGAAGGCCATGGAGGTGGCGAGGTGCGCCGAGGAGACGAGGACGGGAAGCTTCCACAGCACCGTGACCGCGCCGAGCGAAGCCTGCACGAGGACGAGGAGGATCGAGGCGGACGCGAGCGCGCGCACGGCGGTCCCGCGGCGCCGGCGAAACACCGCCACCGCGAGAGAACCGGTCAGCCCCACCACCGCGAGGGCGACGAGGCGGTGGCCGTGCTCGAAGAGGACGCCGCCCTCCATGGCCGGGAAGAACTGGCCGTAGCAGAGAGGCCAGTCGGGGCAGGAGAGGGAGGAGCCGGTGGAGTGCACGAGGCCCCCCACCACGAGGAGGAGGAAGGTGGCGACCACCGTGGCCTGCGCGAGCCGGTGCTCGTTCATGTGAACGTCCTTTTAAGGACGCGCCTGATCCCGGTCAAGGACGAAGGGGGACCCGGGAAAGGTCCTGCCCGCCAGGGGCGGGTGCGTGTATGGAGGGCGGGGCGCGTGGCTCTCGCCCCGGGAGGAGAGGCATGCGAAGGATGGTGCTGGCAGCGGCTCTCGCCGCAGCGATGGGCGAGGCGAGCGCGGGCGAGCTCCGGGGGGAGGCCCGCCTCGCCGGCCCGGTGCCGGAGCTGCCCCCGCTCGAGGCGACGAAGGACCGGGCCGTCTGCGGCGGGGAGGTGCCCGACGACTCCCTGGTGGCGGCCGGCGGGAAGCTGAAGAACGTGGTGGTGGTGGTGAAGGGCGGCCCGAGGCCCCCGCCCGCCAAGATAGCGCTCGACCAGGAGAGGTGCCGCTACCTGCCCCACGTCCAGGGCGCGGCGCTCGGCAGCACGCTCGAGGTGGTGAACGGGGACGCCCTGCTGCACAACGTGCACGGTTACGTCGGCCAGGCCACCGCCTTCAACCTGGCCATGGCGGCGAAGAACCAGCGCACCCCGCGCAAGCTGGAGAAGCTCGGGCTGGTGGTGGTGCGCTGCGACGTGCACTCCTGGATGAGCGCCTTCGTGCTCGTCACCGACTCGCCGTTCGCGGTGTCCGGGGCCGACGGCGCCTTCCGGGTCGAGGGGCTCCCCCCGGGGCGCTACACCGTCACCGCCTGGCACGAGAGGTTCGGCGAGAGGAGCGCCTCGGTGACCGTCCCCGCCGCCGGCGCGGCGCAGGTCGACTTCACCTTCGGTCGCTAGGGATCCAGCAGGCTAGGGCTCGTCCTCGTCGCCGGCATCGTCCTCGAGCGCCTCGCTCAGGACGTCCTCGGTTTCCTCCACCTCTTCCACCTCCGGCTCCGGATCCGGCACCGGGGCCTTGGGACGCTTCTCTTGCGGCGGGGGCTTGGCGACGGGGGCGTCGCGCTGATCGGTCCCGCACTTCGGGCAGACCACCTGCGGCTTCTTCAGATCGTAGAACTTGGCCCCGCACTTGAAACAGACTCGCTTCGTTCCGAGATCCTTCGCCGGCATGGTCGTCTCCCCTGGGGTGCGCGCCGTTTAATCCAAAGGGCGGCGTAACGTCAAAGGAAAAGGAGGGCGCGCCGGGGCGACCACCCCGATGGTATACCCTGCCAAATGACCGAGGCGGAGCGACTCGAGAAGCGGCTGCTGCGCGCCACCGCGCGCGCCATCGAGGACTTCGACCTCGTCCGCGCCGGCGACCGGATCCTCGTCGCCGTCTCGGGCGGCAAGGACAGCTACGCGCTCCTGCACCTCCTCC
>Ga0335081_10001867_pt1 | contig 33366 bp, 27 predicted proteins | sample Lox_Sample_35_FD_206713 | JGI IMG/M metagenome (GOLD analysis project Ga0335081, IMG submission 206713) | Soil microbial communities from Loxahatchee National Wildlife Refuge, Florida, United States - Lox_Sample_3.5 | ecosystem: Environmental > Terrestrial > Soil > Wetlands | place: USA...
TGGGTCGTTTCGACTCGATGACGTCCCAGGAATCCCGCCACCGCGTGAATGGCAGTAGCGGCATAGACGTTTTCCTTGCGCAGATAATTCAGAATTTCAACATGCAGGGGCCGGTGATGCCACTGGTCGGCTTCGTTGAGGTAGATGGTGACTTGTACAGCCATCGCGTTTGGCATTTTATATCACCCTCGCGAGGGCCATGCCGGCCAACGCGCCCAACAGGCAGAGAACGTTGTTGGTAAGAAGGTTGGTCCACATCAGCAGCCATTGGCCCTGCTCGAAGTAGGACATGGTCTCGAACGCATAGCTGGAAAACGTGGTGAAGGCGCCGCAGAATCCAACGACGATGAGCAACCGCCAGCGTGGATCGGCTAGGACCCGTTCACTGGCCCAGACCATAAAGAAGCCGACAATCAAGCTGCCGACTACGTTGATGAAAAGAGTGCCGTAAGGAAATACAGGGCCCAGGATCTTCACGGCGTAACGGCTGATTAGATAGCGGGCATTGGCGCCGAAGATGGCACCTGCAGAAATTATGAGGAAGTCGTTGCTCAGCCAACTCGGCACGATGGAGTTCTCCTACAGAGTTTGTAGGAGTTATCAGCCAGGAGTGTTGATTAACCTGATCCTGGCGGTTGTGGCGAACTCCATCGCCGTGCCTCTTTTTTACCACAGGGGAGGGGCGGAGCACAGGGCAATCGGAGTGGTGCCCGTTACTTTTTTCTCTCTACCAGGAAATGCGCCAATGACTTCAGCGTTTCTGCGCGGTTGCCAAAAGGCTCCAGAGCGCTCAAGGCCGTACTGATCAGGGTGTCGGCCCTCTTCAATGATTCCTCAACGCCGAACAGCGCAGGGTAGGTTGCCTTTTCTGCTGCTGTGTCTTTTCCGGCCGTCTTGCCTAGTTGCTCCGAAGTTTGAGTGACATCCAGGACGTCGTCCACAATCTGAAATGCCAGCCCGATGGATTGGCCAAACGACCGCAGCCGGCCAATGGCATGTTGATCGGCACTCGCATAAAGTCCGCCGCTCACTACCGAAGCTGTAATTAGTGCCGCCGTCTTCGAGCGGTGAATGTATTCCAGCATCGCAAGATCCGGCTTATGGTGCTCGGCTTCCAGATCCACGACCTGGCCACCGATCATGCCATCGACCGTCCCCGTACCATGTGCGATTTCCTCGATAATACGAACCCGCGAATCTGGCGGGCAACGCAGCCGTGCCAGAATCTCATAAGCCTGAGTTTGCAACGCGTCTCCCGCCAGAATCGCGATTGCCTCGCCAAAGGCCTTGTGGCACGTGGGCCGGCCTCGCCGCAGATCGTCGTTGTCGAGAGCCGGAAGATCGTCGTGGATCAGCGAGTAGGTATGGAGCATTTCGAGCGCGGCGCCAAGTTCTTCGATTCCCTCGGAAAGAGATCCCGCGATCATCCGCCCGGCTTCCATGCACAGAATCGGCCGCAGGCGCTTGCCGCCGGCAAACACGCTATGGCGCATGGCCTTATGAATCGACGTCGGATGTTGCGTCTCGGCTGGAAGCAAGCGTTCCAAGGCGGCGTCGGCCAAAGTACGGCCTGCGTCGAGAATCTCCTTGAGCATGACGGTGAGTATAACAAGCGAGGCGGAATCATCCCGTGATAAGCGCGAGGCGGTTAGTCTACTAGCGGGGATGGAAAGAAATGTCTTTGCGCCCCTGCATGGTGTGGGAAAAACCTGCAGGAGCGCAAAGAACGAGGTCTAGGCAGCCGCGGAGCGGCCCGCCGAGTTACTTGTCATGGCAGCGCGGAGAATGCCCGTGGTATCCCAGGAGGGGCAGACATCAACCGCGCCGGCGGTCAAAGCCGCGGCCCAAAGCTCCTCATCTGCACAGCGGTGCGTACAAACGATACGCGCTGCTGGAAACTCAGAAACCAGGTGTGCAACGTCCGACAGCGAAGCCGTCTCCATGTCCACGATGGCGAGCCGGGCACGTTCCTTGGCTATGGTAGTCCGGAGATCGTGAAGGGAATTCACCTGCTGCACGGAGTGAAATTTTTTGGATAAAGCGCACGCGAGAGACTGCGCGATTCCCGCATCGCCCTGAAGGAGAACAACATTCAGTGACTGCATACTTCCGTCTCACTTCTACCGCTGTTCACGGTGAGTTGTGGCCGTGATAGCTCTCGCGGGGGGCGAGCTCGACCACGGACGCAAATGCCTAAGAGCGGTGAGCAACCGAAGCAGCATTGCTGCCGGACGGACTTCGGTCACGGCTCAAACGACTCAGCCTGAAGCTTCCCGTTTTGCTTGAGCAGAATTTCCACTTTGCCTTCCGCCTGCTCCAGTTCCTTACGGCATGCAGTCGACAATTGCATGCCCTCTTCGAAAAGTGTCAGCGACTTTTCCAGGGGCACTTCTCCCTTTTCCAGCTCCTGAACAATTTTCTCCAGGCGCTGGAGACACTCTTCAAATTTTGCCAACGGGGGTTACTCCTTCAGGCTATTGTATCCACTACTCAGTAAGATGTGTCCAGCAAAAATTGGTTTCACGGAAGAATTGTAAAGCTCTTAGACCGAAGTGGAACGCGCGGTTCCTAAAGCTTCCAGGACGTCCAGAGCAGAACTGTACCGTCCCAGCGGTGCGCTGATCTGTGCTCCCTGGACGCGGTCACGGACAGCCACCAGCATTTCGCGCGCGATGGCCACTCCTTCCTCACGAGCCGCGTCCGGGGTTTGGGTCGCGGCCATTCGTTGCAGAATGGAATCCGGGACCGAGACTCGCAACTCGTTTTTCATGAATTCGGCATTGCGCAAGCTCGTCAAGGGCCAGATTCCCGCCACCACGGGGATGCGAAACTCCTGAATTCGCTGAAGAAAATTCTCCAGCAGGCGAATATCGAAAACCGGTTGGGTGATTACGTACTCTGCACCAGCTTCTACTTTGTAGGCGAAGCGGCGGATTTCCTCGTCCATGTCGGTAAGGCCCGGGTTCGCGCCCACGCCGATCACAAACGAGGTGCCTGCCCCGATCGGGTTGCCGCCGAGGTCAAGACCACGGTTGAGATTGTGGACAATATTGACCAGCCCAATGGAGTCCACGTCGAACACCGCGGTCGCGTCCGGATAGCTGCCCATTTTGGGAGGGTCGCCGGTAACGCAAAGCAGGTTGCGGATGCCAGTGGCCGCCGCGCCCAGCAGGTCAGACTGAATCCCCAGCACATTGCGGTCCCGGCAGGTGTAGTGCAGGATGGTCTCAATCTCAACTCTTTGTTGAATTAACAATGACAATGCCTGGTTGCTCATGCGGGCCGAGGCTCGCGGACTGTCGGGGATATTTATGGCGTCCACTCCCGCCGTCTTGACGAGCTTGGCTCCGTCCACTTCTTTGCGAATGTCGGTTCCCTTGGGCGGGACGATCTCCACCATGGTGACGAAGCCACCGGAGGCCAGTTTCGTCCCCAGCAGCGACCTGCTTTCCAACGGTGGAACTTGCACAGCCGCGACTTTTGCCGGACCAGCCGCCTGGATCGATGTGGCTTTAGAGCGCGCTTCTCCCACCCGTAGCGCCGACTTCATTACCCGGATGTGGTCGGGAGTCGTGCCACAACATCCCCCGATTAGCCGAACGCCAGCAGCCACAAACTTGCGCGCGTAACTCGCCATGTACTCCGGAGAGCAGAGGTAAATGTTGCGCCCTTCCACCGACCGTGGAATTCCGGCGTTGGGCTGAGCGGCGAGAGGCAGAGTGGTCAGGGCGCGCATGCGTTCGATACCCTCCAACATGGCGACCGGACCCACGCTGCAGTTACAGCCAATCACATCCGGCTGCCACTCCTCGAGACGAGGAGTAAAGACCTCCGGGGTTGAGCCGTCAAGGCAGTTGCCTTCTTCATCGATCGTGACCTGCGCAACGATCGGAACCTTAGCACCGACGTCGCGGGCTGCCAGGATCGCCTGGTGCAGTTCCTCGAGGTATCCAAACGTCTCAAGAATCAGCAGATCGACTCCGCCATCAAGGAGTGCCTTGATCTGCTCACGGAAGGACTGCCGCGCTTCCTCGAAGGATGTTTTGCCCAAGGGTTCAATGCGAACTCCCAGAGGTCCCACCGAACCGGCAACCCAGGCATCGAAACTCTTGGTCGCCTCGCGAGCAATCTGGGCCCCCGCGAAATTGATGTCGCGCACGCGATCGGCAAGCCCATGCCGCGCCAGGCGGAATGAATTTCCACCAAAGGTATTGGTTTCAACGATCTCCGCTCCAGCCTGCAGATACTCGTGGTGAATGCCACGAATCAGGTCAGGCTGGGAAAGGTTTAACTCGTCATAGCAACGGTTGATGAAGATCCCTTTGCCGTAGAGCAGCGTCCCCATGGCGCCGTCACACAACACCGGGGATTGTTTAAGCCTAGCGAGCAGATCAGAAGCCATTCATTTGAGAATAACAGAGGGCAAGGGAGTTGCAGTTGCTGCGAAGCGCCTCGATGCCAGGGAAAGGGGGCCAGCATTTGCCGATTTCAGCTCTGTTATAATCCGCTTTCTTGCATCTAAATCTCTATCCTTCAAATTCTTAGGAGCTCCGGATTGCGGAAGGTTCTGGGTAGTGGAATTGTGCTCATCGCTATGGCGGTGGTGATTTCGTGCGGTGGCAGCGGTTCTTCTTCCAGCCAGCACAGGTTGAGCGGCGTCAAGTTTCGCGCCTTTGTCTCTAACCCGCTGCTAGTTAGCGGCGGCACTCCAACGCCATCGCTGAACATCGTCAATGCCTCGACCGATGTTCTCTTTCAGTCCGCCATCAGCTTGTCGGGCGAAACCCATCCCGACCTAATGGCGGTGTCGCCAAACCTGAAGTTGACACTGGTCTTCAGCTCTGTACAAAACGCGGTCGCAGTGATTGACAACACCACTGAGAGCACAGCCACTGTGACCGGCGGGACGGGCACAATCTCGAATTTCAATTTGCCGGGATTGACAGAAAGCATGTTCGTGGCCAGCGACAACCTGACCGCTTATGCCGCAGTTCCTTCGGCAGCGGTGGAAGGAGGGCCGCCGGGCGCAGTGGTGGTCATGGATCTGGGCAAGGGCCTGATAAAAGCGACCATTCCCATCCCGGCAGCACACTTTGTGGTCGGCAGCCCCGACGGCAACAACATTCTGGTCTTCAGCGATAACTCAAATTCCATAACCATTCTGAGTGCCGTTCTTATCGGAACGAACACGGACCCCCGGACCACAGTCAGCGGCTTCGACCGGCCGGTATGGGCGATTTTCAGCGACAACTCCGACGCCTTCATCTTCAATTGCGGCCTGGAATGTAATGGTGTAGCAGGCGGCATTGCCAGTTACACATTGGGGGATGCTGCGCCAACCAGAACCTTACCGGTGAGCGGAGCCACCTACGGCCTGCTGAATGGCACGACTTTGTACGTTGCCGGCACGCCTCCGAACACGCCGTGCGGCTCCGGAACCTCGGCGCCCACGTGCGGCACGCTAAACCTGGTGGACACCAATTCGTTCAGGGTCACCAACGCCAGCCCCGTCATCATTCCTGATGGTTTTCATGACCGCATGGCGATGGGTGCGAATGGGCAACTGTTCGTGGGATCGCAGAATTGCACCAACATCAATATCGAGGCGGGCGAGGTGCGCGGTTGCCTTGGAATATTCAATACGAATACTTCGAAGGTGATAGTGCCTCCTCAGACGGGAGACGCCACCGGAATCGCGCCCGTGCCGGGACGCCAAGTCGTTTATGTTTGCCAGGGCGGCGGGTTTCAGATCTACGACACCACTACGGACCAATTGCTGGTCCAGACCATTGTTACTGATATCGTCGGTGATTCGACCGACGTCAAGATCGTCGATCCGCCGCCCAGCTAGGGGTAGGGTAGCTTAGTGTAATTTCTGGTCTAGGGCGTCATCCCGAGCAAAGCTGTCTTTCAGGCGGAGCGAGGGATCTCACAACCCAGCCGCCGAGTCAAACTGAGCCAACGATTAGCCAGGCCTACTACGGTTCAAGCTTCAGACGGTGCCTCGTCGCCTTCTCGACTGCTGTATCGGAGAAGGGCCAGGGAAAGGTGAAGCCCTTGTACCACGCGTTCCACGCGTCGAGATAATACGGACTGAGAAAATTTCCGGCTTCTCCTGTTACCAGATTCAAAGTGGACTGATCAAGATTGGCGAGATCGTCGGTGATCCGTTCGGACGGGCCGTGCCTGCTCGAGACCGCTTTCACCGTGAGGCCGCTGCCTGACTGTGGCTCAAGTCCGGTGCCTGTCCAGCGTTGCAGTAACGGAATGTGACCGAGGACCGGATTCTGTATCTCCAGCGAATTGACTGATCCCCAATTCCAGCGGTTTAGATTCTTCGGCGCATCGGCTTTGCTTACTGCGCTTTCCACCGCAGCCGTCAAGAGCTCCGCATAGTTCGGATAAGCGTTCGGAAGCCAGCGCTTCGGCTGGTGCTCGATCACGTTGTCCAGCCAAACCGTGCTCATCATCCAACGGTAACTTTTCCAGCTCAGCGTCGATTTCGCTTGCACGGGATCTTTGGGAGACAGCCCCAACTTAGGCTCAAGAAGCAGCCGGACCAGTTCTTCGCGCGCGGAAATCGAGATTGTGGGAGCTGCCGAGTCCCCGCTCATGCGCCCGTCCCACTGGCGAAGAATATCGGCCGCAGTTCTCGCGCGGGCCGACGGATTCTTAGCATGATCGACCGCGTACACTAGCTTCTCGGCGACAATGCGATCAAAATCGGAATAGATATCGGTCTGCAAAGTGAGCATGTCGGCCGCAGAGAACTTGCGGCCGGATTCCAGCACGCGATAAATGCGAGCCGACCGCCACGGGGCTTCCCATTCGGCGCTGATGGAATAAGGATACTTGTCGGGAGTGATCCGGCTGTTGGCGGTACCAATCACTCCGGATGGCGGATTGTAAATGCTGGGTAGCTTCTCGAACGGAATGTAGCCGACCCATTCGTGAGTGTTGTCGCTGCCATCTTCCGGCAGGCTGCCGTCACCCGCGGCGCGGATGGGAACTTTGCCAGTGGCGTGATAGCCAATGTTCCCGTCCACATCGGCATAGACGACGTTCTGCCCCGGCGCGTCGAACGTCGAGAACGCTTTCTGAAATTCATCCCAGTTGCGGGCAGAATCGACTGCGAAAAACGGATTCCGGATTCCATCGTACAGAGTCCAGCGCAGCGCGAGCTTGCGCGTCTCGCCCGGCGACAAAGCGGTGACGATGGGGCCGTGCCGGGTCAGTTGAACGTCGAGCGTTTGATCTGGCCGTCCTTTTACATGGATCACCTCACGGCGATGCTCGACCGGCTTCCATCCGTCCGGAGTCTGGTACTGCCCGGCCTCGTTGAACTTCTCGACGTAAACGTCCTCCACCGTCGGCCCGACATTGGTGAATCCCCAAGCTACACGCTGATTGTGGCCGACGATCACGTACGGATATCCAGGCAAGGTCACACCAGCGACGTCGAAGTCGCCGCAAGCCGGAGCGGAGCACCGCAGATGGGCCGCATACCATAGGTTAGGCATCTGGTGGCCAAGGTGCATGTCGTTCGACAGCAGCGGTTTACCGGTGACTGTGTGCGCGCCCGAAACCACCCAGTTGTTCGAACCCAAGACAAGCGGTGGATCATCGAAAAAGCCCCGGGAAGGGATGTCGGCAGGGCTTGCGCCCTGAGTGCCCACTCGAAGCAGCGTCATCGAGCTATCGGCGCCGGAATCAGAGTCGTCCTCGTCCTCATCGTCATCTTCTTTTATCTCTTGCTCAAGCGTGGGCCGCGGAACCGTGGGCAGGCGGTCACGCCAGGATGAATTTACGTAGAGATCGGCGGTCAGCTCCGGGCCGAGCTTGGCCAGAATTTTTTCCCGCCAGATAGCGTGGCTGGGGCTGGTGCTCAGGTCTTCGACCATGTAGGCACCGAGCAGGGCCGAATCTTCCGTGGTCCATGGCGACGGCGTGTAACCGAGAATGCGAAACTCGACCGGCAAGCGATCGCGATGCGAGTCGATGAACGCATTCACTCCGCGGGCATAGGCTTCGAAGCGTGAGCGATCTTCGGGAGAGATCGTGGCGATTGTCTTTCGGGCCGCAACCCGCAAACCCAGGATTCTCTGCTGGCGATCGTGCTCGACCTGCTCCGGGCCGATTACCTCAGCCAGTTCTCCGGCCGCGTAGCGCCGCATTCCGTCCATCTGGAACAGCCGGTCTTGTGCCGTGACGTAGCCTTGCGCGAAGAAGAGATCGTCCAGGTTGGATGCATCGATGGTCGGAATGCCATGCGCATCGCGCATCATGGTGACGGCTGCGCTCAGGCCATGAACCCGCAGGTCTCCATCCAGTTGCGGCAGTGCCGAACGCGCAACGGAGTAAAGCCAGAAACCGATTCCCGCCACAGCTAACAGCAAGATCAGGAAGAATACCGCGGGCGTCCGCCGCAGGCGACGGCGCGGGGAAGACAGGGCAGGAATCGTGGTCACCATGCGGAATTTCGATTCTAGCAGCAGGGGCTGTGATTCTTGTGTACGGCCGAGGCTACCCGCGAGGGCTCTTCGCCCTAGGTTGGCGCAATTACTCAAAGGCCGTTATTATCGCAGTGTTCGGGTATCGCCGCGCCATGCTGCAAAAGCGAATTGACGATCAGCCAAGTATCTCCCGCGAAATGATGCGGGAGGCGCAGCAGATCCTGCACGTTCATCTGAAGAAGGTTGGCCTCAAGCACACCGCCCAGCGCGACACGATCCTGCGGACGTTTCTAGAAACCCGCGAACACCTCTCGACCAACGAACTGCACCGACTGGTACAGAAGAAGGATGCCCGCATCGGCTTCACCACCGTTTATCGAACTTTGAAGCTGCTGGCCGAATGCGGACTGGCCAGCGAAGTCGCATTCCACGACGGCATCGCGCGCTACGAGCATCAATACAACCGGCGCAGTCACCATCACATGGTGTGTACCGAGTGCGGCAGTTCCGTGGAATTCTTTTCGCCCGAAATCGAGCATCTGGAGCAGGAGATTGGACGCAAGCACCACTACTCCACCACCCGCCATACCTTTCAGATCTACGGTGTCTGCGAAGACTGCCGAAAAAAGAGCCAAGCACGCCAGGTGGTCTAGCCGATCATGCCGATCACCTGCCCGCAATGCAGCGCCACCATGCCGGAGAACGCGGCTTTCTGCCCGGGATGTGGCCGCCGCATGATCGTCTCGCCGTCAGAGTTTGGGAATACGGGATGGCTCAAGGAAAATGTCGCGGGGGCCGTGGCGTATCTCACCTTCATTCCGGCTATCATTTTTCTGTGCGTGATGCCCTTCAAGCGCAATCATTTTGTGCGGTTCCATTCACGGCAATCGATCTTCTTCGCCATTGCGGCGGTAGTGATTGCGATCGTCCTGCGCCTCGTCTTTGCCGTGCTCGCGCTCATTCCCTCGGTCGGGTATCTCTTGGCCTGGCTGGCAATTCTGCTGGTTACGCTGGCCTGGGGAATTGCGTGGCTCGTGGTGATGGTGAAGGCACTGCAGGGCGAATTATTCAAACTGCCGGTCATAGGCGGCATGGCGGAACGCGGCTGAAGCGGTTTTTGTTCGCAGTCTGGCCGGAAGATTCTTACAATTTCTTCACTGTCAGTCACAATTATTGACCAGAAGCAATTTTAAGGTTACTGTAATCGAGCCTTGTGGTGCCTGTCATCAGTGAGGTTCTCGTTCGCTCTCTGGAGATTTTCTGTATGCGCTGCTCAATCGCTCTGCTTGGGATTTGCCTCCTTGCGGCTCCCGGATATTGCCAGAAAAGCAGTTCCTCCCCGCATGTGAGCTTCGCGAATCCGATCGTGTTCCCGTCGGAGGGCCCTTTCCCGACGGGAATTGCCTCCGGCGACTTCAACAACGATGGCATTCCCGATTTAATTGTGGGGGACAACGCGGCGAGTGTGGCGTCCGTTGCGCTGGGCAACGGGGATGGGACCTTCGGCGATTGGATCGGGGGATGTGGTACCAGTGATCCATCGAGTGTGGTTGCAGTAGGTAAGTTTGATGGCAAGAACCTTGATGCGTTGGCCAACGACATATGGGGCGGTTATGCTGCGTTGTGTCTAGGGGACGGGACGGGGGAATTTCCAAAGACGGAGTTGTTTCCTGTAAATGTATCCAACATCGTGACTAGCTTCGCCTCGGCAGATTTCAACCGGGACGGCACAGATGACTTGGCATTCGTGACTGGGCTCAACGGACTTGGAGTTGGAGAGCTCTACGTCTACTTATCTAACGGAGACGGAACATTTCGTGGTCCACTGCTGCGTACCGCCACGACCAATCCGGTCGCGGTCGCAACTGGCGATTTCAACAATGATGGAAATCAGGACATCGTTATTCTTACGGACGACAACACCGACTTCGGTGCATACGTCGCTGTTCTGTTAGGAGATGGCACGGGAGGATTCACCTCGCCCATCAAGTTCCGCATTCCCAAGTACCATGGCAACGACATCGCGTGGGCAAGTGCCCTTGCGGTGGCGGATTTCAATGGAGATCACAATTTGGATGTAGCCGTTACGTTCATCAGGGATTCGGACCGTAGCAGCTATGTTCTCATCCTGTTAGGAAACGGAGACGGTACCCTTCGCAAAGGAGCAACTAGCCATGCAGGCCCAGACCCAATGTCGGTTGCCGTAGCGGACTTCAATGGCGACGGGATTCCCGATTTGGTTGTTGCCAATGATCCCTGCTCACCTTCATGTGGGAATCCGGGGAGTATTTCAGTATTAGTGGGTAACGGCGACGGAACATTTCAGCCGCCACAGACATTTTCGGTGAATGGTGAATTTCCTCAGCTCACTGTAGCCGACGTGAACGGCGACGGTAAACCGGATGTAGTTACTGCAAACGGAGACAGCCGCAGCATTACTGTGCTACTCAACACCACACCCTGGCCAGAAGCAAAGCATTGAATAAGGCGCGGCGCAGCCGCGCCTCGCCCCCCGCCTCCCCTCAGATTTTCTTTGCGTAAATCGACCAATTCTGCTACTTTCGCGCCGTAATGGGTGGTGGTCGGCTTTCGCAGCGGGAACGCCCGCCACCAGGGAGGAAATCATGCCGTTTTGTAGTTCGTGTGGAGCCCAGATCCCTGCCGGCGCAACTACCTGCCCGGCGTGCAGCGGGGCGGGGGCCCCGGCTGGCGGCGCACCGGTTGCCGCCAGCGGCAGCGGGGGTCTAACCGACAACGTGGCTGGCATGCTCGCCTATGTCACGGTCATTCCAGCGATCATCTTTCTCGTTCTCGAACCGTACAACCGCAGCCGGTTCATACGGTTTCACGCTTTCCAGTCGATTTTCTTCTGCGTGGCCTGGATCGTGATCTCGATCGCACTCAGCATCATCGGAGCCATTCCCGTGCTGGGATGGGCCACAATGCTGATCTGGCCGCTGATCGGCCTTGGCGGATTGATCATTTGGGTCATCCTTTTGCTGAAGGCGAATCAGGGGCAGATGTTCAAACTGCCGGTGATCGGCGACCTTGCCGAAAAACAAGCCGGCGCGTAAAGTGGCGTGCTGCAGACCGAGGTGAGGGAATTACAAAAAGCAGGTCCCTCGACTGTTCGGCTCCGCCTCACTCCGCTCGGGATGACAGAGTTAAGCTGCCACTGAAAAAACTCTGTCATTCCGACCGACGTCAGTTACCTGCGCAGCAGGTCAACTGACAAGTGGAGGAACCTGCTTTTCCTGTCAAACTTCGACCCCCTAACCTTCCGATTACCTTCCCATTTTCCTTCCGGCCGTTTTTCCGGTAGTCTGTTTCACTTGACTCAGGAGGCGAGGAAGGTTGAAAGTCCGGGTCTTCTATCACGATAAGTGTTTCGACGGGGCCTCGTCGGCGGCAGTGTTCTCCCGCTTTTACCGCGAGCGCATTCGCGGCGATGCGGAGTTCGAGTTCTCCGGCCTGCTGCACCGCGCGGGGTCGCTTTTCAACGAGAAGGATTTTAACGGTGATGAGAATGCAATCGTGGACTTCAAGTACTCCAGCTCTCCCAAGATTACCTGGTGGTTTGACCATCATGAGAGCGCGTTTCTGACTCCCGCGGATGCGGCGCATTTCGAGCAGGACCAGAGCAATCGCAAGTTCTACGACCCGGATTTCAAGTCCTGCACCAGCTTCATCGCAACCGTGGGTGAACAGCGATTCGGCTTCGACCGCACTCCGGTCGCCGATCTGGTTCATTGGACCGACATCATTGATGGCGCACTCTATCCCGATGCTCGCACCGCGGTGGAGATGCGCGAACCGGCGATGAAACTGACCATGGTGATCGAATCGACCCAGACTTACGGATTTGTGCCCAAACTGATCCCACTGCTTGCCACACGGCCACTGGTACAGATTCTGGAGGAGCCTTTTGTCGCCCCGCTGCTGCCGCCGCTGCTGGAGCGCCATCAACGCTCGGTCGACATCATGCGCCAGCGCATCGACATGAAAGATGGCACACTGTTTTTCGACGTCACCGATCATGACCTCGAGGGCTACAACAAGTTCGTCCCTTATTATTTGCAGCCCGAGTCGATCTACAGCGTTGGCCTGAGCAAGAGCAGTTTTCGGGTGAAGGTCTCGGTGGGATCGAATCCCTGGGCGCCGTCGGAGCCAGTCGTGAACCTGGCGAAAATATGCGAACGCTACGGTGGCGGCGGGCACGCGCGCGTGGGAGCGATCTCGTTTGAAGTAGGCCAGCAGGAAGAGGCAAGGCATGCCGCGCACGAGATCGTCGAAGAATTGCGGAGTGCGGTGAGAGACCAGAAGAGTTAAGCAGCGAAACTGGTCTCTCATTTCGAGCGGAGCGGCATCGTCCGTTTGCGGACGATCCCTGAAGTCGAGAGACCTGCTCTTACAGACGAGCCACTTCCGCGATCGATGAGGCGTCTAAGCTGTATTAACCGCGCTGCTCGGTACTTTGGGGATACCTGCGTGTATTTTCACATGTGCGGAACAATTGCTGCCGCAGCCCGTTAGATAATAACCGTGAGCGTGCCTACTGTAACCGAACACAAGCCGCACAAGCATGACGCCCAGTTGCAGATGCTTCGCGCTGTCGCGTCCTTCGAACTGGCTAAAGGCCTGGTCGTACTGCTGGCTGCTTTCGGAGTCCTTCTTCTTGTGCATCGCGACCCCTGGGACGTCGCCGACGGCTTGATTCGTCTCTTGCACATCAGCCCGGACGGCCACTTCGCGCACATCTTTTTGAATTGGGCAGACACACTTACGGCGGCCAAGCTGTGGACGGTGGCCGGGGCAGCGCTCGCCTATTCGGTTTTGCGTTTCATTGAAGGATATGGCCTGTGGCACGCAAGGGCTTGGGCGGAATGGATCGCTCTGATCTCAGGTTCCCTGTATCTGCCGTTTGAGATTGTTAAGGTCGTTCATCGGCAAAGCTATTTTCACGTCGGACTGCTCGTGGTGAACCTGCTGATCGTCCTGTACATGGCTTACTTACTGAAAACCGGCAAGAGCGTGCACGGGCTTGGAGCGGCCTGATCCGCTACTGCGCTCCTGTAATGACGCATGCCGAATTACCCTCCAGCGAAGAATGGATCTGTCCTGACTGATCGCTGCAATAGGTTGGCAATCCTGAATTCGGCTGGGCCGGTGCGGCCGTCATCTTGAAGGTTGAAACCGGCTTCCCGCTGCAACCAGAAATAGCGAATATGTAGCCGTCCTTCTTGCCGGAGGCGAGGCGCGGATTGATCAGCATCGCCTGGTGCTCCCCCGCATCGCCGCCTGCGCCCATGCCACCCAGATCGGATAGAGAGCAGGTATAGCCGACTGCCGGGTATCGTGCGGCGTACGCCTTCTCTGCCTGCAGGAGAATTCGTAAAGAAGCAGTTGCGTTTGATGCAGTCGCGGCAGTGGTCGTGCCATCGTTCACTGGTTGAATTGGCCTCGCAGTCGAAGGGGACGGACGAGTGGCTATGGCTTTCAGGAAATCCGGATTGGTGAGCGATAGCTGAACTGTGATGGCGATGTCGGTAAGCCGCCACACTCCGGCTTCGGGCTTCATGGTAAGCGTCAGCGCCGGCGACACGCCTCCGGTCTGAGTTTCCCCATTCTTATAGGCGTGGAAGGCCAATTCGATTTCGTCCCGGTCGGCCTGCAGGTCGTCGCGTCCGACAGTGACTTCGAACTTGCTGTTCTGGCGATGGTCCTCGAAAGTCAGCAGCGTCGAACCAGTATCGAAGGTTTGAAATTCCTGTCCCTGCGCCTGCATTTGACTGGTCAACATCGAGAGGCCGCCCAGCATCGGATAGTTTGAAGCTGCCTTGTGCATCGCAGCGCGGGTCGCCTCGGGCAAATGCTTTTCAAGCGTGCCGGGAGTCTTGCTGAAGAACATCTCGATGAGCGCCTGCCGAGCGGTCTGCGGCGCCGGCTGAGTTTGTGAAAACAGCGGCGCGGCGGCCAAAAGTATCAAACTGCAAACCAGGATTCTGGCAGCGAGACTTCGCATGGGAACCTCCCCCACGCGGATGATGACAGCGCAGCCAATGGCACCGCCAGTTACAAAGGTAAGAGGGGGTCACAACAGGAAACGGCATCCCTCGCCTCTGCGTGCGCTGGGATGCCGGTTGTAAGTTATGTAGTTCCGAGTTACCTCATGATGGCGGTCTGCCACATCGTAGTCGGTGATGTGGCTCACATTGGTGACAACACGGATTCAATTTGGGAATTCTGCCAAAGGACACAAACTGCAACTCTCGCGTGATTGAACACTCGCGCCACCCTCCAAACTCATTAAGGGCCAAGTTTCGCCGACTGCGGCTCTCGCCCTAAGACCAAACTCTGCTTGACAACTCGTAGTCCGGTGCTAACATGCCTTCCGCCCAGAAACGTCCAGTCTGCAGGGAGGGTTCAATGAGAAAGTCCGCTATTTTGTTTTTCCTTTTGGTTTTGGTGATTACGGTTGCTCCGCAAAGCCACGCCGCGCCGCGGTGCATTCGGTTTCCCAACTTCTGTAACAGCATCGTTTTCGATACTTCTGGTTCTGTCGCCTATGGCAATGTGGATTTTGAATGCGATGGGAATTTTCAGCGCAACAGCCTTATCGGCAACGCCAAAGGTACGACGGAATTGGCAACCAGGCCTCTTTATTCCGAGCGGATGGACGAATTCGACAGCTACGCTTACCAGTTCTACTTTAAGCCGGGCAAGCTATTCGACATGTACGCAAGCGGTGGAACCGAGGGGCAAGACCCAGGATTATTCTTGGTCCAGAGTAATCAGCCTTATACGGTCAGCAACGGAGCCTGCCGCCCCAGCGACATTGACCGGCGAAAACCAAGCCTGAGTTCCCTCTTAGCCAAAAGCGGGCCGCATCAGGCCCAGGCTCAAACCAATCGTTGCATGCATTTCACGAACTTCTGCGACACCATCGAATTCGCTGTGTCCGGCGATTTGCTATACGGCGACTGGGATTGGCTATGCACTGGCGATTACGCCTCCAACATGCTCATCGGGAACCTCGGAGCCGGGCCAGAGATGACCGGAAGGCCGGGCTATGGGGATACCCAACCGTATCCTTATTCAACTGAGTTTTCGTTCAAACCGGGCAAGGTGTTCGACCTTTATCTTACGCAGGGAGTGCCTTCCGGTGTGATGGTGGGCAGGAAGAACCAGCCTTACACGATCACGGCAGGCTCCTGTTCCGCTGGCGGTGTGGACAAAAGCAAGCCAAGAATGATGGATCGCTAAGACGCTGGCATGGAAGCGTCGTCAAGTATTTAGGACTTGGACAGGTGGTGCCGGTCCGCGTCTCATTCTCAAGCGTACCTCCGCGGATCATACCGGTCGCTTCGACAAAAGGGGAAGGATTTCCACCTTCCCCTATACAAACACTCAGATGCTTACTGGAAAACCGTCGGAATGTTGTTGGTGTGGTTGGCTTCGTTCGCCTCGCCGAAGTGGCATTGACGGCAAAACTGGGTGGTCGATGCCGCTTGCCCGGCAGTGAGCTTGCCTTGCAGGTTCGGGTTATACGGGCCATTGACGAAGAAGAAGGTGGCATAGTACTTGCCGCCGCCGTCGCCTACGATCTGGCTCGCCGCAGTAGACGTGTAAACCGTCATCACGTGCTGGTTGTGGCAGGTGGTGCAGAGCACATAAGGTTGTCCCGCGCCGTTGATGCCATAGAGCCCGCCGGGCGCCAGGGCCGGCCAGCCATAGTTCGACACGAATTGAGCATAGGGTGTGCTCGGAGTCACGGTGAACGTATTGTTCGCCCACACCAGGCCGTTGCCGCTGGTAATGGTGGCGTTCTGGCCTACCGGGTGATCGTTGGTGTAGTTCTGTCCAGGCGTTCCGTCGTTGCCCAAAAGGGTGGGGATCTTCTGGCTGCCGTAACCGGTGTTGGTCAACAGACCTATCTGTTGTTCATACGACCAGTTCTGCATCATGTTCTGCGGAGTCAGGTTGCCGTCGTGGCAGCTGAGGCAGAGCAAGATGCCGCCGACTTCCTGGCTTCCGCTGGTGATACCGTTGGGCAGAACTTCAACGTATTTGCCGCCGTCACCAAATGCAATGCTCTTGCCGTATAGCGGGCTGGCATCCTGGCCCCACAATGCGTAGGACCCAGTATCCGCCACACCGCCATGGCCGGAGCCGAACGAGCCGCTGTGCGGGGCATGGCAGCCCGCGCAACCGCGACCTTGGTTATTGTGTGCGCCGAGGATGTCGACCGTTGACGACCAGTTCTGGCCCATCACCAGTCCCGCCAAGGCAAGGACGAATATCACAATTAATATCGCTTTTTTCATTAGGAATCGGGCCTCCAATAGTTAGCGGTAAGTTTTTACTGGAGGCATAGGCCCAGGATGGGAGCTCGTGCATGCTTCCACCGCCTCCAGCGATTGCTGAATGCAGTTAGCCGACCGAATTCCGTCAAGCACGAACAGCCGCACTGTGCACGTTCGCGAGGTTTTTGTCCGTGACAGGCGTCACCCTATTTTTGGCTATTTAACCCAGGCGGATGTTCACGGAAGCGCATCAACTTGCGATTTCAGTCACTGAATTTCAATGGGCCTGAGGGCACAGCTCAACGTAGCAATTTCAAATCAGATAATTGACCTACGCGACTCGGCCCCGTAGCTCAGATGGATAGAGCAGCGGTTTCCTAAATCTCCATCGGTACACCATGCGATGTAACCTCAATCACTTAGCGTGTTATCCCAGTCTCTGATGCTACGCAGCGCGTCCTCATTGGGCAGTTACAGGACACCGTAGGTGACACTAAGTATCCCCGCCGTCGAGCCCTACACGGCCCCATTCCCATTGCGGCTGCTTTCAAGTATTGCGCCTCTCGCTCTGAAACCAATTCTCGCATTGGCATCCTAATTATTGGGCTGTTCCTTCTGACTGTTTTGATAGGTCAATGCGTGAAATTGAGATTTTGCGTCAGTTATGGTGAAGGGCTGCGTTCACGCACCACGAGTAGCTACGGGGTAGGCGGAGTCGCGAGCCAAGTCGTTACCGATGGCAAACCGTCCACTGGGCAGATTGGGATGGACCAGTGTGGTTCGAGTGAAAACAGGAGTAAACTCATGACTCTTCGCCGGCGAGTTTGCCTGAACCACTCCGAAGCGTTTCGCCCTGACAAAAAAGCGTGACGTCGCTCACAGCCAACGAGAAAGTAATCCGGGAAGATTAGGTGGGAAGGATGCGGTGCGCCCGGCGGATCTTTACCCGCATACCTTACACCAGGAGTCCCGGAGTGCGTCTAACCGCCTTACGCCGGTTTAGCCAAGTTGTTTGTTTCCTGGCATTCATCTTCCTCTTGCTGCGCACCGAGTTTCGCGGTTCGTTTCACAACAGCACCGCCGACATGCGGTTACCGTATCCGGTAAACCTGTTCTTCCGCCTGGATCCTTTGGTCGCGATTTCGAACGCGATCTCCAATCACGCTTTGTATCGCGGATTACTGTGGAGCTTGGTCGTTCTGGTTCCGACGATGTTTTTCGGGCGCTTTTTTTGTGGATGGATTTGTCCGCTGGGCTCCATCCACCATTTTTTTGGCAGCTGGAAGTCGGAGCGCAAGCTCGGCAAACAGCTGATCGAGTCCAATCGTTATAAGCGTTGGCAGAGCACGAAGTATTACCTACTCTTCATTGTGCTGGTGGCGGCCGCCCTGGGCACAGGGTTGGTAGGGTGGCTGGATCCTTTCTCTTTTCTGGTGCGTTCGCTAGGTCTGTCGATTCTGCCCGCCGCCAACTACGCCTTGCGAGCCCTGTTGCGAGTGCTGGATCACGGCCACAGCTGGCCGGTCCGCGCAGCCGGCATTGTCGTCGACTTTTCGGTGGGCAGCTGGCTGCTCAGCTTCGGACAACCTTACTATCGGCAGGCGATTTGGCTGGGCATCATTTTCATCTTTCTCGTCGTATTGAACTTTCGCGTCACCCGCTTCTGGTGCCGCGCTCTGTGCCCCCTTGGAGCACTTCTTGGACTGGTTTCGCGCTGGTCAATCCTGGGATTAGTGAAAAATCCAGAACATTGCGAGAATTGTAACCGTTGTTTACTGCGATGCCAGGGGGCCGACGACCCGATCGGCGGGGTGCCCTGGCGCCAGGCTGAATGTCATCTGTGCCTGAACTGCCTCGACGAGTGCCCCGAGCACGGTCTGCAGTTCAAGCTTTTTCCTGCGCAGAAGCCTGTTGGCGCCAACCTGCAGCGACGCAAGGTCATTGCCGGATTAGCAGCAGGTGTTTCTGTAGTTCCGTTGATGCGCAGCACCCCGGGGTTTGCGGTTGAACGACCTGAACGGCTGCTGCGCCCCCCTGGGGCACTTGAGGAAGGCAATTTCCTGTCTCGCTGCATTCGTTGTGGCGAATGCATCAAAGTCTGTCCGAACCATGCTCTGCAACCCACCTTGAACGAGGCGGGCATCGAGGGATTGTGGACGCCCGTGCTTGTTCCTCGCATCGGCTATTGCGAAAGCAGCTGCGTGTTGTGCTCACAGGTGTGCCCTACGGGAGCGATCTGGGAGATCACGGCCAAAGAAAAAGGATGGTCAGTGGATTTGACTGCGGATACGAAACCGGTGCGGCTGGGCACTGCTTTCTACGATCGCGGACGATGCCTGCCATGGGCGATGGCGACGCCTTGCATCGTGTGCGAGGAATGGTGTCCTACCTCACCGAAGGCAGTTTACCTGCGCGCGATCGAAGTTCTGGACCCCGATGGCAAAACCAGACCGCTGAAACAGCCCTACGTTGATCCGCAACGCTGCGTGGGTTGCGGAGCATGCGAATACGCGTGCCCGGTCCAGGACCGGCCGGCAGTGTACGTCACCAGCATTGGCGAGAGCCGGTCACGCAGCAATCAAATTCTGCTGCCCAGAGAAAGAGGAGGCTCAGCATGACGAAAAAAATAAATGCATATTTGGCGGCCATGCTGCTGACCATCGGCGGTTTTGGCTGCAAGCCGGCGCGGAACGCTGCCTCCTTCTTCCCTGCCTCGAATGAAGCCGCGGGTTGGGTCCAGGTGGGAGAGATCCGCACGTTCACGGCGGGAGATCTGTGGAAGTACATCGATGGCGAGGCGGAACGCTACCTGAAAGGCGGCGTGAAGTCGGTGGCCACGGGCGACTACAAGTTCGAGGACAAGATCGACACCGTAGTGGACATTTACACCATGGCAACTTCGGAGGGAGTAAAGAATCTTTACGATTCGGAGTCCGCCGGAGACGCCAAAGTAATTCAAGTAGGAGATAGCGCGCGCCTTTATTCGCAGAGCTTGATCTTTCGCAAAGGACGCTATCTGGTTCGGATCGTTGCCTATGAAGAATCGGCCAGGATTCAGCCCGCGATCACCGAATTGGGACAACGGGTCGAACAACGGCTAACCAGATAGAGCTTTTACGAACTTGTTCTCGTCACTGAAAGTTGAGTGTGAGCGGAGTTATTTCATAGGTGAAGCCCGAAACGAGGTTCAGGTGATGGATACGAAATGCGATCGCAGCAGGCGAGATTTCTTGACAACTTGCCTTGCTGGAGCCGCCGTGGTGGGAGTCAACAGGCGCATAGGCTTCCTCAGCGCGGCCGAACAGGCCGTCGCCGCCACGCCTTCCCGGGTGATTGTTGCGCAAGATGCGATGTTGCGCGGGGATGGTTCGTCCGTATCTTCCGGCCGGGTACTGAGCTTGTTGGACAAGGCTTTGCAAACTCTCCTCAAGTTAGACAAACCTACTGAAGCGTGGAAGAAGTTGGTTCGCCCAGGGCAGAAGATCGGACTAAAAGTAAACGCGCTCGGAGGCAGAGGTCTGTCCAGCAATTTGCAACTTGTTGAAGCAATTTGCGCCAGGCTGCAAGAAGTTGGCATTCGAGCCAGCGACATCGTGATATGGGACCGCGATACCGAGGAGTTGGAACGCGCTGGATTTCAGGTTTCCGCCGGTGGCAATCGCGTGCAATGCTACGGCACCGACCAACTCGGCTACGAGGATGAACTCGTGAGCTTCGGTAGTGTGGGCAGCCGCCTTTCAAAGATTCTCACCCAGCGTTGCGATGTGCTTATCAACCTTCCGGTCCTCAAAGACCACGACGGCGCGGGCATCTCCGCTGCACTGAAGAACATGTACGGCGTGATTCATAACCCTAACAAATACCACCCCAACGGCTGCAATCCATACATTGCCGACGTTAATATGCTGCCGGAGATTCGAACGAAAACCCGCCTCACGATTTGTGATGGGACCACTGCGTCCTACGAGGGTGGTCCAGGATTCAAGCCGCAATACGCGTGGAAGAACAATGCGCTTGTAGTCTCGCACGACCCGGTGGCGCTCGACTACGTCGGGTGGCAAATCATTGAGCGTAAGCGACAGGAAAAGAAACTGAAATCGTTGGAGGCCGAGGGCAGGGCGCCTCGCTACATTGCCACCGCTGCGGACGCGAAACATCAACTCGGAACCAACGACCCAAACCGGATCGCGACCGTCGAGGTGTAGAGGTGTCCAGAAAGTCTTATGCCGGTGCGGACGACGAAATCGCAATTGTTCGCGATTGCCCATGTTTCGCGTTTGCGCGGCGGGCATTCCTGAAGTATGCTGCACTGTCAGGGGCCGCGTTAGGTGTAAACGATCTGATGCGGCCGCTTCTGGCCCTGTCCCAATCGGAACGGCAAAAACAAGGCGACTCTCAATTCATCCGCGAGGCGAAGTTCTACCAGAGACTGCAAGACAAGAAGATCAAGTGCAAGCTGTGCCCGCGCGAATGCAGCGTCGGCGACAAAGAACGCGGTTACTGCGGAGTACGTGAGAATCGCGGCGGCACCTACTATTCGCTCGTCCATTCGCGAGTTTGCGCCGCGCATATCGATCCCATCGAAAAGAAACCGCTGTTCCACTATCTGCCGGGAACGCTGGCTTTTTCCCTCGCCACAGCTGGTTGCAACGTGAACTGCAAATTCTGTCAGAACTGGGACATTTCGCAGGTGCGTCCGGAGCAGGTTCCAGCGGAGTACATGCCGCCAAATAAAGTCGCTGGACTCGCGCGTCAGTATGGCTGCCCCACCATTGCCTATACCTACAGCGAACCCGTCGTCTTCAGCGAATACATCATGGATACGGCTGATGCCGCGCACGCCACCGGCATCCGGAGCGTAGTGGTCTCGAACGGCTACATACAAGAGGAGTCACTCAAGGCAGCGTACGGAAAGATGGACGCGGTCAAAATCGATTTAAAGGCATTCTCCGACTCCTACTACAAGGACGTTGTGGTCGGCGAACTGAAACCAGTTCTGGATTCGCTGATCACTTTGAAGAAGCTGAACAAGTGGACCGAAATCGTTTACCTGGTCGTGCCCACGCTCAATGACAGCGACTCGGAGTTTCGCGGCCTGGCGCGCTGGATCAAAGCCTACCTGGGCTGCGATGTGCCGCTGCACTTTACCCAGTTTCATCCCGAATACCTCCTCAAGAATTTACCGATAACACCGGTGCCGACGCTGGAACGCGCCAAGTCTATTGCCGACGCCGAAGGTCTCCACTACGTGTACATCGGGAATGTGCCGGGCCATCCTGCGGAGAACACATACTGCCCAAAATGTCGCCACTTGCTGATCGAGCGCATCGGTTTGACCGCTAAGCAGGTATTGCTTCGCAAGGGCAAGTGCCCGTCTTGCGGACAGCAGATTCCAGGCGTCTGGCAGACATGAAAGAGGGTGACAAGGAGCATTTATGAAGAAGGCGATACGCTCTCGAATCGCATCAACCAGCATTACGCTGCTACTTGCCTTAGCAGGGATACTCTGGCTTTCGGCAAGCAGCGCTCAAAATATTCGCCAGCCGGGCGTCGCCGGGTCTTTCTATCCGGCCGACGCGAGGAGTCTCAGCGCGATGATTGACGAGATGCTGTCCCACACGTCGCAACCGCCGATCACTGGCCAGATACTGGCAGTTGTCGCGCCACATGCCGGATACCAATTTTCCGGCCCGGTCGCGGCCTACACTTACTCCGCTCTCAAAGGACGGACATACTCAAGGGTGGTGATTATCGCGCCGTCGCACTATGAAGCGTTTGGCTTCTCTTCAGTCTTCGAGGGAGATGCTTACGCGACACCGCTGGGGAACGTCCCGGTGGACAAAGCATTCGCCAAACAGTTGGTCCAGGCGAACACGAGCATTCAATTCTCTAGTCATGGACACAGTCCCACTCACGACGGAGCGGAACATGCAGTCGAAGTCGAATTGCCATGGCTGCAGCGGGTGCTGGGACGTTTTGAAGTGGTTCCGATTGTGATGGGAGACCAGAGCTATGAAAGCAGCCGGGCACTCGGCGTGGCACTGGCAAAATTAATCCGATCGAATGACACATTGATCGTTGCCAGCTCCGATCTATCGCACTATCACCCCTATGACGAAGCCGTGAGCCAGGACCGCAAGACACTGAATGCGCTGCAGGCATGGGACTACTTCAGCATGTCGGGCAACTTTGCGGCGCGGATTTGGGAAGCGTGCGGAGGCGCGCCGATCGTCGCGGCCATGATCGCGGCAGAACGTATGGGAGCCAACCAGGCGTCTTTGCTGAAATACGCAAATTCTGGTGACACATCGGGAGATCATTCGCGCGTGGTTGGATACAGTGCGGTGGCGCTGGTCAAGACCCCTGTTCAATCCCCTGAGGAGAAATCATTCTCTTTGAAGGAGGCCGAGAAAGACGAGTTGCTGGCGCTGGCGCGCAAGTCAGTGGAATATGCGGTGCAAGAGAGCAAGGCCTACGAGCCGTTGCCGAGCGCAGACGAATCGCTAAACCAGGAACGCGGCGCCTTCGTGACCCTGAAAAAGTCCGGCGAATTACGCGGCTGTGTTGGTTACACCTCAGCCATCAAGCCGCTATACCTCACGGTTCGAGATACGGCAACGCTGGCGGCGCTACGGGACACACGATTTTCCCCGGTATCGGTCTCAGAGCTGCCGCAACTTGAATACGAGATTTCCGTGCTTTCTCCATTGCGAAGGGTTATGGATGTTCATGAAATCAGGATCGGCCTGCACGGGCTATTGATGAAAAACGCGGATCACCAGGGCCTGCTGCTGCCGCAGGTTCCAATTGAAGAAAAGTGGAACCGCGAAACGTTTCTGGATCAGACGTGCGTTAAGGCTGGCATGCGGCGTGGTTGCTGGAAAGACGAAGGCACAGACATCTTTGTATTCACGGCCGTGGTCTTTGGCGAAAGCAAGCCGCACGCCGTCATGCAGGAACCGTCTTCGACTCCCTCGCCAGTCGTATCGCCAGGACCGCCGGAGCCAGGTTCAGGGCGGCGGTGAGCCAGGCGGTTTTCCAGAAACCGAAAACCGGTATGACGTATGTGCTGAGCAGCAGCGCGCCGACGCATCCGCCGAGTAAGTCCATCGCGTAGATCACCCCAAGCCTCCGTTCACCCAGGCGTTCGTCGAGATAGATTTCTGTCGCGATGGGAAATTGATATCCGCCCAGTATCCCACCCGCGGCCGCCAGCGCTGGGAAGGTGACTTGTGCGACCGCGCCGGTCGCGATCGTGCTGGTAGCCCGCATCAGCAGAGCAATTAGCAGCATCAGCATCGGCGTTGCGGAAGCTATCAGCATTTGCGTCACGGCTAAAGCTCGGAATCGCGGGGCGTTCTCGTCTCGCAGGCGACGGGATCCAAGCCAACTGCCGATGGCAAGTCCGGCCATGAACAAAGAAATGACGATCGCGAGCTGGTGATACACGTAGCCATAGATACACTGAAACGCCAGCAGCAGAACAATCTGAAGAGTGATTAGGGTGAAACCGGTTGCTACCACACAGCAGCCCACCGAGCTCCTCTGCCTTTTGTCTAGCGGCAGGCCGTAGAGGATCAAGGCAGCGATTAGAAGAAAAACTGTGAGAAGGCTGCAGATGATGAATGCGTAGTCCATGTCAGCCGCCTCCCGGAAAATTTGCGCGTAGTGCGGATTGAACTGAGCGGTCCACAATAGGATGTTGAAGTAATACGCGATGGGCTCAAAATCGCGGTTCACCCGGGTTTCGGGAAGTGGCCTGAGAAGATCATGAACTTGCGCCATGCGGTCTGGCGTCATGCGGAAGGGTATGAAGTAGTCTTGCACGTAGCGCGTTTCCAACCTGCGCTCTCTCAATCTTGAAATCAACACTTGCGGATCGTCGGTGATGCTGCCCGCTTGCGTCGACGCAACGAAGTGCATGGTTTCGCCCGGGATCACGACAATATAGGGGAAAACTTGCCGCAATGTTTTGTGGATGCAGCGGAGGAATTCTGCCAGTCCGGGGCTGATGTATTCTTCCGATGCCTGCAATTGCATCGCGAACACTCCGCCGCCTGCAAGATGATTGCGAGCCGTCGCGAAAAACTCTTCGCTGTAGAAGCGGTTCAATTGCGCGGTAGAAGGCTGAGGCAGGTTCAAGATAATTAGGTCAAAGTGCACGGGACTCGTCTGCAGAAATCGCCGGCCGTCGAGATAGTGAAGGCGCACACGAGAATCAGGAACAGTCAGTCCCACTTGTCCAAGGAAGAACTGCTGGGCCATCTTGATCAGCAGCGGGTCGAGTTCAACATAGTCAAGGCTTTTGACTGTCGGATGCTTGAGGGCCTGAGCTATACCGCCGTTGATGCCACCACCAATGAGCAGGACCTTGCCTGGGGAAGTGTGCTCAAGGAGCGCGTAATGAATTGCCTCTTCGGCAGCATTCTCGTCAGGTGCGTCGGCAGCGATGATTCCATTGTCATAAATGCTGCGCAAAGGGCCAGTTTCGGTCACGGTGATATTGCCGTAAATCGAGTTACGAGAGTCCAGGACATGCAATCCTTGCCACTGGCGCCTCGTGGCAGCGGCGCTTAACGATGGAGCCAGGTAGAGCAGAGCCAGAAGCGTCAGTACCGCTGTTGCAGTAGAGATTGCCAACCATCGCCCAGCGCTAAAAAAAAACAAGGTCGCAGCCATACACAGGTTTATTCCCGCTATGAGTACAGCGATCTGGAAGGAGTCAAAGACTCTAAGGAGGAGGATGCTTGCGAGAATTCCTCCCAGTCCGGAGCCGGCGGCTTCGAACAAGTAGGCTGAGGTGGCTGCGACATGCCCCGAAACGGCGCACTCCCGCTGAAAGAGATGCGCGATGACGACAAAGAGACATCCAGAGAGAAAGCAGAACATGCTGAAGCATATCCAAGACGTGACCAACATCGGCAGCGGACCGACCAATTCACCCGGTACGGTCTGGAAGTATGAGCGGGAGATACGCAGAAACCAGATGGTAGGCAGTAAGCTAAGCCCCGCGGCACATTCGGTAATCACAACTGCGACGCGGGTACGTTCCCTGGCGAACTTCAACCGACTGGCGACCGCACTTCCCACTGCGGTCCACAAGAGCCACGTGGCCAACATCGTTCCCAGCGAGACTTCGTTGCCGTTGAAGACGACAATCGCCTCGCGCATGAGAACGATCTGCCCTAGAACGGCCGTGAAGCCAACCAACCCCATTGCCGTCTTAATTTTCGGTGGGCCCAGACCGACACGTGGGGGTGTGACGAACTGCATAGCATCAGTCATCAGCCAAAATTAGAATTCAACTTGCTATGGAAAAGCAAAGCCACTATGCGTCGTCCATCGTAACTGCAGGCGAAACCCTCAACCGGCGAGATGCGCTGATCCGATTGTTGCGGCTTGGGGGAGTCGCAGCGGGAACCGCCGGGCTCGGGCTTTGGCTGAGCGAGCACAGTCGACGCCCCGTGGACGAGATGGCAATGATCGTGAAACGCAACCATACGGTGACCGCCAATGCGGCGTGGCCTGAATTGGCAATCATTCTGGGCGACGACCCCGCAAAATTGGCCCAAGTGGCAATTGATGCTTTGGGCGGGATTCGTCGTTTTATATCCCGGGGAGACATCGTCCTGATGAAGCCGAACATTGGATGGGACCGCACCCCTGAGCAGGCGGCAAACACCAACCCTCAAGTTGTCGCTGAGGTTGTGCGGCAATGCTGGAACGCGGGAGCTAAGAAGGTTGTCGTCACCGATGTGAGTTGCAATGATCCCCGTCGCTGTTTCCAACGCTCAGGGATCGAGGCGGCGGCGCGAAAAGAAGGAGCCGAGGTTATTTTGCCGGACCCTGCCAGATATAAGAATGTCAATCTGCAGGGTGAAGTTCTGCACGATTGGCCGGTGCTCGATGCCTTTCTCGATGCAGACAAGGTGATCAATATCCCGATTGCCAAGCACCACAGCCTGACTGGCGCCACGCTAGGCATGAAAAATTGGTATGGCATCCTTGGCGGCGAACGGCGTCAGTTGCACCAGAGAATTCATGAAAGCCTCGTCGATCTCGCCGACTTCATGCGGCCGACTCTGAGCTTGATTGACTGCTATCGGATCCTGATTCGCAATGGGCCGGTGGGTGGCAACCTGCAGGATGTTCTGCTCAAGAAAACGCTGGTGGCAGGGACCGATCCGGTGGCGCTTGATGCGTACGTGGCCAAAGCTTACTGGAATCTGGGTGTTTCGGAGTTGCCCTATTTGCGCCTCGCCAACCGGCGCGGGTTGGGAACTTTCGAATTCGAAAGGGTTCGCACCATTACAAAGCAGATAGCCTGACCAGACAAGGTGTTGGGCTGCGGTCTAAAGCCTGATTTTTGTAGCTACAGAACGCGACGGCGGGGTACCCACTATGTCTTTGAGTGAAATCGAGGCAATTGAACTCGTTGACTCGTGACCCACTTCTCGCTATCACAGACCAGTTGGCTCAGCAGTGGGGCAAGCATTATCCCGAAGACTAGACGCGAGACAATTGGTGAAATGAGTTCTATAAAAAGGGATGTTCTATAAAAAGGGATGTTCTATAAAAAGGGATGTCAAGAAAAAAGCTCCGCCTCGACCGGAGGAGATGGTTTCTCGAGATCCAGCCCACTTTGTTTCGTGATCCCTGAAGAGGTTTGGCGTGCTGGCCCATTCTCATGAGGTTTCTCTGCTGCTTGGAGCAAAGCTCGAGTGTGCAAGACGCGGCAAGCAGGACGAGGTTAACCATGGTTCTATCTGAGGCTCGTGGCCTATCGCTATTTCTGGTTATCCGAGGGGGCATAGCGTGTAATGGGTGACTCGGTGCCGAAGCACACGGGGCCGATCTCATTGACTGATACTCACCCTCGAACCGAGCATCTGCAGAACCCGACCACCCACCAGCGGAGTAAACCGCAGAGATGGAAAAGCTAGTGTTCCTCAGAGATGCTCAAGCTGCTGGTCGCTGTAATTGTTGGGGGTCGAAGTCTACTCCTTTCTTCCAGACGGTTAAACTGATCGCGGCCATCTTCCGAGCCAAGGTAAGACGAGCCATGGTGGGCCGCATTCCTTTCTCCACCCGAGCCAGATAAAAGTCGCGCAGGGGGCCAGGACGTGTGCTGGCCGAGATGGCAGCACTTTTGAAAAGATTCTTCAGATCTCGATTGTGGTTGTCATTCAGACCGCGAACCGTCATGCGCTCGCGGTTGCGTTGCAGTTTGCCGCGCACCGAACGGTACTCTCCGCTGTCGTGGGTCTGGACCGCGAAACCACTGTAGGCCCACAGTTGACGCTTGGTGCGGAAACGGTCCGGGGTTTGCAGCAAGGCCACCAGCAAGGCGGAGCGAATCGGACCGATCGAAGGAATCTGGCGCAGCAACTTCACCGCCGAATGCTTGTGGCTTTCTGCCAGTAACTCGCGGCGTGCTTCGAGGCGTACCGGCTGCAACCGATCGAGCTGCTGATAGAGCCGTTCCGCGCGAACCCGCACTCCTGGCTCAGCGATCTTAGCCAACCACTCGGCGCGATGACGGGCAGAGTAGACGGTTGTACCCGCGCAGGGAATCGCCCAACTGCGGTATAGAGCTTTGATGCGATTCATGACACGGGTGACATCCTGGGTGATGGTCAGATAACTGCGCCCCAGTTCTTTCAAGGTGCGCACCCCATGCTCTCCGTGATATACGGGATGGAGTTGGTTCATCCGTAACAACTCCGCCAGTTTGCGCGCGTCGATCCGGTCGCTCTTGTTGCCATCCTTCAAAAGAGCGTTCTTTCGCGGATCGCAGACCACCAACCGGCTCACGTGGGGTTTCAGCAGATCGTGCAGCCAGGCCGCGGACGTGCCTTCCTCGAAGGTCAGAGACAGAGTTCCGTGCAGTCCTCGGAGGAAGCTCACAATCGTGGCCGCCTTGGTTTCCAGCAGGCATTCCATAATTAGCTTGCCTTGCGCATCCATCACCGCCACCGCGATGGTGGCTTGGTGCACGTCCATCCCGATATACTTCTCTTCACTCATAAAGGCGCTCCTTTGCCAAAGTTGGTGTTGCGAACAAACCCAACCTATCGCAAAAGTGGGCGCCTTTTTATATTGCGTGTAACCGCGATGTTACGAGAGCTATGGACTCACCAATCGTGATAGGGCGTGCCCTTGGGACTGCTGGCACTAGAACCGCTGCGGATGTTGATGATACCCGGCATCGCCGGATCATTCGACCACTCCAAGAGCCAAGTGTCGTTACGCTTAGTCATGGGGTCTACTGGCATTTCCCTTATATAACCAGCTTTCACAAGGTCATTGAGCGATTGGGGGTGTCTCTTCAGGTCAAGAGTGTATTGATTGATGGCCGAAGGCCAAAAGGAGATCCTCGTAGCCCGCGCGCTGGCGTCTGGATCGGCCCCAAAAGCGGGGACGAATTAATTGTGAGTCGAAAGAAAGCCTGTCCAAGCTCGGCTAGCTACGTTTGAGTCTCTTCCACAGCGGCCTTATAGAAGATTGTTCGCCGTTTCCGGCAAAGTGTCACGCTGCTCGAAGTTTCAACGACGGCCTTCCGCTGGAACTCCGCTGGTGAGCAAGACCCGAATGTTCTTTGCTCAAATGTTAGCTTTATCCAACGTCGAGCAACTAGTCTGACCCTGCGGTGGCTCTTGACTATTGCTGCGAAATGCGAGAGGCTGTCGCGCAAGCTAGGCGGGTGCATGGAAAAAAGTGGTCCCACTATCTCGACATTAATTGACCTGGTCGAGCACGGCGACGGGGTCTCCGGGGAGAGATTGTTTGAAATTCTGTACGCAGAACTGCACCGCCTGGCGAAATCCCAACTGGCGCGCCGGGGGGTTGTAAGCCTGAGTGCCACCACCCTGATTCACGAGGCTTACCTCGATATGGCAGGGCGCGAAGGGCAATCGTTCCCCAATCAGGGCCGCTTCATGGCGTACGCGGCGCGAGTCATGCGCGGACTGATCGTTGATCACGTGCGCAACCGGCTCGCCATCAAGCGTGGCGGCCAGTTCGAGATCACCACGCTTACCACCAATATTGGGGAAGCAATTGAGGGGAGTGAGGAACTCGCGCGTATTAGCCAGGCTTTGGACGAATTGGCCAAAGTTGACGGTACCTTATCGCAAATCGTTGACTTGAAGTTCTTCTGTGGATTCTCGTTTAGTGAGATTGCCGATATGAGCGGCGTGTCCGAGCGCACGGTCCAGCGGAAGTGGGAAAAAGCCCGTATTTATCTGCACCACAGCCTACGGACGGACTTGCCGGAGTGAAAAGCCAGTATCGATCCTCGCACAGCATGGCGGGAAGCAAGCCTTCCAGGCTCCGTATCCGCGGCAAGACATTTCCTCCGAGCTGTCGTGTTTTGTCCGCGATTTCCGATGTTTAAAGGAGCAGGAGATTCTCGTTGGTTGCTAAACTCAGTCCCGATCAATGGCAGGAGCTGAGCCCGTATCTCGACCAGGCCCTCGAGATGCCAGCAGAAGAGCGCGCAGCCTGGCTGCGCGCTATCCATGAGAAAGATTCCGCAATGGCTGCGCTTTTGCAGGCGCTGCTAGAAGAGCAACAATGGATTCAGGAAGAAGGCTTTCTGGAGAGCTCTCCCTTGCCCTTGCCTGCCGGCCTGGCTGGGCAGGGCATCGGAGCCTATACCCTGGTTTCTCAAATTGGGCAGGGCGGGATGGGAAGTGTTTGGTTGGCCCGCCGCAGTGACGGCAGGTTTGAACGCCAGGCCGCAGTCAAGTTCGTCAGCATCGCGCTCGCAGGACGTGCGGCGGAAGAACGCTTCAAGCGCGAAGGCAGCTTGCTAGGGCGGCTCACCCATCCCCATATCGCCGAACTTCTCGATGCTGGCGTCTCCGCGACCGGCCAGCCGTATTTGATCCTCGAATATGTCGACGGCACGGCCATTGATCAGTATTGCGATGAGCGCAAGCTGGATATTGACGCCCGGGTTCGCCTGTTTCTCGATGTACTGGCGGCGGTGGCACAGGCGCATGCCAACCTGATTGTGCATCGCGATATCAAGCCCTCGAATGTGCTGGTCAGTAAAGAAGGCCAAGTCAAGCTGTTGGATTTCGGGATCGCGAAATTGCTGGAGGCGGAAGGGCAGAGCGGCGCAGCTACCTTGCTGACGCACGAGAGCGGCTCGGCAATGACACCGCAGTTTGCCGCACCGGAACAGCTCTCGAACCGGCCGGTGACGACCGCAACCGATGTGTACGGGTTAGGGGTGTTGCTGTATCTGCTGTTGACCGGTCAGCACCCGGCCGGGGCGGGGCCACAGTCGCCCGCAGAGCTCATGAAAGCCATCGTCGAGAAAGAGCCGACACGGCCTTCGAGCGTAATTGCGACACTAGCTGATCATCCTGCGGCGGAACGGCGCGGCGCCACATCGGAAAAACTCCGACGCCAGTTGCGCGGCGATCTGGACACAATTGTCGCTAAGGCGCTGAAGAAAAATCCACTGGAGCGATTCGCCTCAGTATCGGCTTTCGCAGATGATCTTCGACGCTACCTCAACCATGAGCCGATCGGTGCGCGGCCGGACACTTTTGCCTATCGGGCTGCGAAATTTATCCGTCGAAATCGCACGGTTGTCGCATTAACCACAACCGCGGTACTTCTGGTGATCGGCAGCCTCGCGGCGGGACTCTACGTTGCCAATCGCGAACGCAAGATTGCAGAACGCCGCTTCGCCCAAGTTCGGCAACTCGCCAATAAATTCATTGCTCTCGATAACGATATCCGGGGGCTGCCGGGTTCGACCCAAGTGAGAATGCAGATGGTTTCCGATTCCCAGCAATACCTCACCTCGCTAAGTAGCGAAGCTCCGGTGGACAAGGACCTGGCCCTGGAAATCGCCTACGCTTACGTGCGTGTGGCGCACGCGCAAGGCGATCCGACATCGCCCAACTTAGGCCAATTCAACGAAGCTCAGGTCACCCTGGATAAGGCGGCGAGTTTCGAAGAACCGATTTTGGCGAAAGAACCTAACAACACGCGAGCGCTCTTTGTTGCGGCGACGATCGCCCATGACCGCATGAATTTGGCGGATACTCTCGGTCACCCGGATGAATCCCTGGCGGAGGCCAGGAAAGCGGTTACCCTGATTGAGCAGTTTGTGAGTTTGGGCAACCTCGACCCGCACGATCTCTACAGTGTTGTCTATTTCTACGCAAATATTTCGAACGAATTCGCGAACTGCAGGAAGTTTGACGATGCCGTACGGTACTCACGCCGCGCCATAGAGATCGCGCAGCCGGTGGAATTGGCTCGCCGGGAGTACGGCGATCTTTTCAGCGTTCTGGCAACTGCGTTATGGCAATCGGGAAGTATGGAACGCGCACTTGAAACCGTCAATCAAGCGGTCGCGCTGCAGGAACACGAAAGACAGTCCAGTGAGAACCATGCCGCTGTAATTTCTAATTTGGCCTACACGTTGACGTTGAAGGGGATGATCCTGGCAAGAGCAGACGCCGAAGCCACGCTTGGCCGAACCAACGAGGGCCTTGCTGTGTTCCAGCAGGCGTTGGACTATAACGAAAGTCTGGCTGATAAAGATCCCCTCGATTACATGGCTCGACACGGCACAGCGACAACAGGATTCGAGCTTGGAAATATCCTCCGGCATGAGAATCCGCCGCAGGCGCAGACAGTTTATGACCGGGCGCTCACAGGCATTAGCCAAGCGAAGAAGAGCGCGGGGACGGATCGAGATGAGGCAGAGCTGCTGGCCGCCTCTTCATACCCGGTGCGATGGCTCGGTCACAATGAGGAAGCCCGGCAGCGCATCGAAAAAGCTTTCGTGCTTCTTCACGATGCACAGCGATATCCTTCCGACAAAGTCGAGCCGATGAGCGACGCCTACGATGCTCTGCGCGCCCAGGCTGATGATTTTGCCCAGACCGGAGAGACGGCAAAGGCCATCGCGGCATATCAGCAGATGTTGGATAAGATGACGTCCTGGAAGGCCAATCCCCAGGGCGATCTGCGTGATGCTACCTGCTTCTCACGGACCTGGACCGCACTTGCCCTGCTTCTGCGAAGAGCGGGAAAGCCGGATGATGCGGGCCGCTTCGAGGCACAAAGAGCCGATCTCTGGGATCATTGGGCCGGAAAGTTGCCTAACGCCCAGTTCCTCCTCCGCCAATCCCTCATCCAGATCACTCCGCCGCCGTCCCTCCGCAAGCGGCTAAGTAATGGAAATAATTCAAGATAACTGCTGTCTTCTTGTCGGATGCTCGCCTTAGCTCGGTCATATGTCAGTCGGCTGTTCTAGTTCGATTCCTGCCGGCTTGTCGCTTTTTCCCACTGTTTTCCGATCTCTTTAACTGAGAGCAGTTTTTCTTGGCGGCTGCGTAAGCAGGCTCCGCTCCCAGGAGTTCCAAAAATGAAAAAACTATGCGCCCTTTTGTTTGCGTTTCTGGTCTTCGCATGGCCGAGGTTGCTGGCCGGGCAGAACGCACAATCCGTGCCCGCGGTCCCTCGCCTGGTGAACTACTCAGGCCATGTCACCAGTGAGGGAAGGGACGTGGCTGGCATCACGTTCGCCATCTACAAGGACCAGTATGACGGCACCCCGCTGTGGCTCGAAACCCAAA
>Ga0335081_10001868_pt1 | contig 33311 bp, 36 predicted proteins | sample Lox_Sample_35_FD_206713 | JGI IMG/M metagenome (GOLD analysis project Ga0335081, IMG submission 206713) | Soil microbial communities from Loxahatchee National Wildlife Refuge, Florida, United States - Lox_Sample_3.5 | ecosystem: Environmental > Terrestrial > Soil > Wetlands | place: USA...
CATGAGAAAGGCCGCTTTCTTCCGGCATCAACTTCGCCTTTGACAACGCAGTTATGCCTGAAATCGCGGCCTTTTTCTATGCTGAATTATGCTTGCCTGTTTACTACTGGTGAGAAATCCGGGCTAGGTGAGTTCGCCCGCTGCGCGGATGAGCTTACTCTGCTCGGGTCGACAAAGTAAGAGTGGTATGCAGGGCGGCACGTCTTAAAGACGTGCCCTGATACAAATCTCGAAATGCCCGATTTCCAGTTGTAGGAAAGGACCGCCCTCATGCAACTGAACGAGTACACCACGCTGGGCCGCTCGGGGCTGCGCGTCAGCCCGCTGGCGCTGGGCACTATGACCTTCGGCAACGATCGCTGGGGCTCCGAAGATGCCGAATCCAAGCGCATCTTCGACCGCTATGTCGAGCAGGGCGGCAACTTCCTCGATTGCGCGGACGGCTACGCCGACGGCCGCAGCGAAGAGGTGCTCGGCCGCTTCGTCGCCGAGGGCAACCTGCGCGACCGTCTGGTGATCTCCACCAAGTTCAGCTTCAACACACAAGAGGGCAATCCCAACGCCGGCGGCAATGGGCGCAAGAACGTCTATCGCGCCCTGGAAGGCTCGCTGCGCCGCCTGAAGATGGACTACGTCGACATGTACTGGATGCACGTGTGGGACATGATTACGCCGGTCGAGGAAGTGGTGCGCACGCTCAGCGACCTGGTACGCGACGGCACGATCCGCTACTACGGCTTCTCCGATGTACCCGCCTGGTACGCGGCGCGCGCGCACACCCTGGCCCAGCAAACAGGGCTGGAGTGTCCCATTGCGTTGCAACTGGAGTACTCGTTGGTGGAGCGCAACATCGAGCGCGAACACATTCCCGCGGCGCGCGAATTGGGCATGGGAATCTGCCCGTGGAGTCCGCTGGCCAGCGGCTTTCTCGCTGCCAAGTACACGCGCGAAGGCCCTACCAGCAGCAAAGGCAGCCGTCTGGAGGTGCTGAAGGAGTCGAAGAACCCCGTGTTCGGGAAATTTACCGAGCGCAATTGGAAGATCATCGATGCGGTGAAAGAAGTCGCGCAGGAGTTGGGACGCTCGCCCGCCGAGGTGGCGCTGAACTGGGTCGCAACGCAGCCGGGCGTGACCTCGACCATCATCGGCGCAACCAGTCTGAAGCAGTTGGAGAGCAACCTGGCTGCGATCACCGTTGAAATTCCCGCCGAGCTCAGACAGCAGCTCGATAAAGTCAGCTGGATCGAGTCGGTGCACCCGTATATGTTTTTCGACGAACTGCTGCAGGACCGCGTACACGGAGGAGTGAAAGTGAAGCGGTGGAGCTGAAGGCCGTGACACCCGTCTCCGAGGTCTTTCCACCTGGCCACTAGCCATTGATCACTGACCACTACTGCCAGACACAGGAAAGCCCGGGCCGTTTTGCCCGGGCTGTTCACTTTTTCGCTTCGGACCGCGTCGCGTCCAGGTTCTGGCGACTACCGCTGTCCGTTCCGATTTCTGACTAAGCGAATGTTGTTACATCCCCCGCTATGGCTGTCACCTGGTCTCGTCACCCTGCACCGAATTACATCACCCGCGCAATGCTTTCTAGTTCGCGTTGGAATGCCTCCAGTGTGCTTCCCAACAGGCCCACCCGGCTCACGGCGGTCCGCGCCTCTTCGGCGGAGACTCCGTATCCGTGCCCTGCGAGAAACATCTGTACGAGTTCCGCCGCGTCCTTGGAATCAAATCCCTGGAGCAGTTCGCTCCGCAGCGCCGCCAGTTCGGGTGCGGAAAACTTTTCTGCCATCATAATCACCTCCGACCCTTCCGGGCATTTGCTAGTTAGACTCGATCACCAGACATTTAGTTGCAGGCAATTCGAGCGCCAAACTCACCCGGTTCCGTGTCGATTACCCCTTTCCTTTGTTCTCTCCAACACTCCCCATACGAAATAGTTGCCACTTAGGAACTTAGACGCATCGCGCTTCGGGACGATATCCCACGCAAGTGGGACGAGTAGCGCCGCGGCGCAGTCCACATGCCTATATCCAGAGCCCGGATTTGGGCAAGGCAGTGCTGTTTGTCCGGTCACCCGTTTCCCTTTGGGAGATTTGCACCACCTCGGTTCTTGCCCGTGGGCCATAGCGCGCAGACGATGGGACTGAATGGGGATTCAGTGGGAAAATCCGCTCTTCGCCTTTCGCAGTTCGCTCTTCGCCAGAAGGCTACCTTAAATGGGTAGAGCGCCGTTACGGAGGCGGCTATGAAAACAGGTATGAGATGGGTACGGTGAAACGAAGCACGCAGGTCCGAGTGCCGCAGGCACGGAATAACTTAGCCAGCATGGAGGAGGCTGTTACGAAACTCAGGCGGAAGAACGTCGGTGGAACAGAATGGTCGAGATTAGCCATTGAGCCAACCGCAACGTGGCTGGATGGTGTTAGGTGGGGGGCGTCAGCCCCGCTCAAGCGAAAAAAATGCGAAGGGCGTGAGCGGCGACGCGAGTTTCGTAGCAGCTTCGGAGGCCGCCGGCGGCGGCCGAACTTCTAGACTGTGCAGCCCTCTTGTTAACGGCATCGTCGTCACTAACGGCGGTGAGGCAGCTGTGCGAGGATATGCAGAATGAGGAGTGCATTCGAGGTCTTTTTCCTGGTTCTCGTTGCCGAGACCCTGTGCTGTTCCGATGTCGGAACCCTTAACGTTGCGGTGCGGGACGTAGATACCGGCTACGCAGTAAATGCGACAGTCAGCTTTGAGGGGCCCCAGATTCTCTCCATGCAAACCGGCAAATGTGGAACGCTATCGGTTCAGTTGCAGACAGGTGAGTACAACATCACCGTCTCCGCGTTGGCATACAAAACCTTAAAGACTCACACAGGAGTGACATCGGGAGAGAACCTCCCGGGCACGGTAATGCTGGACCCCAACACTCCGCCCGACGACCTGCAACCGGTAAGGCTGGCGGCGGAGATCCGACCCGGCTTCACCCTGCTTCACGGTTACATCGTTGATGATTGCGGCAGGCCACTTGCTGGCGTTAGCGTGAGGGTGAAGAACGGCAAAATCGGAACGGAGACAGATGCGAAAGGCCACTATTACCTGTCTATGCCGACGCCTGCTGCTCCCAGCCGAGACGAATGGGGAGTGGATACCATCACCTACAGCAAGACCGGCTACCAGACCGTGATCATTGAGAACATGAGCGTCGGCGGGGATGACCTGTGGTCAGTACCGTTCTCGCTGCAAAAGGGGAGTGGGGTTATTCGTCGCAACGCAGCCCGCAAATTCTAAAAAGCTGCTCGAGTTGCTCGCGCGTCCTCAGAGCTGCTCGATGGTCGCTTCGTGTTCCAGCAGGATGGGGATGCCGTTGCGGATGGGATACACGCGCTTGCACTCGTTACACTTCAGAGCGTCTTCGCCGCGCATCACCAGAGGCTTGCGGCATACCGGGCAGGCGAGAATTTCCAGCAGGTCAGGAGAAATCATAAGGCAGTTGTCGGTTGTCAGTTGTCGGTTATCAGGGCGCCGGTATTCTGTAAGTCGATGGTTACAATTCAAGTCGGCAGTCCCAGTCTTAACTGACAACGGGCAACTGACAACTGCTTTTTCATTTTACCTTCCGCCGCGGCGCCGACAAAATCCCCAGGATCTCCTGCAAGCCTTGTCGCACCTTCTTCAGGTCAGCGCCGGCGTGGCGTGGCGGGAACGGCAGGTCCGATTGCTTTCGCGCCGGCTTCGCTTGCTCCTTCAAATGCTGGCGCGCGCCGGGGATCGTGAAACCCTGGTCATACAGCAGCTTCTTGATGCGGAGCAGCGTCTCCACATCGGCCTGCCGGTACATGCGCTGGCCGTTGCTGCCCTTCACCGGCTTGAGCTGCGGAAACTCGCTTTCCCAGAAGCGCAACACGTAGGCCGGCAAGCCGCATAGCCGCGCGACTTCGCCGATGCGAAAATACAGCTTGTCCGGGATCACCGGATCGGCGGCAGTGGCTTGTCGCGAGCGTGACTTCTTTTGAGGCATGGAAGAACAGTTGCCAGTTGTCGGTCTTCAGTTGCCGATTGGCCGTGGCCGGCAGCCAGTCTGCATCTTCTCGATTGCCACTTGTAGCACGAAGCAAAGGGGCAGAACAACCTCGGTCTGGAAATTGTGAGCCGCGGGCACGACCTCCGGTTTCGGACGAATTACGCCCGGAGCAGTGCCTTTCAAGCTTTTGTGCGACCGGCGACATCGCTCAACTCTGCTTCATCATCCAACGCAGTGTGAGAGGTGAACATGAATGATCGTGACGAAGATGCCGGCAAAGGCGCGGTGGAGCAGGACCGGCGGGGGCAGAAGACCAATGTCTCGCTGGCGGGACAGATCGGGCATCGCGACCAGGAGCCGCTGCTGAAGTCCAGCAACAGCGACTATCCCGAGCCCGGCCAGAACGAAGAGCACACCGGCGAGCCCCACACACGCAACGAACTCGATCGCGACACCGAGCTGAATCCCGAGGGCAGCACACAAGACCAGGATCCCGGATTCCACCAGAAAGAAAATCAGAACAAAACCAAGGACGACCCGCTGGCGGCGTGAAAGCTGTATCTCCGCCTCGCTCACCGGAAGGCACACAGCTAGAGCGCCGCTCCATGCAGCGCCGGGTCAAGCGTCTTGCCTTCCGTTGCAAATGCAGCGGATAGCAAAACCCGCCTCCTCGCAATGCTGCGCGGACGCGGGCCTAAAGCCCCGCTCTGCTCTGACCGTCGCACTTCGCACCATAGCAAAGTGCGACGGCAACACTGCAAAACGCAGCGCTTTCCGGCTCCCGATTTGCCGCAACTAGGCTATCTCCTTACAAAATCGACGCCCTTTTCGGGACACGCCATTGCCCGCAACATGCATTAGAAAGCAGTGGCTGGTGGTCAGTGTCAGTGGATAGAAATGCTTCTCTTCTATTCACTACCGACTCTCCACTGCTTCGGAGGGCCTATGTCGATCTTATTTGTCCTTCTTACATTTCTTCTAATACTCACCGTGATGTATTTCCGGCGTCCGCAAGAGGACACGAATACGTTACAAGTTGCTCCCCCGAAAAAAATTTCTGCGCCACTGATGCTGAAGCAGGCGGGCTTCGAAATTCCGCAGGATTACTGCTTCCATCCCGGACACACCTGGGTAGTCGACGAAGGCCGGCAAAACGCGCGCGTCGGCATCGATGCCTTCGCCAGCCAACTCTTCGGCAAGATCGACTCGATCGAACTTGCCGAATTGAACCGCTGGGTACGTCAGGGCCAGCCGCTGTGCACGATCACGCGCGAGGGCCGCAGCGTCGATCTGCTCTCGCCGGTGGAAGGGGTGCTGGTTTCGGTCAACCACGACGTCGTCAAGAACCCCAATCTGGTGATTGACGACCCTTATAGGAACGGCTGGCTGTGCGTGATCAAAGCGCCCGAGATGACGACCAACGTCAAGAACCTTTTGCAAGGTCCGATTGTGTTGCCGTGGATGCAGAACAGTCTGGCGCGCCTGAGCGCGATGGTGCAACAGCTCACTCCCGCCCTGGCGCAGGACGGCGGCCTGCCGGTGAAAGGCTTGTTATTTCAGGTGGACACCGGCGTACAAGCGCAACTGGCCAAGGAGTTGTTTCTGACATAGCGCCGACCGGCGACGGACCTGGAGGACATCATGGCACAAGAAAAAGCATTGCTCATCGACATCAAACGCTGCATCGGCTGCCTGAGTTGCGAGACCGCTTGCAAGCAGCTTCATGGATTCGGCACCGATCCTGAACCCACTCTCTCCGACACCGCTTTCACGGTGGTCGAAAGCCGCGGCGATAAGTTCGTGCGCAAACTTTGCATGCACTGCGAAGACCCGGCCTGCGCTTCGGCCTGTCCGGTGGGCGCAATCTGGAAGTCGCCGCTTGGCCCGGTGGTGTACAACGCCGACAAGTGCATCGGCTGCCGCTACTGCATGCTGGCGTGCCCCTACCAGGTGCCGCGATATCAGTGGAGCAAGCTGGCGCCCTTCGTCAAGAAGTGCGACCTGTGCATCAATCGGGTGAAGGCCGGCAAGCCAACGGCGTGTGCCGAGGCTTGCCCGGTGCAGGCAACGGTCTTTGGCAATCGAAACGATCTCATCAACGAGGCCTGGAACCGCATCCGCAGCGATTCGTCGTACGTCCCGCACATCTACGGCGTCGAGGAACTCGGCGGTGGCTGTACCTTGTTCGTCTCTGACGTACCGTTCGAGAAGCTTGGCTTCAAGCCAGCCCCCACCGGCAATCAACCGATGCCCACGCTGACAGAAAGCGCGCTGGGCGACTCGCCCAAGGTGGTCATCATGGGCGGATCGATTCTGGCCGCACTGTATTGGGTGACGCAGAGGCGCCGGGAAGTCGCGCTGGCGGAGGCGGAAGAAAAAGCTGTCATTGACAAGATAAAGGGAGAAAGGAGCTAGCCATGCTCGCGCGAATCAAATCGGAAATCACGTTGTGGCGCGTTATTGTAGGCATTATCTTCGTGACCGGCCTTTATGCGACTTATATCCGTTTCTTTCATGGATTCCGGGCGAGCACCAATCTAAGCGATCAAATGCCTTGGGGCCTCTGGGTAGGACTCGGAACGCTGTGCGGCGTCGGCCTGTCCGCGGCGGGATTCGGCATCAGCGCTGCGGTTGAGCTGCTGGGCATGGAGCGCTATCGTCCGATCCTGCGCTCGGCCATCCTCATCTCGTTTCTCGGATACCTGACGGTCTGCGTCGGTTATCTGTATGAGATCGGGCTGCCCTGGCGCTTCTGGCATCCCATGGTGATGTGGAACCACCGCTCGGTGCTGTTCGATGTGTGCATCTGCATTATGACGTACACCACGGTGCTGACCTTTGAGTTCGCACCGGCGATGATCGAGAAACTACCGTGGAAGCGGTTACGCGAAACGGTGCTGCACTACCACCACAAGATACTGACCGGGGTGGTGCTGGCCGGCGTGCTGCTGTCCTCCATGCATCAGTCCTATCTGGGCGGGCTGTACCTGATCGCCCGCGGCAAAGTCCATCCCTTGTGGTACTCGCAATACATGTACTCGATGTTCTTCCTGTCGGCAATTCCGGCCGGGCTGGCGTTGACCATTATGGCCATCTATCTCTGCATGCGCTCGTTGAACGTGCGCCTCGATCCCACCATCCTGAGCGACTGCGGACGCATGGTGCAGATGCTGCTGATCGTTTATGTCTTCTTCAAGGTGCTCGACCTGATCTCCAATCAGGCGATCGGCTACGTATTTCAGCGAACGGTGGAAGCCGGATACTTCTGGCTTGAGATGGCGTTGTTCCTGGCCATTCCGATCACGCTGCTGAGCTTCAACAGCGTGCGCAACAACCTGGAAAAGCTGTACTGGAGTTGTGCGATTGTCGTCGCCGGTTTCCTGGTCGACCGGCTGAATGTCTCCATCAATTCGCTGCAGACCGCGATGGGAACCCACTACGTTCCCAAGTGGAGTGAGTTCGCCTCGACGATCCTGGTGGTTGCTGCGGGAGTGATGGCCTTCCGTTACGCTGTCATCTACCTCGACATCCTGCCGAAGGCGCCATCGAAGCCGGCGTACCGTTGGATTTCGAACGGCGGCCAGCCGGCCCAGGCGTAGTTCTGGAAGTGCCCAGGTCTGGGGGGCGCCAGACCTGGGCACCCTGTCTTTGTACCGACCAGCCTTAAAGCCGTCCCGAGTTCGGTCTGGCAGCCTTTCCACTTATCGGTAAAACTTTCCCTCCGATCTTCGCGAGTAGCTCTGTAAGCCGTTGTTTTCCATCGCTTGAGTCTTGGCACAGCCTTTGCACGTTAAGCTGCTGCACGCCTGACGGGCGTGCACAAATTCGGCTCGCGACTGGCTATGCCAACGCGAACGTTTCGGGAGCAAGAATGGCGCACCGTTCCAAGGCGATCCTCTGCTTATGTCATGACCGCGATTTGCTTGTCATTCGCCGCATGCTATTGGAGCACTTCGGATACAGCGTTTTGTCCACGACGTCCGCGGAAGGCGTACGCGCGATGGCAGAACAGCAATGTCCGGATATGCTGTTGATGGACAATGGCGATCCGGGCGTGGACTATGCCCATCTGGCGGAGCAGGTGAAGAAGATCTGTCCCGAGGTAATCACCGTCGTATTGTCCCCTTATTATCGGCTGTCAAACAGGGGCGCAGGGAGCGCAGTCGATCGATTCGTGGCCCAAGATGACGGCCCCGACGCGCTGATCGCTCAGATCCGGGAGCTGCTTGACGGCACGCAAGAGCAAGAAATGTGTCCCACCTGAGAATCTCCTAATCCGCGACGTGCCAATGCCCGTAATTTAGAGTGGTAAATCCCAAAACGAGATTTCAAAAAGGTAATAGTCCCATTCCAGATACGATAGCCGGAAGCCTCTGATTCGCTTTTCTTTCGTATCTGTTTCTGTTTTCATGGCTTGCGTTTTCGCCGCAAAAGCGGCGTCCGACTTGCATCTGCTTATTTCGAAATTGATTCCCGAGCAGGTGCAACATGGAAATGGAAGGGACCAGCCAGGCGTCTTCGGCAAAACCAGTGGTGATTTTGCTGGTGGAAGATGAAGCGGTGGTGCGGGAGATTACGGCTCGCGTCTTGGAGAGCGCTGGCTACGAAGTACTCGAATGCAGTGGCCCGAACGATGCTCTCTGTCTGGCCGGCTCTCACGCCGAAAGTATCGATTTGCTGCTCACCGATGTAGTAATGCCAACAATGAACGGTATCGATTTGGCTGAGCGGATTCGTCACCTACAACCGCGCGTGGTTACCGTCTTCATGTCGGGTTACGCGGACACTGACATCCTGCGCAAGGCGACGGCGGCATCAGCGACGCACATCCAAAAGCCGTTTACGGTCAATGATTTGCTTTCCCGAGTTGCTGAAGCCTTGGAGCTGCGTCCGGCAGTACAACCAAAGCGGCGCCCTAGGGCGGGGGCTGAACGCCCATGCGCTCCGGAACTGGGCGTGTCCGGAGCGTCGCAAAGCTATCCTTTCCAGGCGCCTGATTAGGACTGGGATGGCCATTGCGTGCGTTGGATGGCGAGAGGGCAGGCCGCGCAGGCTTGGGCTCCGCTTTCAGGATCACCAAATCGACGCGCCGATTCAGCGCTCGCCCTTGGCCGGTGTCATTAGGAGAGGCTGGATGAAATTCGGCGTAGCCTGCCGCCGACAGCAAGGCCGGGGAGACTCCATAAACGTCAACCAGAGACCTGACCAGGCTGCTTGCGCGCGCCGTGGACAACTCCCAATTGGAAGCAAACTGAGCGGTGTGAATGGGCAAGTTGTCGGTATGGCCTTCAATGCGAACCGCGCAGGAGTGCGCCCGCAGGATGGCGGCAACACGCGCAAACGCCTTCTCTGCGCCCGGCTTGATGCTGGCTGAGCCGCTGTCAAAAAACCCGACCTCGTGCAGCGTGATGACCAGGCCGTCAGGCTCGGCGTGCAGGCTAACCTCGTTACGCCCGATCTCCGCAGCAAGCGCCTGTTCCAATTCGCTGCGGAGGTTGGCGAAATCTGCCGGAGCCGCCCGCGATTGAGGCGCGCTGGCCATGCCTTCCAAGCTGGACAAATCGATCGGATTCTTCGTGTCGAGGGAGCTACCCATGCGCTGCCCTCCGGAACTTTCTGGCCGACCGTTCCCGAACGCTCCCAACTGCTGAAACCCTGACCGGATGGCCTGTGATAGTTGCAAGGCTCTCTGGCGGTCAACTTGAGCGGAAGCGTACAGCACCACAAAAAAAGCAAAGAGCAGGGTCACAAAGTCTGCATAGGAGACAAGCCATCGGTCATGGCTGACGTGTGTCGCGCGTCCACGCCTCCGAGTCAGTTCCATCGCGTCCTCGCCGCTGGGGAGGCCTTGGGCCGGTCTCGCAGAAATCCCATCAACTTTGTTTCCAGCATGTGCGGGTTCATGCCTTCCAGAATGGACACTACGCCTTCCAAGGTCATTTCGCGGATGAGTTGCTCTTCCCGGATGCGCAACCGCAGCTTGCCCGAACTGGGCAGAAAAAACAGGTTCGCCGAGCCCACTCCGTACACGGTCGCCACAAAAGCCACGGCGATACCCTTGCCGACTTCGTTGATGTTGTCGAGGTGCTGCATGACCTGGATGAGACCGAGCACGGCGCCGATGATGCCGATGGTCGGCGCGAACCCTCCCGCCGATTCGAACACCTTGGGAATGTTTTCCTCGTGTTCGGCCTGGTTGTCGATCTCCAATTGCATCATCTTGCGAAGTTCCTGCGGCTCAGTGCCGTCCACGGCCAGCATCAGCGACTTCCTCAGGAACGGGTCCTGTATGCCGGGCAAGTCGGCATCGAGTGAAATCATTCCGTTTCTGCGGGCTTTGTTGGCAAACAAGACCAGTTGCTGCACTATTTCGCGCGGGTCGCGCCTTGGCTCGAGAAAAACCTGGATCAATTGCCGAAAGGCGCGGGCCACCACCGGCGTGGGAAACTGCAGCATGATGGCGCCCAAGGTGCCCCCGAAGACGATGATGGCCGCAGTGGGCTGAAGCACCTGCGAAAGCCTGCCGCCTTCCAGCAACAGGCCCGCAAGGATACCACCGACGCCGACGATCAGCCCCAGAAAACTGCTCTTATCCACAAACCGGACCCTCGGTGCTTACGGCGGAGTGAGTGGCAGATTTGTGCGCTTCCACCTGCCCGCGGCTTGTCTGCAGGGGCGCATCGCAAGCCGCGCTCAACACGGAGCGGCGGAATTGGCGAACGCAGTCGATGACCTCCGCGGTCGTCTCCCGCACCACCAGCTTCTCGCCGTTCAGCAGAGTGATGACCGTATCGGGCGCCTCCTCCACGTACTTAATGAGGTCACAGTTGACGGCCAGGCGTGTGTTGTTCAAGCGGGTGAGCTGGATCATGGCAGACTCCTCCGCCGGGGGCACGAATCAAGACAACCATCGGCAAATCTTGCCCGGTGCTTAATTCTTGATGGCCCGCCACATGCACCCCACATCGCGACACCTGAGCTTCACCACGGCGGCACGGAGCGAGCACGCTTGCCTTGCGGCTGCGGCCCCGAAAAACAGCCAGTGTCGAAAGGGTGGTCGCGTGATGATGAGACCCGTTATCTCGTTCGAAGTACGGCTCGCCCAATGGGCCCCTGTGATCGTCGTGCTGGCTGTGACTCTGGTTATCTTGTTCGTGAGGTCAATGCTATGAAGTCTTTCGCCTCCGAGCCGGGGCCTTGGTTAAGCGCCTCTAATCGAGCCTGCGGATCAGCGTTATAGCAAGGGGTGTTCTGCGTGGGAAGCTACCTCAAACTAAAGCCGACTCCTAACCCGCCGATAAGCAGGGTGAAACGCAATACGGTTCCGCCGGTCGAAATACCCCGGCAGCGTACCTGCGGGAACGAACTCGAGTCGAACTCGGGCAAGGTGGAACTGTGAGAGGAGCTTTTCTATGGCAATAAGTATTCTGAACAACATTCCAGCCCTTGCCGCCGAGAATCAGTTATCCATCACGCAAGCCAGCCTGCAGCAAACGCTGGAGCAACTGTCGTCGGGTTCGCGCATCAACTCCGGTGCGGACGATGCCGCCGGCCTGGCCATCGTCGATGGATTGCAGGCCAACGTCACCGCATTGACCCAGTCCTCGCTGAACGCCAACGAAGGCGTGGGCAAACTGCAGGTCGCCGATGGCGCCCTGTCGCAAGTGACCAGCCTGCTGAACCGCGCCGTTACCCTGGCTACCGAATCGGCCAACGGCACGGTAAACGACGGCTCGCAGCGTGAGGCGCTCGACGCCGAGTTCCAGTCCATCAAAGCCGAGATCGACAACATCGGCACCAACACCACCTATAACGGCGCAACCATCTTCCAGGGCGGTACGACCAACTACAACCAGATCGATGCCAATCTGGGCACGGCCGCCGGTCTCCAGACTGCGGTCAGCGGCACGCTCAAAATTGAGACGGCCGGTTCCACTCCCACCGCCATTTACACCACGAAGAACACCGACGCCACCGTCGGCGATGTGATCAACGACATCAACAACTCCGGGAAGGGTCTGGTAGCCACTCTCGACAGCAACGGTCACCTGATGATCACGGATGCGGAAAACCGCGGCACCACCGCGGCCACAGCCCTGGAAGCGGACACCACCACCGGTAACTTCTATGTTGGCGCTGCCCACCAGTTCCAATACAACCAGATCACCAGCGGAACCACGACGGCAACCCTGGCCTCCACCATCTCCGGCACTCTAACCATCACGCCGCATACGGGTAACGCTTACACCACGAGCGCCAGCGATACCACGATGGCCGAGCTCATCAGCGACATCAATAGCCAAACCACCAATACCGGCCTCAAAGCGGCGCTGGATGGCGGCGCGCTGATCGTCACCGATACCGGCCTGGGGAGCACGTCGACCAACCCGATCGCGGAGACGCTCAACAGCTTCAAGATCGACGGCACCGCTCCCACGTTTGCCGCGGCAGACACCCAGCCGATGGGCAACACGAGCAACTCCAGCACCATGAATGTGTTTCTGAGCGACTCGACGACGGCCGGCAGCAGCACCATCGGCGTGACGCTGGGGCAGTTCAGCAGCAGCAACATGAATGGCATCAGCCTGGCCAATGACAACCTGCAAACGGCGGGAGCGGCACAGACAGCGCTGGCCGACGTCAACAATGCCATCGCGCAGGTGGCAGCGTTGCGCGGCTCGATCGGCGCCGGCATCAACCGCTTGCAGGCCGCCACCAACGTCATCGCCAACCAGTCGCAGAACCTGTCGTCGGCCGAAGACGGCATTCAGGCAGCCGATATCACGCAAACGGTAGCGAACTTAACCAAGTACCAGATCCTGAGCCAGACCGGCATCTCGGCCCTGGCGCAGGCCAACCAGATGCAGCAAAGCGTGCTCAAGCTGCTTCAGTAAAGCGGCCCTGACCGTCGTCGCCCCCTAACGACGGCGGGTCACGGGTTGCACGGGGGAGAAGGTGGGGCCTTCGGGTCCCCCTTCTCCCGTCGTTCGTCTTCTGAGAGCAGCCAAGGCGCATAGTCTCGCGAAAGGAAACCTTCTCAACGATGGCCACATTCAGCGCAGGTTACAGTAGCGCCCTCGGAGACATTCTCAGCCAGGTCAATGACGCTTTCAGCGGCAAAACTTCCGGCATCGATGTCAGCAGCGTGGTCAACGAGCTGATGCAGGTAGAAGAGCAGCCCGAAACCCAGCTGCAATCGGAGCAGTCCACCATCAGTTCGCAGATCAGCGCGCTGACCAGTATCAGCAGTCAACTCAGCACGCTGCAGAGCAGCATACAAAGCCTCACCGACCTGGATGGGGCCTTCAGTCAGATGACCACGGGATCGAGTGATTCGACCCTGGTGGCCGCTTCGGCTGATTCCACAGCTACCGCGGGAACGCACACGGTTGTCGTCAGTAAGCTGGCGACCACATCCAGCAGCTATTCCGCCTACATCCCCTCGGGCACATCCCTGGCCGGCGCACAGATCGTAGTGAAGTACGGCAGTGATCCGAACAATCCTGTCAAAACCGACACCATTAGCATCCCCAGTTCGGATACGACCTTGCAGCAGTCCGCCAGCTACATCAATGGCGGAGGGTATGGGGTGACCGCCAGCGTGGTAACCGACTCCCAGGGCTCGCGTCTGGTATTGGTCAGCAACAGCTCCGGCGCAAATGGAAACTTAACCGTGACCAGTTCGGCGACGACATTTAGCAGTTCGCCGGGCGTCGACGCGCAGCTCACGGTGGACGGGGTTCCGGTGGACAGCGCCAGTAACACGGTCACCGGCGCCATTCCGGGAGTAACCCTTAGCCTGGGCGCAGCCGATCCCACCACGCCGGTCCTCATCAGCGTTGAGCCCGACACGACGCAGGCCTCGACCGCTATTCAGAACTTCATCACTGCCTACAACGCAGTGATTGGCTCCATCAATACCCAGTACACCCTGAATTCCAGCGGCAATGAAGGCGTGCTGGCCGGTGACAGCATGTTGCAAACCTTGCAAAGCGATCTGTTGAACTTGATTTCCACCTCGGTAACGGGCGATTACCCAAATTTGCAATCGCTGGGCATTGAGATGCAGAACGACGGCACCCTGCAGATCAACTCCGAGGTACTGAGCAATGCCCTGAGCAGCGACTACTCCGACGTGCAGAACTTTTTCCAGTCCGCCTCGGGCTGGGGACAGAGCGCCACCAAGCAGATGACGCAACTGACGGACCCAACCCTTGGACCAGTGGCCGCCGATATCAATGGCTTGAACCAGACTAATGACGATTTGACAAACCAGATCAGTGATTTTCAAGCCAACATGACCGAGGTGCAGCAGCAGCTTACAACGCAGTACGACAACCTTAATTCCTTACTGATCGAATATCCCCTGCAGATGCAGGAGGCGGCGGACCAACTGGCCAGCTTGCCCGGGGCTCCTGGCAGCAGCAGTAGCAGTTCGATCTAAGCGACATGCAATCCATGGTTGACGTCAGGCGAAGTTATCAGGAGAGTGCCATACGCGGGGCTACGCCCATCGAACTCGTCGTGGTTCTCTACGATTCGGCACTCGAAGACATGCGGCGCGCCTTGCTGGCGATGCAGCAAAACGACATCGAAACGCGGTCCCGGCAGATTGGCCATGCCTTGATCGTTTTGCAACAGTTGCAAGGTACGCTCGATTTCGAGCGTGGCGGCAACGCCGCCCGGCAGTTCGAGCAGTTTTACAGCCTCGTGCGGGCCAAATTGCTGGAGGCGCAGATCCGCAGCTCGCCCGAAACGCTGCGCGAGCAGATACGCTACCTCGCGGAAGTCCGGGACTGCTGGATCGAGGCCAAGCGGATACTGCAACCTGTGGGGAATGCCGCAGCGGCGCCCAGGAGTTCCGCCGTCGCTGACGCCGGCACAAGCAGCCGATGGAGCGCATGAATCCTGCCAGCCATCTCGATCTTCTACGGCGCGCCAATGCGCACCTGGAGAATTTCTTCGCCCGCTTCTCGGGTGCGCCCGTACTGGGAACGGACCAGGAAATCGAGGCCCTGTTGCGGGTCGAGCGCGCGCTGCACTCGGTTCGCGCTCTGCTGGATGGAAGCCCGCAGGAGGGCACCGACCGCGAAACCCTGGATGAGCTGGCGCGTTACCGGACAAATCTGCATCGCCTTCGCGGTGAACTGGCCATCATGCAGGAGTCAGCCGCAGGCTGCCGGGCGCGATTGTTCGTACGCCAGAAGCATCTGCATGCGGCACAGGCGTGGTGCGCAGCCTCGCAGGCAACCCACTGATTAGCCGTCGGCCCGCCAAGTCGCACTCAGGAATTGTCCGGAGGCGGACGATGGCCGCCAAATACGGACGCCGCGATTCGACAAGGCCCCTGCCTGCCGATGCTAACCAACAGCAGGTCAGTAATTTACAACCGCTTCATTTGGCCCCTGACGTGTACCGCTGAACCAGGTGCGGGATTCCAGCCGTTCGTCCCAAATCCCGTAACAGACGGCTAACTTCCACGTCTGAATCCTACAAGGAGGCGGTATGGAGCGCGGATACCTGATTGCGGTTTTGGCGATTGTCGCGACGTTCACGGGATTCTCCCGCGGCTTTCAGTCGCTGGAGCAATGGTCGTTCCTGCATCTGCGGCACATGGGCGTGATAGCCAAAGCCCAATGCCATGCAAGATCGCAAACCATGGACAGGTTGAAGACGCACCTTCGTCCTGATTCCGCCGAAGAAGCAGTGCTGCTTGCTGAGATGAATGTGCCGCTAGCCGAGGCGCAACCTAGCATTGCCGAGCAGGTGGCCAGCCAGGACACCGTTGCCGTCCGCTGCGCCCGAGCTACCGCCATGCAGCAGATTGACCGTGCCCGTCGCGATATGTTGCGGATGCAGCGCGAAATGCCGATCACCTCGGTAGTTGAGGCGATGGCGCCGCTCTCTTTGCAGGTCCCTCTGCCACCAGACCTTGAGAAGGATGTTCGGCAGAATGCCAAAGTAGCGGCGAGGCTCGCGGCAAGACAGTTGCAAGTTGCCGCCGATCAACTCCACGTCGCGGCAAACAGCTCACGTCGTTGCCAACAATAGGAAGCGGGCACCGGGGCCCGCCATTTCTCTTCTGTTTTCAGCTTGTTAGTTACTTCGCCGCAACCGCTTTAACTCTGGCATTCAAACGCGCCTTATAGCGGCCGGCCGTGTTCTTGTGGATACTGCCCTTCTGAACGCCCTTATCCACCACAGAGACGGTGGCGCGGTAGGCACTCTGAGTAGCTTCCTTATCGCCTTTGGCGATAGCCTGTCGCAGGGAACGGAGAGCGCCCCGCAGGCGTGACTTATTGGCCCGGTTGCGTGTCGTCTTGGTTTCCGTTTGTCGCGCACGCTTCAGCGCGGAGAAATGGTTTGCCATGCCTTGCTGGAGTCCTTGATGGGAAAATTGTGGTACGAACCGAATGCTCTATTCTACCGGAAGCTCTGCTACCCGGCAAATGCGATGCTGTCGCACCACAGTTTTTCTTCTCTCGTTCATGTGGTATTCAAGACCCCATGGTACTCTACTCAAAAAATCTGGAGTCCGCAGGGAAAGATTAGCTCAACTCGGTGTTCCCTTGGCGCGGTCTGACCATCTAAAATAGATGAGTACCCTGAGCTGCTCGTATTTGAACGTACCAGAATGAGCACGAAATGGGGCATTGACTGCTTGCCGCTTCCGGGGTACGCTAGCCGCCAATGAGAGCTGTATTTGGCTTCCAACCCGTCACTCTGCACGTTTTGTCTTCAGCAATTCCTCTGTCTCTAATCGATACAACCAGCCTGCTCGCCGCTGGCACCGCGACGATTTCCTGCTTTGCACTGTCCGGCCACACTTGGAGGTTGTCTTCCGACCCTAAATCCTAAATGAAGAAGAACATTGAAATCAGCCCCAATATCGAAACCCTGTTTGGCACCCGAGATGAAAACCTGCGCTTGCTGGAAGATGGGCTGAACGTCGCCATTGATCTGCGCGCCGATTGCATTGAGATCACGGGCGCGTCGAACGATGTCGAGCGCGTCGAGCAGGTATTCACGGATTATCAGCATCTGCAGCGCACCGGTTACAACTTCGTAAACGGCGACTTAGGCGACATGATTCGCGTTCTCACCAGCGACCCTTCCGTCAGCCTGCGCGGCTTGGCAGAGGCGGGCAAGCAGCGTTCATTCGGGAAGCGCAGTGTTCAGCCCAAGAGCATCAACCAGCGGCGCTATCTGGAAGCCATTGAGAAATACGACATGGTCTTCGGCGTCGGACCGGCGGGCACGGGCAAGACCTATCTCGCGGTCGCGATGGCCATCTCGGCGCTGATGGCGAAGCGCGTTAACCGCATCGTCCTGGCGCGCCCGGCCGTCGAAGCCGGCGAGCGGCTTGGATTTTTGCCGGGAACCTTGCAGGAGAAAGTCGATCCCTATCTGCGCCCGTTGTATGACGCGCTCTACGACATGCTGGATCCCGATAAAGTGGATCGCTACCTGGAGAAGAACGTCATCGAGATCGCGCCCATCGCGTTCATGCGCGGCCGCACCTTGAACGATGCGTTCGTCATTCTGGATGAAGCGCAGAACACTACCTCCGAGCAGATGAAGATGTTCGTCACGCGCCTGGGCTTCAACTCCAAGGCGGTGATCACTGGCGACATTACGCAGATCGATTTGCCGAATGCCAATCGCAGCGGTCTGGTGGAAGCGATTGACGTGTTGCGCAACGTCGAGGGCATCCGCTTCTGCCACTTCGATGAGGGCGACGTTGTGCGCCACCACTTAGTGCAGCGCATAATCCGCGCCTATGAGGACTACAAGGGCCGCAATGAGCAGCTCTCCTTGTCATTGGATCTCCGGAACAGTAACGGCAACGCTATCGCGCGCAGTGGCGACACTCGCGGTAATGTGGGCTGCCTGGATCGCGAGGCCGCGGTAGCGGAAGTACCGCCGGCCGGTTCGACGGTGCCGATAAACCAGGTTATCGACTAGGAACTTGTTACCATAGTGTGGGAGGGCGCAAGTTGCCCTCCCATTTGTTCTGCAAGCTAGCACATTCAAATGAGTGTGCTGTGGCCCACCGAAACGAAAGTGATTCTTCTGGTTCATAACGCCGACGGTGTCCGCGAGCGCGCGTTGTCCCTTTTTGCTGGACGAGTCCGGCGCGCGCTCGCTATACCGGTCGACGTTTGCATCCTGATCACCTCGAACACCGAACTCCGAGAGCTTAACCGCCGCTATCGGCGGAAGGACAAGCCGACCGATGTCTTGTCATTCCCGTCTGGCCTGCGGGAGTTCGCTGGCGATGTTGCGATCTCGGCCGAGATCGCAGCCGCCAATGCCGCGGAACGGGGACACTCCGTCGAGACCGAATTGAAAATCCTCGTCCTGCATGGATTGCTGCACCTGGCCGGCTACGATCATGAAAACGATCGGGGGGAGATGGAGGCGCGGGAATTTGCGCTCCGGCGGGAGTTCAACCTGCCTGTAGGGCTGATTGAACGCGCACGCTCCGGCAGCTTCAAACCGCAAGCGCGTCCCTCCGCCCCGGCTCGAACACGGAAGGCCCGCCGATGAACCTTCCGTTATGCATCCTGCTGCTGCTGTTGATGGCGTTGCTGGCGCTGGTGTCGTACGTCGATCGCCTATACGCCGAGATGGGCAAGTTTCTCGCGCGAGAATTTGAGGAAAACATCGAGGCCTACGAGGAACGCGTAGAACCGCGTTTGCACGTGAGCCGGGAACGCGCCGCACTTTCGATGACATTGCTCACGCAGCTCTCGATGGCTGCCATTGGCGTGCTGATCGGCTACGTGCTCTTCATGCAGAAGCGTTGGGTGGTGCTGGACCTGGTGCAGGCTGCGGTCAGCCTCATTTTTATTATTGTCATCTTTCATCAATTGCTGCCCTATCTTTTTTTCGTCCGCACCAAGGGCGAGTGGCTCGTCCACTGGGCGCCCGTGCTGCGCGGTTTGATTTACCTCGCCATGCCTGCCAGCCTGCTGCTGGGCTTCGCGCTTTCGGTGGCGGCGCTTTCCCGGGAACATGGCGAACAGGAACCGGAGCATCCGTCGGAAGCCGTCGATGCCTTTATCGAGGCAGGCCAGGAGGAAGGCATTCTGGAGGAGAGTGACCGCGACCTGATCCAGTCGGTAGTGGAGTTCGGAGACAAGACGGTGCGCGAGGTCATGACCCCGCGCCCGGAGATAGTCGCCGTCCCCAGCCCCACCACGGTCGAGGAATTGACCGAACTGTTGAAGAAGTATCCTTATTCGCGCATTCCGGTGTATGAGAGCGATATCGATCACATTAAAGGCATCGTCCACGCAAAGGATTTGTTGCAGGTGCCGGACACGGAAGCCCACACCAAGACCGTTCGCGACCTGATGAAGCCGGAAGTATACTTCGTGCCGGAGACCAAGCTGGGCAGCGACTTGCTGCGCGAGATGCAACGCGACAACGCCCGCATGGCAATTGTGATCGACGAGTACGGCGGCGTAGCCGGACTGGTGACGATCGAAGATCTGGTGGAAGAGATCGTCGGCGAAATACGCGACGAGCACGAGAAGGCCGAAATCGTGAAGGAGAGCGACACCTCCTACATCTTCAACGGCAACACCGATCTTGATCTGCTGGAGAAGCTGCTGGGCGTTCGTCCCGAGGAAAAGGAAGCGACCACCATCGCCGGACTCGTCAGCGAACTGGCCGGTCATATCCCCAAAGCGGGCGAAGTCTTCGAGGAAAATGGGTTGCGCTTCGAGGTACTGGAGTCGACCGAGCGCCGCGTTGATCGCGTCCGCGTCAGCCTGCACCACGAGCAGGTTGGGGCATAAGTACTGTTGTCATCACGAGTGGAACCGGGCTCCCCAAGGCGGGCCGGTTTCTGCCCTCAATGGGATAGTGGAGCGATAGATCTGCTTTTCACGATTACCCACTGTGCCGCGAGCTAATGCCCTCTGCACTAGAAATGCCGAACCTTGACGCTGGCCTAAAGTGCCTGCGTGAGAATTGTGTCGCCCCTGAAGGGGCTGGGATTCTTTCCCAGTCTACCCAGCACTCCGGCTTCGCCTCCGCGCTGGGTTAAGCTGTTTCGCGCCTACGGCGCTCGATTTTTGGCGCTTATGTTCCACTGCCGAACTCGAAGGTTTGTTCTTACGCAGACACCGAAGGCCAGTTCTGCCCGTGCAAGATTCGGTAGAGCGGGCCTCTTCAGCCGTCGTAGCCCGCGGCGTCAGGCTTGGTATTCCCGCTCAAAGGCTCGCAACTGGTCGATCTCCTTCTGACGTCTCCCGTGACGTCGCTTCCTGAGGTAGAGGAAGATCGGCAACCAGATGGCGAGAAGCGCAAAGAGAGGCAAACAGTTCTGCAAGAATTCCCGTGGGTTGCCAATAGAGCTGATCAGCGCGGGCACGATAACCAGCGCTAGTCCCACAAAGGCGGGTATGAGAATGAGCCAGACACGCCGCTCAAAGTCGCGCCCTTTCTCCAGCTGGCTTCTGTACCACTGGAGAGTGGTGTTCAGTGGCGCATCCGGCGCCAGCCGTGCCGGCCAAACCCACTTGTACAGTACAAACGGAAGAGAGACGCCCCAAAGACTTAGCAGGGCGAGCCCCACCCGAGTGCTCCAAAGGCTTAGCGGGTGCCCCGGCCCCCACCAAACATGGTTGACCTTAATAAGGTTCCACGCGAAGAATGCGGAAATGAGAGGCCCCATGATCGCATCACGGAGCACTTGAGAGCGAGCTCCCTTTTGACGTTTTTGTGCCTTAGCGCGCAGTTGTTCGACTGACATTTTGAATGCCTCCGTGGGTTGGTTTTGCCAAACATTTTGTGGATCGTTCATGGTGGACTTATCCGGCATGGGTCCCTCCTTCGGCGAACCAGCGCTTCAGGATGTTTTTGATCCGGTGCACTTTCATCGCGACGTTCGCCGGTGATAGCCCCGTGATCTCGCTGATCGAGGCGGCCGGCATCCCTTCCAGATAGGAAACGATGATCTGCCGATCGAGCGGTTTTAGGCGCTGGATCAGTCCGGTGATCCGCTCCAGCGCCTGGTTTTGCGCCACCTCCGATTCATGGCTGCCGCCGGCCGTAGGCTCGGCCTCCTCAACTTCCTCCAGGCTCACCAGCCCTTTCCGGATGCGGCTTTGTCGAACCACGTGGCCGGTGGCGACATTGTGCGCGACCCGGTACACCCAGGTACGCAGCGAACATCGCTGGTCGAATTGCGCAAAGCTGTACCAGAGCTGCAGATGTATCTCCTGCAGCAGGTCGCGACGGGCTTCGGGATCCAGTTCGTAAGCTCGTGCGAGGCGGTCGAGGGCTGAGCTGTACGTGTCGGCGGCCTGTTCGTAAAGCGAGTCCTGGCTCACGGATTCAGCCGATCTGGATTGAATTCCTTGCACGTATAAGGTAGTGATCACGCGCCGAGGTTTCTAACACTTTTCCACAAAAATAATGTTCCTGGTTAGCAGCGGTCGCGCCGGATCACCGCAGGGTTTATCCTCAGACGCAATGCCATTTCGCTCCGGATTCGTATCCATCATCGGACGCCCCAACGCGGGCAAATCGACGCTGCTGAACGCACTGGTGGGCGAAAAACTGGCTATCGTCACGCGCAAGCCGCAAACCACCCGCAATCGAATACAAGGCGTCGTCAATGTCCCGCGCAAGAAACCCACCCAAGCAAAAGAGGCTGGGGTGGGGCACCCGCGGGTTGCCGGGCAGATCGTCCTGATCGATACCCCCGGCGTTCACAAGCCGCTGAACAGCCTCAACCGGCGCATGATGAAAGAGGTGTACGACGCGCTGGAGGGCTGCGACTTGCTCCTGCTGATTGTCGACGCAACGGCGAAGTTCGGGGCGGGCGACAAATTCGTGCTGGACATCGTCAAGCAGAGCGGCCAAAAGGCATTTCTACTGCTCAACAAAATCGATACCGTAGACAAGCAAAAACTGCTGCCGATGATTGCGGCCTACAAAGAGCTCCATGAATTCGCTGAGGTGATTCCTATCTCCGCCCTCAAGCGCGACGGCCTCGATGTGCTTCTGGACGCCATCATCAAGGCCCTGCCCGAGGGGCCGCGATATTTTCCGAAGGAGCAGATCACCGATCAGCCGGAGAGGTTTCTGGTCGCCGAACTGATTCGCGAGCAGGTGTTGCTGGCGACCGAGCAGGAAGTGCCGTACGCCACAACCGTTCTTATCGACCGATACCAGGAGGGCGCGAAGCTCACTCAGGTTGCGGCCACCATTTACTGCGAGCGCGAGGGGCAGAAAGCGATCCTTATCGGCAAACGCGGCGAGACCCTGAAGAAGATCGGAACCAAGGCGCGATTGCAAATCGAACGGCTGCTGAACACGAAGATTTTCCTCGAGCTGTTCGTTAAGGTGAGGCCGGGCTGGCGCGATTCGCGGCAGTTTGTGGAGGAGACCGACTGGCGCAGGCAATTGGAGCGCATGTCGGCGACCGAAGCAGCCGCACACAGCAAGGAGCCAGAAGAGGCGTGAGCATTCCCTTCGTTAAAGCGACGGCCTGCGGCAACGATTTTCTGCTCATCGATTTTGCTTATGCGCCTAGCAACGTCCAAGAATTCACACAACGCATTTGTGACCGTCATAACGGAGTTGGGGCCGACGGAGTGGAGTGGCTGCTGCCCGCAGCCGATGCCGACCTGCGCGTCCGTTTGCTGAACGCGGACGGCTCGGAGGCGGAGATTTCCGGCAACGGTACGCGTTGCGTTGCCGCCTGGTACTGCGCAGAACAGCAGCGCAGCTCGGTGGTGATTCGCACCGGCGCTGGAGTGAAGACTTGTGAACTGAAAGCCCGCGAGGGCAACACCTTTGAGTTCCGCAGCTCGATGGGTGAGCCGGAAGCAGGCGACGATTTTTCCATCACGTTCACCTATGGGGAAATCACCGGCACGCCGGTATCGATGGGCAATCCGCATTTCGTCGTCTTCGTCCCACAATTTGAACTGGGCTGGCAAGCCATCGCCGAGCAGATTTCCAGGCACCACGATTTCAAGCACGGCATGAATGTCGAGTTGGTCAGAGTTGTAGCGCCGGATGAGATCGCGGTGCGGTTTTGGGAGCGCGGCGTCGGCGAGACTATGTCGTCGGGTACGGGTTCCTGTGCCGCCGCGGTCGCAGCAATGCGCCGTAGGGTGGTGCGCTCTCCCGTGCGCGTCCGTGCGCCGGGCGGAACGCAAACGATCGAGTGGAGTGGCGAGGTCTATCTCACGGGCCCGGCAACGCTGCTCTGTCGCGGCGAGTTTTTCATTTAAGATAGGCCTTCCTGATGACCGGCTTCTCTCAAACCTCACATGTGCGCCCGCCGGCGTTGCGCCCCGGCGATACGGTGGGAATCATCGCTCCGGCGAGCGGTTTTCGGCGCGAGGAGTTCGAGGCCGGCTGCGCGGAACTACAGCGCCTTGGCTATAAGCCGTCCTATTTGCCGTCGATCTTCGAACGCGACGGGTATTTCGCAGGCTCGACGCAACGCCGGGTCGATGAGTTCCACGAGATGTTTGCGCGTCCGGAGGTGATGGCCGTGCTCTGCGCGCGCGGAGGCTACGGTTGCAATTACCTCTTGCCGCATCTCGACCTCGAACTCGTTCGCGGCAATCCGAAGATCTTTGCCGGTTGCAGCGACGTAACTGCGCTGCTTACCTGCTTATGTGACGCTGCTGGCCTCGTGACATTCCACGCTCCGATGTTGGCGGGCGATTTTGCGCGTCCGGGTGGATTGATTGAGAGCAGTTGGATCGACGCTGTCTCTCAGGGTGAAAGTGAGATGAACTTCGGCAGCAAAGAAGTCACGCCGCTGATGCCGGGCAGCACCGAAGGCGTGTTGTACGGAGGCTGTTTGTCAATACTGTGCGCCTCCCTCGGCACGCCGTACGAGATTCGTACCCAGGGCACCATTTTGTTTATGGAGGATCGCGCCGAGCGGCCCTATCGTGTCGATCGCATGCTGATGCAACTGAAGCTGGCCGGCAAGTTTGAAGACGTGCGCGGCATTGTTTTCGGCGAGATGATCGATTGTGAGGAACCCGGCGGACATGGGCCCACGCTGCAGGACATCATCGTTCGGATCCTGGGTGACTTGCGAATTCCGATGGCGTTTGGGTTGAAGTCCGGGCATGTCTCCGGTGAGGCATTAACGTTGCCGATTGGCGTTAAGGCGCAGCTCAGGGTCAGCGACAAGGTAATGCTCGGCTACGAAGGCGCGGTGCAGACGGAGAAAAAACTCGCGCCCCTCAAGTCGGTGGGACGATGACTTTGGTGTACATGCGAACTCGGCGAACACAACGGCCATGCTGCGGCGGCATGAATCGGATCTGGGGCGCAAGCCCCGGGCAGCGATCGTAAGGAAGTTAAAGCCGCGTCAGCGGCGGCACTCGACATGGGGAACACGCATATTCACCTGATCGGTATCTGCGGCACGGCCATGGCTTCCCTTGCGGGAATGCTGCAGCAGCGCGGTTTTCAGGTCACTGGGTCTGACGCTGCGGCATATCCCCCAATGTCAGAGTTTCTGTCTTCCCTCGGAATTGCCGTATCGCAGCCGTTCAGCGAGAGCAATCTGCAGCCTCAACCTGATCTGGTAATTGTGGGCAATGCCATTTCGCGCGGCAATGTCGAGCTGGAATATGTGCTTGATCAGCGTATCCCTTTCCAATCGCTGCCGCAGATACTTCACGACGAGTTTCTAACCGGCAAAGAGCGGCTGGTTGTCGCCGGGACCCACGGTAAGACCACAACGTCATCGATGCTGGCATGGATCTTCCACCAGGCTGGCCGCGCGCCCAGCTTCCTGATCGGCGGCATTCCTGAGAGCTTTGGCAGCTCCTTCGCTCTTGACTCGGGCTGCGCGTTCATCCTGGAAGGCGACGAATACGATACCGCGTTCTTCGATAAAGGCCCAAAGTTCCTGCATTATTTTCCCGATGCCGTGGTCCTCACTTCAGTTGAGTTCGATCATGCCGACATTTACAAGAACCTGGACGAAGTGAAAACCGCATTCAAGCGACTGGTAAACCTTGTCCCTCAGCGCGGACTGCTGGTCGCGTGGGACGGTCATACCAACGTGGACGAATGCGTCGGTCGCGCGCTGTGCCGGGTTGAGCGCTACGGCTTCGCGAAAGGTTCCACGTGGCGCATTGTCGATCCCAGCTACGAAGCGGACCGCACGCGCTGGCGCGTGTGCCACGATGGGCAGCCTTGGGCTGAGCTCGAGTTTGGGCTCGCTGGCGAGTACAACGTGCTGAACGCGACGGCAGCTGCCGCCATGTCCGCCAACTATGGCATCGCCCCGGAGACGATCGCGGAGGCGTTGCGAACATTCCGCTGTGTGAAACGCCGGCTGGAGGTAAAAGCCGAGGTCAACGGCATCACCATCATTGACGATTTTGCTCATCATCCCACCGCCATTGCCGAGACGCTCAAAGCGGTGCGGACGCGCTATACCGGCCGGCGGCTCTGGGCGGTCCTGGAACCGCGTTCCAACACGCTTCGGCGGAACGTCTTCCAGGATGAGCTGGTGCACAGCCTGGCGGTTGCCGATGAGGTCGTGCTGGCCAACGTTTTTATGTCCTCGGCGATACCGGCCGGCGATCGTCTCGATCCGGCCAGGGTGGTCGAAACGTTGAATGACATGGGGAAACCTGCGCGGCTGCTCGAGAATGCTGACGCCATTGTCGACTCGCTCTCACCCGATCTGCGCTCCGGCGATGTCGTGACCATCCTCTCGAACGGCGGTTTTGGAGGCATCTATGTCAAGCTGCCCGCCCGCTTGAAATCTCTTCACGAGGTTGCGACCGCTCCGTGAGCCGACCGCCGACTGCCCTCGCGCGTTTTCTTCTAGCATCGATCGCTTTCTGCTCGCTTGCGCTCGGCGCGCACGCCGAAACTCCCGTCACCTGCGCATCTCCGCCAAGCGCGCAGCCTGAGCCCACCGAGTACTTCGTCTCGTTGAGCCGTCCCGCCGACCACCAGGCCCACATCAGCATTCGCCTGCGCGATGGCGGCGACATCCGCACCCTCGACATGCCTGTTTGGAACGCCCTCTACCAGGTCCGGGATTTTGCCGCAAATATCGAAGATGTGCACGCACAGGATGCGTCCGGCGCGCCCGTCAAGGTCGTGAACACGACGACCAGTGAGTGGCAGATTACCGCGCCCGCGGGCTGCATTGTAGTCAGCTACGACATCCACTTGGACAGCCCGGGCCCATTCGGAAGCGCGCTGAATGCCGAGCACGGTTTTTTTAACTGGGCGATGGTCTTGATGTATTCGCCTGCGCTGCGTTCGCAGCCGATGAGTATTCGCCTGCTGGATGTTCCCACAATGTGGGGGATGCGGGACCTGCATGTTATCGGGGCTGCCGCTCCAGGACGCGTTGACCAAGCGGTCGGAATAGCCCGGGACTATGACGAACTAGTGGACAGTCCCGTGGAGTTGGGCAGCTTCCAGCAATCGCAGTTCAAGCAGGACGGAGCCACCTACCATGTTGTGGTAGATGGGACTTCCGCGGATTACGATCCGGCGAAGATCGACTCGATGCTGGCCGCGGTCACTCACGCCGAGGTGGACTGGATGCAGGACCGTCCCTACGACGAGTACACCTTCCTGTATCACATCACGAAAGGCCCGAGTGGCGGGGGCATGGAGCACGCCTACGGCACGGCCATCGACATGAATGCTGACCACGCGCGCTCCAATCCGCTCTCGCTCGCCTCGGTCAGTGCGCATGAGTTCTTTCATCTGTGGAACGTGAAGCGCATTCGGCCGCAGTCGCTGGAGCCAATCGATTATCAGCGTCCAATGGACACGCGCGCGCTTTGGTTCAGTGAAGGCGTGACCAATACCGTGGCCAACTTGGCGCTGGCGCGCTCCGGACTCATTGACGAAGCGGACTACTTGCGACGTGTGTCGGCGGCGATTACGGAACTGGAGGATCGACCTGCCCACAAGTGGCAATCCGCCGAGGAATCCAGCCTGGACGCCTGGTTCGAAGGCATTCCCTTCTATCGTACGCCGGAGCGCAGCATCAGCTACTACAACAAAGGCGAGATCCTTGGCATGCTCCTCGACCTGCGCATTCGTCAACTGACCAGCGGCAGGAAGTCGCTGCGCGATCTTTTCCAGTGGATGAACCAGCATTATGCAAAGCAGGGCCGATTCTTCCCCGACTCCGCCGGAGTTGAGCAGGCAGCCGAGGCCGTCGCCGGGCAAAGCTTTGCCGATTTCTTTCGCGACTATGTTGCCGGAGTGGACGAGATTCCTTACGACGAATTTCTTTCGTTCGCAGGTTTGCGCGCCGTCCCCACTACAACCACTTACGCCTCGGCCGGTTTCGCGACGACGGCTAATCTTGGTGGTCCACCGGAAGTGACCCAGATAGATTCCGGCAGCGAGGCGCAGTCGCTAGGCATCCGAGTGGGAGATCGCGTCCTTGCTATCAATGGCCACCCAGCCGATGCCTCTTTGGACTCCGAAATATCCGAGATGGCGGCCGGAAGCTCCGTTAAGCTGCAGCTTGAAAACCGGCGTGGAAAGCGGGAAGTGAATCTCAAGTTAGGCACGCGGCCCGAAATCTCGTATCAATTGCAGGACCTCGCAACCGTAACGCCCGAGCAGCGCGCCCACCGTACAGCCTGGATCCACGGCGACGACGAAGCGGGACGTGCCCCTTGATACGCGCCATCGCACTGCTGTGCTTCTGGGCAATCTCCATCCTTACCGTTGGTCCGCCGCTCGTGCTCTATGCCGCGTTAACCAAGAATGCAAACCCCCTCTATTACACGGCGTGCAGCCTGGGCCGTCTCGGTGTGCTGCTGGTAGGGGCGAAGATCGAAGTGCGCGGACTGGAGTGTCTTGAGCCCGGCCGCAACTACATCTTCATGTCCAACCACGTTTCCAACCTCGACCCTCCGGTACTGATTCCTGTTATTCCCGGCCGCTGTTCGGTGCTGGTGAAGAAGGAACTGTTTCGCGTTCCGGTGTTGGGGACGGGCATGAAGCTGGCGGAGTTGGTGCCCGTCGACCGCGGCGATCGCGAGGCCGCGATCGAAAGCGTGCAGGCGGGTCTCGGTGTTCTGCGTAAGGGCCTGCACATGGTGATCTATCCCGAGGGCACACGTTCCGCGGACGGGCGGTTGTTCCCCTTCAAGAAAGGTCCGTTTCATCTGGCAATGGACTCCGGCGTATCCGTGGTGCCGGTCACGATATTGGGAACTTATGAGATCTGGCCCAGGACGCGATTGGCATTGCGCCGCGGAACGGCGACCGTGATTTTCCATGCGCCGCTGGATCCGCAAGCGTTTACCGATCGCGACGCGCTGGCGAATGCCGTTCGTGACGTCATCGCGACTGCGCTGCCGCCCGAACGCCGCAACCCCTAAACACGCCGGTGCCTGAGCCTACTTGGTCTCGATCAGCCGTGCCGTGAGCACCGCTCCATCGCGGTCGTCGTGGAGTTTGATGGGGAAGATCAGGACGTTCCAGCTCCAATGCGGGCTCTCGATGGGCAAGTGCGACGCCCCGCGAAAGCCGCGGCGATCGATGTAGGTCTCCCGCGTATCGGCCACTGTGCGGACGATCTCGCGCCATTCGTCGCCCAGTTGCGGGAATTGCTCGAACAGGTTCTTGCCCACGAACCACGCGCGCTTGTGTCCGGCGATGGAGGCGAAGTAGTCGTTGACGAACTGCCAGTTTCCGTCGCGATCCAGAATTTCCAGCACGATATCGTCGCCCATCGCCATCGAAATGCGCGAATAGTAGAAATCGCGTGCGTCGACCACGACCGGTCGCCCGCGTTTCTTGGCCTCGAAGGAGCGCAGCGCGTTCACCAGGTCATCGACCGAGCTGTATCCCTTCAACAGGTGCATGTCCGCGATGCCTCCAAACTTGCGCTCCAGGGTCGCTGACAGGATGATGATCGGCACCTGCGGGCGCTTGCGCCGCAGCGTCTCGGCTACGTCGGTTCCGAACTTTCCCGCGCCCAGATGGTAGTCGAGGACGGCGATGTCAATGCCGCCGAGTTTGGATTCGGCCTCTTCAATCGAGCTCGAGGTGACTACGCGGTAGCCCTTTTGACGCAGGATCGCCGAGCGCAGAATCAGGTTCTCTTCGCGGTCGTCGAGTAGCAGCACGCGAATCGGGTTGCTGGTTACAACCTGTAGGCCCAGTGACGGCCCGGGAGTCGAATTCGAAGCAGTTTCGTCCATCCTTCAATTAGAAGCAGCTTGGGATGCAGGCGTTCAGCAAAATTTCTTAAATCAGCTACCAATTTTGGCTTGCAAAATCTTCTAGGGCTCGTTTTCGGCTGAACCGCCGCCGCCAGAGCGGCGGGACGGCAGCTTTCGCAGGACCTTTGCAAGTTCTGGAAGTCTATTGAACAGACCCACGGCACGCAACCATTGTTTGTGGTCGAAGGCGGGCGAACCGCTCACCATCGCGCCGGACGGGATGTCGCCGTGGGTGCCGCTCTGGGCCGTCACCACCACGCCGTCACCAATATGGCAATGTCCGGCCACTCCCACCTGGCCGGCGAGAATCACGTTGTTTCCCACCACGGTTGACCCTGCCAAACCTACTTGCGCGCACAGCAGCGTGTTCTCGCCCACGGCCGAGCCGTGTCCCACCTGCACCAGGTTGTCGACTTTTGCGCCGCGGGCAACGCGGGTCTCGCCGACGCTGGCGCGATCAATGCACGAGTTCGCCTGCACTTCCACATCGTCTTCCAGCACTGTCGGACCCGATTGCGTGATCTTCTGCCAGCGGCCGGCATCGCGCGCAAAGCCGAAACCGTCGCAGCCGACGATGACTCCGTTCTGCAGGATGACGTTATCGCCCACGGTGCAGTATTCACGGACGACCGCGTGGGCATGGGCGAAAAAGTTATTGCCAATTTTCGCGCCGCGATAGATCACCACGTGCGGCAACAATATGGCGTTGTCGCCCAGAGTGACATCGTCATCAATTACGACGTATGCCCCGAGGTGCACGTTAGCACCGATTCTTGCAGTAGGCGCAATCGCGGCGGTGGGATGCACGCCCGGTTGATAGCCGGGAACCTTGTAGAACAGATCAATCGCGCGAGCAAAGGCGAGATATGGATTCTGGCTGCGCAGCAGGCCCTTGGGAATCGCAGGAAAATTCTCCGCAACGATGATGGCTGATGCCCCCGTGGTGCGCGCATTGGCGGCATACTTCGGATTAGCAACAAACGTAATCTGCCCCGCGGCCGCTTCTTCAATTCCGGCAACGCCGGCGATCTCCAGGTTGGGATCGGCATTTTCCAGCGAAGCGCCAATCGCGGTGGCGATGTCGGCAAGTTTCATGGCTTCGTGCACGGGCCTTATACTCGCGAATGCAAGAGCTCTGCCGCAGCCGTTCTCGGTGTGGCTAACAAGTCGGCAATGACAGCTACGCAATCCGCACCGGCATCCATCACTGAACGGGCATTGGCGCGCGTGATACCCCCAATGGCGACGAGTGGCTTCCTGGTCGTCGCTGCGCGTGCGGCTCGTACCCCGTCGAGCCCAACCACACGATCGGGTCTTTGCTTGGAAGAAGTCGGGAACACTGGTCCAAAAGCGATGTAGTCCGCCGGCCCGGCATCGGCTTGCCGCACCTGTTCCAAATTGTGAGTTGAGACCCCCACAATCCGCCTCGGCCCGACGACCGCCCTGGCTCCTACCGGCGAGAGATCGTCCTGGCCGACATGAACTCCTTCGTAAGCGGCGGCAAGGCAGAGGTCGGCCCGGTCGTTCATAATCAGAGTTACGCCATCGCCCACAACGCGGCGAATCTCGCGAGCGTCGCTCAGCAGTTCGCGCGCGCCTCCCACCTTATTACGATACTGGATCAGGGTTGCGCCGCCGGCCACGAGTTCTCGCGCGTACCCCACAATGGCAGTCGCTCGCTGCGGGGTTGCGAAACAGGAGACGTCAATAATCGCGTACAGCTTTGGTAGCCTCATTCCCACCGCCGGCCGGACGAAATCTGCTTCAGCGTGCAAGCCGGTTCTTCGACTACGCTCCAATCGCCCGCTGAACGGCATTGGCAATGGCATCCGTATGGCGGCGCATGGCCTGCTCCGATTCGGCCTCGATCATCACCCTCGCCAGCTTCTCCGTGCCGGAATAACGCACCACCACGCGCCCGCGTCCATTGAGCTCCTGCTCGGCCGCGTGGATCGCTTCCATGACCGACGGCAACTCGTCGAACGGCCTCCTTTCGCGCACGCGGACATTCTTGATCTCCTGCGGAAAGACCTTCAGGTCGGCAACCAAGGCGGCCAGGGATTTGCCGGTCCGGGCGATGACATCCAGAACCCGAAGCGCGGTCAGGATTCCATCTCCGGTCGTGGTGTCGAGGTCGCGGAAGAGGATGTGTCCGGACTGCTCGCCACCCAGCGTCGCGCTGGTCGTGAGCATCTGCTCGAGAACATATTTGTCGCCCACGGGCGCGCGCAGCATGGCAATACCGTCGCGCTGCAGGGCCGCTTCCAATCCCATGTTCGACATGGTGGTAGCCACGACGGTGTTGTTCGCAAGCCGCCCGCGAGCTTGCATGTCGCGCGCCGCCAACAGCAGTACGGCGTCGCCGTTCACCACGCGTCCGGCGGCATCGGAAAACAATGCGCGATCGGCATCGCCGTCAAAGGTGATACCTAAATCGAAGGCGCCATTCGCGGCGGCGACAGCTTGCGCGATGTGTTCGGGATGCAGCGCACCGCAACCGGCATTGATGTTTTTGCCATTCGGATCGACATTCAGGAAATCGGCCTTGATCCCACAGTCGCGGAATACCAGCGGAGCAATGCTACTGGCCGCACCGTTGGCGCAATCCACCAGAACGCGCATCGCGCTGAGATCGTCGCCGACGACGAAGTCCGCCAACCATCGTGCGTATTGCTCCCTCAATTCCGCATGGCCGGGCAGCATCTCGGAGGTAGATACCACATTGTGGGAGGCGCCTTCTGCGAGCTGCTCGAGATGGGTGAAGATGTCGGTCTCGATCTGGTGCTCCAGCTCATCCGACAGCTTGTAGCCGTCAGCGCCGAAGATCTTGATGCCATTGTCCTGCCACGGATTGTGCGAGGCCGAGATCACGATGCCGGCGGAGCACTGGTTCGCCCGGGTGAGATAGGCGATTCCGGGAGTGGTGATTACGCCCGCGCTGACCACCTCCACTTGCGCCGATTCCAGACCCGCCGCCAAAGCAGAACTGATCCACGCGCTGGACTCGCGGCTGTCCTGACCGATAACGACGCGAGCGGCCGCTTCGCCGGCGGCCAAACGCTGTCCGAGCGCGCGACCGATAGCCAGCACGGTGCGCTCGTCCAGCGGATACTCGCCCGCCACACCCCGAATACCGTCTGTCCCGAATAGCTGCCGCATGATTGCTGTCCCGCTGCTCACGGTTGACCTGCTCCTTCCGAAACCTTTCCCGTATTGACCGTAACATGGATCGGTTCCGGTGTCTGCACTCGCACCAGCGGATCGGAGACATAAGCATGGGTAGTGAACGTGCCGGAACCCACAACACCGGTCGCATCCACCGGATCGGTAATAGCCGCCGAGATGGCATCGACTCGTCGCTTGGGTCCGACGACAGTGATGGTCGCGGGATTCGCCGTCACGCTGGTTATGCCATAACCGCTCAACAGCGTGCCGATCACGCGCGGCTGTACGGCCACGGTGCGCGTCACGCTGGGATCGAAGCTGATGTGAAACTGCGCAGGCACAATCTGCACCACGCGGACACTGCGTGGAGTGTGGATGTCCTGCGCGGTCAGATCGAAGGTGCGTTCGCCGGGCCGCGCCCCTTCGAGGTCCAGAATCGCATGCACCTCGGACGGATTCAGCCCCTGTAGCATGTGCTTGGGACCGCGCAGCGTCACCTGTGCCTGCAACGGATAATCGGAGTTGATGTCGAGGTTGGCGGGAGCGTGCTGAAACTCCAGCGGAACGGTCACGGGCATTTCGATGGGCTGATCGCGGCCCACAGACCACCACAGCAGTATGGCAATGGCGAGCGACACCAGCTTGAAGGGCAGGTTATTGAAGACGTACTTGCGAAGGAAGCTTCCCAGGCTCGCCGCCATCTAGCGCTCCGCTCCGTCGGCGAAATCCTTCTCCGGGGTGAGTCGCTCCAAGTGGCGTTCGTCGCTGTGCAATTCGCGGTCTTCCGTCACTGTGGTCGGAAGGGTCGCGGCCGGGACGTAGCGACGCAGCAGTTCGCTGAGCCGCTCGCGCAAGTATTCGACGGTAATGTCGCGCTCGATGGCGCCGCCGACGGCGACACTCATTGATCC
>Ga0335081_10001870_pt1 | contig 33298 bp, 38 predicted proteins | sample Lox_Sample_35_FD_206713 | JGI IMG/M metagenome (GOLD analysis project Ga0335081, IMG submission 206713) | Soil microbial communities from Loxahatchee National Wildlife Refuge, Florida, United States - Lox_Sample_3.5 | ecosystem: Environmental > Terrestrial > Soil > Wetlands | place: USA...
TCCCCGCACCAGCGCACGGAAGCGTTCCCCCCGTTCGCGGTAGTCCCGAAACTGATCAAAACTGGCGCACGCGGGCGACAACAGCACAATGTCGCCGCGCTCCGCCGCCCCGGCGGCATGACGCACCGCCACGTCCATCGTCGCCACCTCCTCAACAGCCGTCACACCCTCAAGCGCTCGTGCGATCGTCCGCCGTGCAGCGCCAAAAATAATGGCCCGCTTGACCCGCCGTCCGACCACGGGCCGCAGGTCGTCAAACCGGCCGCCCTTGTCCAGGCCGCCACCGATCCAGACGATCGGCCGGTCGAAGCTTTCCAGCGCCTTGATCACCGCATCAACGTTGGTGCCTTTCGAATCGTTGACGTAGAGGACGCCCAACCGTTCCGCGACCGGCTCTAGACAGTGCTCCTGTCCCTGATAATCACGAACCGCCTGCTCGATGGCGCTGGCAGGCAGCTCCATGGCGCGCGCCATGGCGGTGGCCGCCAGCGCATTCTGCAGCAGATGGCGGCCGGGTACCCGGAGCGCCTCGACCGGCCAGAGCGCCTCCTCCCGTCCACCCACGCGCATCCGAACGCTCCCGCCGGCGCACCAGATCGCGTCGCCGTCCATCGGCGCATCCGCAAACCAGACCACCCGGCAGGGCAGCTCCAGACCCATGGCGCGCACGATTGGATCCGCTGCGTTGAGCACTGCCGTGTCGCCGGGCGCGGCATTGAGAAACAACCGCCGCTTGGCCGCAACATAGTGTTCGAAATCGGGATACCGATCGAGGTGATCGGGCGTCACGTTGAGCAGCGAGGTGCACACGGGATGGAAGGTCCGGATCGTCTCAAGCTGAAAGCTGCTGACCTCCACGACAATCAGCTCCCACGGCACCGGAGGGAACAACGCCGTGGAGAGCGGCTGGCCAAGGTTGCCTCCCACAAAAACCCGCCGTCCGGCCGCAGCCGCCATCGCCCCGAGCAACAGGGTCGTCGTGCTCTTGCCATTCGTGCCGCTGATTGCCGCGCAGGGCGCATCGATCAGACGGGCGGCAAATTCCAGCTCGCCGATCACTTCCACGAGCCGGCCGGGCTGATCCGGAATGATCCGTTGCCGGGCAGACTCCAAGATCGGCAAATTCGAAGGCACGCCCGGGCTGACCACCACCAACTCGACCCCCGCAAGCAGCTCCGGCTGGTGCGCGCCAATTGCCAGCTCCACGCCGAGCCGCCGCAACGCCGCCACGTCACTTCCAAGTTCTCCCTCCGGTTTCCGGTCCATCAACACCACCGATGCGCCAAGGGCCACCAGCGCTTTGGCAACGGCCACACCGCTGCGACCCGCTCCCACCACCAGCGCCCGCTTGGGCACGGGTTGCCCCTGCGGCCATGCGCCAATCCCGCTCATGGCCTGCGGCCCCGCATCATGTCTTCGCTTCGACGCCGCCATCGCGCCTCACCGTAATTTCAATGTGCTCAGGCTCAACAACGCCAGCACGACCGCAATGATCCAGAATCGCACCACAATCTGCGGCTCCGCCCAGCCTTTCAATTCGAAATGATGGTGCAGCGGCGCCATCAGAAAGATCCGCTTCCCGCGGGACTTGTACGACGCAACTTGGAAGATGACCGACAAGGCTTCAACCACAAAAATGCCGCCGACCAACACCAGCAGGAACTCCTGCTTGGTCATCACCGCAACCGCACCCAACGCGCCGCCCAGCGGCAGCGAGCCCACATCGCCCATGAAGACTGACGCCGGATAGGTGTTGTACCAGAGAAACCCGATGCAGGCGCCCAGCATGGCCCCGCAGAAGATCGCCAGTTCCCCGGCGCCTTCGACGTAGGGAATCAGCAGATAATCGGCAAACTTTTTGTTCCCCACCACATAGGTGACAATCGTGAAGGTGACCGTCGTAACAGCCAGCGGTCCGATGGCCAGACCGTCCAGTCCGTCGGTCAAATTCACGGCGTTTGAGGCGCCCACCACCACCAGCAGAATAAAAAGCAAATACCAGGCTCCCAGGTTCGGCTGCACCTCCTTGAAAAAGGGCAGGTTCAGTGTCATGGGGAAATGCATGAAGGTCCTGAGGATCCACGCCACCAGCAGTGCCATCGAGATCTGCAAGCCGAACTTGTAGCGGGGCTTGAGCCCTTCGGAACGGCGTCGGATGAACTTGAGGTAATCATCGGCAAAGCCGATCGCCCCGAAGCCGAGCACCGTCATCACTGCCAGCCAGACATAGCCATTGAGCAGGTCGGCCCACAACAGCGTCGCAATGAGCAGCGACGCCACCATCAGCAATCCTCCCATGGTCGGCGTGCCCGCCTTGCGCTGGTGGCTTTTGGGCCCCTCCTCTCTGATCTGCTGTCCGATTTGGTGGCGTTGCAGCAGCCGAATGATCGGCGGCCCGAACAGAAAACTGATCGTCAGCGCCGTCAGAATCGCGTAAATGGTCCGGAACGTGATGTAACGGAATACGTTGAACGCGGCGAAATCGGTGTGCAGCGGGTAGAGCAAATGGTACAACATCAGACACCCCGCTCAGCCAGACGGTCCACCACCCGTTCCATTCGCATCCCCCTGGAGCCTTTGATGAGCACGACATCACCCGCCCGGATCTCTCCCGACCGCATCCACCGCTCGAGCAACGCCGATGCCTGTTCCACATCGGCGCAGCGCTCAATGACGTCGGCCGCCAGCCCCGCCGAGGCGGCGCCGTCGGCGATCCGGCTGGCGAGCGAACCAACCGTCACCAGCCGGCCAACGGGCAGGGATGCCGCGTATCGGCCCACCTCATCATGCCAGCGCACAGTCTCGGACCCCAGCTCCAGCATGTCGCCCAACACGGCAACGATCGAACCCGAGCCGGCCAGTTGCGCAGCCGTCTCCAGCGCACGCCGCATTGAGAGCGGGTTCGCGTTATACGCATCCAGCAGCAGACGACCGCCGCCGGGTAGCGGTTTGATCTCGGAGCGCATGGCGGGCAACCGCACCGTCTCCAGCCCCTCGACGATCTCCTCCGGTCCGACGCCGACCGTCAACGCCGCGGCGACGGCTGCGGCCGCGTTGACGGCAAAGTGCGCACCGATAACCGGCAGCCTCGCCTCCGCGCGCCCGCCGGCCCACTGCACGAGGATGCGCTGACGCGGCGGCTCGCCGGGTTCGATCCCAAGGACCAGGCAGCGGATATCGGCCCCGGAGGATTCCCCGAAACTGACGACGCGGCAACGGCACCGCCGCCGCAACCAGTCGAACGGGGCCTCATCATGATTGAGCACCGCCACCCCCTCTGCCGGCAGGCTCTCGATCAGTTCCGCCTTCGCATTCCGCACCCCGTTCAGATCGCCCAGCGATTCCAGGTGCGCCGGGCCGATGGTGGTGATAATCCCGACCGTCGGCGCAGCCAATTCGCACAACCGGGTCAATTCACCATGCCGGCTGATGCCCAGTTCCAGCACGGCTGCCTCATGATCCGCGGTCAATCCCAGCAGGGTCATCGGCAGGCCGATCTGACTGTTGAGGTTGCCCCGGGTCTTGTGTACGACGTGCCGGCAGGCGAGGATGGACGCAGTCATCTCCTTGGTGGTGGTCTTGCCGTTGCTGCCCGTCACGCCGATCACCGGCACGACGAATCGCCGCCGGTGCGCTGCCGCCAGCCGTTGCAACGCGTCCAGCGGATCGGCCACGCCGAGCAGGGGTTGCCTGATCGGAGCCCCTTTCAGCAACCGCCGGCCGGCTTCACGCTCCACAATCGCCCCCGCCGCTTTCCGTTCGAGCGCCGTCGTCACAAACGCGTGGCCATCGAACCGTTCCCCCCTCAACGCCAGAAAAAAATCGCCCGGCTGCAAGGTGCGTGTGTCGGTCGACACAGCGTCAAGCCGCCCTTCCCGGTCGCCGGCAAGCAACTCCGCATCCAGCAACGGAATGAGCTCGGTCACGTGAAAACCCGGCCGAACGATCGTCCGCATAATGGATGCTGCCGTATCTGCCACATGTACTCCCGTCGCCTGCTCCACCCCGTTCATGCCTCGACGACTCGTGCGCGAAGGGCTTCGCGCGCCACGACACGATCATCAAACGGCAGGCGGGCCGTGCCGATGATCTGATAATCTTCGTGTCCTTTACCGGCGATGACCACCGCGTCGCCCGGTTCGGCCGCCCCAATTGCCCACCCGATGGCGGCCTTGCGATCCTCCAGAATCCGGTAGTCGCGCAGACGCCGCGCCGAGGGCCCGGTCTCGTTCACGCCGGCTTCAATCTGACGGAGAATCGCCTGCGGCTCCTCGGACCTGGGGTTGTCGGAGGTCAGAACCGCAAGGTCGGCCAGTTCGGCGGCGACTCGCCCCATTTTGGGCCGCTTGCCGCGATCGCGGTCGCCACCGCAGCCGAAGACGACAATGATGCGGCCGTGCTGCAACTCGCGAACAGCCAGCAACAGGCGACGCAGAGCGTCGTCCGTGTGAGCGTAATCGACGATGACGCGAAACGGCAGTCCCGGCTCTTCCACCTTTTCAAACCGGCCCGGAACCTGCCGCATCTGCCGGATGCCGGCCTGAATCGCCGTAGGGTCGCACCCCAGCGCCAGACCGGCACCGACTGCGGCCAACAGATTGGGCACATTGTAGCGACCGACCAACGGGGATTCGATGGGGAACGTCACCCGCGCGCTCTGAATCGTCGCCCGGATTCCCGACCAGTCGACCATCAACTCAACGGCCGTCACATCGGCGCCCGGCTCCAGTCCGTATGTCAGCGTCCGATTCGGATGGACGTCAAGGAGCCTCCGTCCCCATGGATCGTCGAGATTGATCACCGCCCAGGCGCCCGGCTTGCCGTAGCGTCCGTCCGCCAGTCCCGCAAACAGCGTCCGCTTCGCCGTGAAATACTCCTCCATCGTCCCGTGAAAATCGAGATGATCCTGGGTCAAATTGGTAAAGACGGCCGCGTCGAATTCACACCCATCCACCCGCCCTAGAGCCAGCGCGTGCGAGGAAACTTCCATCACCGCGGCATGCAGCCCCCCCCGCACCATATCCGCCAGCAACTGTTGCAACGCAAGCAGCCCCGGCGTTGTGTGCGACGCGGACAACTGTCGTTCTCCGATCCTGTACCCGATCGTCCCGATCAATCCCGCGGGCAGGCCCGCGGCCGACAAAATCGACTGGATCAGATACGAGGTCGTCGTCTTGCCGTTCGTCCCCGTGATGCCGACCATCCGCAACCGGCTCGCCGGTTCGCCGTAAAACGCGACAGCGATCCGGCGCAACGCCAGCCGGCTGTCGGGCACGCAGATCAGGCAGGGGGCGGCCGGCAGGTCGGCCAGCAGCCTCGGCTGGTCAATCACCGCCCCGACGGCACCCCTCCGGAACGCCTCGCCGACGTACTCGTGGCCGTCATGGCGGAGGCCTTTGACGGCTACAAACAGAGTGCCCGGCCCGACCGCGGCCGAATCGTCAGCGACTGAGGTGACGACGGCTGATGGGTCACCCTGGACTCGCGGTCGGTCGAGCAGATCGGCGAGCTCGCGTAACGTCATTCGATCCTCATGGCCACGGTCTGCGCTCCAGTAGACCGCAGCCCGGCGCGCGAAACACCGGTCGCCGGCACGGACGGCATTGATCGCACCAATTTTGGCTCGGGCGGCGCCGTCGACGGCACCACACCCATATAGTGGAGCGTGGCCGTGGCAATCTGCCGAAAGATGGGCGCCGCCACGGTACCGCCCCAGCCGGGTCCCTGTGGATCGTCCACCACCACCAACAGGACGAACCGCGGCGAATCGGCCGGGACAAAACCGATAAACGAACTGATCACGGCCTGCGAATCATACCGGTGCGTTTCGGGGTTGACCTTCTGGGCCGTCCCTGTTTTCCCCGCCACTTGAAAGTCCGCCAGCGAAGCCTGAGCTCCCGTCCCTTCCGGTGTGGTGACGGAAGTCAAGATGTCGCGCACAAGATGGGCGGTCTGCTCCGAAATGACACGGCCCAGGGGATGAGTGGGCTCGGGGAGGCTCGTCCCGTCAGGAGAAATGACCGCCTCAACCAGATGGGGCTGGACCAGCCATCCACCGTTTGCCAACGCCGCGTATGCCGTCACAAGTTGCAGCGGCGTCACGCCGACTTCCTGTCCCATGGCGTGCGAGGCGACCGAACGGCCTGACCATTGCGAGACGGGACGAAGCAGTCCCCCTACTTCGCCCTTCAAATCGATGCCCGTCGGCCGGCCGAATCCAAAGGCCGTCAGCCAATCGTGCAGCCGTTCCGAGCCAAGCCGCATGCCGATCTTCGCCGCGCCGATGTTGCTGGAATGCTGGATAATCTCCCTAGGCGTCAGCAAACCGAATGGCTCGTGGTCGTGCAAGGGCCTGTTCCCAATCATCATACGGCCCTGTTCACAATCAATCAATTCCCCGGGCTTGACCGCCTTCTCTTCGAACGCGCCGGCCAGCATCAGCGGCTTCATGGTCGACCCCGGCTCATAGACATCGGTGATCGCCCGGTTACGCCATTGCGCAGCATCGAGGCCCTTCAGACGGTTCGGGTTGAAGTCAGGCTTCACCGCCATGGCCAAAATCGCGCCGGTCGCAGGTTCCATCATAATGGCAATAGCGCTGCTCGCCTGGGTCTCTTGCACCGCGGCATCCAGTGCCTGCTCCGTCTCATACTGGATGACTTCGTCGACCGTCAATCGCAAATCATCGCCCCGCTTCGGGATTCCCGAGCCCTTGGACAGCACGACGCGGCCGGCGGCGTCTCGTTCGACCAGCCTCCATCCCCGTTCGCCCCGGAGCAGCGGATCATACCGAAGCTCAATGCCCTCCAGCCCTTCATTGTCCAGGCCGGTAAACCCGATCAAATGGGCCATCAGCGACCGTTGAGGATAAAAGCGGTGGCTCTCGGAAATGACGCCGATTCCTTCGCCGCCCACCGATAGCGCCGCATGGGCCCTGGCGGGGGAGATCTGTCGATCCAGCCAGACAAACGCGCGGTTGGTCGACAATCGCTTGACCAGTTCAGCCTTCGGCCTGCCCAGCACAGCGGCCAGTTCGGCGCCCAACATTTTCGGCTCCCCGATGGCGCTTGGGACGGCAAAGACCGATGGCATGTCGCTGTTCATCGCCAGCACACGCCCCTGCCGATCGTAGATCGTCCCTCGCTCCCCTTCGATCGGCACCAGTCGTTCCTGCTGCCGTTCGGCGCGCTTGGACAATTGTGCGGATTGAATGACCTGCAAATCGATCAGCCGCCACCCGATGACCGCCGCCAGAATCCCCATCACCACACCCACGGCCGTCAGCCGACAACGGAATTGGCGGTTAGCCTGCTCCTCATTGCACCTCCACTGAGCCCGCTTTTTCATGGTGCCTCTCCTGCCCGAGCCACCTGCAAACGAAGATGAAGCGCCGCCACCATGGTCGCTGGGTTCACGCCAGGCTGATCGGGGACCAGTTGAATCTGGCCGGGTTTCGCGACCGCCATCCCCAATTGAGACGAGGCCAGCCGCTCTATCCGGCCCAGCGAAGCCAGCGATGCACTTTCCAGGATCAACGCCCGATGGCGTTGCTGCTCCACATCGCGGCTTTGTCGAAGCTGGGACACCTCATACCCCAATGAGACCACTTCACTCCTCTCCCAGACGGCCAGCATCATGGCAAACGCAAGACCGATGCCGATCCAGGCCGACCGGCGCCGCCATATTCCACGCTCTCCGGCGGAGAGCGAAAGATCATTCAACCGGTCGGCCCAACGCCCGGCGCGCCGCCTCATGGCTCCACACCCGCCCGTTCCAATACGCGTAATTTGGCGCTGCGCGCCCTGGGATTGGCCTCGATCTCCTGAGGGCCAGGCCGAAGCGGCCGGCGCGTCAGCACAGTCAGGCGAGAATCCGTTCCGTGACGAGATGCTTCGGCCATGGCTCGGAACCGATGTTTGACGACGCGATCCTCCAGTGAGTGATAGGTCAATACACAGAACCGGCCGCCTGGCGCCAGGCGGAAGGCCAGCCGTTCCAGCGCCTCACCCAATCCGTCCAATTCGTGGTTGACCGCGATGCGTAGTGCTTGAAACGTCCGCGTCGCCGGGTGAATACGGCCATGCCGAGCGGAGGGCGGAACTGCCCGAGTGACGACAGACGCTAATTGCGTGGTCGTGAGTATCGGTTCGCGTTCACGGTGCCGAACGATCGCCCGGGCGATGCGTCGCGCCCAGCGCTCTTCACCATATTCCCGGAGCCAGCGGGACAAGTCATCTTCAGAGCAGTGCGCCACCAAATCGGCCGCGGATTCCCCATCCGAGGGATCAAACCGCATATCCAAGCCAGCCTCTGCGCGAAAGCTGAAACCGCGCTGCGGCTGATCCAATTGATGGGAGGAGACCCCCAGGTCGATGAGGATACCGTCCAACGCCGCAACGCCCAGCGTCGACAGCCGCTCTGTGCTGTCTCGATAATCACCATGGAACAACAGGCAGCGCGAAGCGTAGCCCGTCAATCGTTCCCGCGCGACAGCCAGCGCCTGAGGATCGCGGTCGAGACCGATCACCCGCCCGGTCGGAGCTGAGGCCTCCAGGATCGCCTCCGTGTGGCCGCCCTCGCCAACCGTTCCATCCAGATACCACCCGTCCGCCCGCGGCCGCAGGTAGTCGAGCATCTCTGCCACCATGACCGGCCGGTGTGCCGCCAAGGCCGAAGCTCCGCCCATCAGCGATGCCGCCTCACAAACCCAAACCGGCCAGCGCGGAGCTGATCCGTTCCGCATTCTGGCTGACCTGCCCAGTTTTCTCCTTCCACTGCCGCTCGCCCCACACTTCGATCTTGTTGCTCATGCCGATGAGCACCACATCCCGGCTCAGACCGGCGTATTGTCTCAGAGTGGCCGGCAACAAAATGCGTCCCTGTCGATCCAGCGGACAAGCCACCGCGCTCGAATAAAAAAATCGGAGGAAGTCCTTAACTTCTTTCTGCATCATTGGAAGCGTTTTCATCTTGTCCTCGATCTGACGCCATTCTTCGACGGGATAGCCAACAAGGCACTGGTCGAAATCGGATGTGACGATCAAGGTCTCTTCATACCGATCGGTGAGCACTTGGCGAAATTGCACAGGGATGCTCACGCGCCCCTTGGCATCAAGCGTATGATGAAATGCCCCAATAAACATCAATGCCCCATTTCATCCCACTCTATCCCACTTCGGCGAAAGTATACATGATCCCATAGGCTTGTCAAGCGAAAACGTTTTGAAAATGTGTCAGAAATTCCAAGACACACAAATGTATTTATAAAGATAAATCATCCACAATATTTAGAGCGCACAGGGCTCAATTGATACAACCGGTAGACATACAGTATTCTGGTCCTTCAATTTTTAAAACGGGGTAAATGGCTGAAGATGGATCGAGCGGATTGCTCCTTGACAGTGCGAAGAATGGTTTGATAGTTTTCGCACCCATGACATCTTTACACAACCTCATCGTCAACGGCAAAGAAGAAACCACCACCGCTGCCAGCGTCCTGGAATTGCTCCAGGCTAAGCAGGTCGACCCCCACATGGTCTCCGTCGAATACAACGGCGAGATTCTCGATCGGGGCGTCTTCCCCTCCACGCATTTGAAGTCGGGCGACAAAATCGAGTTCCTCTATTATATGGGCGGTGGAACGGTGTGAACGCCGACCGCCCCCAACCCGAAATACCCCCGACCCGGTACGCCAACGTCACCGAGCTGATCGGCCGAACCCCGTTGATCCGCTTGGAACGCGTCGTCCCCAAGAGCGCGGCCGAGATTTGGGGCAAGGCCGAGTGGTGCAATCCTGGTGGAAGCGTTAAGGACCGGATCTGCTTGAACATGATCAACGAGGCGGAGCGGGACGGAAGGCTGAAACCGGGCGGTCAAATCATCGAGCCGAGCAGCGGCAACACCGGCATCGGCCTAGCACTGATCGCCGCCGTGCGCGGCTATCGCCTGACGCTCGTCATGCCGGAAAGCATGACCCGGGAACGGGTGATGCTGATGGAGTCCTACGGGGCGACGGTCGTTCTCACCCCCGCTCATCTCGGCATGGGCGGGGCCATCGAAGAGGCCGAAAAACGGGTGGCCGCCAATCCGGACGGCTTCATGCCGGATCAGTTTGCCAATCCCGCCAATCCGGCCATGCACCGGATGACGACCGCGCCGGAGATCATCGAGGCGCTCGGCGGCCGGATCGATGCCTTTGTCGCCGGGGTGGGCACCGGCGGCACGATCACGGGCGTCGGTGAAGCGCTCAAGGCCCGCCGCACCGAGACGCTGATCATCGCCGTGGAGCCGGCGGGTTCGCCCGTCCTTTCCGGAGGCAAGCCCGGCCCGCACAAAATTCAAGGGATCGGCGCGGGGTTTGTTCCGAAGGTCCTCAATCGCGCCGTGATCGACCGGATTGAGACGGTTACCGATGACGACGCCTACAGAATGGCCAAGCGCCTAGCCCGGGAAGAAGCGCTGCTCGTGGGCATCTCATCGGGCGCCAATGTCGTTGCCGCGCTGCGCATCGCGCAGCAGTTGGGTCACGGCAAGACGGTTGTGACGGTCCTGCCCGACCGCGGCGACCGCTATTTCAGTATCGAGAAATACTTCACCCCGCTCCCCTGACCCCGTTCCGCCCCGGCTGGCGGAAAGAGTGGCAACACGGGACAACTCCATGATATGATGGTGAAACTTATGCGATTTAGCGACACACAGGAACAGCGGTACAGCCGTCATATCCTGCTGCCGGAAGTCGGCGGCCGTGGTCAGGAAAAACTCTTGGGCGCCCGCGTCCTGGTCATCGGCGCAGGAGGCCTTGGCTCGCCCGTCGCCTTCTATCTGGCCGCGGCCGGCGTCGGCACGATCGGTCTGATCGACGGCGATGTCGTCGACCTATCAAACCTGCATCGGCAGATTCTTCACCACACCCCCGACGTCGACCGGCCCAAGGTGACGTCAGCACAGGCCAAACTGACCGCGCTCAATCCCGACGTGACTGTCATCCCCCATCATGAGCGGCTCACAACCGGCAACGCGCTCCAGCTGTTCGCGCAATACGACCTTGTCATCGACGGCACGGACAACTTCCCTACGAAATTTCTCGCCAATGATGCCGCGATCTTCACCAAGCGGCCGCTGATTCACGGCGGCATTCTGCGATTTGTCGGCCAGGTCATGACCATTCTGCCGGGACAGAGCGCCTGCTACCGGTGCATATTCAAAGAGCCGCCCCCCGAGGGCCTGGTCCCTACCTGCCGGGAAGCGGGCGTCCTTGGCGCATTGGCCGGCGTAATCGGCACGATCCAGGCGACGGAAGCCCTGAAACTGATTCTCGGGCTCCCGCAGCCGTTAACCGGCCGCCTGCTGACCTACGACGCCTTGTTGAGCAGCTTTCGGGAGATTACCGTCCGGCGCAACCCCACATGTCCCGTCTGCGGCGAACGGCCCACCATCACCACCCTGACCATGGCCGAGCAGCCGGCGTGCGAGCTGCCGGCCGCCTCCCTCCTTACGAACGGAGACCCGGCATGACGAAGATGAAGGCGCTCATCTGCCGAGAATGCGGAAAGCGCTACCCGCTTGAACCGCTGCATGTCTGCGAATTCTGTTTCGGCCCACTGGAAGTGGAATACAACTACGATGCCATCGGCCGGGAACTGAGCCGATCCGCCATCGAAGCAGGGCCCAAGAGCCTCTGGCGCTACGCACCGCTGTTACCGGTTGAGAAAGAACCAACCGTCGGGTTGAACGCCGGGATGACCCCGCTGCTCCACGCCAAAAATCTGGGCCGCGAGCTTGGACTCGACCGACTGTACATCAAAAACGACACGGTCAACCATCCGACGCTGTCGTTTAAGGATCGCGTCGTGGCCGTGGCCCTGACGCGCGCCAAGGAACTCGGTTTTGACACGGTCGCCTGCGCATCGACGGGCAATCTGGCCAACTCCGTTTCCGCTCATGCCGCCCAGGCCAACCTGCGTTGCTTTGTCTTCATCCCCTCCGATCTGGAGGCGGGCAAGATCCTCGGCAACCTGGTCTACCGGCCGACCGTTGTCGCCGTGGAAGGCAATTACGATGACGTGAACCGTCTCTGCAGCGAAGTGGCGGGTGAATATCGGTGGGCCTTCGTCAACATCAACATCCGCCCCTACTACGCTGAAGGCTCCAAAACGCTGGCGTTCGAAACCGCCGAGCAGCTGGGCTGGACGGCGCCCGATCATGTGGTCGTGCCGATCGCTTCCGGCTCACTCTTGACCAAGATTCGCAAAGGGCTCTGGGAGCTCACCAAGCTGGGGCTGATCGACCAGACACCCACCAGGGTCAGCGGCGCGCAGGCGGAAGGCTGCGGACCGGTGGCCACCGCATTCGAAGCCGGACGCGACTTCATCAAACCGGTCACGCCGAAGACGATCGCCAAATCGCTCGCCATCGGCAACCCGGCCGACGGCTACTACGCGTTGAAGGCCGTGCGGGAAACCGGCGGTACGATCGCGGCCGTATCCGATGACGAGATCGTGGAAGGCATCAAACTGCTGGCCCGCACGGAGGGCGTCTTCGCTGAAACGGCGGGCGGCGTCACCACGGCTGTGCTGGCGAAACTCGCCCGGCAGGGCAAGATTGACCGCCGTGAGTTGACCGTCGCCTACATCACCGGCCACGGGCTGAAAACGCAGGAGGCGATTGCCGGATCGGTCGGCGACGTCGTGAGGATACAGCCCAGCCTGAGCCATTTTGAACAGACCCTGCAGTTGAAGCGGGACGCATAAGGAGCGGAGCGTGACAGACACCACCCCTTCGCATCAAACATCAGTGCTTGTGAGAATCCCCACGCCGCTGCGCCGTCTGACCGGCGGACGGGGCGAGGTGACGGCCGAGGGACGCACCGTCCAGGAAATCCTTGACGCGCTGGAACGGCAGTTTCCCGGGGTGAAAGAGCGGCTGTACGATGAAACCGGCCAGTTGCGGCGATTCGTGAACATCTACGTCAACGATGAGGACATCCGGTTCACCCAAGGGCTGGAGACCACACTGAAAAAAGGAGACGAGCTCTCGATCGTGCCCGCTATCGCTGGGGGTGATGGGCCGCCAATAACCAACAGACGGCCATTGGGTAATCACGGAGGCCCGGCGCGCGGGGGCATTGGAGCATCCGCCCTTGACGCGGGCGGAGCGCACAGGCCCCTACTGCGGCCAATGGGTCAAGTCGATGGGGCTCGGGGAGTGGGGGCATCGGAAGACGCAGCACCGATTCCGCACGGGCCCCCACATCAAATGGAGTCATTATGGCCAGCTTAAAAGTCCGGATCACATTTCCCGAAGAGAAGATCAAGGAGCCGATCATCTATCAAATCGGAAAGGACTACAAGGTCGTGACCAACATCCGCCGGGCCGATGTCACGGAGAAGACCGGATGGGTCGATCTGGAGCTGATCGGCGAGACGAAAGAAGTGGAGCGGGCGGTAGCCGAGCTGAAGAAGAAGGGCGTCAAAGTCGACCCGATCGAGCGGAACATTATCGAATAACCGGTCCGGATCCCGCGCACATGAACTTCACCGAAGAACAGATCCAGCGCTACAGCCGTCAGATTGTGCTGAAGGAGGTGGGCGGCAAGGGGCAGCGGAGGCTTCGCGAGGCGAAAATCTTCCTCATCGGTGCGGGGGGATTGAGCTCGCCCGCCGCCCTCTATCTGGCCGCCTCCGGCATCGGGCGGCTCGGCATCATCGACGCCGACAAGGTCGACCTGTCGAATCTGCAGCGGCAGATCCTGCACACGACCGCCACGATTGACCGGCCGAAGGTCGAATCGGCTCGGGCGACGCTTGCCGAACTCAACCCTGACTGCGACGTGCGCACCCACGCAGAGTTGCTGACCGTTCACAATATTGAGTCGCTCTTCCATGACTACGACCTGGTCATTGACGGCACCGACAATTTTTCGACGCGTTACCTCGTCAACGACGCGGCCTTTCTGCTCCACAAACCGCTGGTGACCGGAAGTATCCTCCGGTTCGAGGGGCAGTTGACCACCTTCTTCACAACGGACCGCGTGCAACCCGAGGGCACAATCGCCGGCCCGTGCTACCGCTGCCTCTATCCAGAGCCCCCGCCGCCGGGGATGATCCCGAGCTGCCAGGAGGCGGGCGTGCTGGGCGTGCTGGCGGGGACGATCGGCGTGCTCCAAGCCGTCGAAGCGCTCAAGCTGGTCCTGGGGATCGGACAACCGCTGACCGGCAGGCTGCTGACCTATGACGCGCTGGCCATGCAATTCCGGACGATGAAGGTGCGGCCCGATCCCGACTGCGCGCTGTGCGGACCGCATCCGCGGATCACCAGGCTGCTGGAGGATTACACCGTCTCCTGCGCCCTGCCGCCCAACCGCACGACTGCTCCGCCCGTTGCCTGACGCGCTCCACATCCCCAAGCCGATCTTCGAGGAGCTGCTCGCTCACGCCCGTGATGAAGCCCCGAAGGAGGCCTGCGGCATCCTGGCCGGACGCAACGGCAGCGTGACGCACATCTACCGGGTGAAGAACGGCGATCCCAATCCAGAGATCCGCTATCTGATGGACAACCGGGAGCAACTCTGGGTGCAGAAGAACATGCGTCACAACGGGCTGGAGCTTGCGGCGATCTACCACTCCCACCCCAAGTCGGAGGCCTATCCGTCGGCCACCGATGTCAAACTGGCCTTCTATCCCGAAGCGGCCTACCTGCTCGTCTCGCTGGCCGACCCCGCCCGTCCCGTCGCCCGAGCGTTCCGGATCACCAACGGCGCAGTCCGGGAAGTCGGGTACACCTTAACCTGACAGAATCAGAAGCCGGTTCTTCAGGGGACCACGTCGCCTGCCATCCTCGACGGGAACGGTTACATCAATGCATGGTGGTCGAAGCTCAATTCGCGCGTGATCAGCTCCCCGTCCTCCACCGACGTGATTCGCCTGACGCCGGGCAGATAGATCCCGTTGACCACCGCGTGGCGGTCGGCAAACGATTCGGCGTTGACCAGCCGCCCGTCGGCCGGGCTGAAGTAATAGACAACATAGCGCGTCGTCAGATGCCGGCTGTCCTGGGTGGTCAGGCTGTCCTCGACGTTGATCGTGAATTTCATCCGCTCCATCCCGCGGTTGATCTGGGTGATGCGCTGCTCTTTGATGCGATAGCGTGAGTTCATCCCGTCACCGTGAATCCGCAGCAGCCGCCCCATCGGGTGGCCGTCCTCAGGATCCAGCGTCAGGACATATTTGCCGTCGGACTCCTCGAACGTCCGCGGGCCGCGGTGCACCGCCATCATGCTGATCTGCCCGCCGGCCCACTCTTTGATCGATTCATTATCGCAATCGAGACTGACTTCGCGGGGCGATTTCACCTCCACCCGTCCCTTGACCGTGAGACCGGCCTGCGCACAGATGAAGTCGGCGCGAAACCCGCCGAACCCCTTCGGCCAGCGGTAGGTCTTCTCAAACGCACCCTGCAGCAACGCGCGGGCCTCCGGCTGGTCCTTGGCGGTCACCGCCGCCGCCTGCATGGCGGGGCATTTCTCACCGGATCCGGTCATGGGGGGATGGTGCATGTCATGGCCATGTCCTTGCGTGTGTCCGTGTGTCATTGTCCTGCTCCTTTCCGGTTATTAAATGTGGGGGTCCGTGCGGAGAGGGCTACCAAGGTCCTCCGTTGCCCCCACAGGTTGATCGAATGTGGGGCTCCGTGCGGAACAAATAAAGAGATGTCCTCCGATATCCCCACACCCCTGGGCCACCGTTGATTCCCCATCGGCCGTTGATGACCCATGGTTTCTTTCCGCTACCCCTCAGCGTGCATTTCCTGCGCGGCCGGCGCCCGACGGCCGAACAGCCGCGCCCCCCAAATCCCCACTTCGTATAATAAGGTCAACGGCACCAGCATCACCATCATATTGAACACATCCGTGGTCGGCGTGAGCACTGCCGCCGCGATGGCATTGATCAGCAGTGCGTGGCGGCGGTGGCGGGCCAGCATCGATGCGGTGATCACACCGATGCGAGCCAGCAAGGTCAACAACAGGGGCAGTTCAAAGATCAGACCGAAGGCGAGATAGAATTTCACCGCGAACCCCAAATAGACGCCGACCGATAGCAGGGGCGTCAGTCCGCCCGACAATCCGAACTCGATCAAGAAACGCAGAGCAAAAGGAAACGCCACCAGATGGCAGAAGACCACTCCGGCCAGAAACGAACCGGTCGATACCCCGAGAAACACCAGTGTATATCGCCGTTCCGTCCGGTAGAGCGCCGGGGCGACGAAGCGCCAGAGTTGAAACGATACAATCGGGAGCGCGAGCAGAAATCCGCCGAACATGGCCACTTGGAGGTTGGCCCAGAAAGCCTCTGTGGGGGAAAAAAAGTAAAGACGTTGCTGCAATGGACGTTGCAACCACGTAATGACGGCCGGGGCAGAGGGAAACACCACCATCATTCCGGCCAGCACCGCCACCACCGAGATAATGAGTCTGTAGCGCAACTCCTTGAGATGCGCGGTCAGGGGCATGCTCGCATCGTGATCGTCCCGATCTCCTGGACCCTCGATCATCAACGCCATCATCCCTCCGGTTTGCGCACATCATCCGCCTGCGGATCGGCCGGCGGGGCCAAGGCTATTGGCGGCGGAGGCGCCCCGGGGGGGCGCCTGGGCCCTCGTTCCCATTCGGCTGCCCGCGTCAATTCCTCTTCCATTTGCTCACGAATCTCCTGCCCGGCGCGCCAAAACCGGCCGGCGAGCCCGCCCGCGACACGTACCAGATCGACCAATTGCTCCGGTCGGAACACAATGAGCAACAGAATGAGAATCACCACCAACTCGGGAAGGCCGATGCCCAACACGACGCTCTCCCTCCTGCCTACATTTTTACGTGCTGATAATCATGCATCAACCGGGCCATGCGGTCCTTGGTCACCAGTTTTTCCTTCTGCAAGTGTTTCTTTTTCACTTCTTCGTCCGGTGTCAACACATGATGGCGCACCAATTGGGACAGCTCCTCCTCCAATTGTTGGTGGCGGGATTCTAGCAGTCGGAACTCCCGATTTTCCTGACGCAACCGCTCAATGAATCGACCGTCCGTCACTGCCATGGGACTGCCTCCTTTTAATGCTGTGTGGTACCCCCGCCCCCCAGACCGTCGCACGCCATGATCAAGGCCTCTTCAGCCGGCTTGGTGTAATAGCCGCTCCGACGGGCGATCACTTGAAAACCAAACTTGTCGTAGAGACCCTGCGCGGGCAGATTCGACGCCCTCACCTCAAGCAAAGCTCGCGTCACCCCTTTGGCGGCCGCCGACTCAAACACTGCCTGTACCATCCTCGTGGCCACCCCTCGTCGTCGCCAATCAGGTCTGACGACGACATTCAACAGATGGAGCTCTTCAAAGACGACCCAATACCCGATATACCCGCAGAGCCCCCCTCCAAGCTGCCGGGCGACCAGAAAGCCGGCAAACTGATTGGTAGTCAGCTCCGATTCAAACATTACCCGGCTCCATGCGGGATTGGACACCACCGCCTCAAGCGCGGCCACGGCGTCAAGATCGCTCACCCGCATGGGCTCGATGGTGAAGGCATCGACCCCAGCGGCGGGGGATAGCGCGGCGCGTTGCGGTTCATTCTGTGCCATTGGTCAACTCGTCGCTCGCTCTGTCGAGCCATTCGACAGCCATCCTACACGACGCCGTATTGTTCCGTCGTCCCTCATGAATCCCCCTGTCACGCTCACCGTTGAGCCGCCGGCTGTTCAACCGCCGGCCGGAGATAGACCGCAGTCAGTTCTCCGGGATCAATCGTCCGTCCCTGCCTCCACCTTCTTGCCGCAAGCCGCGCAACCGCAGCGGCGCTGGGCTCCATCAATTCGGGCAAAGCCGACGAGGGAAAGAGGGCCCTCGATCCCAGTCGCCGGATGATCATCGACCGGTGCAGGCGTGCGCCATCGCCGAGGAATAGCACCGTGTCATTCAGCTTCTCCAGCAGCGGTTCCGGGGAGGAGAGCACGGCCTCCCCCTCGCGGACCACCTGGGTGCGGCCGTGATCCGGCCGGAACTTGGCCGCATAGACCTCGCCGCGCCGCGCGTCAATCATCGGACAGACCGTCAATCGAGAAGCGGCATCGGACGAGGCCTCGACGCACGCGGCATCCAGAATCTGGGGCTCCAGCGCGCGACATGCCAGCCCTTCGAGCGTCGAAACCGGCACCACCGGCTTGTCCGCGCCCATGGCCAAACCTTTCACCGTCGCAATTCCCACGCGCACACCAATAAAGGCTCCCGGGCCGACAGATGCCGCAAACCCGTCCAGCTCACGGACCACGCACCCGGTTTCGGCCAACACCTGGTCGACGGCCTCGAGGAGTGACTCAGTTTGCGGCCGGCCCGGTTCCAACCGGATAAGGCACACCCGCTCGCTCGGCAACCGCCCGTCCGCCACGCCGTCCCATTCGATGATCGCCACGCTGGCGGCGGGCGTCGATGATTCAACCGCCAGCAATCGCATTCGGCATTCCGTGAATGTGAAAATCATCCGGCCGCCAGACCGGATTCGCGTGCAGTTCCTTGACCAGGACGGTCACTTTGACGTCGCCGGTCAGTTCAGCCTCGATACGTTTCGCCTGCCAGCGGCCGTCCATCACCGTGTACTGATCGTATTGAACCCTGGCGCTTTGTTGTCCCCGTTCATCGTACCACTCCTCCTCGCGCGGCCGTCCGCGGTGATCGAGTCGAATCCGCCGGGTCACCTGGCGTGCCTCTCCTGTGCCAATCGAGAAAACCAGCACCCCGGGTTCCTCCAACACCACCTGCTGCGAGGCATCGGGCGGCACAATCGTCATCGTCGCCATCAATTCCAGGAGCTGGGGCAGCCCTGGGAGCTTCAACTCGTCGCCCAGTTCATCGATCGTCCCCTGCACGGTCCGCTGCTCCGAATCAATGTACAGCGTCACCACCTCGCCCCGCGCCACCAAATCGAAGAGCCGCGATCCCAGCGGACTCATCCCTTGCAACCGCAGCACGCTCGGCCGTTCGCTGAACACCAGTCCGTCGAACGTCACATTGCCCTTCGGCGAGCGCAACCCGATGCCGACCAGCGCTTTGATCGACGGTCCTGAACCGACGTTGTCGCGCAACCACTGGACCAGCTCGGCCGGATCTGCCGATGCCAACGGCGCGTCGGGTCCCTGCGCGCTCCACCAAGTGGCGCAACCCGCCAAGCCGATGCACAACGCCAAGACCGCACCGAGCACCCACACACGGCACTTTGCGCTCACGCCAGCCGCTCGATGACCTCGCGCAAGTGACGGACGGGCACCAACTCCAATGTCCAAGAAGCGGCGGCTCCGCCACCGGAGACCATCCGCTTCGCGTTGGATTCGGGCAACAGGCAGCGTTGAAACCCCATCTTGGCCGCCTCGGCCACCCGCACTTCCGGGCGCTGTATGGCGCGGATCTCCCCAGCCAGTCCCACTTCTCCGAAGAGGACCGTGCCGGGATCAACCGGTTTGTCCCGAAAACTCGACGCGATGGCCGCCGCGATGCCCAAGTCGATTGCCGGCTCCTCCAGCTCGATCCCGCCCACGACGTTCACAAAAATATCATGACCGCTGACGAACAGGCCTGCCCGTTTTTCGAGCACGGCCAGCAGGAGCGAGACGCGATTGGCATCGACGCCGACGACCATCCGGCGGGCCATGCCGACGTGCGAGGGGGTCACCAGCGCCTGCAGTTCGACCAGAATCGGCCGGCTCCCCTCGAGACTCGCCATCACAACCGACCCGGCCGCCTCTGCCGGCCGTTCCGCCAGGAAAAAGGCCGAGGGGTTGGTTACCTCGGCCAGACCGTCCTCGCGCATTTCAAAGACGCCGATTTCATTGGTCGAGCCGAACCGGTTTTTCACGGCGCGCAGGATCCGATACGGATGGCCCTTGTCCCCTTCGAAATAGAGCACCGTGTCAACAATGTGCTCCAGCACCCGGGGTCCTGCGATCGCACCGTCCTTCGTCACGTGACCGACCAACAGCACCGGTGTGGCCGTCTGCTTGGCAAAGCCCATCAGCGCAGCCGCCGTCTCGCGGATCTGTCCCACGCTGCCCGGCGCGGAGGCGAGCTGCGACGTGTACATCGTCTGAATCGAATCGATCACGATCGCCTTCGGCTTGAGCCGCCTGGCCGCGTCAACGATCTCTTCGAACGCCGTTTCCGACTGCACATAGAGCTCGCCGGCCGTGACCCCCATCCGCTCGGCCCGCATCCGGATCTGCGCCTGCGATTCCTCGCCGGAGACGTAGAGCGCGGGGCCGGCCTTTTCCGCAATCCGCTGCAAGACGGCCAGCAATAGGGTCGATTTGCCGATTCCGGGATCCCCGCCGATCAATGTCACCGAACCGGCCACCACGCCTCCCCCCATCACCCGATCGAATTCGCCGATATGCGTCAGCTGGCGGGCCTCGTCCGGGGCATCCTCGATTTCGGAAATTCGGCGCGGCTTGGTACTGAGCCAAGCCGACCGGCCGCCCGGCGGGGCCGTATCACGGGCCAGCCGCTCCTCGGCCATTGTGTTCCAGGTTCCGCAGCTGGGACATTTTCCCAGCCATTTGGCCGATTGGTGGCCGCAGGATTGGCAGGCAAAAATGGTTGAGGCTTTTCTCATCACGGTCATACAGGAAGGGACTGTTTTATGATAGGAAAAAAGGCACGTTAAAATCAATCCCAGGAAGCCGGGCAGGTCAGATGCCTCGGATTGCTCCCGGGGTGTCGATTATTCGCCCTGAATCGGCCGGTCCGGCAACTCGTTCGGATTGTCAGCGCCTGTCGGAAAATGGCAGGCGAGGGCCTCGCCGCAGATGGCGATCGCGTCGCAAAAGCCGTCGGCGGCACGTCTCTCTTTCAGCGACCGGGTCAGCGCCTCCGCCGCCTTCCGCCAGGTCGCGTCGCCGACTCTGTCGTGAATGCCGCGATCGGCGATGATTTGCACGCGCCGCTCCAGTAATGACGCCAGGATGAGAATGCCCGTCGACTCCCTGGTCGTGTGCAAGGCGTGCTGGTAAAAGGCGCGAAGCGCGCGATCGAAGACCTTGGCGGTCCGTTCGCGATCGGTCAGAAACAACCGCATGACGCCATCAAGGCGAAACAGCAGGCTGCCCGCCACAAACCCAGCCGTCCCAAACAGAAGAAACCACGAAGGATGGAGTGTGGGCCGAAGCACCAGGCCCGCCACGTACGCCGCCACCGCACACGCGATTCCGCCCGCCACGCGCAAGTGGCCGTAATGGTCGCTCGCGTGGACGATCATCGGGACGATCTCCCCGCGGCTTCTCGACTCCGCGTCGGCCACCGCACGGCGGATCTTTTCTTCATCCGTCGCGGACAAATATTTCTTGATCTTCCGCATCACCAGCTCCCCGATGCGCCACCCCCGCCAAAACCTCCCCCCCCGCCTGAAAATCCTCCCCCCCCGCCGAATCCGCCACCTCCAAATCCGCCAAAGCCGCCGAAACCCGATCGACTGTTCCAGCTCCCGCCGCCGACCGGCCCCCCGTACGCGCTGAACAAGAGCTTTAAAAGAAACGGGGCAATCGCGCCGAGTAACAGCCCCACCGCCACGGCGGGAATCATCCCAAGCCCCCCCAGTCCGGCCAGGGACTGGAGCCCTCCGGCCAGCACGGCGCCGGTGGCCGCCCCTGCCATCCAGTGAATCAAACCGACGAGCCCGGCCACAAAGAGCAACAGGAGCAACATTGGTAGAAATGACGTGACAGGGGCCCGGGTCTGACGTTCAGCTGTGAATTCCCCTCCAATCACCGCTTCCATTGCCGCGATGGCGGCCACGATCCCACCGTAGTAATCGCCGGCACGAAAATGGGGGGCGAGAATATTGCGAATGATCTCGGCGGACTGGGCATCGGTCAGCACCCCCTCCAGTCCATACCCGACCTCGATCCGCACCTTGTGTTCGTTCGGGGCAACCACGAGAATGGCGCCGTTGTCCCTTCCCTTCTGCCCCGGTTTCCACGCCTCCGCGACCGCAATCGAGTAGGACTCGATGTCCTGTCCATCAAGCGACTTGACCGTGAGGACGATGAGCTGATTAGAAGTGCGTTGCTCGTAGTCGGCGAGGGACTGGTCCAACGACGAGATCTGCTGGGGTGTCAACAGACCAGCGTCGTCCGTGACGTACCCCGACGGCTTCGGAACGGCGGCGAGAGCGGCCGCCGTCCCGATCACCAGACAGCATGCGAGGAGCCACAGCCGGCGGGGGAGGGGCACGACCTAAAATTTCACCTCGGGCGGCTTCTCCGCTCCCGATGCGGTCGACGTGAAATTGGGCCGGACATCCAGATGCAGCAGATACCGGGCCGTCAGATTGGTCGGAAAATAGCGCACCATTTTATTGTACGCGTTCACGGCGTCGATGTACCGTGTGCGCGCCACGGCAATTCGGTTTTCCGTGCCCTCGAGTTGGGATTGCAAATCCAGAAAGCTTTGGTTGGCCTTCAAATCGGGATAGCGTTCCACCACGACCATCAACCTTGACAACGCCGACGTGAGACCGGCCTGGGCGTCTTCAAATTTCCGGAACGCCTGTGGATCGTTCACCATCTGCGGCGTGACCTGCAACGCGCCGACCTTCGCCCGGGCCTCGGTCACCGCCTCAAGCGTGTCCTGCTCATGCGCGGCGTAGCCCTTGACCACGTTGACCAGATTCTGAATCAGATCGGCCCGACGCTGGTACTGGTTCTGCACCTCCGACCAGGCGGCTTTGACATTCTCGTCCAGCCCCTGGAGATCGTTATACCCGCAGCCCGACGGAAGCAGCAGCCACAGGACCATCATGATTCTGCGCACATCGATCGGCATTGTCCCATCCTCCACGGAAAGCCTGCTGCGTCTATGATAGTAGAAGCGCGCTCAAGGACACAAGCGCCAAGGAGAACTGATCACGTTACCAACGTGGTTAGGCGACGACGCTCAACGCGCAGACTTCCAGGGCACGGGCGGCTCGCCGCAGACGACAAAGCTGGGATTCAGCAGCGACGGCTTGTTGTACCGGAGCGGCCGACCGTCGAGATCGGTCACCGACCCGCCCGCCTCCTCGACGACGCAGTGCGCGGCGGCGGTGTCCCACTCCATCGTCGGCCCCAACCGGGGATAGAAATGGGCCGCTCCTTCGGCCACCAGACAGAGCTTGAGCGAGCTGCCGACGCTGATCGCTTCGACCGGGCCGAGCGCGCGGAGCAGGGCCTCGGTCTCCGGACCCGCGTGGGCACGACTGACCACCACCTTCAGGAGGCCCCGGCGGTAATCGGCGACGTGAATCGGCTTGGGCGGCCACGGGACCCGCTGTTTGGTGGCGCCTAGCCCATGCGCGGCCGCGTACGTCACAGCGAGCGCGGGCGCGTGGACGACGCCCAGAATCGGGGCCCCATGGTCAATCAACGCCACGTTGACGGTGAACTCGTTCCGGCGTTGGAGAAATTCTTTCGTCCCATCCAGCGGATCAATCAGCCAGTACCGGCCCCATCCCCGCCGTTCATCATACGCAATCGCTGCCGATTCCTCGGAAAGAATCGGCAGATCGGGCGTCAGTCCGCCCAGCGCCTCCATCAGTAGATGGTGAGAAGCGAGATCGGCCCGTGTCAACGGTGAATCGTCCGCCTTGTACGTCGTGCCCGGATCGGTCTGGCCGTAGATGTCCAGGATCACCCGGCCGGCCCGCACGGCTAGCGAGACGACGTCGGTCAGCAGGGCGCTCAGGTCGGGTTCGGACATGCGGTGCGTCGATGGTGGGGCTAGAAAATGCCGGCCCGGTGTTGAATCCATCGGATATAGGCGACGATCCTCGTCGAGTCGTCATCACTCACCCCCTGCACAGGCGGCATGTCGCCGAACATCCAGTGATGGGCGCGCGAGCCGTTCCGAATTGCCAGATAGAAACTCGCATCCGAATGATGAGCCGGTTGATAGATCGGGTGAATTAGCGGCGGCCCGTGGTCCGTTCCCATCGCGTCCAGTCCATGGCAGGGACCGCAATGCACCTTGAACAGCGACTCGCCCTTGGCGATTTCGGGCGGCGTCGCCGTCACCGGAGCCGCCGATATCGATGGCGGCACAGCCGGTCCAGCCGGAGACGCTGATGCGCCAGGCGATGCGCTCGATGAGCCAGATGAACCGGACGAACTATATGACGGCTCTTTCTGACACCCGACAACCGCCATGACCGCAACAGCCATGATGGCCGCGATTCCCCGCCTGATCTTCATTCCTTTCCTTCCCCCTTCTCCCCAACCCGCCTGAGAATCATTCATTCACTTGCTATATTCGCTTTGGCCACTCTAGCATGCGTCACCGCACAGATCAATGGAGCACGGTCGTCAATTGTCCGCCCCTTTGCTCACAGTGTGAAGACGTGCGGCACACTGGAAGACGTCCGCCATGGCGATGACGGACGTGATGGCCGGAGCGAGACACCCCCAGGTCGACATTGGCCCCCGCAGCGAATTGACAGCCGAGATCCTCTCCGGACTGACGGAGGGCGAAACGGTCATCACTCACCTGATCGACGCAGTCTCCACTGAAGGAAGTCCGGGTGCAGAGGCGGCAGAGCAGGTCCCGTCTCTCGCTTTTCGTTCGCCTTCTCTCACGCTGTCCAGCGGGCTTGACGCATCGACCGTCTCTGCTACAGTTAAAACTGTTTTGCACTAGTCATCTACGGGGAACGCTGATATGGCAAACTCGATGCTGATGTCGCCTCTGATCGTCCGGGCACTGGGTGTGATCACGCTCATCGCCTATGTCTGGCTCGTCGCGCTCGCGTTTCGCACGCGGGTCTGGTGGGGCGTGGCTGTCCTTCTCCTTTCCCCTATTGCGGCCATAATTTATGGTGTCAAATATAGGGAAACAGCCAAACTTCCGCTTGTGATCTATACTGCCATGTTCGTCATTGGCATCGGGTTCGGCATCTATGCCGCTTTGCACAACGCAAGCGCCCGCTCCCTCGCCTTCCAACAAGTCAGTCAGCAGACACCAATTCAAAAAGAAGCGGTCACGAAGTATCTAGAGCAGCGGGTGGCGACTGAACAACTCCTGGCCACTGGAAACGAAAGTCGTGAGCTGCATCGCGAAGCGGCCACCATCATAATGGCCGTGTTGAACGCCACCAACGCCGATTTTCCTGAAGATCAGTGGGATGTCGCAAAATCGAATTTTACGAAGTTTCTTGGCCGATCAGATCTCACGCGGTTGCAAAAGCAAGACTATCTAACAACGCTCGATCTGGTTGAGCGACTCCAGCAACATATGGCTCGACAAACTGCAGTCAAGACCGACTCGATCTCAACTCCGCACGCCATCATCGAAACCACACAGACCACGACTTCGCCCGGCAATGCCATGCCCGTCTCCCTCACTACGCCGAAGCCCGTTGACGCGGCGGCGGCCACGCCGACCCCTTCCCCTGTCCCGCAGTCACCCGAACCGAAATCACCGCGGCCTGAACCATCTCCGGCCAGCCGGCCTACACGGATTGCCGTTTCACAGGCCGGCCGATATATCGGCGCGGATGTCATTCTGGTCGGGAACGACGGTATCGAACAACGTGGCCGACTGGTCAGTGCGGCCCACAACAGGCTGCAAGTCGAGAAACGGTACACTGCAGGGACCTTCTCCATTTCCTACAAGACATCCGAGATCAAATCACTGTCCCTCGATCAGCCCTGATCATCTGCGTACCCCCACCATCCGCAGTCATCGCCAACCGTTCGTGTTAAAATGGCGTTGTGCCCCCTCCCAGGAGAGATATCCACTGGTTTCAGCACGTTCCGTTTGAGGGGCTGGGTGTCATCGAAACCTGGCTGACCGCACGCGGCTGCACGCCGAATGTCACGCGCTTCCATGCCGGCGATTCCCTCCCGGACCCCGATTCAATCGACTGGCTCATCGTGATGGGCGGGCCGATGGGCGTCTACGATCAGGACCGCTATCCCTGGCTCAAGGAGGAGATTGCATGGATCCGTGACGCGATCGCCTCGGGAAAAACCGTGTTTGGCGTCTGCCTTGGTGCGCAACTGATCGCGGCCGCGCTCGGCGCAAAGGTCTACCCGAACGGTCAAAAAGAAATCGGTTGGTTCCCCGTGAGGTTGACGGAAGAGGGCCGGCAGTCGCTGCTGCTAAAGGGATTCCCCCAGGAACTGCCCGCATTTCACTGGCACGGGGACACGTTCGATCTGCCGGCGGGCGGCGTTCGACTGATGACGAGCGTCGCCTGTGCCAACCAGGCCTTTAGCCATGGCAACCGGGTGGTCGGATTGCAATTCCATCTTGAAGTCACGCCTGGGGGTGTGTCGGCCTTGATCGATCAGTGCGGCCATGAGCTGATTCCGGGGCCCTTCATCCAGACGGCCGGGCAGTTGCAGGGATCGTCCGACCGATTTAACTCGATCAACCTGCAGATGAACGTGCTGCTCGATCATCTGTGGAGAACAACGGCGTGACGGGTTGGTTTCGACGGCTGTTTCTGGGCGGTGCCGTTCTGCTGCTGACCGGCTGCTCGGGCAATGGTTCCAGCGCCGCGCCGACTCCCCCCGCGCCGGCCTCGCATGAGGAAATCGCCACGTTCGCGGGCGGCTGCTTCTGGTGCGTTGAGAGCGATTTCGACACGGTCGATGGGGTCACCGCCACGATTTCAGGGTATACGGGCGGCCACGTCAAGAATCCCACCTACCGTCAGGTCTCGGCCGGCGGGACCGGTCATGCCGAAGCCGTGGAAGTCCACTATGATCCAACCCGGGTGAGTTACTCGCAACTGCTCGATTTCTTCTGGCATCACATTGATCCGACCGTGAAAGACCAGCAGTTCTGCGATATTGGCCATCAGTACCGGACGGCGATTTTTTATCACAACGACGAGCAGAAGCGGCTGGCCGAGGCCTCCAAGGCGGCCCTCGAGCGGACTAAGCCGTTCAAGGCGCCCATCATCACTGAAATCGTGCCGGCCTCCGCGTTTTACCCCGCCGAGGAGTATCACCAGGATTTCTACAAAAAGAATCCCGTGCGCTACCATTTCTACCGATTCAACTGCGGCCGGGATCAGCGGTTGGCGGCGTTGTGGGGAAACAAGTGATCATCCCAGGCTTCAAAAATCACGGAATCTCCATCAGTTAGACCACCTCAACTTTTTTTACCTCGTCAGCGCTTGACAGTTTCCATCCGCCTGCTACGTTGGAATGCCTGATACTGGAATGATCACGAAACCGTGGGGGCGCGGTTTCCTGTGAGAGGAGGATTCCGGGATGATGCCCCAGTCGATGCAAGAGCTTGTGGACCTCGTGTTGACCCCGTTGGCCTGGATTCCCGACATGCAATGGGCGCTGCTCAGTTTCTTCGCCTATTCCGACTCGCCCCAGACCATGATCGCGAAGTATTCGTTGCTGCTCTTTCCAGCATTGCTGGGGGTCGGTGCAATTTGGTGCACGCAACTGTCGCTCTACACCCTGCCATTTCGCTCAGGACGCGTGGGGTTTCTCAAGGCGCTCCTGATCGCCTGGTGGGACGCAGGCCGGGCCGTCTGGCTCTACTGGGTCGGCCTGTTCCGCGTGCTGTTCGTGGCCGCCGGGTGGCTCCTGACGTTGATTCGCCTGATGTTCAAGCTGCTGGCCGAAATCGGACGGCAGATCCTGCTGGCGCCCTTTACGATTACCGGCAGAATGACCAAGAGTTATTTTCAGCCGGGCGTGCCCTGGGTCGCGTTTCTGCTCCTGTTGTTCTGGGGCGCGCTGGAAGCGATCATCTTTACCTATACCCTCTACCCCACCGTGTCCGAAGTGCTGGCCGATCTCGTGGGCGTGGAGGTATCACCGTATGCCGGCTCCTTCCTGTTCCTTTTCCTGCTGGTCCTGATTCTGGGCAGTTTCGCCTGCATTCAGGCGTTGATGGACGCGGTCCGGCGCCGTGAGTACAAGTTCCTCGTCCAGATGGTGCTCGTCGAGCTGTTCGTGATGTTCTTCGAGGTGATGTTCCTCTATCGCGAATTGGTGGATGCCATCACGCCGTGGATCGCCCAGCAGACGGGCGGGCAGTTCAGGATGGGGCTCGGTCTCACGCTGACCGTCGCGACCTTCGGCTGGGTCGGCATTCGGGGGATGACCTGGTTCCTGTTCGGACAGTTCGGGACGGCGCCGTTGCTGGCGTTTATCTCACGCCGGCCGCTGGAGCCGGTCGAGGGACAGCCGGTCTCTGCCCTCGCCGCCGAACAAGCCAACTGGTGGCGGGCGCCCGTGCAGGACTTCAAGCGTGAAGTGACCTGGCTCCATCAAAAAAGCGACGAGGTCCTCGATTATCTCTGCCTTCCCGTCCTCCATGTGCTGGCGGCCGCCCTCAACTTCGCCATGATCCTGGTGGCCGCCTCGCCGGCCTTCAGCCTGCCGTTCAAGAGCCTGAAAGAGGTCATGGAAACGCGGGAGCTGCTGTCCAACGTGCACATGCAGGCGAAGAAGGTGGAACTATGAGCCGCCGAGCCGCAATCCGGGCCTTCTGCGCCGCGCTGCTCCTCTTCTCCTTGTCGGGCCCGGGCTGTGTCATTCAGCCTGCGCACAACGCACCCCGCATGGCCCTCTTCATCGGCGTCGACGCCAGCGGGTCGTTTGAACATTCAGGCCGGTACAAGGACGCGATCGATTTCCTTGCCTACTACATCTACGGCCACCTGCACGAACTCGACGGGCTGAGCCGGCCGCGGGAACTGTTCGTCGGCTCGGTTGGCGGACGGGCGGTCAACGAACCCAAGACCTTCCACCCGATTGATGATTTCGAAGGCAAGCAGATTCCGGAGATTCAGACGGCCCTTGCGGAGTGGTTCCCTCCGACCGATACGTTGACCGATTTCAATTCGTTCTTCCAGCAGGTGAGCCGGATCACGCAGGAACGCAACCTGACCCTCGCCCCGATCACGATCCTCATCGTCACCGACGGGGTGCCGGACATCGCCCCCCATCATCAGAAATCGGATCCCAAATCACGGTACGCGGCGATTGATCTCGGCCCCATGGAGTACCTCTCCAGAAATCTGACCCTGCGCCTCGCCTACGTCGATCCTCAAATCGGCCAATACTGGCGGACCGATGTCCCCAGACAGCGGGTGCGGCTCTGGACCGTCGACACCGGCGTGATGGAGGGCTGGCTTCACCAGCTCGACCCGACGGCTGAACCCCAGGCGCAGCACCGGTTATGGAAGTGGGTGCAGGATAACGTCGACTATCGCGTCCGTTCGAGGATCACCTAGTCCCTTCGACGGCACCGCACGCAATCGCGGCCGCGGCAGCGTCCGGTTGCTCCGGACCTCGGAATGAAGTAGGATTCGGCTGTCCATGGCCGAGCGTCTGAAAAATTTCATCAACGGCCGGTGGGTCGAGAGCCGGTCGGGCCGCACCTTCGTCAGCCTCAATCCCGCGCGCAAGGACGACACCGTCGCCATCGCGCCCGACTCGACCATGACCGATGTCGACGATGCGGTCAAGGCCGCCCGCGCGGCCTTTCCAGCCTGGAGCCGCATACCCGCACCGCGGCGCGGTGAACTCCTGTTCAAAATCGCCGACCTCCTGTCACGGCGAAAATCCGCGCTGGGCCGGCTGGTGACCAGCGAAATGGGCAAAGTCCTGCCCGAAGCACTCGGCGACGTCCAGGAAGCGATCGACATGGCCTACTATATGGCCGGCGAGGGGCGGCGGCTCCAGGGCGAAACGGTGCCCTCCGAGCTGCCGAACAAGGACGCCAAATCGATCCGTGTGCCGATCGGCGTTTTCGGCTGTATCACGCCGTGGAACTTTCCGACGGCCATTCCAGCCTGGAAACTGTTTCCCGCACTGATCGCCGGCAACACGGTCATCCTCAAGCCGGCCGAGGAGACGCCGGCCTGCGCGACCAGAATGATTGAGTTGATCGAAGAAGCGGGGATCCCGGCTGGTGTGGTGAATCTGGTTCACGGCTTCGGCAAAACAGGCGAGGCGTTGGTCACACACTCCGGCGTCGATGGCATCTCATTCACCGGATCGGCCACAACCGGACGGCGGGTCGAGGAGTTGGCCGCCGGAGCCCACAAGACTTGCTCCACCGAAACGGGCGGGAAGAACGTCATCATCGTCATGGCCGACGCCGACCTTGACCTGGCCATCGACGGGGCGGTCTGGGGTGCATTCGGTACAACCGGTCAACGCTGCACGGCCGCCAGCCGGATCATCGTGCAGGCGTCGGTCTATGACTGGTTCGTCGCCCGCTTCACCAAGGCGGCCGGGCGCCTGAGGATCGGCGACGGGTTGAAATCTTCCACTCAGATGGGGCCGATCGTCTCTCAGGCGCAATACGAACGCGTCCTTGATTACATCGCCATCGGCCGGAAAGAGGGAGCAACCCTGCTGCGCGGAGGCCGCCCTTACTCCAAGGGCGCAGGGAAACTCGGATGGTTCATCGAACCAACGATATTTACCGATGTGATGCCGGCAATGCGGATCGCCCGGGAGGAGATTTTCGGCCCGGTCGTCTGTCTGTTTAAAGTTGAAACGCTGGTCGATGCGATCGCGCTGGCCAACGACACGGTCTATGGCCTCTCGGCATCGATTTACACGAGGGACGTCAACGCCTCCGCCAGGGCCGAACGGGATTTGGACACTGGCCTGGTCTACATTAACGCCTCAACCATCGGCGCGGAGATCCAGTTGCCCTTCGGGGGAACCAAGGCAACCGGCAGCGGCCCACGGGAGGCGGGCGGCCGCGGCGGGGCGCTGGATCTCTATACCAAATGGAAAGTCATTTATCGCGATTTTTCAGGCACCCTTCAGCGAGCCCAGATCGACAAAGAGTGACCGGCAGCCTTGACACCCCGGGTTCGCTTGTTAGACTGGATTATGACAGCGTCATCGCTCGTGAATGGCTGCCATGCCCTTTGAGTGGAGTGACACCGTCGAGCCAGGATCGCCCGGACTGATGGCGGCCTGACGGAACGGCTGCCGACCGAGCTCCCGGTGTCGGCCCCAGGGCATGGTCAGGGAGGGCCGTGGTATCGGGGCGAGACTTCCCCCGTGGCTTCGGAACGCTCCTGAGCCGGTGATGCAGAACACGCCACACAGGAGGGAATCGCCATGGGACAGACCGATTGGAGTAATCTGGTGCTGGCCGCCAGTGCGCTGTTAGGCGTCGTGGGATTGCTCGCGTCATTGGGTTTCAGCCTCACTCACGACAGACCCTTCCGCCGCCGCCGCTGATCGGCGACATCTGCGTGATTGTCCGGCCGGGTGGAGCCTCCGCTCTTCCCGGCCGTTGTGTGCGGTGGGCGCATTTGCCTGTTGCGTCCGCTCCCGACTTTCTGTAGCATCATTGAACCATGCCGGGGACAATGCACGACCTGATCGTGCTCTGGTTTCAGTGGCTTCATGATTGGGGCTACGCGGGCATCGTGGCGCTGATGGCCATGGAAAGCTCGTTCATTCCCGTGCCCAGCGAGCTCATCATCCCGCCTGCCGCCTATTGGGCGGCCCAAGGACGTTATTCGCTCTGGGGCGTGGTGCTGGCCGGAACATTCGGCAGCTATCTGGGGGCGACGACGATGTATTGGGCGGCAAGATGGTTCGGGCGTCCGCTGGTGATCCGATACGGCCGCTACTTCTTCGTTCCCGAGGCCAACTTGTTGAAGGCCGAACGATGGCTGCAACGCTATGAAGCGGGCGGGGTCCTCTTCTCCCGCCTCTTTCCCGTCGTGCGTCACCTGATCGGAATTCCGGCCGGGATCGTTCGGATGGATTTTCGAAGCTACAGCGTGATGACCCTCCTCGGCTCGGCGCTGTGGTGCGCCGTGCTGGCCTGGTTTGGAGTGCACGTGCTGGGCGACCAGCCCCAATTGCTGGAGAATCCGGATCAGATGCTCATCGTGCTCAAGGAACGACTTCTTTGGTTCCTCGGGCTGGCGCTGGCGGTGTGCGTGTTGTATATGGCATTCCTCAGATCGACTGCCGGCCCGGTGTCTGCGCGCGCATCAGGATCGCGCCGCCGCCCCTGAACCGGCGTGCTTCGTCATGTTCTCAAGGGCGTCGGGCTACTGCTGATTGCCCTGGCCATCGCAGGACTCTGGTGGTATGCGACCCTCCCGGATGGCTCGGAATACGCGCACACGAATCCACATCAGACGGCGATGATGCGTTACAGGGCGGCAAAAGGCGGCCGGCCGGGCGCGATCATCTGGGTGCCCCTCTCCCGCATCTCTCCCGCACTGCGGCGCGCCGTCATCATCGCCGAGGACGCCAATTTTTATCACCACAGGGGCATCGATTGGGAAGCCACCTGGAGTGCGGTGCAGCGGGACTGGCGACAGCGCCGCTTCTCCCACGGCGGCAGCACAATCACGCAGCAGCTGGCCAAAAATCTCTACCTCGAGCCGAAAAAAACCATCTGGCGCAAGGCGACCGAAGCCTTGATCGCCCTCCGGATGGAACGACTGCTGAGCAAATCCCGGCTGCTCGAATTGTATTTGAATGTCGTGGAGTGGGGAAAGGGGGTCTACGGCGCCGAGGCGGCGGCCCAACACTACTTCGGAAAACCGGCCTCTGCGTTGACGATCGACGAAGCCGCCTGGCTGGCCGCCATTCTGCCGGCACCGCTGCGCTATGAACAACACCCCCGTGCTCGGCTCGTCGTTGCGCGAACGGCGATGATTCAGCATTATCTGGTTCCGTCGGACGAAGAGGAGGAACCGGGTGCGCCACCCGATACGGATCAACTTCCGCCCCAACCCTCCCCCCCGCCCCCCCAATCGACCGGCGGGGTGATGCCGCCGCTATCGCCAACCGAGCCGGCCCCCGCCCCAATTGAATCGGCGCCGGCTCCGCAGTCTGCCCCTTCTCACTAATACTGTACACCCTAAAAATAGGGGGTTGTAAATGTGGTGAATATTCGTCCCGTCGCACATTCTTGTACAGCCGTTCCCGCCGTCCGCGGTGAAAACCGCAGAGTTTTCAAGCTGCCGATGATGGCACACCTCTTGCTCTTCTATCAGGACAGCGACACAAACAACGGCCCTCATGGGCCCTCATAGCTCTGCTTTCCACCGATAAGAGCAAACCCGTCGTAAGGCGGGGGCGCAAAGCGACTGATCCTGCGGCACAGACTGCAGGATGGTAGCGCTGCCGAAGTGGAATCGACAGCCCGTCTCCTTATCGGTCAAGGGGACGGGCTGTCGGTTTTGGGGAGGGCGCAATGCAGACAATCTTGATCGTCGATGACGACTCGAACGTGAGGCGGTCGATCCGGTATGTGCTTAAAAACCAG
>Ga0335081_10001872_pt1 | contig 33278 bp, 29 predicted proteins | sample Lox_Sample_35_FD_206713 | JGI IMG/M metagenome (GOLD analysis project Ga0335081, IMG submission 206713) | Soil microbial communities from Loxahatchee National Wildlife Refuge, Florida, United States - Lox_Sample_3.5 | ecosystem: Environmental > Terrestrial > Soil > Wetlands | place: USA...
CATCTAAGGAGTTGCATTTGCCTGTGAATCGTCAGGTGGTGTTGGATATGCAATCAACGGATGTTATCCATTCGTTCTTTGTGCCTCAATTTCGAATGAAGCAGGATGTCTTGCCGGGCCGCATCACGACTTATCGTGTTACGCCAATTCTGATCGGAACATACGAAGTGGAATGCGCACAGTTGTGCGGCACATCGCATTCGTATATGACGGCACCGGTGATCGTAAGTTCAGAGGCTGATTACGATGCTTGGATTCAGAAACAAGTTGCGGCGGCAGCGGCTGCGGCTCAGACTCCATTAGGGCGTGGACAACAATTGGTTGCAGAGAACGGATGCACTAGTTGCCATTCGATTGATGGCAGCAGCACGGGGATTGCGCCAACATGGAAAGGGCTGTACATGTCGCAAGTTAAGCTTTCCGGCGGAACCAATGTTGCGCCCGGTACGGTGGTGACCGCGAACGAGGCGTATTTGACTGAGTCAATCGTCAACCCGAGCGCCAAGATTGTGGATGGTTTCCAGGATAATGTAATGCCGAAGACGTTTGGAACCGCTTTAACTCAATCGCAGATTAGCGATATTGTTACCTACATTGAGTCGTTGAAGTAATTGTGCGGAGAAGAGAAATGAAAAAATTCATGACATCAGCCTTGATACGCGGCCTGCTCTGGCAGTTGATCGGGTGGATGGCTGGCGCCCTATTCGTGACGGGCATTCGCGTTCTCATGGGGTTGAATCCATTTGTCACGGGTCAATATTTTTTCACAGAGCCGGCTTGGGTGTTTGGCGGATTAGTGGGCGCTGTTTCCTATGTTGTCAGTACTGGCGCTGTAACGGATTGGTTCAAATGGGCGAAGGGTGAGGAGACTCCTGAACATCGCGAAGACCCGCCAGGATGGGATAAGTATCTCAATGTCTCGCTTGATCACAAAGTGATCGGTGTGCAGTATACGGTTACCGCACTGTTTCTGCTTTGTGTCGGTGGATTGTTTGCCATGATCTTTCGCACCGAGTTGGCGCACTCGGGCTTGCAGTTCCTCACCTTGCAAGAATACAACACCTTTATGAGCTTGCACGGCATCGTGATGATCATCGGTATTCTGATTGGCGTTGCCGGCATGATGAACTACCTGGCCCCGCTGCTGGTTGGCGCCCAAGACATGGCCTTTCCGCGTCTGAACGCGTTTTCATATTGGATTGCTCCGCCTGCTGTGGTTTTGCTCCTTTCAACTCTCGTGTTCGGAGGCTTTGATACCGGCTGGACGGGCTATCCACCCCTTTCGGAACGTGCTCCTCTCGGGATGCAGATGTTTTTTCTCGGCGTGGCTGTGGCCGGCTGGTCTTCTATCCTCGGAGGATTAAATTTGATTGTCACCGTCTTGCGAATGCGCACCAAGGGAATGACGGCCTTCCGAATGCCGATTTTCATCTGGGCGGCGATTGCAACATCGCTGATATCTTCAACCGCGACTCAGTTGATCGGTCTTTCTTTCCAGATGGTGATGTTCCAACGCTTGTTTGGAATGGGATTCTTTGACTCGGATAAAGGCGGAAATCCAATATTATTCCAGCATCTGTTCTGGTTTTATTCCCATCCGGCTGTATATGTATTTGTCTTGCCGGGATTGGGCATCATTTCGGAGTTAGTGCCGGTTTTTGTGCGGAAGCCCCTTTTCGGTTATCGCTTTGTGGCGATGTCATCTCTCGGAATCGCATTGGTGGGTTTTCTCGTGTGGGCACACCATATGTTCGTTTCGGGAATGAATCCATATCTAAGAATCCCGTTTATGTTCAGCACACTTCTGGTTGCCGTTCCAACGGGCGTCAAGTTTTTCTCATGGCTGGCAACAATCTGGAAGGGGAAAATTGAATTGCCAACGCCGATGTTATTTGTGGTCGGCGGAATCGTGGTTTTCCTGTTGGGCGGTCTTTCCGGACCTCCGAACGCAACCGTCGCGACCGATTTGCATCTCCAAAATACATATTGGATCGTTGGACATTTCCATGACACGATGTTCGGCGGTTACATTTTCCCGTTCTTCGCATCTATCTATTATTGGTTTCCCAAAGTAACAGGTCGCAGGATGAACGAGACGCTTGGCAAAATCCATTTCTGGATTATGACGCCTTCATTCCTAACCCTTACGCTGTTAATGATGCGTGTTGGATTGCTTGGTATGCGCCGCCGCGTTGCTGATTATGATCCGGCTTTGGGTTTTGATAACTATCACTTGATCATGACCATTGCAGGTTATTTGATTGGCATCGCGGTTTTGATCTTCCTCTATAATTTGGTTGTCAGTATCAAAAATGGTGAAACGGCAACCGGCAATGTTTGGAATTCGCGTTCACCCGAATGGCTGATTCCTTCACCATTGCCTGCGCATAATTATGAGCAACCCTTTGAAGTGGTCGGCGAACCCTACGATTACGGTGTGCCCGGCTCGGCCTATGTTCGATTTGAAGATACGAAGAGCGCAAGCGATTAAAGGAATTACAGATGGAAGAAACTTCTTTGCTGGAACACACTAATAAATCGGATGTCCTGCTTCAGGGCGTTATCGTCTTTGTTTTTCTAGCGGCTCTGACCGCACTTGAATTCTTTGTGGCAATTGCAGTTGGTTCTGTGGTTTTGCTGGCGATGATTGCGTTTGTTAAGGTTGGTTTGGTGCTCTACTACTATATGCATATCTATCGGCTGAACGCACAGGATGATGCGCTTGATCGTCATAGTTATCAATATAAACTTACCACGAGCCGCATGGGGCTGTGGCTATTTCTCCTGTCCGACGCGTTTATATTTGGTGGACTCTTCGTCAGCCGATTTAATTTGCTGGGGTTGACGGCTTTGCCATTAAGCTCGGATAGTCAATATATTGCATTGACCATAACCTCCGTGTTGCTGCTTTCATCGTTCTTTATGAATCGTGCAGAAGTATCCATGGAACATGGCGACCGCCAAGGTTTTATTTTGGGAATTTCCATCACCATCGCGCTCGGCTTGATATTTTTGGCAGGCGTGATCTTTGTGGAATGGCCGTCCGCCATCAGTATCGGCGTTACTCCCGCTTCGAATGCAGCTGGCGCAATTTTCTTCATCATGACGGGCATGCACGCTTTCCATGTTCTGACCGGTGTGATTTTTCTCAGCATTGTTTTGCGGAATGGATCGCGCGGATTATATTCTCCCGAGAAACATTGGGCAGTTGAATCGGCAACCACTTACTGGCACTTCGTGGATGTGGTCTGGCTTTTCTTTTATCCGGCTTTATATTTGATTGGCAAGCTGGTGAGCTAATACAAAATTAAGCTAACGTGAGTATGATGGTGGGCAACCAATCCGGTTGCCCACCAATTTTGTAAAGGAGAACTGATGAATCGTAAACTTGTTATGACAGGAATTGGAATATTAGCAATTCTGATTCTTGCAGCTGGGGTTTTAATTGCAACCCGCAAACCCACACTGCACGGCGTAGTGATTAGTCCGGCGGCTCCGGCCGCGGATATCAATTTGACCGATAGCAATGGTCAACCCTTTTCCCTTAGCAGCCAGCGCGGCAAAGTAGTGTTGCTTTATTTCGGTTATACCAGTTGTCCCGATGATTGTCCCTTAACCATGGCAAAGCTCAAGTTGACGATGGGACTCCTCGGCAATCTTGCTCAGAATGTACAAGTCCTGATGGTGACCACAGATCCTACCCACGATAATGCTGCCCAGATGAAAAAATGGATGACCGGATTCTATCCAACTTTCCTCGGCTTAATGGGCAATACAGATCAACTGCAGCAAGCTTATGCTGCTTATGGCGTCACGGTCGAGGATGGCGGTGATACGCATACCACATACTTATACGTCATTGATCCCCAAGGCGATCTGCGGCAAACTTTTGATGGTCCTTCAATGGATCCACAGGACGTGGCTGATGACGTTCAAACGCTGCTGAAAGGATATTAATGTAATGCTTCAAAATCCGATTGTAAAGCGCTCGCTTATTTTTGCAGTGGCCGGATTGGTCTTCGGCGCTTTACTTTCGCAGATTGCTTTTCTGGTGATGCCTGGGATGGACACGAGGGCGCCAAAACAAGTCCTCCTCGTGATCCCTCCTGGCACCGCTCAACGCGTCGCACTTGGAGAACAACCTCCGTCGATTCCAACGAACATGATGTTTGTCGTCGGGGATATCTTGGTGGTCAAGAATGAAGATTCTGTAGAACACCAACTTGGACCTTTGTGGATTCCAGCTGGTACTTCAGCGAGTATGCCACTCAATACGGATGAGAAATTTGCCTTTCAATGTTCCTTCGTTCCAACGAAAGTTTTTGGATTGGATGTCAACCAACAGATTACTGGGGGCACGCGTGTTGAGGCTTTTATCGTGGGAGGAATCCCCGTAGCAATCATTACTGTTCTTTATAGCTTTTTGTTATGGCCGCCCAAAAAAGTGACTCCCTCGTCTTAAAAATTTTAAGGCTGATGTTCAGCCGCGGCTACTGGCTGGCGACCCTTTTGATTTTTATTGCATCGGCAGTGTGCGTGCGGTTGAGCATCTGGCAAGTTTCTCGCCTCAAGGAAACCCGCACCTTCTACGATCATATGGTTGCTGTGCAGACGATGCCACCGATCAATCTGCCAACTCAACAGGTTTTAACGAACATGGAGTATCGCGCTGTGACGGCTAGCGGAACGTATGATTTTCAAAATCAGATCGCGACACGCGATCAATATAACGGCCTTCAGCCCGGATACCACTTGCTGACCCCACTTCGTCTTTCGGACGGGGAAGCGGTTCTGGTGGACCGCGGCTGGATTCCCTCGGACGGCAATTCAACTCCTGCCGATTGGAATCAATACGATCAGCCAGGGAAGGTAACGGTCAGCGGAATCATCCGCCTCGGGCAGACCCAGCCCACTCCCGGATCCGATACTGACCCGACATTGACGCCGAATCAAACGCGCCTTGATTTTTGGGTGTACGTGAATCTGGATCGAATTCGCGAACAAATCCCGTATCCGATTTTGCCAATTTATGTTCAACTCACCCCCGATCCCAATCGTATCGATCCGCCGATCCCCATCCTGGAATCGTTGGACGTTTCTGACGGCTCTATTAATCTGAACTATGCCATTCAATGGTGCCTATTTGCGGTTGTATTCATCATTGGATATGGTTATTATTTGTGGAGGAAGGAATTAAGAAAGAAGGCATGAAATACAGTTTCTCTTCTTCGTTCACTCGTTTGACTTGGGCCGTGATGGCTTTTGTGCTATTGTTGACCGTCGCGGGGCGCGCGGTGTTTCTGACTGGCGCTGCATTGACTTGCTCCGGCTGGCCCTTGTGCATTCCAGCGACTTCCTTGGGCTGGCTTAAAGTCGTCCATCTTGCCCTGGTGGGAATCGCTGCAATTCTGATCGTTTGGCTTTTCTTAAAAGCCTGGCACGAACAGCGCGACGATTCCCTGTTGTTGCCATTGACAACCGTGACAACCGTATTGTTCTTCGGACAGGCTTTTGTAGGAGCTGTTCAGGTTGCGCAAAACTTTCCAATCCACTTGGTGGTTCTGCATACGTTGACGGCTGTCTCGCTTTGGATCTCGTTGATCACCCTGGCCGTGATATCCGGTTTCTCTGCGCGGGATGGAAAGCAATTTCCAAAGGTGGATGTTCGTCAACGCCTCAACGATTTCTTTGTCTTGAGCAAGCCTGTGATCGTGGCTCTCTTGCTGGTCACTACATTTGGGGGATTGGTCGCGGGCGGCAGAGCCTGGCCCTCACCAGCGTTGGCGCTCTGGACCATGCTCGGCGGCGCCTTGGCGGCGGGCGGTTCTTCGGCATTAAATCAGTATATTGACCGTGAACTTGATAAGAACATGCAGAGAACATCCAAACGTCCGCTCGCGGCTGGCCGCATGAACGCCGCGGAAGGTCTTTCCTTTGGATTGGCATTATGTCTTGCCAGTTATTACATTTTGGCCGGCTTCGTCAACGTGACGGCAGCTTTACTTTCGCTGGCGGGTATCTTTTATTACGTTGTGTTCTATAGCCTTTGGTTGAAGAAGGCAACAGTTCAGAATATCGTGATCGGCGGTGGAGCGGGGGCGATTCCTCCGATGGTGGGATGGGCCGCGGCAACCGGCCACCTCAGTCTGGCGGCGTGGATTCTATTTCTGATCATCTTTATGTGGACGCCGCCGCACTTCTGGTCGCTGGCGATTGTCCGCTCCAAGGATTATGCGCGCGCAGGCGTGCCGATGTTGCCGGTGGTGAAAGGCGAAAAAGAAACGCGCTTGCAGATTCTCATTTACACCTTTGTTTTGGTGGGCACGACTCTTATATTGCCTATTATCCGGGCCGCCGGGATTTTTTACCTGATTTCGGCAATCGTGCTTGGACTTCTGCTGATTTATGCCGCGTGGCGCGTGTGGCGAGTCCCCGGCAATAAGGTGGCTTTTACGATGTTTTGGTGGTCGAGCGTATATTTGATGTGTCTGTTCTTTGCACTGGTGATCGACGCGGTTGTATAATTTTCCTGCTCCAAGAAAATTGACCGGAGGGACTCGTGCAAAAGCATCGCATAAGCTGGGCTGATTTATTTTTCATGGCATCGGTTTTGTTTGGCGCGTGGGTGCGGTTTTTGCCAACCATCGAAACCGGTTCCCCGATCAATGATGGGGGAATGTTCTTTGTGATGATCAGCGACCTGCGCGCCAATCATTTTTTGCTGCCCTCCATTACTTCATATAATCATCTGAACATTCCGTTTGCCTATCCACCGCTCACATTTTATGTGGCGGGTCTAATATCTTCCCTTGGTATTTCAACGCTTGAGGTTCTGCGCTGGCTTCCGCCGCTGATTTCGACACTCTCCATTTTTGCTTTCTATTGGATGGCAAGCTTGATGCTAGGTTCGCCCCCCAAGGCTGCGCTCGCTACCATGGTGTATGCTCTGATGCCGCGCCTGTTTTCGTGGTATGTGATGGGCGGCGGCCTCAGCCGGGCCTTTGGCTTGCTTTTCCTGCTCTTGGCGTGTGCGGCAACGTGGGCATTGTTCACAGAGCCCCGGCTAAAATACATGTTCTTGAGCGCGTTATTTGGCGCGGGAGCTATTCTCAGTCATCCCGAAACGGGGCTTCATACCGCCGCGGCGTGTGCCTTGATCTGGCTTGTCAAGGGGCGAGGTTCACGCCGTGTACGCGATGCGTTGATGCTCGGCTTGGGTGTGGTCGCGCTTACCGCTGCCTGGTGGGGAACCGTCTTATTTCAGCACGGCTTGGCACCGTTCCAATCCGCGCTCGGCACAGGCGGCCATAACGCCCTGTTTTGGCTTCCGTGGATTACATTTGATTTTGCGGAAGAGCGTTTTGCCACAGTACTCACGGTGTTGGGGTTGATTGGGGCTGCGGTTCAATGCGCCCGACGGGATTGGTTCTTGCCGCTTTGGGTGTTGATACCTTTTGTGGTTGAGCCGCGCAGTGCTACGGCAATTGCGGCAGTCCCTCTTGCGATGCTCGGCGGAGTTGGCTTATCGGACCTGCTGATCCCGGCCATCTCTGGCCTCGAATCAAATTCAAGGATGGAGGCGCAGGACTGGACGGAATATATCTCAAGAGGGCGCATTGCGAAAATTCTGCTTAGCTATGTGCTGCTTTTTGCGTTGATCGGTGCCACCGTCTATGACTTTAGTCTTACGAATTACGTGGTGTCCCACGATGATCGCGGCGCGATGGACTGGATCGTGAACCACACACCCGCCAATAGCCGCTTTATCGTCTTGACGGGGCGTCCTGATCCGTTGGAGGATCCCTTGGCGGAATGGTTCCCGGCTTATTCATTGCGCAACAGCGAAAACACGATCCAGGGTCGGGAATGGCTGATGGGAAGCGATTTTATGGCCTTCCTGGGCAGTGTGAGTCAGCTGCAGTCCTGTCTTAATGAAGCACCAATCTGTGTTGAGCGCTGGGCAAATTCAAATCATCTCGATTTTGATTATTTGTACATCGAGAAACCCACGAAAGCCAACCAGTCTCCAAGCCTGCTGTTATATCTATTGAGGCAAGATCAGGATTACGGGCTTATCTTTGAAAACAACAGCGCGGTCATCTTCGCTCGGAAATAGATCTGGCCCCTATTTACTCCTCACGAAGATTACGGCCATGTTGTCATGATAAACCTCTTTCCACCCTGTTAAAGGAAGCGATTGAACAACGGGCCAGCTTGGTTCCAACAGGATTGTTTGAATGTTCCATTGATTCAAAATGGCGGGGCCCAGCGCCGTTCCATTTACCACGTCCCACCACTCGTTGATTATTTGGGTTCCGTATAAATCAGCCCGTCCATCGATGAAGACCGGAGATTGCGGCAGTGACCAGGTAAGATATCCGCCCCAGTTGTACGAATTAAATAGATGACCGTTCGTTGGATTTTCCTTCAGCCATTGAACTGCGCCGGCCGGCACGTTTTTATTCACTTCATCCGGGGTTGACACGAGATAGGCGCGGCCCACGGCCGTCAATGCGAGCGCCATAAGAAGCGTCGTATTCAAAATCAGACGCATGCGTGCCGAGAAGAGTGGCGCGGTCTCCCTGTCGGTGCGGAGAGATAAATCCTTTTTTATGTTTTCGATGGCGCCGTTCGTCCACTCGGCTAGGGTCGGCGCGGCAATGATTGCAAATGGTGCGATGTTGCGTTGCGAGACGAAGGTCAGATAAGCGAATCCAATGACCTTAAGCAAAGTAACCCAATTCGTTTTTGGCTTTGCGAGGACGGCGCTGATGACGAGCAGGAACAGCATCCATAGCAGCGGCTGAAATTCCATTTGGTGAAAATCAGGCGAGGCCCATTCCTGGATCTGCATCGAAACGCTGGCAGTATCAAAAGGCAATCGCCAAATTGAGATTCCATTGGGATTCAGGCCAACTGCCAAGCCCGCGGCCAGGGACCAAACCAGTAGCTGTATAGGAAGTCTCCAGTTGGATGAGGCAGAGCGATTTTCCCTGCCGAGGTTGTTTAATGCCGTGCCAACCACATAGGCGACGAGCAATAAGAAACCCCAGATCCAACCCCCGTGGATATTAGCCCAAACTGCAAAGACCGGAATCAAGATCCAAAGGGAGCCTTTGCGATTCTCTTGAAGCCTGTTCAGCCAGCCATCCAAAAATCCCAAAATTAGGAAGGAGAAAATCTGTGGGCGCGGACTCCAAATCGGCGCGGCCGTCAGGGCCGCCAGAATGATGGTGAACGCGTCGATAAATTTGTTTCCTTGCATGGAGCGGAAGAGCAAATAAAAAGTCGCCGCTCCGCTCAGCGCAACCAACAAGGTCAGCGAAAAAAAACCTCCCGATCTAAATAGCAAATAAAAAATGATTTCGGAGATCCAAAAAGCGTTAACCCACGGTTGTCCGGCGCGCGTATAACTAAACACATCGTGGAGCAGGATGGTTTTCGATTGCCACATCACCTGACCAGCGCGCAAATGCCACCACATGTCGGCATCTTGGGGGGTGCGGGTTAGAAGTATGAAGACCAGAAGCCCCAACAGCAAACCGAGGAAAACCGCTGTTTGACCAATAAAAGCGAAGGTCTTGCTTTTCATTCAAAGCTCCAGGCGGGCATTTAGTTCCTCCCATTATAAATTGAGCCAATGAAGTTGTGTGCTAAAATGAACTATTCATCAATTCGAATTCATGAAAAATATACATCTTCTTAGCCTTTGGAAACGGCTTCCAGGGAGTTGGCGCTTTTCCGTTGGAGGGTATATCGCCCTCCGCATTCTCTATTTTCTCTGGTCAGCCTTGATCTTGACCATTTCGCCCCTGGCAATCAGGGAATCCGACATTTTTGGCCAGCCCATTTTAACAGTGTTCGACCTCCAGACCAGCTTCCGCGCGGCCTACCATCCTGTGGTTGATGGTCAGCTCCTGACTTTTGTCCCGGTCCGGAGTGCCGGCGGTCAAATTGCCGACGTCCAGACTGCCAGCCGCTGGAGTATTTATAGCGGAGAGGCCATCGCCGGTGGATTGGCCGGAAAGACCTTGTCCCCGGCAGATTATTCCGTTGACAAGATTTTTCCGTACCTTGGCTTGGCTGCCTTTCCCAACCCGTGGCTATCGATCTGGCAGCGATTCGACACCAATTGGTATATTTCAATTGCAGAACGCGGCTATGGCGTGATACCCGGCGATATTCATTTCCCGCCTGTCTATCCGTTGTTGATCAAATTGTCTGAACTAATCTTTGGAAATGCCCTTATCGCCGGGATGATCGTGTCGGGCCTGGCCACATGGATTTGCTTGAAGATGCTCTACGACCTGTTTCGAAGCTGGGAAGCGAATGGCGGTCAAGACGGCTCCACGCCCAAAGGATGGGTATATTTCTTGATCTTTCCAACGGCATTTTTTCTATTCGGCGCCTATACGGAGGGGCTGTTTATCGTTGCGGCCATGATGGCATTGCACTGTATGCAGGACACAAAATGGCTCTATGCGGGCATCTGGACTTGTTGTGCCACTTTGATTCGTCTCCAGGGTGTGGCTCTTTTTGTGCCGTTGATCTACTGCATGTGGAACGATCGGAAAACCTTGCGGCCCCTCTCGGCTTTGAGCGGCCTGGGTTCTGCTGCCCTCGGCGTTTTAATCTATTTGGCTTTAAGGACGGTGAGTGCAGGCAGCGCTAGCATCATTCCCTTGACGGAAGGCAGTCTTTACGCTCGCTTGGCCCTTCCCTGGGATAACTTCGTCTATGCCTTTCACGTTCTAATGGCTGGTAGCAGGAGTTACATTGATGCTTTAAATCTCCTTGTTTCTCTATTGTTCCTCGCCCTGATCATTATGGGATGGAAATATATCCCACCTGAATATAATCTGTATTTGGTAGCGACGTACTTGATCCTCACGATGCGCGTGGTTGAGACACAACCACTCAATTCAATGCTGCGTTACGTTCTCACTTTGTTTCCATCTTTCTACGTTTTGGGAATCTGGGGAAAGCGTCCCATCGTCCACCGTTTAATCCTCTATCCGTGCGTTGTTCTTCTCCTGTTTTTAACCGCTCAGTTCTGGATGTGGGGCTGGGTCGCATAAATAGGAGGGGGCCGACTGCCCCTCGGCAACGGGCAGTTCATTGCGTTTTTGGGAATTATGGCCCTTTGTCAAAAAGATAAACGTTCACCCCGTCCCAAATTTCCTTTTCAGCCAGGGTATAGTGCGAATCCAAGAATTGGAGGTCGGGCGGTGTCGGGTATCCACTGGATTGGAATTCTGCGATGGAGCTTTGATAAATGATGTACCAGACTCTGGGTGCCGTGCCGACAGCGGCTTGAATATCCGGCTTTGCGCTCACGTCCAAAACTTGTTGTGTGGCAGGGGCCAGCGTATCCTCCGGGCTTCCTGGCACATCCGCGATATAAACCTGTGGAAGCCGTCGATCGAAGTAAATGGCAGGAAGCAACGACAACTTGTTGGAGTGCACGATGAGATCGCCGGGTTGGAGGTGGGATTGCAGTGAAGCGTCCAAGGCCCTGAATGGCCCGTAAGGAAAATCCTTGTAGGCAACGTGCTCGTAGATGCCCATAATCGAGGCAGCCGCCAGCAGAACGAGGACAAATCCTTGAACCAGCCCGGGCAATTTGGTATGCACCAGCGCCCACGCCAGCCAGAGCATGAAAACTGCGCCAGACGGAACAAGTGCCCGTTCGATGTAGACTGGCTCCCATTGCGAAAAAAGAAACAAAAGGAGAGGCGGCGCGAAGGCTAGGTAGAAGGTCCATAATCCTTCTTGAGCACCGTTTCTGCGGGCTGTCCGGATGGTCTGCAAAACCCCGATGGTTACCGCGATCATTGAGATGAACAATGCAATCGGCAGCCAGTCATTTGGCAACGGCAGATTCGTAATAAAGACGAGAAGGAGGGTAATTAGACGGTAGGCGTCAGGGCGTGCAACCCAGTAGGACTGCTCGACTTTTGCAAATTGACTCGGGAGTTCGATCAGCCACGGCAAATACAAAACCACGGCAGCCAGTCCCGACAAAACGACCGCTTTCAACGATTTCCAATCTCGTTGGAGGACGGGAGTTACTGCCAGCGATACCAGATAAAAAGCCGAAAGGTTCTGCATGTATTGAGCCAACGCACAAGCGACCGCAAATAGAATCCACCAGCGCAGTTTGCCCGCCCTTGAGCCCCGCACGTAGGCATAAGTGGCAAGAAGGAGCCACATGGCCATGAAAGAATACATCCGTATTTCCTGGGCATAATGAATCTGAAAAGGGGCCAGGGCGCTGAACAGCATGGCGACTTGCGCCGTGGTCTCGCCGAAAAGCTCGCGCCCGATCAAATAAACTAGGCAGACGACACCCATCCCGGCGAGGATGGAAAGTATTCTTGCGGCAATGAGGGATTGGCCGAAAACTCTCATCCACAACCAGAGCAGCGTGTAATAACCGATCGGATGAATATCTGCGGTGCCGGAACCGGTTGCGGCTAGAGTCCCATAAAGCATGGACGAAAGGCCCTTTGCTGAGAACAGGATGGAAAAGGCCTCATCATACCAAATTGGACGGGACGCTATGCCCAATAGGCGGACGCTCAGGGCCAGAACAAAAATGAAGAGAATTCTAAAATTGGGCTTTATCTTTTGCACGACTCAATTTTACGCGAGTTTTGCTTGTTTCAAAAGATTCGCTGACTTGAAGCATGCTGCTCCGCGGGCAAAGCTCGAATGAAGAACTCGCTTGGCTCTTGCCATTCCTTCATATCTCCCGTGCGCTGCTCGAATCAGGGGGTGGCAGAATCGACCATCGGCAAAAACACGGTCTGGTAAAGAGCATCATGTTCGTCCTTATTGCAGAATTGCACAATCACGATTGACGACTTGCCATCGTCCACCATGGCAACATCAACCGGGCGGCCGTAGGATGAGGAGGTGTAAAGCTTCCAATTAAATCCGTTTGCCCGCCGCTGGCCAGCCGGTATCAACGGACTGTCGAGTCCTTGATAGCCAAAAGCCTTTAATGAAAACAGTTTTTCAATATTACTGGTGCTCGTAGGAACCTTCAGAAGTCCGACTGCAGTGGTATCGAACGGTGAGTTGCCTCGATCGTAAAACCCTTCCGCGTCCACGTGCCAATCTTTGGGAACATCGACTTTGATCCCATCCGAGCTTATGGCTTTGAGCGCCAGGGCGGGGCTGCCCGTATAGGGGACGACAAAAACAGGCGTCTTCAATTTGTCGAGGCAGGAACGATCGGGCTCGGTCGAGGGGTTGTCCAGAAACTGTTCAACAATGCTCATGGCGCAGCCCGAAGAATCGGCGGCGGTCGGCGTGTGTCCAAGATTTGGAAACTCAAAATAATAACTATGGCTTAAGCGGGCCGCGACCTGCTTTGCATAGGCGGGCGGAGTGGTCGGGTCGAAAGAACCGGTGATGATAAGCGAAGGAATATTGCTGACGGTCGGATCGTCCTCTCCGTAGGCGGGAGCGGTCGCGCCCCACGATTTGCAGGTTTTGAATATATTCTCAATATCTCCGTAAAACGGAAGCCACGCATAGTCCCTGATGATCTGGCTGTTCGCATCCGTTTGCGCCTGGGCGGGCGTGGTTGAGAGTATTTGCTCATGGCATGTCATATTGATGAACAGGCCAGGGCTGATTCCCTCGAATGCGAAGGGTAGTGATGCCTGTTCCAGAACCAGCGTCGAAAAATCGCCGTTCTTGAAGCGATAAATGGATTGAGGCGCCGTGGCAATGTACGGGGATTCTTTGATCGACCCCAATATCACGTTCATCACGGTTTCGCCGGTCACGCTTTGGGTGATCGTCCCCGTTGGATAATTGGAGCTGGTAACTGTGACGGGATTGGCGTCCAATTGTTTCACCAAATCCCAGAAGGTGGTTTCCAGGTTGGGATAGGCAGCATTGCATTGTGGGTCGACTGCGCAGTCGGTGAACAGTGTCTTCAGGCCCGATTCTACTGAGTTGGAGTAATTGCCGAACAGACTCGTGTCCACCGGAACTACGGAATCCAGGACCGCGTTGTTTACGATTTCCGGATAATTACGCATCACGACCTGTGCCAGCCTTGTTCCATAGGATGCCCCATAGAGATCGGCCTTGGGGTATTTCAATACCGTGAGCAGGTCCCTCACGTCCGCCGCACTTTCCACGGTCGTGTAAGCCCTGAGGTTTATCCCCTGAGCCTGCATCAATCCGTTGCAAGACAAGAAGGCGTTAGAGTATACCAAGTCGCGAGTCGAGGCATCGATCAGGCCGTGCACATCCTGTGAATAAAGCTTTGTCAATTCGTCGCAGTCGAGAGACGGCTCAGACAAGCCCGTGCCGCGTTGATCAAAAACAATGAAGTCACGTTTTGGCAGGAACGGAGCTACAAGAATGCTGTAGGCGTCGGCACTCAATTTGACCGCTTCCGCGCCCGGTCCACCTTGTAGGAAGAGGACAGGCTCTGAGGGGTTTTGACTTCGGCTATGATAAACGGCAACAGCCAGCTTGATTGTGTGGGATGGGTTGCTTGTACGATCCTCAGGCACGATCAGATATCCGCAATTTACGTCGGCAGCGGCGGGCACACTGAACTGGCATGTTGCGTTCTCGAACGCCGGCGTGTAGGCAACGGTTGGCACCGGACTTGGGAGGGGTGTGGGCGGGTTGGCAGTCGGGCTGGAAGTGGCAAGAGGGCTTGTGGGGGTGGGGGTGTTCGCTTGGGTGAGGAGTGGAAGTGTCGGCTGGGGCGGGGCGACGCTTGAATACAGCTTGGCGCGGGAAAAACCATAGCCTAGGCCCAAACCGCATAGGATCAAAATCGGCACGGATACAATGACAGCAGCCAGCAGTACATTCGATTTCTTCTTCGGTCTGGCAGCTTGATTTTGGCGGATCACTTTCACCGGCGCTGCGTCGACATGGGCGGGCGGTGATTCTTGTTCGACGGGATAAGCACGTTCTTCCGGGATTGAGTTTGGCGCGTCCAGCGGAGCCGCGGTTTTTGCCGTCCGCGGCACGCTGACACTTTGGGCGGCAGGGGCGGACCGGATCTGCGTTGGGCCGAGATTGGGATCTGGTCTTGATAAACGCGCCAATTGCTCCTTGGCGTTAGAGTTGTTTGGATTAAGCGCCAACACGCGACGAAAACAATATTCGCGCTGGTCAGGTCCCGAGATGCAAAACCCCAGCCCAAGCCATCCTTTTTCGGATGATGGATCGATTTGAACCACCTGTGCAAATAGCGCTGTTGCTTTTGATAAATCACCTGATTCCGCAGCAGCGATTCCCGCTTTTAGGATTTCGTCTGTCGACAAAACAGCCTCTGTCTAATTTCGGTAGTGTAGTGATTGTGGGTATTCTAATTCGAAACCATGAATCGCGTTAAGTGCAATCCGGAACATCCAAACAAGATTGTCGATTCTCGGCGATCCTCGATCGACAAAAAACGCCCTGCTAGGGCGTTTTTTGGTTCGCACGCTGTAGATCGACGACTTCACTCGCCGAGGTAATCTCGGAGTTTGCGCCGGATGGACGGGTGGCGAAGACGACTCAGGGCCTGTGCTTCGATTTGTCGGACGCGCTCGCGGGTGACACCCATTTTCCGCCCGACTTCCTCGAGTGTATAGGCTTGCCCGTCGAGCAGGCCATAGCGAAGCTGCAAGATTCTAACTTCACGCGGCGGTAGACTGTTCAGTACTTCCCCGAGGTGTTCGCGCAGAAGGTTGTAGGTCGCGGTGTCGTCGGGAGGCGGTGCCTCATCGTCCTCGATGAAATCGCCCAAAACGGAATCCTCTTCATCATCCGTGGGTGTTTCGAGAGATAAGGGCCGCCGCGCCACTTGAATCATATTCTCGACCTTTTTGGGCGGCACGTCCAGCGCTTTTGCCAATTCTTCCACGCTCGGTTCGCGTCCGAGGCGCTGAGTCAATTGGTGCTGTACGCGCAAAAGCTTGTTGATCTGGTCGCCCATGTGGACCGGCACGCGAATGGTCCGGCCCTGATCAGCGATGGCGCGCGTGACCGCTTGGCGAATCCACCAAGTGGCATAGGTCGAGAACTTATGGCCGCGGCGATAATCGAATTTCTTCGTGGCTCGGATCAAGCCAATGTTGCCCTCCTGAATGAGGTCCAGGAAGGGCACGCCGCGCCCCATGTACTTTTTGGCAACGGAAATCACCAGCCGCGAATTGGCCGTGATCAGGTGTTCGCGCGCAGCCCAGCCGTCTTCAATCAATTTGCGCAAGTCGGCTCGACGGCGGGCGGTCGCGTTGCCTTTGGCCAGTTCTTCGCGCGCGGCCCGCCCTCGCTCGATGCGCTGGGCAAGTTGGACTTCTTCTTCGGCGGTGAGAAGCGGCACGCGGCTGACTTCTTTGAGATACAGGCCAATCGTGTCGTCGGTGTCAATATTGGCAAGATAATCGTCCAATGAAATGTCGGGCTCTGCTTCGGCCTCTTCCACGGCGGCAAGCTCGTCTTCCGTCGGCTCGCCCGGGGGCGTATCTTCCACGAACGGGATGCCGGCGCTGAGCAATGCCGAGAAGGCCTCCTCGAGCTGTTCGACGTCCTGTTCGGCTTCGGGGAAGAAGTGCAGGATATCATCGAGAGTGACATAGGATTTCTGCCGACCAAGTTCGATCAACCGCGCGATGGCCGGAAATTCTTCTTCGTCGTCCGCAATTATGATTTTGTCTACATCCATTCTATGTTCCAGATTTGGTTTTGAATCCAGAATACACTTTTTCGAGCCGGAAATCAATAGCCTTTCTTGTTTGTAATCATTTCGGCATACTGATTGACGCGTCGCTCGAGCCGGCTCTTACGGTGTCGCGGTCGCGGCTGCTGGAACGGAGGTTGTCGAGACCGTTGTGCCCACCGATGTGGCCGTGGGCGTACCAGCGGCTGGAATTGGCGTGCTTGTTGCAGGCACTTCTGTCTGCGTGTCTGACGGAATCGGCGTGAGGGTGATCGTGGGTGTCAGTGTGGCGAGGTAGGGCGGCGCGGTCAGCAACGCAACGAGGGAATCGATTCCCGACTTGTCGGCAACCTGCACGGGCCCGCCGTCGACCTGGACATAATAGCCGGTTTCGATGGGATTCACGGAGCCGATCAAAACTTTATGGGTTTTTCCGCTCTCAAACGTGATTGTCATCACGTAGCTTGGTTTATCGAGGCCCACGACATCCAAGCCGATTTGAACATTCCCGAATAGGCTTAAGGAGGTCAGCTGAGTCGCAGCCGCCTCTGCCTGACTCTGGCTGGCAGCGGCCACGGTCGGCGCTTTTACCGTCCACGAGCCGGCGGAGTCGCGAGCGACTTCAACAGAATTGCCGGCTGTGTCGACAATCTTGATATCGATGGGATTGCCGTCCTGCGACGTGAACAGGAGGGCGTTGGCCGCCGTGGGCGTTGAGGCAGCCGCCGAAGTTTTCTTTTGGTTGTTCAAATAAAATGCCGCCACGATCAGTACAAGCAGAACAACGAGCAGGATCCAGGTATTTCTTCGTATCATGGTTCAGCCTCTTTTACGGCGTTCCAGCCACGAGAAAATGCCCGCACCGACTACCAGACCCGGGATGATAAATACAGTCCCGAGCAGAATCGCGATCAGGGCAAGGCTGGAGGGTGGATTGAATGTGCGGGTGATCGGTGTGCGTGGTGTAATGTTGATCAGGCTGTTCTGGTTGGCAGCCCAATCCACTGAGTTGACAAATACATCGCTATTGGCATACACCGTAAAATACTGGTCATTGGCAAATGCCGAGTTGCCGAACACCACCACGCGTCCGTGCGTGGATGTGTTTTCGCCAGAGGCCGCCAGGGTCACCGGGCCGGGGATATCCGTCGATTGATCGAAGCTCGGACCATTGGAGCTCTGCAAGGAAGAGAAGTCCATCTCCCCCCAAGATACACTCTGCTGGGATGGCTGGGCGGTCTGCATCAATCCGATTAAGCTCAGACCCTGAGGCGGTGTTTGACTTACCGTCAGGCTGCGGGCCTGAGGCATGACCGTAAACGTTGTTAAGTGCTGGGTGATCGGACTGGTGGGACTGTAGTTGGTAGCGATGGCCTGCAGAGCGTTGGTTGAGATCGTATCGATGACGATGTCGTTGTCCAGCGTGATGCCCCAATCGCTCCTCAAATAATTGGCCAACGGGTCCGGGCTCGAGCCGAAGTTGGTGACGGGGGTTGGATCCTCCATAACCACGAGCGCGCCGCCCTTGGCGACATACGCCTTCAGTAAGGAGACTTCCTGATCCAGCAATGGATTCTTTGGGCCGGCGATGACAATCGCCTTTGCATCGCTCGGTACGGTATTGGTGGTCGCGAGGTTCACGGTTTTCACGGTGTAACTTTTGTTTTCAAGCATGGTGCGCGCTTGCGTCATGGCGGTGTTATCCGAGCCGTTGATATCCGCCTCGCCATGACCGGTAAGGAAATAAATTACGCGGGTCTGCGGGCTGATGAGCAGGATCAGTGCCTCATCAATCGTGGTCTCATCCGCCGACGATGCAACCTGGGAGGACTGGCCCATCACCAGGGCTATTTTCCCATCACCGGTAATCCCATATTGTTTCGCAAGGGTCGGGTTCGCATTGGGATCTACGAATGAATAATCAAACTTGCCTTTGCTGGCCGATTTGTATTTCTCGAGCAATTGTTTGGCCGTATCGGTTGGAGTCTGGCTAGAAAAGAATCCGATGGCGTTCACTTTGTCCGGCAGGGCAGCCAACGCTTGCAGGGTTTGAGGAGCAAGGGTGTTTTGCTTGTCCTCGGTCATATCCGTCAATACTTTTGGGTTCTGGAAAGTAAATATATTGATGACGAAGAGGATGCCGAGGAAGGCCAGCGTCATGACCAACGCATTGGATCCATAGCGTGCCTGACGTCCCGTGAAAAATTGAGCCACCTTGTCCGGCGCCATGATGGTGTAGGCGGCGATTCCAAGCACGGCCAGTCCTGCGCTGATGGAAATCCATAAAGTCAGGTTGATATTCAACGCGGGGGCAAACTTAAGTGCGATCACTCCGGCTACGAGTCCGAGCAGAACAGTCACGATGAGTGCGATGCCTGCGACTACCAGGCCGATGTATGCATAGCGTTCGACGGTTTTTTGCTTCTTAGCCATTAGCTCCACCTTCGTGATTCCACTGCAACTGTGCCCGTGAATAAACCGAGCGCGGTGAGACTCAGGTAGTAAACAAGGTCGGAAAGATTGATGGTTCCAGCATTGAGGTTGTTGTTGAAGTGCGCACCCATATCAAGGTAGGTAAAGATGTCGCTCGCGCTTCCCTGTGCAAATTGCGAAATGAAGCCGAAAATCCACCAGAACAGGATGAACACACCCAGCGTCACAAAGAAGGCCGCCACCTGATTACTGAACAAGGAGGAGATGCCTACGCCCAGACCAAGGAAGGCGGCGGAGATCATAATCAAACCCAAGTAGGATGATATGGTCAAGCCCCAATCGATCCCGGGCACGATCAGATAATATAAAAGAAGCGCAACCGCAATCGCAACCACCCAAATTCCCAACAAGATCAGCAGAGCCTCACGTCTTTTCCCAATGACCAGGTTCCAGAACATAGCCAGCAGCGCCAGGCTCAAGATGATCAGGCTGAGGACCTGCCATTGAATGTTTGCAGCGGGCGTTTCGTAGATGTTAAGGATGATCGGATAGATTAATGTGACGGCCAGGACCGTAAATAGGAACAGCAGACCGCCCAGCCATTTTCCGACGATTAGTTCCCAATCCTGTACCGGGGCTGTGAGCAGGAGCTCCAATGTGCCCATGCGATTTTCGTCCGATATCAAGCGCATGGTCAAGGCAGGGATGGATAGGACCAGCATGAACGTGAAGGTTCCCGCGATGCCTTTGATGTCGGGCGCAGGGGTCGGGCCGCTAAAACCTCCGCCCGTGTAGGCACTTTGATAGGCTCCGTACACGGTTAAAGCAAAGATTACTCCGAGGATCAACAGGATGGCGAAGGCCACGGCGTACGAGACCGAGGTCGTGAAGAATCGGCTGTATTCACGGCGCGCAATTACCCAAACATTTCTCATTTCTCACCTCTATTTATTGCGGCGCGAAGGCTTGTCTTCGCGCGTTAATTCAAGGAAGATTTCCTCAAGGCTCATGCCGACTGGACGCATTTCCAGCAGGTCGTAGCCGGATTTGATGATGGTTCTGGCCACTTCAGGTCTCACGTCCTGGCCGGGAGCGAATTGAAATTCCAGCGAGCCATCCGGCTTGGGTTCCACGCGTTGAACACCCTTGATCTTGCTCAGGACTTTTGGCAGCTCGTCCGTTTCACCGCGCACGACCAAAGCCACACGCTCGGAACCAGTCAACCTGGCCTGCAGGTTTTCAGGTGTATCTTCGGCAACGATCTTGCCTTTGTTGATGATCAACACGCGGTCGCAAATCTGCTGCGCTTCCGAAAGGATGTGCGTCGAGAGGAGCACGGTGCGCTGTTTGCCGATATCCCTGATCACGTTGCGGACCTCCACCACTTGGGCCGGATCAAGCCCGATGGTCGGTTCATCCAGAATGAGGACCTCAGGCTGATGGATCAGGGCCTGCGCCAGTCCGACTCTCTGCCGCATGCCTTTGGACAAACTGCCAATGTAGCTTTCGGCGCGATTCTCCAAGCCGACCATCTTCAGTGCCTCGTGTGCATGTTTCGCTGAATTTGGGATGTGCCTCAGTTCCGCCATAAACTCAAGGTAATCCAACGCCGTCATGTCGGTATACAGCGGAACCGTTTCGGGTAAATACCCAACGCGCTTGCGGACTTCCAGCGACTCACTGACAATATCGTAGCCGGCCACCGTGGCCGTTCCGTCCGTGGGCGGCATGTAGCCCGTCAAGATGCGCATGGTGGTCGTTTTGCCTGCGCCATTTGGCCCCAGAAAGCCCACCACCTCGCCTTGACCAGCCTCGAAGTTGAGGTTTGAGACGGCCCGGCGTGAACCATAATCTTTTGTGAGATTCTCAACGCGAATCATTGCCTCTCCTTGAAAAAATAAAATGGCGAAACAAAGGGCACAGCGCCGTTGGGCCGCAGTGCCCGATGCCTTGATATTACTCTAAAAAATACTATACAAAAATTCGTGAGCATAGTCAAGGAGCTTGCAAAACTCTAATCAAACGCTAATTTTTGTTGTACACTATAGCATCGAACTGGAGGCGGCATGACGCAATTGCTTTATCAAACGGATAGTTATCTCAGGGAATTTGACGCGCTGGTGACCGCAGTCGATCCGGGCGAAAAGGCGGTCGCATTGGACCGCACCGCGTTCTACCCCGGCGGCGGAGGCCAACCCAATGATGTAGGTACATTGGGAAAATTGAATGTCCTTAAGGTTCGCAAGGCTGGCGAGGATGTGCTGCATATCGTGGATGGCGATCTGCCCACTTTGGGTGAGAGCGTGCACGGTATGATCAATTGGGATCGACGCTATCAGTTGATGCGCACCCATACCGCCATGCATGTTTTGTGCGGATGCGTATTTCGCGATTATGGCGCACTGGTCACTGGCGGCGACATGGAGCCTCTCAAGGGCCGCATGGACTTCGAATTCGAGCGACTGCAGAAGGAGCTGGTCAGCGTGATCGAAGCCGCGATCAACCGCGAAGTTGAGGCTGGACGCGAGGTGCGCGTCAAGATCCTGCCGCGCGCAGAGGCCTTTCAAATCCCAGACCTGATCCGCACCAAGATCAATCTTCTGCCGGAAGGAATGCAACAGGTTCGTACGGTTGAAATCGTCGGGCTCGATCTGCAAGCTGATGGCGGCACGCATGTGCACAACACTGCGGAGGTGGGTCAGATTCGTGTGGTAGACTACAAGAGCAAAGGCGCCATCAATAAACGAATGTACGTCGAGGTCTTGTAGATTTCAGACCAGAGGAGATGAATCATGAAATCCAGAAATGCTTTTATTTTGTGGGCGGTTGCTGCCATCGTCTTTTCGCTGGCGGGTTGTGCCCCGACGCCGAAAGTTTCCAATTTCTATATGGCAACAGATGAGCAGGGCACGAACAAGACGAGCAGCTTCGCACCGACCAACGCATTCAATTTGTTTTTTGACGTCAGCGGCATTCCGAACGGGACGACTTTCGAGGCACGTTGGTATGTTTTGAATATTCCCAATCGCGATCCCAACGCACCTTTTCAGGTCATGGATCAAAACTACAACAGCGGCACAACCACGCTGCGCTTCCATTTAACGAATACGAGCAATTGGCCCGTTGCTCAATATCGTGTGGACGTTTATATGTCGGCCAATAAAGTGGGCGAAGTGCAATTCAGCGTTTCGCAGTAAGGGCTGCTGGCCTGAACTTGACTGCGCTCATTGTGAGGGCGATGGTTTGTTGATGCATTTTTTTTCTTGGGCTGGGAATTGCAAAGCAAGAGGTTGATACCGTCCGAGCCCCCGGATGCGTGCGAGTTAATGCGGTTCGCTCAGAAGATGTTGCGCACGATCACGATCAGGACCGAGATTAAACCGAGCGGCAAAAAAATATAGGAAAAAATGGAGGCATGATCCGCCAAAATCCCTATCAGTTTCCGCACCGGTCCTATTGTTCCCAGCAGAAAGGTCAATACCAAGATCAAGATGACGATGACAGGAACAAGCCGGACCATGCTGGCTGGATAACTGTTCTCATTGCTCGAGATGTGAGAGGCAAAATACATTGCATAGCCCAAGCTGAAGATTGCCAGCAAAGTTGCATGGGAAGGAAAAACATTCCTGAACCACTTTTGGGGCAGGATCAAACTGAAAAACAGCAGGCCAACCATCACAGACAGGCTCTCAGCAAAGTTGACTGCCGAGGAATAGGCTAAGATCGAAGAGATCTCTCCGATCGTAAGATAATATTCCCAGCTCGGCAGATTCCAAAAGAACCACATCAGCGTCCAGCCATAAATCATTAAGGCAATGACTCCATAAACAGCCAGGATCTGCGAGAGAGTGGGAAAACGATTTTTCAAGGACACATTATCACATTCCTTCACTGTGCTCAGATAGCATGGTTTTGGACCGAAGTGAGCGCCTGCATCAGGTCGATCCAGTGCCGTCAAAAGGCAACAGGCCCTTTATCGGATCTGTCTCTGGACGGCGCAGGCTGGGCAGGGGTCATGGTCAGCCCAGCTAATTCTCGAATTGTGAATTCGACTTATTTAGGGCACCAAGCAATTCGCTTCTCAACTGCCCGGCTATGGAAGGTTCGCTTGTGTAGAGATCGTGCATCTCTTCCAAGTCTTCTTCCAGGTTGTACATCTCGTAGGCGTCGGCATACTGTCCCTTGTACCCCATATAATGTATCAATTTATAGGGGCCTTTGCGCATGGCAATGGTAGCGGTCTTGAGCGGAGCAAAGGCCGAATTGAGCTTCGCTTCGATCGAGAAGGTACCACGGTTCAAATCATATTCGCCGCCCAAGCCAGGCAACAAGGTTCCCTCGCACCACTCGGGGATGGCTTGATTGGCCATATGGAGCAAGGTCGGCAGAACATCCACGCTGTTCGTCGGTGCGTAGATATCATTTCTCGAACCTTGTCCCGGAGTAGAGATCAAGAGCGGAACATGGAGCACAGGATCGTACATCAGTGCCGTCGTGTGTCCATGAACACCCCTCTCAAACAACTGTCCGTGATCGCCAGTGACCATGACCACACTGTTGTCTAAAAAGCCGGATTGCTCGAGATTATCCATCAAACGGCCGAATTGCGAATCCAGGTCGGCAATGTACTGGTCATACCTCCGGCGACGTCCATCCAGGTCTTTCTGTGGCAAGTTACCTTCCAAGGGATGAAGAGGCTTCTGCAGCGGCTGGTAGCTGTCGAAGAATAATGAAAAGAACTCCTTGCTTGGGCGGTATGGCTGATGGGGGGGAAAGAGATGGAAATAAGCGAAGGTTGGCGTTTTCAAGCTCTTGATGCTCTGGAAAATTCCGTTAAAAACCTCCTCGAGACGGTAATAGATGGGATACACTGACTCAGGCAAACCAACTGGATAGTCGGCTGAATAGGTATTCTGTGCCTGAACCAGTTGCCTGAGAAAGTAAAGCCTTTCGGCGCTTCCCAAAAGAAGTGAAGCCGGCGTAGTAATGCCTTGGGAACCGAACAGAAAATCGTCGAAGGTCCTCTGGCTGATCGAAAGGTCATTCTTGAACCACTGCCCGCGAATCTCATTTGCCACATCGAACGATGCAGGCGAAAGGTGGATGTCAATATCCGCGTGAAACTGGCTCAAGATATAATTCGCGAACATATTCTCTGTAAAAGCCAATCGTTGATGCCGGCCCTTCATCAACCGGAACAGATTTTGACCGGTAAGATTCCGTCTCATCAAGCCGGTCAAATTGATGGCGCGGTGCGTCCAGGGATATAATCCTGTCAGCAAGGAGGTCGTGCCCGGCGTGGTGAAATTACCCGCGGAATCGTGAGAATGATAGACCGTGGCGCGCTCGGCAAAGCGAGCCAGATTAGGAGTGGTGTCACGGGGATAGCCATAAACTGACAAGTTTCGGGCACTCATCGCATCGAATAGGATGACAATGACATTGGTCGAAGATGTGGCGGGGCTGACCAACTTTGGCGGGGCAGAATTCTTGAGCCAGGGGACGATCGCAGCGCTGATCGGTATCGCGGCGGCTAACTTTAAGAAATCACGTCTGCTAAAATGATGCATTCACTTGTTCCTCAAGGTATTTCTTCATTGGAATTGCCACGCAGGCGAGAAAACCGGAAGGCGCACGGCGGGAAATTTCGGACTGAGTTTTGAGATAACTTGCTGCCCATACTAGCATATTCGTGACCGGAATGTCAAACTGCCGGGTGACGCTCGACACATGGTGTTTCTATTCTCACGGATGGCATCTCCAGGCTTAGTCACCCCATCCATTATTTCTGTTCAGCAATTGCAGCGCTGACCCGTTTCGCTTCGAGGGCGATCTCGCGTAACATGCCGGTGGGGGAAACAAAAAAGCCGCAGAAGTACAAGCCGGATATCGGCGATTCTTTTCCCGTGACAGCCGGTGTTCCCTCCGCGTCCAATGCGCCCTCCGCCTGCTGCAAAAACTCGTTCACATGCGGGCGATAGCCGGTCGCGAGAATAAGCGCATCGTAGTTTGCTTCGGTATCGTCGTCGAAGCGAACCTTGCTACGTGCAACTTCTCGCACACCGCGGCGCACAACGATATTTCCATTGCGAATCAATTTCATGGTCCCGATATCGATGAGCGGAATACGCCTATCCTTGCGAATTTGAGTAATAGGTCCGTACGGCAGTTTTTGTAGACCGTATTTCTTAATATCACCAACAGCTGCGCGTAAAATCGGCGCGTTGATGGCATCTGCCAATCTGGATGGTATTCTGCGTTGGGCGATTCCGATTGAGAGGATGGGAATGCCTGCCAGCTCGCGAGGGATTACATTGACCGCTTGGCGCACAGAAAGGTCGGGCCTTGCTCCCTGTTCGTGCAAATCAATGGCGATCTCTCCGCCAGAATTTCCGAAGCCGACCACCAGGACCTTTTGCCCCTTGAACGTGGACCCAATCTTATACTCCGAGCTATGCAGTACCCGCCCCGGAAACGTCTCAAGCCCGCGCCAGGTCGGACGATTCGGTCGACGCGAATATCCGCTGGCAATTACAAGACGGTCAGCTTGATAGGCTGAGTTTTGTGTGATTATTGTCCATGTCCCCTTATCGCGACGCGCCGACTTCACTTCTTGATTGAAGCGAATATCCAGTTGGAATTGCTTTGCGTACCTTTCGAGATAATCTACCAACTGGTCGCGGGAAATGTAGCGGGGATAGTCTCTTGGAAAATGTGCAAAGGGTAGTTCAGAATTGCTCTTGTCGGTATGCAAATGGAGTCTGTCATAATGGCGACGCCAAACCGAGCCGACCGTGTCGTTCTGCTCCACAATAATGCAGGGGACGTTTGCGCGCTTCAAGCAAGCTCCCACGGCCAAGCCCGCCGCACCGGCACCAATCACCAGTACACTCATTTCATTCACCGGTCAAATTCTACCCTACTTATCACCCAACTGTGCTCGTTCCAGCACAGGCACCATGGGGCCCTCGTCAGCTTCAAGGCGAGCATGATGGTTGTGGCTCAGATTCCAAATCGTGTATTGGCGAGCAAAGTCGGCGGTCTTACCCTTGGCCCATCCTAGGTTCTCATGCCGATATGCGGATAGCCGCTCGAACAATTCAGGATGAATTGTTCGGAGAACTAGGTCAAATGTAACGGCCCCATGATTGACAGTCATAAGCGGAAATGCTACACTGAAAAAGGGGTTCTGAATAATCGCAGGCTGTTTGGCTAACCTGCATCAGGTCGGATGCTTTGATGGGGCGGAAATAAGGCAGGGACTATTCCACCAAATCAAAGTTGATTGCTCAACAACACAAAAGGAGAGTGCGCTATGCAAAACTACAATAAGTGGCCCTTGTCGTTTGTGGTGATCCCGTGCGCGTTGATGCTCTCGCTGGCATTTCCAATTAATGCCCGGGCCAAGAACGATTCACCAGCGATCACGAACGACCAATGTCCTGCAGGAGATTCAGGCGTTTATCCGAGTTGTGTAGTAACCGTCCCCGGCTGTACCAATCCAGGCGCGGTGAATTTCAATTTGAACGCAACCGCGGACGATGGATCTTGTGTATCTTCGGTTCCAATGGTCGCTGGCTGCACCAACCCCGGTGGGGTGAACTACAATCCGAGCGCAACATCGGATGATGGCTCGTGCAGATCAGCGCTTCCCGTGGTCGCTGGCTGTGCCAACCCCGGTGCGGTGAACTACAGCCCCAATGCAACCGTTGATGATGGCTCTTGCAAATCCCCGCTCCCGGCAATCAGTAGCTGTACCAACCCCGGTGCTAAGAACTACAACCCGAAAGGGACTGTAGACGATGGCTCATGTAAATCTGCCGTCCCGGCGGTCAACGGCTGCACCAACCCGGGTGCGAAGAACTACAACCCAAACGCGACCGTAGATGATGGATCCTGCACGCCATAGCACGATGGCGGGCTGGTGGTCGAATCAAAGGTGAGTATTCCTGAGCGGCGCGGATGTGCTGCCCGATTGGGATACTCACCAAAAGTGACCTAAGGGCGCCGTTTCTGTTTTTTTATTTTTTGTGGGGTGTGCAAACCGCAGGCAGGGGATGCCGCGCGCCGTGGTTCCTAGATCGTGCTTATATCCATCACGTGCCAAAGCCAGGCAACGTTGATTGGTGCGAAATCCTGCCAAGAGCAAATTCACCGCGCGGACCTTTAAAATTGCCGCCGCAGTTTGGCGGACAATTCTAGTAATTGGTTTGAAGAGAGCTTCGCAAGTCGTATTTGTCTATATCGCGAAGCGTATCCTTGTCAAAGCGCCTGGCCAGATCATTTATTTCCTGTTTTACCAATCTTAAATTAATCCTGTTGGAGGCAAAATCCTCGGCTTGGCGAAGCATGGCGGCTAATAAATTGCCCAAGAATCGCCCACTAAATTCCTCTGGAATACTGATCTCATGTTCGTGGAAAGAAAGATTCCATTGATTTTGGTTGGCGATTTGCTGAAGATGGGCCAGAAGTTTATCTGCCGCGTTTTCACCGCCGAATTGCTGAACCAAAGAATATAATAGATTCATCTCTTCCAGGAAATAAGTCTGGACCGCCTGTTTTTCCTCTGCCTGCCTTTCACCGGTCCTTGTAAGATAGTAGTCAATCAACATTTGCTGATCCTCATGGAGAGGCACATCGTTTTGGTCGCCGGGATCAAGTTGCGTGCGCAAGACTAGGGCAATGCAGGTCAACGTCTTCAGTTCATCGTAAATAGCAACGGATGTACACCAAATAATTCTGGCTGATTCGTTCATCAGCGGCTGAGAACGCAAAGTCTCCTGTTTGATTGTTTCCCCGATCAGAGTATCGACCTGGGATTGGCTGATGCCTAGGGTCTGGTGCAACGGAATCTTTGCGTAGGATGTGATTGGAGGTTGATTGGTAAGGCGAGACAAGTTTTCGCTGGCGGAGATGATATTTCCCTCAAGCGTAACAAAGATCAGGATCTCCCTGTTGGACATTGGGCGCAGTGTCAAATTGATCTTGTCTTTCGGAAACGATTGGATCACCAGATAGGAACTGTAAACTGCCAAACCGAGGACCAAATAAGCCGTATTCAACGACGTATCGGTAAGACCGGAGACCAGGTTGAATTGATTGTTGGGGTAATACAATCCTTTCCAAGTCGCGTAGGAGAACATCAAATCCCCAGCCGCTTCGAGCATCAACCCTATTCCAAAGATTTGCCACGTCAGAGAAAACCTCCCTTTTTCAAATGCGAAGACGATCATACTGGTTAGGATGAGCAAACCCGTGTCGGCGATCGGATAGGCTATATCAGTCAAGCTTTCCAGGAGTTTGGCCGGGTCAAAACCTTGAAAGGTTGGCAGGATCACAAAAAAGAAGGATGCTGCGCCGAACAAGACGGCTGCTGTGATAATGATGAATTGTTGTTGGCGGGAGATCCTGGTTCGATAGACACGGTATACAATGAATAATGCCCCGTACACTGGTACATAGCCGGCCAGCCAGAACAGATCGGCGATGGACGGATAGGGAACCGCTTTGCCCAGAACAATCTCGATGTAGCCCCAGATGATCTCGGCGCAGGACCATAATACCGTGCCTAGGCCGGCAATTCCCCAAATCAGCTTATAGGTTTCATTCCGACTTGTATACTGCCATATAAAAGCAAAGAATCCGACCGCGATCAGAGAACAAATAATGGCGAGGAGTCACTGATGATCGTGGTGGCAAGAGGCTGCCCGGATGCCAGGACTTGGGAAATGACGATCAGTACGGTGATGGCCAACATACTGCTGGCTGTTAGAACAAAACGACAATCCCCCAAAAAACTTGCACCTTCATAGTTAGCCCGTCCCATCATGCTTAAGTTGCTTTAGTATATTGTGTGACTCGCTGGAACGCAAGGCGTGCAAATTACAATTTCTTTAGGGGCCGTTGCACTTGACCTCTATTGGTTTGTTAATAGCGAGTCTACTGCTTCAGCCAGTTCCTTCAAATTGCTGACCTTCAGCACGTTACTGCACAAAGGCGCGTACCTGGGCATATCGCTGTCGCCGTGCCAAAGGTAAGGCGGTTCGGGATTAAGCCAAATCGTGCGTGCTGAGCGGCGCGCCATCAGAGTGAACAGGTCAAGGCCGGGATCGTTGTAGTTGTTGCGCCCGTCGCCGACGATGATCAACGTTGTCTGGCTGTTTAGCGTGTCCATGTATTCGTTGTTGAAATCGTGGAGCGACCAGCCGAGGTCGGTGTTGTAGTGTCCGCTGGGCATGCGCCATAAAACGGCGGCAATTGCTTCGTCCGCGTTGGAGCCATTGAATTCCTCCGAGATAAACTCCAGATGATCGATGAAAGCAAAGGCGTGCGTCTTGCGGACTTGTCCCTGAAGCGCGAAAAGAAAACTGAGCATCAGCTCGGAACAGAAACGCATGGAGGTGCTGATGTCGCAGATCACGACCAGTTTGGGCTTGCGGATGCGGTCGCGGTGCTTGATCTCCATCGGCACGCCCTGATATTTGAGGTTGGCGCGGATGGTGGCTTTTGGATCAAGCTGTCCGCTTTTGGCGTGCTTCTGCCGCAGGGCGATGCGCGTGCGGAGGGTGGCCGCAAGCCGCTTGACCTCGCGCTGGAGAAGTTTTTTATCTGCGTCCGACAAGGCGCTGAACGGACGATTCATCAAGCCGTCCATGGCATCGTTGGGGTTTTGCTCGCTCAAATTCTCGGCGATTCGCTCTCCGGCAAATTGTTGAATTTGTTGCTGCATGCCGCGCATGTTTTGCTGGATCAGTTCGCGCAGTTGCGCGACGCGTTCCTGATTCATTCCCATCTGCTGAAGCTGTTCCATTAGTTCGCGCAGCGCTTCCTGCACTTCTGGAAAGGCCAGCGCGCGCAGCATGCGTTGCGCCAGCCAGTTTTGATGGCGCAGATCCTCGGTCTGATTCAACCCGACCATCTGTGCCAGCGATTCGAGCTCCTCGCGGGAGAGCGGCTCGCCATTCATCAATCGTTCCATGCGTCGGCGGAGTTGCTCGCCAAATTGCTTGAGTGCCTCTACCAGCTGTTGGATTTCTTCCTGCGTGAGACTGTCCACCGGGTTCCCGCCCATCATGGGCGGTTGACCCGTACCAAAGAACAGTGGGAATAGCTTATCGAACACGGGTAGCTCGCGTGCGTCCTTGATCAACGTCGAGCGCAACGATAATCGAAAATGTTCGCGGTCTTGAATTCCCATTAAATCCACCGCGGCGAAGGCCTCGCTGCTTTCGGCCAGCGATACACGCACGCCACTGGCACGTAGGGCGGAGATTAATTGCAAGATGCGGGATTCCATAATTCAATCCTCATACGTTAGACCATTAAAGTTGTTTCGCTGTCAGCATGCTCAATTGCGGCCCAACCTGCATTGCCATTTCCTTGACGTCCTGGGCTTCGCACAACAGACCTTCCACCGCCGCCTTCAGGGCACGGAGAAGTTCACCGCCTTCCAACGAAGTGACCAATGCATCCTTAAAGAGATCGTGGACTTCGGAAGGAAGCAGGTCATAGCCTCTGCCGTATTGTGCTGGAAGGCCTCGTCTGCGACAGGCGAGGCACAAGGCATAATCGCGAACGCCGCTGATCCAATATTCCGCTTGCCAATAGCGTCCGCGTTCGATGCAGAACCGTGCCCGCACTGCATGGTGCACGGCATAGCCGAAGAGTTCCTGTGCGGATGGCGCCGCAGCGAATGGCCCTTCGACGGCATTGCCGAACAGGATCTTAAAACGCGGACTGCTTGCCCCGAATTTGGTTGCAGGTGTGAACGACAGGTCAAATTGCAAGCAGCCGGGGAACAGAAAAACGCGATACACGGATGCGCCGCTGGGGAGATCGAAGAGGTGCGCCGCGTTGAATTCTTCAACAAGATCGCTTGTCCATTCTTCAAGGACATCGTGGATCGAGAATTGATCGGCGACTCCAAAAGCTAAATCAAGGTCGGACCAGCGATCGCCTTCATTGAGCGCCAGCGAACCGACAACCGCACCGGCAACGACCCGCTTGTCATTGGACGCTAGTTGAAGCACATGCTCGCGGAGCTGATCGCGATCTTTAACAGTAAACATTTGCGCAAGCTAATTTCCAGAAAATCTTCCGAAATCGTCCGGTCTTTGCCGTGGCGGCAGCGTCGGCGGCGGAGGAGGATTGATGATGGTGCGTTTTGCTTTTTGCAAGTCCGCTTCGTGCTTCAACAAGACGGACAGGGTATCTTCCAATGTCTCCTTGTCAATATTCTTGGCGTTGAGCGAGACCAGCGCGTTTGCCCAGTCCAGCGTTTCGCTGATGGACGGCGATTTGCGCATATCGGTCTTGCGCAGCTTCTGAACGAATTCCACGGCTTGCCGCGCCAGTTTTGGATTCAGCCCAGGAACTTTCAACCTCACAACCGCCAACTCTTCCTCGAGCGACGGATAGTCAATGAACAAGTATAAGCATCGCCGCTTCAAAGCTTCGGACAGTTCGCGGGTGTTGTTGGAGGTCAGCACGACGAATGGTTTGTGTTTTGCATTCAAGGTGCCAAGTTCGGGTACGCTGACCTGGAAATCGCTCAACACTTCGAGCAAGAATGCTTCGAACTCAGCATCGGCGCGGTCGATCTCGTCGATCAAAAGCACTGTCGGTTCTTCGCACAATATGGCTTTCAGCAGTGGGCGTTGCAGCAGAAAGCGGTCCGAGAAGAATACGTCTTCTTCTTTCGCCAATCTGTCCGCCGCGGCAGCGAGCGACTCCGCTTTGCCAAGCGTGTCGTTCAATTTATCGCGCAATAACTGGGTGTAAAGCAATTGCTTGGAATATTCCCACTCGTACAAGGCTTTGGATTCATCCAGCCCTTCATAGCACTGCAGGCGGATGAGCTCGCGTCCAGTCGCCGCGGCGATGGCTTTCGCCAATTCGGTTTTTCCGACTCCCGCGGGGCCCTCCGTTAAAAGGGGTTTGCCCAGCTTGTGCGCCAGATATACAATCGTGGCGATTTCATCGGAAGCGATATATTTCTGCTTATTCAGTTCGGATTTCACGCTTGTCATCGAGTCGAATAAACCATCCATAGGTCACCTATCAACAAAAAGTATACCCCTCTTGACGTGGAATGAGCTTATTCTCTTTCCTGATCTTAAGAATGGGCTGGCCTGTCAAACGCCTGGTGAAATTCAACTTTTCCGTTCGGCACTTCTTGGTAAAAGGGCAGGGCCATGAAATCGGTGGCCGAGGGTGCGCCTTCGTAGACGAGACCGGGGTAGGACCTGAACCCAAAGCGTTGATAATACCTAGGGTCGCCTTCCAAAACACAGCCCATGGCGCCTAGATCATGTATCCTGGTCAATCCTTCTCTGATGAGCATTGAACCTATCCCTTGTTTTTGAAGTCCAGGCAAAACAGAGGCCGGTCCTAATCCGTACCAGCCCTGGTCCTTGCGATTGATTTTTACGACCGAAAAAGCGATATGCCCGACGATTCTCTGATTCGCCGCCGCTACGAGTGAAAGCGATAATGCTCCAGCCTGCCGCAGTCTCCTGATGATTAGATGCTCATCTGCATCGCTGAGGGCCTTCCCTGCGAACGCTGCGATAGTGACTTGCTCAATGGCTTCGTAGTCACTCGTTGTTTCCGGTCTGATGCCGATCATGAGACTCTCAGGCTTCATGACAATTCCTATGCTATGATTGGGCGGATTCCTGAACGGATTGTACCGTAAACTTATGCGCCTGAAGGCCGATTTACTTCTCTTCCTGGTGGCAATCATCTGGGGCACAGCGTTCGTTGCCCAGGGTATTGCCGGACGATACCATGTGGCCTATTTATTCAATGGGATTAGCTTCATGATCGCGTCACTGATTCTGATTCCTTTCATTCCTCGACCTCTGAGGATCACTCGTCAGCAATGGTTCTGGATGCTGATCGCCGGCTGCGTGTTGTTCGTCGCAACTGCAATGCAACAAATCGGAATCTTTTACACCAAGGTTGCCAACGCCGGCTTCTTGACCAGCCTGTACGCCGTGTTTACGCCATTCTTTTTGTTCATTGGTTTTCGTGAGAGGCCTCATTTACTCGACATGATCGCAGTGGTGATGGCTGTCGTTGGTGCGTTTCTGCTCTCCAGCGCGGGAAGCTTTCAAGTGCACCCTGGTGACGCGCTGGAAACCATCGGCTCGGTTTT